>Ga0187803_10000937_pt1 | contig 11336 bp, 28 predicted proteins | sample NC_wetland_sal_i_2_FD_132425 | JGI IMG/M metagenome (GOLD analysis project Ga0187803, IMG submission 132425) | Wetland sediment microbial communities from Neuse River Estuary, North Carolina, USA - Control_3 | ecosystem: Environmental > Aquatic > Freshwater > Wetlands > Sediment | place: USA...
GCGGCAGAGGTTGCGTGAGCTGGTCGATGGGCACTGTGTCGAGCAGCGCCGCGAGCCCCTCCGGCGTCGCGAGCAACCCGGCCTTCGTCTTGGCGAGGAAGCCGCGCGCGACGAGCGCCTGCGTCGCCTTGGCCAGCGCGAGCCGCTCGGGTGCCGTGACAGTCGGCCCTGCGTTGATCGTCGTCGGCGTCGCGACAGCTCGCAGGACGGCAGTTTCGATGAACGTGAGCGGGGTCGCAATGGGGGGTACAAGGCGCTTCATCACGGCAAATTTCGGCTGTTCATTGTCGCACGTCAAGCTATTCTCGTCTGGAGGCATCCCCATCCATGATCGTAAAGCCACAGACCCTTCAGGAGCAGCTTCAGAAGCAACTCGCGCAGAAACGCAAATTGATAGAAGTTGTGAACACCGACCATTGGACACCGTGAATCCATACCGCACGAATGAGCGCTCAGGCACTCGTGAACGTCTGGCGACACTTGCCTCCATCATCCTCGGCCACGTTGGGGGCACCGGTGTCATCACCATAGCGGTCATTCTGCTCGTATCGATTGCCCTTGGCACTTGCGACTCATGGATCGGGGCGCTTGGGTTGCTCTTCTATGGGTACGGCGGCGCACGCGGGGCGCAGCTTAAGAGGCTCGCCACATGACGACGTTCTTGATTGCTAGCATCAAGATCATGAATACGACGCTCAACTGTCGCATTCCTCAGACATGGGAAGATGCTGACGGACACGTACATCCAGCCTTTGCGCGCGGTTTCGACGGGAAGATGCACATATTTCGCCTGGACGCGCACGGTAATGAACTGGAATCGTCCTGCGGCAACGCGAGACGCGATAAAAGCTTTTACAAACTGGACCTACGCGATAAAAAAGCATTCTGCTTTGACTGCTTCATGTTCGAGTCGTAAGGACGAAAACGTCATCGCCGTGTCATCCCCACGATGTTGCCAGCATGCATGCCGAGGACGTGCAAGAGCATCGCAGCGCTCGGAGACTGCGACGACCGTTCTCCCATCCGTCAACTAAGATGACTGCGAAAGCGCCATGAAAATTGTTGCAGAACTTAGGCTCCTTGGCCTGCCCGAGACCTACCCCGATAATGAGTAATCGGCGCAACGACATCGATCCACTTGCCGACGATATGCCGACGAAGTTCTCGGAGTGGGATGAGCGCTACCGAAAGGTGCTTGTCGAGCGCATCGCATCTTACGCCCGAGACCCCGAGGCGAAGAGCCGAGGTCCACTGAAACTCCACATCGAAGACATCGTCATGCTGACGAGAACGCTGGGCGGCTACAACATCGTCCGACTCGACGTGAGCGGTCGAGGCGGTGAAGTGTTCGGCGTGCCTTTCGAGCTGTTACCATTGAGAGATCCGCCAGCATGAACATCGCCATTCCGAAAACGAGACTTGAGCCGGGCGAGCGACGCGTCATCACTGTTTCGGCGTCCTTCGTTCGCCCTACAAAGCTCGTTCTTCCCGACGAGGTTGCGCTCGCGGTGCTCGTCCACGACGTCGCGGGCGACGGCAAGTCGATCTTCAATGCGTTGACACGCGGCCCGCTTCCGGGCCTCGTGTTCAGATCGGCCGCAATTGGTGCAGACCCATTCGATAGTCGACTCGTGCGTCAGTTCATCCAACTCGACGTTTCTGTCATGCCCCCGTTCGATGGCCTCCGAGGGCCGTCCAAGAAAGCTGCCCTTCGGATCGCCGATGAAGGTCTCATCTTTGAGGGCATGATTGAAGCCGTTAGTGCCCCGTCTCCCGCGTCGTGAGGTAAACTCTTGCCGGATTACCTTCTCCAGCGTAACGATTCTTGCTGTGTGCTTTATGCATTCTGCAATGCGTTACGTTTCTACGGCCATTCATCGCCTGCACCGGGCAACGGTGAATGGGAGCGGCTAGTCGACTTCGCCTGTTGTCGCAATGGGAGCGTGCTTCGTTATGACAGAGTCGCCGCGTCTCTCGGTCTCCGCCTTGAACGCATTGAACCTGAGCAGGCAGTTGCGCGCGTGCCAGCGATGGTGAACGTGTGGGGTCCGCGCCCTGGCGGTAGCAGTCTGCATGCTGCGCTCGTCATCGGCGGCACCAATGGACTCGTTCGGCTCGTAAACTACAGGCATACGACAGGCCCGCTCATTGAGGAGATGGCTTTTACGAATGTGCCGATGCCGAAGCCGGGAAACATCAATCGTCGAGCCTGGGCCATTACGCTCAACTCACTGCCAACTAAGTGAGCGCGCGAATGCTTTTACGCAGTATCGAGTTGCTCTGTACCACGAAAGCGGAGAAGCATAGGATGTTCCCTGCTTCTCCGGTTGAGGAGTAACGCGACATTTTGTCGTGCGAACGACATTACACATGCCGTTATTGTTTCGTACGCGAACCTGCTCGACTTCGACTATCAGCTCGGCTTGATCGTATCGCTGATGAGAAATGGCGGCGGCGTCTCAGTCTCGGGCTCATCGGGCTCCCGCATCTTGCACCTCTTCATAAGCCATTCGGGACGCGCCTTGGCTGCGCGCTTGAACTTCACACATGATGGCACCCGATGCGCCATCGCAGCGTAGTCGAGCTGCACGCGGGTTCCCTCGTTATCGACGATAACGGCCTTGTCATAATCCGTGCGCTTCACGAGCATATGCACTGGGTCATTGCAGAAGGGGCACCGGCCGCTCATAACGATGGCGCACTCGCCGCTATTATCGGTCTTGATCATCTGCTCCGTATTCCGTTCGCTATACGCTAATGTGTATGTCCGCGAGTTGGCGTCCAATGTGCGCTTGGGGCGATCTCGAAGCCGATGGCAAGGCACTCAGGTTCGCTCTCGTCCTTGGACTTTATTCATGGCATCCTTGAGCACGGTTGCGAAGCCGCCTTCGCCTAAGACAGTCCGCAACTCTGCTGCGCGAAGAGTTGGGTCGCAGTCGTAGTAGTAATCATCGTATTCAATCGCCCACAGTCGCAGGTCACACGTTACGCTCACGACACCGAACTCTCTACCTGTCTGTGTCCAAGGATCATCTCCCGTGATTCTGTACACCTTGATCTCGATCTCTTCGTGTGGCTTCGGTGCGTAACGACGGAGCGTTGTCTTGTAGCCGCATGTGCGAAGCCAATAACTAATCTTGCGTGCCAATCCAACTGGCGTCACGACGGCTCCCATAGTTCTCGACCTTGTGGTTCATTTTGACCCTGGCAGGCCAGCCAAGAGTCTTGCGCGGTGCCTGTCACAACAGCGCGCGGCCACCTCGCGCATGCGCGTCACGGCATTGTCCTTCGTCCACCGGTCTCGCGCTGCGAAGTTGCAACCAACTACAAAACCAAATAGGTAGAATCCATCGATCTCATCGGCGCGTTCGAGCATCGGTTCTGAGCCAGGAGCCTGACCAAGCATCTTGGGCACAGCATTGTGTGCCATCGTCAAGTTCGAGCAGATTGGGCACGGCATGGTCAGGCAGGCTCCAACTCGTCGAGCACTCGTTGTTCTTCTCGCTGAAGGGTATGCATAAGAGGCGTGGAGTGGCGGGCCTGCACAGTCTTGCCGCTTCTCAGTTGCTCGATGTACGCGGTGGCCCAGCCCATGTTCTTCTCTCCAACGACAACACGACACGCGGCGACCGGACCGCGAAGGAGTGTGGCGAGTTCATCAGCGAGACTTCCGGTGCCTGACATTGCGTCTCGCTGCGCGAGCGAGACGTCCTATCCAACCGGGCGTGCCGAGGTACCTCTTACGCGCCTGTTCCATCATGCGTTCGCGACGCATTATCTGTGCGCGCGTCAATTTTCTGCGCCGAGCCATCGTAGTCTCGGTTCACAGTAGAGCATGTTAGTCTCGGTGCGTCCATGACCATGGTGGCTCGTCTATCTACGTGACGATCAGAAACTCAAGTATGGCACGCAGCACGCTCCGTGTTCGCTTGACAGGCAGCGCTTTGAAACTCCGAAGCGTGAAGTTCGGGATGTACATCGCGAGCACTCGGCGTCTAAGCATGCGACGTCTTCGTTCAGTCACGGTGCTCCTATGATCTCCGCATACCATTCATTGTTTCATCACAAGCGGATGGTTCGCGGGCCACTCGACACCCTCAGCTTCAAGATCGCCCCAAGCGCATTCGCACCACGGCTTACCGTTCTTCCTGATGCGAAAGACATGGGCGCCGGAATGGCCTCGCTCCCTTCCGCACCTCGCGGGTTGCATGTCACCTTTGAAGATCAGAGGCGGGCAAGGTTCGTTGCACTCGTCGATCATGTAGCAGATTCTCCTCCTAGAGCCTCGACTAGATCAAGAAGTAGCTCGCGTTCTCGCTCTGAGCGGTCGTTGTCGTCTGCGACCTGCCTAAGCGCGATGCGAACACGTTTGCGTTCTTCGGCGATGACCATCGCAATGTGTTCGCGAATGTCATGTTCCAGGTTGGCTGCGGCATCTTCGGCGATATCACAAGCCTCCGAGCAGTTGCCCGCTGAGGTGCCGGTTCCGTCATCGTAACTCCTGCCGCAGTGACCACATCTTTGAGAATTACTCATCGTCGACCTTCCGCGTCATCGCGAACCGCAGCGGCCACGCGATCGCCACACTGAAGACACAGCCTCACGATGGGAATAGGTGCGCGGTCCTCTAGGGTCTGCAACGAACGAGCATCTGCATCACGTGCACGCCTAACACGGGTCACTAAGGCGCGACTAACCTCGACAACGACTACCTTCGGAGTCTTTACCAAGCAGGCGTCGCACTCGAAGTCAGTCGAGCGCGACAACACACGCACAGCGGGGTCTCGACGTTGTAGTCCCATCAGTAGTTCATTCCTCGGTTCTTGCAGCAAGTACGCTGCTCCGCAATCACGACTCGAAGTCTTCAGGCTTGATGCGCGTCGCCACGACAGCGTTCGCCACGAACTGGCTCTTCACAAATGTCAGGCACTCATCACAGCACAGACCACTGGTGCGTGGGTTCGGGACCTCGAAGCGCCATGTGGCGACTCGCTCACAGCGCTTGAAATCTTTTGGCCCAGGTACCGGACCACTTCCTGGTGCACCAAATAGTTCGGGATGTTTCAGTTGCGCAACGCCACATCGCTCTTGCTTCATGATCACCTCACAATTCATGCCGAATGTCACACAGGAGAATTAGGGCGGGGCACCGTTTGTTGCACTCGACAGTCTGCACTACCACACGTGGCTGACGATGCGGTGGCTTCATGATGGCCGTTCTTTAGGATCTGCACTTGTTGTGCCGAGGTACTCATCGCGACGTGCGGGTGTGACTCGTCTTTTGCCCAGGCTACTGGACGCGTAACAGTCGCAATGCACACATCGAGATCGCAGCTCGATGTGCACTTCAAGTCTAGCCGTTTGGCTGTGAATAGGAAATCTTGCACGTGGACATCCACTGTGAGTGCGGCGCGCTGACGCATCTCGATGCCGAGTTCGCCTACTACGTGCAGTGCAGCGCCTGTGGCCGCTGTTACGGCATGAGCCCGAACGTCGTGCTCGTGCCCGTCACGGAGGAAGAGATCAAGGCGCTGGGCCACCGCATCCAGAAGACCAACGTGGAGAGCGGAGCGTGATCGCTCAGTTGTCCATGCCGCGGGCGCGATAACCGAGACGCGCGGCCTTCTTCGCGCGCTTCTTGATGGCCTTCGTAATCTCTGCCGCGATGACATCGAGCGTCGCCGGCGGACGCTCCCATTTGTCCTTCCCACCCTTCACGCCAAACCGAAGCGTCGTCCATGACACGTGGAATAAGGCGTCCCGCACCGCGACGTTCGAGCCAGAGACGGACTCGAAGATCAGGTATTCGTGAGGCGTGAGCCAAATCCTGAATGGCTCGCCCTTCGATTCCTCGGCTGCCTCCGTCCAGTGCTCGGGCCACACCTTGACCGTCAAACGGACACGGAAGTCGGGATCCGTAGACTTCGCATCCCGCTCGAACTCCACAAGCATCCCCTGCGCGAATGCCTCGCAGTCCTCTGGTCGGAGAGCGGTCAGCGGGTCGGGCTTGTTGGACAGAAACTCTCTCATGCGTTTTTGTTTTGTCCTTTCTCCCTCAGTCTGCATGCAGTGCGGGCATGTCTTGAGCCTCATGATGGCCTCTCCTTCGGATCGGTGCTCATTCTACCGAGGTACTCGTCGCGACGTGCCGGGGTCACGCGTCCTTTGCCGAGGCAACAGACGCACTCCACCCACTTCGATCCCTCGACAGGTCCATGACGAGCGGTACCTTCGACGAATACAAACTTGCCGTAGCGCATCTCGAATCCTCCTCTGCCTCCGCAGCCAGGACAACGAACGTTCATGAATGCGCACACCCTTTGTTTGCAATGTGTCCTGGTTCACGCCAGCTCATGAGAGCATCTCCTTTGAGGTATGAGCGATGCGCTCTTTGAACTCGATGGCGACTGCGCAGTCCTTGCAGGCCCGCGACGGTCGTCGCCTTTCTTTTGCGCTGCTGCCGCGCGCCTAGCATGGCGGTTCACGATGACACCATTTGGATCATGGCGTCTTGGTTGCTTTCGACGTGAACGTAGTGTGGTCCCAGCAGAAGTCGTCTTCTGGTCCTACCACTTCCAAGCAGCCGTCTTTCTGACATACCTTGATATTGCCGACAGCGTCGAGCGCCTCGACCAAGTCGCCAGGCATTTCTTCAAACAAACGCGCTTCGGTCATCATTTCGGCGGCTGGTTCGTTGCGACATCGCCTCCACGTTTCGCCAAGGCGTTCGCTGAGATGGACGGCCTTGGGAGCCATAGCTCTGGCACGAAGCTCATCGAGTACCGAGCGTGTTCCACGTGGCATGCGCAGGAAAGCCACGATGGCGTCGAGCTGTCGCATGTGACCACAGTTGTCGAGCGTACATGGAGGGAACCGCACGCTGCCGCCAAGTTCGGGAACGACCGCGTGCCGTAGAACATCATGAACCCATGACGCCGTTTCCATGCTCGCGTCACTTGCCGCGCGTTCGATGCGTTCCCATGTCTTGTCATCGAACCGAAGTTCGATTCCACGCCACACTTCGTCTTCACTGCTCATGTCAAAAGTCTCCTATGCTACGGTACACGCCATGAAGCGTCTCGCTCCGTCGATCTTCGTCCCGCTCACGTTCATCGAGACGTCCATCTTACGGGCCGCGATGACACCGACGAAGATCGACATCGGAGCGGACGTGAAGGGCTCAGAACGGGTCGCGCTGGCCAAGGCCACGCAAAGCCTCGTTGCGCGCGGCTTCCTCGCCAAAGCGAAGACGGGCCTGTTGCTTGCGACCCCGGAGGGGCTTGCCGCGCTCCTCGATACCGTGCCCATCGACCAGCTCAAGCAACCCTTGCCTCTCCCGTTGGGTGCGTCCACGAGCCCGAGTAAAGCTCGTCGTACGTCGCCGACTCCGCGTGCGCCGCGAGCCCGAGCAGCGAGTTGAACGTCGTCATCGGCCAGAAGCGCCGGTTGAAGCGGAACACGAACTCGTTGAGGTAGGCCTGGAGATGCTTCGGTTCAATGCGTCCGTGGTGCGTACCCTGCATCCACGCCTTCAGATTCGAGAAGACGAGGTGGATCATCGGAAGGTGCGCCTCCGTGAGCGCGGCGTCCGCGTTCAGCGCGAGGCCGTCGTGGGTGAAACCGCACTTCTCGGCGAGGTTGTCGTAGCCCTGCCAGCCATCCGTCTTGACCGTTGAGCCCTTCTCGACGTTCGCGACGACGAACTTCTCGCACGTCTTGGCTTGGCGGTCGTCCACGACCTGTAGACGGAGCCGACCAGCGTAGACATCGCGCTTGTGCGCTTTGCCATCGTCCTTGTGCTCGCGAACCTCAACGGCCCCGAGGACGTAGACCTTGTGGTGCTTGCCGCGCCCTTCGCCCTTGGTGCGCCCGCCGACAAGGGTCTCGTCCACCTCGACGACGCCGTGGAGCAACTCGCGCTCGGGCCGCACCATCGCTGCCCGCAGCTTGTGGAGGATCTGGTAGGCCGTTTCGTAGCGCGTGAGCCCGAGCTGTCGCTGGAACTGCCGCGCACTCTGACCTGGCGTCTGCGTCGTGATGAGGTACGCGCCCCAAAACCAGACGTTGAGCGGCGTGTGGGTGCGCTCCATCACCGTGCCGCCCATGAGGCCGACGTTCGTGTGGCACTCGCGGCACCGCAGGATGAGCGGGCGTGCCTTCGTGCGGTATGGCTCCTTCTGGACGCCGCACTTGGGGCACTTGAAGCCGGTCGGCCAGCGCATCCTTTCGAGGTACGCGAGACACGCGGCGTCGTTGGGGAACGCCTGCTGAAACTCTGGAAGCGTCGTCGGAAAGCCGCGCGGGTCCATGGCCCTATGGTAAGGCTCCGCGTTTGCGCGTCAAGCGGATACATGGTGATTGCGCGCGAAGCGGATAGGCGCCGGAGCGGTCCGTGCGTAGCGCCTTGCGCTGGGACGCGGCGTCCGCGTAGAATGCTTCGCATTACCCCTCAACCGGAGAAGCAGGGGATGCTCCGCGTATTCGCGGTGCTCGAGTACCATGCGCGCCGCTCGGACGCTGTTCTCGGCTTGCTCCAGATATCGCCTGGGTGACCAGTGCGGCGGCGTCATCGACCTCGACTCCAGGCGTCGTAGTCACAGGGGCGCTTGTGGTGAACGTCCTGGATGTGAAACTGCATGCCGTCCCACGTCCAGCACTTGTACCTGCACCACATGCACTTCAACATCGAACGGATGCTCATCGCTCTCGACCTCCCTCTACTTCTTCTTGCAGTGGCAGATGAGGTAGCCGTCCTTCAACTCACTCGCCATGTCGGGCGCGGAGCAGGAGACCGCGTTGTGCGCGTTGTCCACGCTGATCACTTCGTCGCGGCATCCCTTGATGGTCGGCAGCGCGGTCGTCGCTTCGGCGGACACGTCGTGCGCCAGCGCCGTCACGCCGTGCGCGAACCATCCGATGATGATGCCGACGATCGCCGTCAGGGCGACGAGAACGAGATGCGATGCAGCGGCGTGGACGGAGCGCCTGATGAAGGCGGGGAGCGTCATCGGGTCCCTGTCGATGTCTGCCCTGACGGGCACTTGATGGTGCGGATGTGCTCGCTCAGCTCCGTGTCTTTCATTGATCGCGCCTCGACACCGAAACTGCCCGTCACTCGTCGCATGGGACGGTCGACGATCAGCTTCGCCGCCATTTCGATTGCCTCGGTCCAGGTGCGACACCTCACGCAGTGGATCGACGCGAGGACGCTGTAGTACGAACAATCCCTGTCGCAGCAGAGCAGGTGCGGCAGTCGGCAGGTGCTCTCGGTGCTCTCGACGAAGGCGACGAGGTTGCGATCGCCTCGGCATTGCGGGCACGATCCGCGATCCTCGTCCCGCACGATGTAGTGGTGCTCCGTGCAGATCGTGTAGGTCATCGGGGTGGTTCCGTCTTGGACACTGGCTCGGGCCAGTGGCGCCGGTCCACGGTCGGCGTGACGAGGCCGCACTTGTCACACGTCCACGGTCCCTGAAGCGACTCCGGCGTCTTGGTCTCCACGAACTTCCCGCCGCACACGGGGTGCACTTCGACACGTGGCTCCACGCCGCCGGGCAGACCCATCCTCTCGAGTTCGGCGACGATGTTGTCTTCGGCCAGCTGAAGCGCCTTCAGCGTCTCGGCGCGGAGCGTGATGAAGCTTTCGCCACCGTTCACGGCACGCACGACGGACGGCGTTGACGTGGCGAGATCGCGAAGCTCCCAGTGCGCTTCGCGGATGCGCGCTCGAGCGCGCAGGAGACGGACGGTGTCTTGGTTGGGTTTGATCATGGTCGTTGCGATGGCGGGAGGAGCTGGCGCACTCGCGTTCCGTCGTCGGTCTCATACTTGAAGTCTTCGGTCAGTCGAATGCCGAACTCGAAGCCGCCATTTCGCTCATCCATGAGAAGAACGTATCCCGACTTCATCATGAAGCGTGTCTGCGTTCCATGCACGACCACGCTCTCTACTGTCTCGCCAACCGCGCACTCCAGAATCTTCCGCTCGTTGTCCGGTCCGTTGTGATCCTCCAGCATCTGCTCCTCTTGTCCGTCGCTGTCCGTCACTGTCTGTCGATGCACACTTGCTCGTCTGCTCGTGTGCTCACCATTGTTGCCTACGCCACCACGCCGCTCGTCGTCAAGACACCGCGAGCCGCATTTTGCTGTCGATCGGAGGCGTCTCGCGCGCGGCTGCGACGCGATCACGAGGAGTCTCGAAGACCTAGCCTCGCTGTCCGCAGCTTTTCCTCAACTTGTTGGGGAATCAGTTGCGCGCGCGTGGCGTTTTCACCTTGTCTGTGATCGGGATCGTCGGTTAGCTTGGACTTGTCGTTCGACGCTTCAAGTCGGCGGCCAAAGTGACGGGTGAGTCTGCTGACTCCTCCCCGTTCTTGGACGTCGAGCTTGAAGCGGCGAATGCTGAAGCAACCACCGAGTCAGCATCGGTGTCGTGAGTCGGGGATCGCGTCGCAAGCGTCGAACGAGCTCGTTCGGTTGCTGCGGCGAAGGTGCATGCTTGTCTGAGGGGTCCTTCACATGAACGAGTGGTCGAACATCACGATGGGAGCGGACGGCGGATCGATTTTGTCTCGCCTTCGTCGTGATCTCGATGGCGCCACCGGAATCACAGGTGTAGCGTGACCTCTTCCATGTCGATGTCTGCGCACGAAAGGAGGCCGCTCCCGAACAACTCGGTGAAGTAGCCTCTACGCCCGCGCGAGAACGCTGGAGTGACGTCGATGGGTGCGACGACACAAAAGCAAAACGCCTCGCGGGGGTGAATCGCGAGGCGCCTTGTCCCATCTGAGTTTTCGGGAGCGCACGTCCATGCGCATCCTCAATATCGCACGGCCTCGTGCGGCCTGCAACAATCTTCTTGACGGCACCACGTCGCAGTGCGTGTGGCATTCATGGCTGCGCAGCGCCAGAAAGACTGCGACCCGTCACATTTCCACCGTTTGCGGTGGCCGATGAAGAAGCGGCCGTCGTCTATTGCCTCACTGGCGAAGGGTATTCGTCGGGAGCTCCGGGCAAAGGACATCGTCATCGACGACCGGGGACGGGCTCGGCGGGGTGGCAAGTTCGTCACCGCCGCCCAGGTCAAGCGGGCCGCCACCGCCATCCGGCGATCCCTCGAAGCGCCGAAGAGGCGGAAGCCTGCTGCGCGGCCTGCGGCTCGACCCCGACCCGCTCCTCCTCCTACACGCCGGCCGCCGGCGAAGCCCGCGCGGCCCGCGCCGAAACCAGTCGTCAAGGTCAAGGCGAAGGGCAAGCCCAAGGCTCCGGCGCGCGAGCTCGTTGCCGAACGCCGGCGCAGTGCCGCCCTCGCTCGCAAGATCGCCGAACTCGAAGAGC
>Ga0187803_10000938_pt1 | contig 11335 bp, 8 predicted proteins | sample NC_wetland_sal_i_2_FD_132425 | JGI IMG/M metagenome (GOLD analysis project Ga0187803, IMG submission 132425) | Wetland sediment microbial communities from Neuse River Estuary, North Carolina, USA - Control_3 | ecosystem: Environmental > Aquatic > Freshwater > Wetlands > Sediment | place: USA...
ACCGGCGACGCGGGCTTGCGCCGCCTTTTTGTCCGCTTCACGGGCGGCGACGGAGAGCTCCTTCTCAATGGAAGAAAAACGCTGAAAGATTTCGTGCAGCCGCAGCGCCATGTTGCGGATAGTATCTGCTTCGGCTATCGCGCTTGCCGGCAATCCGGGCTCCAGCGCTAACAGTTCGGCGTTGCCGAGAACCGACGTGAGCGCGTTATTGACGTTGTGCCGCATCTCGACCATGTAGCGCCCGAGAGTGGCATCGGCTTGCGCCGCCGCGCACCGGAGTTCGGACTCGCGAGCGCACGCTTCGGCATGAGCGCGGCGAAGAATTTCGCGCCCCAACAAGCCCGCCACTACCGCCCAGGATTGAGGTTCGCCATGCAGGGTCGCATTCAACTCGATGAGAGTGCCGCCAGTGTCGGTGAATTCGGAGCGCGCAATCTCCGCGGCCGGCTCGGTCTGGATCAGAATCGCCGGCTTGGCCGCCGAAGCCAGCGCCTGCTTCAACTCAGAGTCCGACTTCCGAGAAGCTGCATCGGCAATGGCGAGATCGTAATGGCTGCCGATCAGATCGCGGAACAGACTTCCTTCGAGCACCGTAAACTCAGGCAGAGTCCCATCAGTGGGCCAATGGCTGGCGAGTTCGCGCGCGAAAGCGGAGTCATTGGAAAGAATCAGAACGGTTGGACGGCCGGTGGTCATCGTCATATCGCTTTTGTGCTTCGGCAGGCTCCCGCCGTCCCGGCGCGCCAGGGGTTAACCGGAAGGCCTAGCCCTGCTCGTCTTAGGTCTTGGCGCCGCCGCCCAATTCGGAACCAACGGCAGTCGCGCGGGCGAGTGGCGCCGTCCGCGCTCCGCCCTTGAGCGCGTCATCCACAGCTGCGCGCAGATCCACGAGCATGCGCAAAGGCTGGCCCGAGGAATACTCGGCGTGGAACATGACTTTCCACGACTGACAGATCATGCGCAGCCGCGAAGTTGGCTCCTCGGCGGAGAATTGCGCCCGCCGGCAATCCACGGTGTGCCGGCCCCGCCGCTCGAGTTCGCGCAAGCCATCCTGAATGGCGTTCAAGTCGTCGTGCATCAGCCGGAAAAAGATGCGCCGGATCATGAAGCTGAAGCGCGCAAACGCCGCCATGGCGGCGGGATCGTAGAAGCGGTCACCGCACTGGGTTTTGATCTTGCGTCCCTGTTCGAGCGTCCCGCTGTGCAGAAGCTCGCTCAGCCGGCGGCAACGGCCCGCCTGCTGAATCAGCGTTTCCAGCGGCGCGAGCCAGTCAGGGGGTTGTGGATGCTGGGCGCCGAGCGCCGGTTCCAGCACTTGCGCCACATAGTCGAGATCCACGTCGGACTCTTCCAGGCCCGAAGGCGCGCACAGCGAAAAATACTGCACCAGCAGGAAGTCAACCTTGTCGCGGTCCGAGCCCGTCTCCACCGGCTTGTGCATGTGGTGCGCGATGAGCGCCCGCAGCACTGCTTCGCTGGCCAGCGGCGTGGTTTGCAGAAACTGGCGCAGCTGGTGAACTTGGATTTCGGCGTCCACTTGCTGCAGCCAGCTTTCGGCCTTTTTCGGCGAGGCGGCTGCGTCCGGCGCCACCGGACACGTGGGAACCTCGATGACAAACTCGCGCACCAGCGCCGTGTAAATGGGATGCAGGGTCTGGAAGGTGGACCACTGCTCTTCCGGCGAAACTTGGGATCGAATCATGATTTCACTATCCAGTTGGGAACATCCTTGAGGAAGCGGGCCGCGACTGCGGTCCGTTCCGGGTGATACTGCACGGCGACGATGGAGGCTTCGGCACGGAGCGAGCCGTCCCTGCTCTCGACCAGAACATGATCGGCGAACTCCAACGGCTGGAACACGAGGAACAAAACTTCGCGCGCCGTGCCGAATTCGATCACCGTCTCCTGCAGAGCAGACCACGCATGACCGTTGGCACCGGCCTCGCCATCGCTGAGCCCGTTGGCGCGGCTGAGCCGGATCGGGATTCGCACCGGCGTGGCCTCGGGAAAGAACCGAGCCAACCGGCCGACAAAGTCGGACTCGAGAGCACGAGCGGAAGCACTTGCCTGGTTTGGCACGCTAAACCCTCAACCCTATAATTGAAGCAGCCGAGTGAGGCTCTTCCCGGTTCGGAAGAGCAGAGGGGGAGACTCGCATGTGCTTTGCAGCATTTTCAGTGCACGACTGCCGCCACACTCGCTGAGGGCATGCACTAAAGAGCAAATATCAGAAAATAAGGAAGTTGCTCGCAGTCTTGGCGGGCGTGGAGGGAACTTTCGAAGGAAGCTAGCAGCCACGCGTCTCAGAATGATACAGCCGTCTCAGCTTGCTGGTCACCAGCACGTCCGGACTACTGCAGCGTGGTCGAGCCGGTGGGCTCCTCCCGCAGTCCGATGTGGTAGCGCTTGAGCTTGCGATAGAGCGTGGCGCGGCTGATGCCCAGCATTTTGCCGGCGAGCGCCTTGTCTCCATTGACCTGCGTAAACACGCGCGCGATGGTGGCGCGTTCCAGGTCTTCGAGATCGGTCATTGAAAACGGGTTGAATTCTTCGGTCTCGCCGGGCATAGCGGTGGCGTGCAGATCGAAGCGGGCGATCGAGGCCGGAAGATCGTCCAGATCGAGAATTCGCTGATCGCTGAGCGCGATGGCCCGCTCCAGGCAGTTCTCCAGTTCGCGCACATTGCCCGGCCAATCGTACGCTAAGAACGCCTTCATGGCGTCGCCGGAGATCTGCAGCCCGCGGCCGGGAGCCAGACGCTCCAGGAACCAGTTGACCAGGATGGGGATATCGGAGCGGCGCTCGCGCAGCGGCGGCAAGGAAATGGTGACCACATTCAACCGGAAGAAAAGATCCTTGCGGAACGTTCCTTTCTTATATGCGGTCTCGAGGTCGCGGTTGGTGGCGGCCATAATGCGCACGTCCACCTTAACCTTTTCGTTACTGCCGACCGGGCGCACCTCTTTTTCCTGAAGAAAACGCAGAAGCTTGGCTTGCATTTCGAGCGGCAGCTCGCCCACTTCGTCGAGGAAGATGGTGCCGGTGTCGGCGGATTGCAGCAGTCCTTGCTTGGAACGCAGGGCGCCGGTAAAGGCTCCTTTCTCGTAGCCAAATAACTCGCTTTCGATCAGCGTGGGTACGAGCGATCCGCAATCCACGGCAACAAACGGACGCGCGGCGAGGTTGCCACGAAAGTGCAGCGCACGGGCCACCAGTTCCTTGCCGGTTCCGCTTTCGCCGGATATCAGCACCGGAGTCCGCGTGTCTTTCAGGCGCGAGATGAGGCGCAGCACGTGCTGGATGCCGGGCGAGTTGCCAATGATTCCGTGAACGGCGTTGTCGGTCTCGGAGCGCTCCCGCAGAAACAGATTCTCATCTTCCAGGCGCACCTTCTCAGCCATGCGCCGCAGAAACATGCGCAGTTCATCGAGGGGCGCAAAGGGTTTCGAGATGTAGTCGTAGGCGCCAAGCTTCATCGCCTGCACCGCGGTTTCGACCGAGCCGTGCCCGGTCATGACCGCAACTTCGAGGCGCGGGTAGGTGCGCTTGACCTGCTCCAGAAATTCCAGGCCTGACATGCGGGGCATAACCATGTCGGTCAGCACCATGTGCACGGGTTGCTCTTCCAGCAGGGCGAGGGCGGCGTCACCGCTCCCGGCTTCGAGGCAGGTGAATCCCAGCGATTCGCCAACCGTCATGCACAGCCTGCGGATAGTCTGCTCGTCATCCACAATCAACAGCCGGATTCGAAAGTCTTCAGTCATGCTGCCTTGCCCATGGTCTGTTCGACGACCGCGATGAAGTCGGCAACGCGAAATGGCTTTTCGACGCACGGCGCGCCGGTGCGGCGCAAAGTGGCGGCCGTTTCTTCGTTGGCAATGTCGCCGGTGATGAAAACCAGTTTGTCCGCGAGGGCGGGGCGGTGGGCGGCAATCCAGGCGTAGACCTGCGCCCCATCCACGCCGCCCGGCGTCCGCATATCGGAGATTACGCCGTGAAAATCGCCTTTCGAGAGCAGGCGGAGGGCGTCGGCGCCCGATGCCGTGCACACGACGCTGTAGCCGTTGCGCTCCAGAGCGGAGCGCACGAAGTCTAATACCGCGGGTTCATCCTCGATCAGAAGCAAAGGCGCACAAGCGGATTTGGTTCCAGTCTGGGTCATTGTGGATAGACTCCTGCCGCTGCTCCGAAGGAAGCCGAATCGGCTGCCAGCGGCAGGCGGACGATGAACGTCGCTCCTTCGGAGTCGAGATTGTTGTGACACAGGATTTCGCCGCCATGCTCGCGGACGATGCCATAGCAGATGCTCAGCCCCAGTCCCGTTCCCTTACCGATATCCTTGGTAGTGAAAAACGGATCAAAAATGCGGTCCGGATCGGCAATGCCGGTGCCGTTGTCGCGGAAAGAAATCTCGACCGCAGTTTCCGTGCGTGCGCTCATGACCTCGATGCGGGCCGGGTGGCCACACTCGCGGACGGCGTCATACGCGTTGTTCAAGATGTTGAGGAACACCTGCTGCAGTTGGTGCGAATCCCCCACGATTTCCGGCAGCGACTCGTCGAGCCGTTCCACCACCTGAACGCCGTGACTGATGAAGTCATAGGAGCGGAGCTGAACCGTACGCTGCAAAATCGAATTCAACTGCACCGGTTGGCGCCGCGGCGGCATCTGCCGCGCAAAGCTGAGCAGGTTCTGGACAATCTGCTTCGTTCGCTGCGCCTCTTGCAGAATGACCCGCAAATCCCGCCGCGCGTTCTCCGGAAGTTCCGGATTCTCCATCAGCAGGTCGGCGAATCCGAGGATGGCGGTAAGGGGATTGTTGACCTCATGAGCCACGCCGGAGACGAGCTGCCCCACCGCCGCCATTTTTTCCGTGTGCATCAGCTTGGAGCGGAGCACTGCGGAGTCGGTGACGTCGGTCATGACCACCACGATGCTGCTCACCCGCCCGTTTTCCCCACTGATAGGGCTCAAGTTGACCATGAAGTGTCCGCTCGCCCCGTCGCCGCGCACCAGCGGCAGATCGAAGTTGTCCACCTGCTGGCCGCGGGCTACCGTCGCAATGGCTTGGCGAAGGGCTTCGCGGCGTGGCGCGGCGCAAAGCTCGGGAAAGCGATGACCGACAATCTGGTTCTGCTGAAACCCGAGGCCGCTCCAGCGCCGGTTGGCGTAACTGATGACGCCTTCCGTATCGGTGACAAGAATGAGGCTCTGGGTATGGTCCAGGATCTTGCTGGAAAAATCACGCTCCTTCTGCAACTCGGTCTGCGACTGGCGCAGGCCGGTAATGTCGAGCATGAGCCCGCGGTGCTGCACTACGTTCCCGGTCGCGTCGCGAATCGCGTAGCAGTTCATGAATACGTGAACGGCCGACCCATCCTTGCGCCGCAGTACTTCTTCGTGATTGTGCATTTCGCCGCTCTGCTTGAGCACTTCGATCAATTCCGTCCGCCGCTGCGGAGAAAAATAAACCTGTGTGGCAATATCAAGCTGCAGGACTTCTTCGCGGCTGTCGTAACCTAGGATGCGAACCAGCGCGTCGTTGACCTCGACGAAGCGGCCTTGCGGCGTAGAAACGTAGATCCCCTCCTGTATGTTTTCGAACAGCTCACGATAGCGGCGCTCGGCTTCGCGGCGGTCCGTGATGTCCTTCAACACATGCACCGTCTGAAACCGGCCGCCACTCGCCCCTATCTCACCAAATCCGTTCGATGAGCCCCCCGGTTTGGCGGAGTGAATACGCGAGGTCGAAATCAAATACGTTCGGCCGAGAGCAGGTTGTACGTATTCATCCAGACCCTCGCCGGTACGGCAGAAAGGACAGGAATGCGGCGGAGCTCCGGTGGTCAGAGCATCCAGCGCGCGCATGTTGATGCCGATCAACTCGTCGGACGCGACGCCGACAAAGCCGGAGAGGGAACGGTTGACGCGCAGAATATTGTTGCGCTCGTCGTGCACGACAATGAAGTCGCTGATAGCGTCGAAGACTTCGAGCCAGTCGCGGTTGGCCTGGTGCAGGCGGTTGAACCGGCACGCATTTTCTAAAGCGATGCTGGCGTGCCCGGCCACTGCGCGCACCAGCTGGTCATCCTCGGCCGAGAGCGCAGAGCCGCGATCAGCGAGGCAAAGAACGCCCACCGGCTCCCCCGTAGATCCCGACAGCCGCACCAGTGTGCAGTCCGCCCATCCCAGGCTGGAAGCCAGAGAGGGCCCGAGTACATCGGTAGCCGGAACGAAGGAGACATCGGCGGTGTATTTGGGCAGGGCGGTGCGCAGAGCGTCAGTGAGGCGGCGGACCAACGCTTTGTCTTCAACGTCGGCGGCCCCACACAGCACAACCGTTTCAAGCTCCGGCGCCCGGAAGAGGCTGAGGGCAACGGCGCGGCCCCCTAGCAGCGCCCCCGCGCGCAGAGCGAAGTTGCGCATGAACTCGGGCGGATGGAGTGCGACGTTCAGCTCGAGCGCGAGCGTAACCAGCGCCTCGGCGCGGCGGCGGTGCTGCTCCGCCTGGTGCAGATTGTGCGTAAGTTCAAAAGCGATGGCCACCTGGGCCGCCAGGGCGCGAGCGCGGCGTACATCTTCCTCATTGATCGGCCCCGCCTCGACCCGATCCAACACTCCAAACATGCCCAGCAGTTCTCCATTGGAGCCGAGCAACGGAACCACCAGGAGTTGCTTGATCTGAAAGGCCGCCACGAATTCCTGGTCCGCGCCAGGAGTGTTCGCGGCATCCTCAGTCCAAAACGCATCCTTCTGCCTCAGTTTGCGAGCCACCACGCCCTCACGCAGTGGTAGGTCAATTGGCCGTGCCACCCCGTCTTCGAATCCCCAGCGAACATGGAAGGTCGAATCCTCGAGCAACCCGATAAAGCAACGCTGAAAGCCCAGGAAACTGGCGGCACGAACCACCGAGGTCTGCATGAACTGATCGAGCTTTCCGGCAGAGCTAAGTTCGCAGGAGATCTCCAGAATCTCGTGCAGTTCCTGGGCTTGGGCACGCGCCATGCCGTAAAGTTCGGCGTTGGCAACAGCGACCGCGCCAAAGCCCGCCAGGGCTGAAACCAGAGTCTTGTCTTCGGCCGTGAATGGGCCGGAGCGCCGCGGATAGACGAGAATCGCCCCGTAGGAACGCGAGGTTCGAAACGGAGCGGCAATCAGAGTTCCAGGCGGCGAGTCCTCGCCGAAGTGCGAAGCGCCGCCAATGTTGACGGTGATACGTTCTCCGGCAGTCACGGCACGAGTGGCGATTTCCACGGCTGATCGCAGTTTGCTCTCGCGAGCCCGGGTGCGGATGGATTGCGCCAGGCGAGGAGCCTCGGTCGAAACCGCCTGCAGATGAAATAGCTTTTCGCGCTGCACGAAGATCAAAACTGCAGGCGACCGCAAAAGCGCGCGCAACCGGTCGGCAATGCCCTCCATCACCGAGGCGGTGTCGGGCATGCCATGGAGCGCGGCCGCGACTTCCACCAGAATGGAAGCGCGTCGATGTTCTTCGCGGGAAAGCTGATTAAGGCGGAGCGCTTCGAGCGCGGTGCCAAGTTGTCCCGCTAGAATCGTCACCTTGGCGACGGAGTCGTCGTCGAACATTACCCCCGCCGTGGTGTGTAAGAACGTGATGGCGCCGAGCGCTTCTCCGCCGATGAGCAAGGGTGCGGCAATGGCGGCCGTCACCCGATATCGAGCAAGCACGGGATAGCGCGCCGGGTCCACCTGATTGAGCACCAGCGGGCGCCTTTGTTGAACGGACTCCATCGCGAGTGACGGATCGCCGGCACGCACCCGCGTGCCGCGAAACCGCAACGCCTCATGGCCGTCCCCTTCTCCTCCAGTCATTTCACCGTCCGCGGAGAGACTCCAAAAGTAGGTGCCGCTGCAGTCGAAGAACGCACGCGTCAAGCGGCAGAACGACAAAATGAGCTGGCTCCGATTGCTGCTCTGGAAAGCGGCGCGAGAAAGGTCGAGGAGGAGCTTCTGAAACCTCTCCTCAGAATGAGACACCGCTTCAAGTCCGGAATTTCCTAAGATCGTCGCCAGGGCGCACCGCCCGCTCTCATCTAACCGTTTGAAAACAATCGAATTATATGTAAAACGCTACGCGTGATTCTCAAATTGAGTCAAGCAAATAGCGCTGGCCGGGTGCCGAGTTGTGAAACGGCCCCCAATGCCGCGATTGTCTCATGGTGAGACGGCGCTGGCCAAGGGAGCGCCCCACTCCACGCCGAAGAAAAGGAGCTAAGCATCTCCGGCTCAGTAGCTTGCAGACATCACCAAAGTAATGCATGAGCTGATCTTTTGGTTCCCGCCACAGGTGCGCGTGGACGAAGATAGAGGACGTTGTGGATCAGAACGAGGTTGAAGGGTGATGGACAGCTTGAGGCGCGTCTTGATGGTGGGTTTGCTGCTCGGCTTAGCGGCGGCAACGATTGCTCCTTGCGCACCGGCGCAACAGGGTGAGCGCATCGCGAAGTCCAAGGTGCAGCCGGTGTATCCAGACCTGGCGCGGCGCATGGGAATTGGTGGCATTGTCAAGGTGCAGGTGATCGTCGCGCCCAACGGCACGGTGAAGGACACAAAGTTAGTGGGTGGGCACCCCCTGCTTGCCAATGCTGTGCTGGAAGCGGTCAAGAGATGGCGCTATGAAGCGCGCCCGCAAGAAACAACAGAGAACCTGCAATTCCGCTTTGATCCCAATCAGTAAGCGAGGGCAAGCGGCTGTCTGAGAGAGGCAGAAGTATGAACATTAGAAACAAGTTGTATTTGAATTTCGGCATCATCCTTGGAACCGTGCTGGTCCTGCTGGCGGTGAATCTGCTGGCGGTGCGCCGCGAACATGAGACCAAGGCGGCGGCCGGGCGTTCCATCGATATGGCCGACGCCACCTCGGCCGTGCGCTTCCAAATGATGCAGAACCGGCTGCACCTGCAGAACTATCTGCTCAGCGGGGACACTCGCGACGTCGAAAAGATGAAAGAGGGAGAGCGCCAGCTCAACGACGCGTTGCGCCGCTCGCGGGACCTGGCAAGTTCGGACCAGCAGCGCAACGAACTCGAAAAAGTGCAGGGCCTGGAGCAGAGCTGGGGCGCGGATTTCGCTACTCCGCTGGTTGATAAGCGCCGCGCCGTGGATAACGGCAATGCCACCGTCGCCGAGCTGCAGATTTTCTACCTGCAAAAGGACCCTAACTCATGGGTCACACGCTCCAGCGATGTTCTCGATGAAGTGGATCGGCAGAACCACCAGTTACTGGAAGAACAGCGCCACTCCGATGAAATGGCGGCCACAGCAACCGTCGTTATCGCGGTGCTTAGCTCCCTGTTGGCGATCGGGTTCGGCCTGATCATTGCCTATCGGACAGCGACGGCCATTACGGTTCCGCTAACCAGCCTGATTCACGTCGCCGAGCAGATCGGACAGTCCGGCGATCTCGATCACAACATTGACGTGCGCGGACAGGACGAGATCGGCCAACTGGCCCGCACCTTCAATTCGATGGTGAAGTACTTAAAGGAAATGGCGGCCGTCTCCGAAGCCATCGCCGGAGGCAACCTCGGCGTGGAAGTGCGGCCGCGCTCGGCCAACGACACGCTGGCCAATGCTTTCACGCGAATGCTGGAAGGCCTGCGTGGGCTGGTGCGTAACGTGCGCGACGCCTCGTCCCAGGTGGCCTCGGCGGCCACACAGGTGGCGAGTTCCTCCAATGAGTCGGCCCGCAACAGCCTCCAGACTTCCTCGGCCATCGACGAAGTAACCAGCACCATGCACGAGATGAGCGTCAACGTGCAGAACATGGTGAAGAGCACGCAAACCCAGGCTTCGAGCGTAAGCGAAACCTCGGCCTCCATCGACCAGATGGTGACCTCGATTCAACGCGTCGCCGACACGGCCAAGGTGCTGCTCGATATCTCCAACCGCTCGCGCGAGGAGGTGCACAGCGGCATCGGCACCATGGAGAAAGCAACCGACGGGCTTACCCGCATCAACACGACGATCCGGGCGTCGGGCCAGATCATTGACGCGCTCGGCTCGCGGGCGGACGACATCGGCAAGATTATCGAGGTGATTGACGATCTGGCGGAGCAGACCAACCTGTTGGCCCTGAACGCCGCCATCGAAGCGGCGCGCGCCGGTGAACATGGCCTCGGCTTCGCTGTGGTGGCCGACGAAGTGCGCAAACTGGCCGAGAAATCGGCGCAATCCACGAAAGAAATTTCCGAACTCATCCAGAGCATCCAGAAGGAAGCGCGCAAAGCGGTCGAGAATATGGAAAAGAGCACGACCATCGTGAACGAAGGGCTGAATCTGGGTCAGGAACTGAACGGGGCGCTCAGGAAGATTTCGAACGTGGTCACCGAGGTCTACAAGTTTGCGCAGGAAATCGGCGCGGCCACCAACGAACAGTCGCACGGCTCGTCGCAGATTGCGCGCGCGACCACGCGCTTGAACGAAATCACACACGAGATCAACTCGGCGGTAGAGGAGCAGGCTTCCGGCGCGCAGGCGGTGGTGGGGGCAATGGAACGCATGCGCGAACTGGTGCAGTCCTCGACCTCGTCGTCGACCGAGCTGGCCGCTTCTTCCGATCAGATGTCGAAAATGTCGCGCGGCCTGCTGGAGGCAATGGACCGCTTCTCGCTGCAATCGGCCGACGGCCGCGTTGCTGCCGCCCGGCACGCGGCGGCGGGAAGCCGCTAAAGGAACTCCGACTATGAGCCGCGAGACACACATTGTGGGCTTCAAAGTGGGCCGTGAAACCTATGGCATCCCCATCACTGCGCTGCACGAAATCGTGCGGGTGCCGGAGATCACGGCTGTGCCGGACGCGCCCGCCTACCTGGAAGGCGTGATCAACCTGCGCGGCAAGATCGTCTCCGTGGTGGACCTGCGCAAGCGCTTCGGCAAGCCGTCCACCACCCTCGACCGCCACAGCCGCATTCTGGTCGTCGAGCACCGGGGCCGGCTGGCGGGCATGATCGTGGATTCGGCTTCGGAGGTCTTGAAAATCCCTGAAAGTGAGATCGAGGCGGCGCCACCCATGATGCAGGAAGGGGGGCTCGATTGCGTGACTGGCCTGGGCAAGTGCCAGGGACGGCTGATCATCCTGCTGGATATTCGGAAAGTACTGACGGCGCGCGAGCTCGGCGATGAGCCGGCGGCGACCGATGCGGCCGCGGCCGCAAGCAGCAAAGCCGGGGCGCACAGCGCCGCGGCTGGAAAATAGCGAGCGCCACGACCTGACATGAATGTAAGCGAAGCACCCGCACTTAACGAGGCCGAACTCAAACTGCTGCAGGCGCTGATCTACCAGGAGTGCGGCATGCACTTCGACGAGCGCCGC
>Ga0187803_10000939_pt1 | contig 11333 bp, 5 predicted proteins | sample NC_wetland_sal_i_2_FD_132425 | JGI IMG/M metagenome (GOLD analysis project Ga0187803, IMG submission 132425) | Wetland sediment microbial communities from Neuse River Estuary, North Carolina, USA - Control_3 | ecosystem: Environmental > Aquatic > Freshwater > Wetlands > Sediment | place: USA...
CCGGAAGGATTCCGCCTCCAGTGAAGCCACGTCAACCATCCACAGACACGTTTCGCGCAGTGGACGTGATTCGCAAGAAGCGAGACGGCGGGGAACTGTCGGACGCGGAGATTCAATCTCTCGTGGATGCTTACACGCGCTCAGAGATTCCAGACTACCAGGTATCGGCGTGGTTGATGGCGGTGGTACTGCGCGGCATGACGCGCGCCGAGACCGCCGCCTTGACCGATGCCATGCTGCACTCGGGGCAAGTCCTGGATCTATCTTCGCTTCCGCAGAGAAAGGTCGACAAGCATTCCACCGGCGGAGTCGGAGATAAGACCTCGCTGGTGTTGGCTCCGCTCGCCGCTGCCGCCGGAGTGACAGTTCCAATGATCAGCGGCCGCGGCTTAGGGCATACGGGAGGAACGCTCGACAAGCTGGAGTCGATTCCCGGTTTCAACGTCAACCTTTCAGTGCCACAGTTCCGCGAAGTGCTCGAAATCTGCGGCTGCGCGATGATTGGACAAACCGCGGAAATCGCGCCTGCCGATCGCAAACTCTATGCGCTGCGCGACGTGACGGCCACAGTCGAAAGCCCGTACCTGATCTGCGCCTCCATCATGAGCAAGAAACTTGCGGAAGGCGTCGACGCGCTGGTGCTCGACGTTAAGACCGGTTCCGGCGCTTTCATGAAGAGCGAAAAAGACGCTGCTTTCCTCGCCGAACTCATGGTCGAAACTGGCGAGCGGATGGGCAAGCAAGTGGTCGCCCTCATCACCGACATGGATCAACCGCTGGGCAACATGATCGGTAACGCGCTCGAGGTGGTCGAAGTTGTGGACGTTCTGCGAGGCCAAGGCCCGCAGGATTTGCGCCGATTGTGTTCCGAACTTGCGGGATGGATGTTGTACCTCGGTGGCATCTCCGCCACGGTGGCAGAAGGAAAACAGCAATGTGAGAAGCTGATCGCTTCCGGCAAAGCGCTGGACAAGTTTCGCCAGATGGTACAGCTACAGGGCGGGGATCCGCGAGCCATTGACGATCCGAAGGAACTCCCTCAGCCTCAGCACACGACGGAAGTTTCAAGCACAAGCGTGGGATATGTCACGTCAATGCAGTGCGAGCAAATTGGCACCGCCTGCGTAATCCTCGGCGGTGGTCGCGAGCGCAAGGAAGACTCGGTCGATCCTGCGGTGGGAATCGTCTTGCATAAGAAAGTGGGGGACCGCGTATCCATCCGCGAATCCATCGCCACGATCTACTACAATGCCGAGGCGCGGGGGGCTCGCGCCAAACAGCTCATCGAGCAGAGTTATCAGATCGCAAATTCGCCGCCCGGCAAGAAAAGGCCGTTGATCCATCGCGTGATCGGAAAGTCTGGAGAGACAAACTGAATGGGACGCTTCACGGGGATTCTCGGCCTCTTGGCGATGCTTGGCCTGGCTTATGCTTTTTCCACCAACCGCCGCGCCATTCGTCTGAAGACAGTTGCGTGGGGCTTAGGTTTGCAGTTCGCCTTTGCCATTTTCGTGTTGCGATTTGATGCAGGCCGCCGCGCGTTTCAGAAAGCTGGCGATGCGGTGAATCGCTTGCTGAGTTACGCTTTCGCCGGCTCCCAGTTTGTTTTTGGAGAACTTGGCAAACAAGGCTCGCATTTCGGCTTTTACTTCGCCTTCCAAGTGCTGCCGACCATCATCTTCATTGCCGCCTTTTTCGCCGTCCTCTACCACTACGGAATCATGCAGCTCATCATTAAGCTTGCGGCGTGGGTGATGACGCGCGTCATGGGCGCGAGTGGTGCCGAATCGCTCAACGTAGCCGCCAGCATTTTCATGGGGCAGACGGAAGCGCCCTTGACGATCCGTCCATTCTTGCCTGATCTGACTCGCTCCGAACTGATGACCGTGATGACCAGCGGCATGGCTCATGTTTCTGGCGGAATCATGGCCGCGTATATCGCCTTTGGAATCGAGCCCAAGCACCTGTTGAGTGCGGTCATCATGACAGCTCCAGGCACGCTGCTAATGGCCAAGATGCTGGTTCCTGAAACCGAGCAGCCAAAAACCGCCGGGCGAGTTGTCATGAGCGAGGATGAGGAAAAGACCGAGAAAGAAGAAAATCTGCTTGGCGCAGTTGCTCGTGGAACCACCGACGGTTTACATCTTGCGCTGAACATCGCCGCCATGCTGATTTCATTTCTCGCGCTGATTGCGCTGACGAACGGCATCCTCGGCGGAGTGCACAACTGGCTGGCTAGCCACGGAATTCTTTGGTTTCCCCAAAGCCTGGAAACGATTTTCGGCGTGATATTTGCCCCAATCGCCTGGGTGATCGGGATTCCATGGCGTGACTGCCCCATCATCGGTAATCTGCTGGGCACGCGCATGGTGCTGAATGAGTTGGTTGCATTTTCCATGCTCGGACCACAAAGAGCAGCGCTCGACCCGAGATCGTTCACCATCGCCACCTTCGCGCTTTGCGGATTCGCGAATCTGAGTTCCATCGGAATTCAGATCGGAGGCATCGGTGCCCTGGCGCCGAACAAGAAAGGCGAGTTGGCGCGATTAGGCATCCGTGCCATGCTGGCGGAACCATGGCGAATCTGATGTCGGCATCAATCGCCGGAATGCTTCTGTAGGCGTCGCGATCCTCGGACAGTTGAAACTCTGAGTCGTATGTCGAAAGGCATTGTCGTCGTGGGCAGCATCAATTTGGACCCTGTGGCTGCGGCCGACCGTGCTGGCAAAAACAGCGACTCACATCGGCAAGTGCGACGAGGCAGTAGCATTGCTGAAGCCGCTTGCCGAGCCCGAATCTTCCGATCCCGCGAATCTTTATCTGATGTCGGCTGCTTACAAGTGTGCGGGACAGCCAGATCTGGCGCAGTCAACGCTGCTGGATTTCGAGTCGCGCTCGACGGAAGCGCAAGAAATCCGCACCAGACCATGCAGGCCGATCATTTGGCGTCGCAGGCGGGCGCACTGGCACGGAAGAACCAGCTCGCCGGAGCTATGGACCTGATTAATCAGGCATTGCAGAAGGATCGAGAAAATGCTCCCACATACGCCTTGCTCGCGAAGATTGAGTTCTCCCAAGGAGATTTGTCGAAGGCGAGTGAAGAAATTACGCTTGCCTTACAAAAAGATCCCTATAATCCGGATTACCTTTACGTGCTAGGAAAGGTGCTGGAGAAGCAGACCGACACCAATGGTGCTCTTCAGGCTTTCCAGCGCACAGTACTCGTGAATCCGAAGGATCCGATGCGTATTACGAGATGGCGAGAATTTACCTGCGGCAGGGACAGCGTCTCCAGGCAATTCAAGCACTAAAGAAGGCGGTTCAACTCTGTCCTGACGATCCGGATTACAAAAAAGCCTTGGCAGAGGTGGATAATCCCACACCTCGATAGGCACACCGCACTCTGTTCGATTGTAAAACTCGAAGTGTGGGTGGAACGGCTCCCGGCCTGAGCAGTTACGTATGTAGTGCTCGCCTTTTCTTGTGGGCTAAGAATTACACAGCAGCTCGTCCTTCGCAACGTGTCAACCATATGAGAAATCAACAGATTACGGTTTGGCATTGTCTGTGCTGAGGGTAGAGTTGGGTTCCCGGTTCCCGTACTCGGATTCGTGTCGAACTGTGCGCGTGATAACGGCAGCCAATCGCCGCAAAAGGGCATCAAAACTTCGCTCAGAAGGATTGAGCGGTCTGTCTCCGGCGGTAGTTCGCGAATCAGAGGCGAAGCAGGGGCGATCAAGCATTTTCGTCAATCGGGGCCTTCGTGACTCACACGAGAGCGAAGGCGGTTTCCGCCGACCAAGTTGGCGGAGCTGGATGCAAGGACTTCTCGCATGCGATTGTTGAGCGCGCGGCTGATCATCTCGCTGATCATTGGTGTGACACTGGTGTCGTTGTGCTCCTCCTATTATCAGGTTCTGGTCGAGACGCGTGGCCTGCGCCGCGATCTGCAGCGCCGTGCGGAGGTCTTGGGAGACAGCCTGGCAAGAAATGTGGAGCGCGATCTCGAGCGGGATGCTGCTCCGACGACATTGCAGCGTACGGTCCAGCGTTTTGCGAATCGTGAAAACCTGGCGGGCCTGGCAGTGTACGACCCTAAGGGTCATGTTATCGCGGTGACCGCCGACCTGGCGCCGTTAATGAATACCGCTCCTGCGGTTGTATCTCAAGCCCTGACCGAAGATCATGAGGCAGATGCTTTCGCGAGGATCGGAATCGCGTCGGTGCACATCTACGCCCTGCCTCTGCACAGTCAGGAAGGGCTGACGGGCGCGCTGGCCATCGTTCACGACGCCGGGTATATCCGTTCGCGTAGCTTGCGGATTTGGCGCGAAACATTTCTCAGCGGGCTGGCGCACGTGGTGTTGATCGCACTGATTACGCTGCTGATCGTGCGCTGGAGTTTCGAAGGCCCCATCGCGCGCACCGCGAACTGGATGCGCGCGTTGCGCACAGGGCGAGCTCCCTCGACGCGCATCAAGGTACCGGACCTGGAACTTTTCCGCCCACTGGCACGGGAAGTGGCCACATTTGCCGAAAGCCTAAACACAGCCCGATCCGCGGCGGAAACGGAAGCCAAGCTGCGGGACGAAGGACAGTCGCAATGGACGGCCGACCGCCTTGCCGTTCACATTCGCTCGCGTCTGCAAGACGGAAGACTCTTCGTAGTGTCAAACCGTGAGCCTTACTCGCATGTGCGACGCGGGCGGTCGTGGGAGGTGAGTGTTCCGCCCAGTGGGTTGGTGACCGCTCTTGAACCGGTGCTTCGCGCCTGCGATGGAACCTGGATTGCGCACGGCAGCGGCGATGCAGACATGGAGGCCGTCGATCAGCATGACCACCTGCGTGTGCCTCCGGAAGATCCGCAGTACACGTTGCGGCGAGTCTGGCTGACGAAGGAAGAAGAAGAAGGTTATTACTACGGATTCGCGAACGAGGGGTTATGGCCGCTTTGCCACATTGCCCACACTCGTCCAATCTTCCGGGCCAATGATTGGAAGCACTATCAGGCGGTGAATCGGAAGTTTGCCGACGCCGTTTTGGAAGAGATGGAAGGGACGGCAAATCCGGTTGTTCTAGTGCAGGACTACCACTTCGCCTTGGTGCCGCGAATGATCAAGCAGAAGCGACCCGATGCCCGGGTGGCGATTTTCTGGCATATCCCCTGGCCGAACCCAGAGGCATTCAGCATTTGTCCCTGGCAACGTGAACTGGTGGACGGCTTGCTGGGCGCGGATCTAATTGGCTTTCACATTCAATCGCATTGCAACAATTTTCTGCAGAGCACCGACCGGGTGGTTGAATCACGCATCGACTGGGAACATTTTTCCGTGCAACGGCATGACCACCTCACGACGGTGCGGCCCTTCCCGATCAGCGTGGACTTCACCGAGTTTCCTTCAGAAAGCCCGACCGAACCGGCATACGCCGAACGTGGGGGCTTGTTGAAAACTTTGGGGATCGAGACGGCATTCCTGGGAGTCGGCGTTGACCGTTTGGACTACACCAAGGGAATTTTGGAGCGATTTCTGGCTCTGGAACGTTTTTTTGAAAAATACCCACGTTATCAGGGGCAGTTCACGTTTGTGCAGATTGGAGCGCCCAGCCGCACGCACATCAAGCGATATCACGACTTGCAGGCGGAAGTGGAAGCAGAGGCGGACCGCATCAATTGGCGTTTTCAAAAGAACAAGTGGAAGCCCATTGTTCTGTTAAACCGGCAACACACTCACAAGGAAATTCTTAAGTACTACCGCGCGGCAGACCTTTGTCTGGTCACCTCTCTGCACGATGGCATGAATCTGGTGGCCAAGGAATTTCTGGTGGCACGCTCCGATGAGCGCGGGGTGCTGATTCTCAGTATCTTTACGGGCGCAGCACGGGAACTGCGGGACGCGCTGCAGGTGAACCCCTACGACATCGATCAAACCGCGGAAGCGATTCGAGCGGCCCTGGAAATGGAACCGGAGGAGAAACAATCGCGCATGCAGCGGATGCGCAAGACAGTGAGGGAACACAACGTTTTCTACTGGGCGGGAAGCCTGATTGCAGAGCTATCAGAATTGCGTTTGGACAGACACCCCGAGCGTACCGAAGCCTACCCGGCGAGCGCTTACGCCGCGGCCAAGAGGTAGAGGAGATTCAGGGTGCCAACTACAACGAAGGGGTACGAAATCGAACAATTTCTCCGCACTGTGGCGCAATCTTCGCTAAGCGCCCTGCTGCTGGACTATGACGGTACGCTGGCGCCGTGTTCACCCGACCGGAGAAAGGCGGTTCCCTATCCCGGAGTCAACACTATTCTGCAGGAAATCGTCGATATCGGGCGCACGCGTCTGATAATCATCACGGGACGCGATGCTCACGATGTGGAGCCGTTGCTGAAGGTTCGACCCCTCCCGGAAGTGTGGGGATCCCACGGCTTGCAGCGTCTGCGCACCAACGGCGCGTGTGAGATGCCAGAAATCGATCCAGATGCCTCGCAGGCTCTGGCCGATGCGGAGCGTTGGTTAGCTTATCAGGGACTCGATCACATGGCAGAGCCCAAGCCAGGCAGCCTGGCAGTGCATTGGCGGGCACTGGACCAGAACTCGGTGGTCGAGTTGCGGGGAAAAATTTTGCTGGGGTGGTTCCCGATCGCGCAGCGAGCCTCGTTGAAGGTGTTCGAATTTGATGGCGGGCTGGAATTGCGGGTTCCTGACCAGGACAAGAGCGATGCCATATGGACAATTCTGCGGGAAGTTGGACCGGACACTCCAGTCGCCTATCTTGGTGATGACATAACCGATGAAACCGCCTTCCAGGCGTTACAAAACCGTGGGCTGACGGTGCTGGTGCGTGGTGAGCATCGGAAGACTTCTGCCCGAATCTGGCTTAAGCCTCCGGAGGAGTTGCTCGAATTCCTGGCGCTGTGGCGCGATGCATCCCGCACAACCTCACTGGCCCGGAGCGCTACCTATTCAAGCTGAGGATTTCATGACAACCGCAGCGAGACCGCCGCTTAGGAAGCCGGCGAACCGTTCTACTTCTATACGTCGGAGCACCTACTGCGAATCGGACGTGACCGCAGGCAGCAAGCCCCCACTGCAGCCTAACGCGTGCGTCGTCAATTAGAATTTGAATTGGAGGTTGAGTTGTATGCGGCGGGGCGGCTGAGCTGCAACTGCGCGTCCAAAGTATTGGGATGTGATCACTCCCACATAAGTAACGTCGTTGCGGTGGTTCAGGACGTTGAATGCGTTCAGGGCAACGGTGAGCGTCCGCGTCTCTTTACTCTTTCTCGAGAGCGCAAAATCGTGCTCCGCATTCAGATCCAGGTTGATCAAGCCCGGTCCAGGCATCGAGTTGCGCGCGTATCCTGGCGGACGATCATTGATGACACCATCATGATTGTTATCGCTGCCAGTGGTGACATTGACCGGCTTCCCGGCATACAAAGAAAGAGCAACTCCAAAGGTGAAGTATTTTGTTGGGTGGGTCGACCCCAGCAGGTCGAACTTGTGTCTGCGGTCGTTGTCTGACCGCGCCCAATCGGCTGCGGCATCGTAACTATTCGCAGGGAAGTAAGTGATGCCGCTGGTGTTGTTGACGGTTCGACCCAGTGTGTACTGCACCTGGCCGTTGAAGTAGCGGCTGGGTTTGCCCCGGAACGTCAGTTCCAGTGCGGCACTTTTTTGGTAGCCCTTGGATTGAATGTCGCGTTCTTGTCCAAGATTCGGATTCGGCCGGATCGCGGAGCCAGGAAGCGGGGCATTCGCGTCGATGGAACGAAAAAGATCGATCCCACGCGAACCAACGAACGTTGCGCTAAGGGTGCTCTTGGCTGTGACCTGGCGCTCTACGCCCAAGCTATATTGCACGTTGTAGGGAATCCCCGCCTGCGGGTCTAGCACTACTAAGCTGGTTGGTGGAGAAGGATTGGCTGGCGTTACGATAAACCGGAGCAGATTGACGCCGTTGAAATGAAGGAGGTCGGCGATCGGAGAAGGGCCTGTGCGATCGTAGAAAACTCCAGCACCTCCGCGGACCACGGTTTTTCCGGTCGCAGTCGGCGCATAGGCGAAGGCAAGACGGGGTGCGAAGTTGTTCGGATCGTTGTGAAAGTAGTTTTGGAAGTAATAACGCATGCCGAGCGAAAACGAGAAGTTCGGCTTCAGGCGGATGTTGTCCTCGATAAATCCCGCCACAGTCCTTTCCAGAAACACTGCGTGCCCCTGCCCTCGCTGCAAGAGGAAAGTCGAAAAGTTCCCGGTCTCGTAGTCGCTGAGGCTGCCGTAAGTGAAGGTGCCTGCCCGGTTGGTGAAGTCATCGAATCCCCGGCGGCTTATATCCGGGATGTCGACACCGAAATTCAGAGTGTGCCTCCCATTGGAGTAGGTGAAGAAGTCGGTGCCATCGAAGTGATATTCGGTGCGCCGCGAGTCAGCCTGCGCTCCACCGCCCGTAAACGCGCCGGAGACCACGATTTGTTGATCGGGGCTGATGCTCGATACAGGCACGTCGTAGTGGCCTATCAGGAACCGAAGCTGATTGATCCAGTGTGACGAAAAGAGATGCTGGTAGCTCACGTTGATCTCGTGCTCCTGAAATTCCGTGTCGGTGCCAGCGCTGGGGAGGACGTTACCTCCGACGCCCTGATTCTTTACCGTCCGGCGTTCGTAGGAATATCCGATCCAGAAGCGATCGCCATTTGTCAGATCGTGAAAGATTCGCCCCGACCCGAAGAAGTGGTGCGTGGGATTGAAAACATTTTCGTTCACGCTTCCCGTGGGAGTCGTCGCCACTACAACGGCTTGTTGATTGTTGATGTCGCCATCCAGTGAGAGCATGAAGGTAGTCCGCTTGTCATGCCCAAGCGGGCCCGTAAGCACGCCTTCGTAATATTGGCGCCGTTCCGCGGGCTTTGGCAGCGGCGCAAAGGCATTGCGCGCGTCAAACATCGCATCACGAAACATAAAATTGAGGGAGCCGTGATAACGCTGAGTCCCGCTCTTGGTCACAATCTCAAGGCGCGCGCGGCCCGGCCGGGCAAAGAATGCAGAATAAGGATTCTGGTTGATCTTCACCTCCTGGATTGCGGACGCTGTAACTCCGGGCCCGTTCGCTTCGATACCATTGACCACGAGTGTGATGCCATTCGTCCCAGTCGCGCTGTCGTCGAGAAATCGTGACATCGTAGTGATGTAGTCCTGATCGAACACGGGCACTCGGTCCAGCGCATCGCGATTAATTGTGTTGGCGTTCTGATTCTGAGCGATGTCGGTGCTGACTTGCGCGGATGAGGTGCCTGCTTGTACTCCAACTTCTTCGCTGGCCGCAAAAACGGGAAGGACAATGCGGACGCTCGCGGCAGGTCTGGCGCCCACATTCAAAGCTGTGATCGTCTCTCGAAAGCCCGAGGCTTGAACCACGAACTGATAAGACCCGGGCGTTAGGTCGTCAAAGTAGAAGTTGCCCGCGTTGTCGGTGCTGGTTCGCGAGAGTACAGCGTCCTGCTGCTTAAGAACTACGTCTGCGCCCACAATAGCCGCGCCCGATGTGTCAAGAACGACGCCGCTGGCGGAGTGAGGAGCGTGGGCGGTTTGCGAAAAGCCCTGCTTTCCAGTGCACCCTGCCAGCACTGCGAGCAGGATGGTCAGAAGCTTCGTGGCGGTATGCATGGACAATCCGACCAAGGCGTTGAAACAGCGGTGTCTCGCGGCCTGGTAACGCCGCGCAGAATAACACCGAGCGAGCAAACCCAGCGAAACGTAGATAGTAAACCTACATTTCTCATACTTGGCAGCAGTCCTGAAATACCGATGAAATTTACATGAAAATTTCGTGTGCAGGCCCGCGCCTTCCAGCGTGCGCACATGCACAGTTGGTTTAGAATCGGGGTTCACGACCAATCCGTTGACAAACAAGTTCCGACAAAAGTGATGATCCGAGAGTGCGCCAGACGCCTTGAGTTCACAAAGGTTAATCCCTGGGTCATTGTGTTTCTGGCGGCCTCGTTGGCGTTCGTTTCCGGCTGTCGCGGTTCCGCGCGGGCGCGAGAGCATGTGGAGCAAGGGAATCACTATCTCGCACAAAAGCAGGTCCGTGAGGCAGAGAGCGAATACCAGGAGGCCATTCAGCTCGATCCCAAATTTGCGGAGGCCCACTACCGGCTGGGTTTGCTCGAGATGGAACAGCGACATTCTGCCGCCGCTACCAAGTCGCTGTCTCGAGCAGTGGATCTCAATCCGAAGAACCTGGATGCTCGCTTGCGTCTGGGAAGTCTGCTGGTTGCGGCAACGCGGTACGCTGAGGCGCGCGACCAAGCCGAGGCCGTTCTTCGCGCTGACGGCCGCAATGCTGGGGCGCGCCGGCTGCTCGGCCAGGTTTCCCTTCACCAGATGCAGTACATAGCGGCGGAGAACGAATTCAAACAGGCGATCGATCTAGCGCCGGATAATGCTGAAGCTTTCGAAGATCTCGGTCTCGCACAATTGTTGGATGCGGAGTTTGGCGCGTCGGAAAAGAGCTTTCAGACTGCGGTTGACATCAAGTCGGACGATCCTCAGACATTTATCAACCTGGCGAATTTCTACAAGGGACAGAACGCGCCAGACCGCGCCGAGCAGGTTCTGCGCCAGGGAATGGCGAAGAATTCGCGGGCAGTCGAATTGCCCATCGCCCTGGCAGATCTCTTTACAGAGCAGGGGCGTTTACCGGATGCCAAACAAGTACTGCAGAAGATTGATAGCGATGAGAACAATTTCGCCGACGGCCGACGCGCCGTAGCCGAATTCTATTTGGCAAGGGGAAATGCCGCTTCGGCCCTGGAGCGTTTTCAAGCTCTAGTGGAGAATAACCAGCAAGACCAAGCAGTGGCAAAAAAGGTTGCCGAATGCCAGCTGCAACTGGGCCGCTGGCAGGATGCGGAGAATTGGATCGATCAGCGCGACAAGAACCGTCAAGACCCCGACTTCCGATTACTCCACGCGCGATCCTCGCTGGGCTCGTTTCGGTTGCGCGATGCAGCCACTGAATTGCAGAGTCTGCTGAAGGAGTCGCCTGATCTGCCTGCGGCTTATTACTACCTGGCGCAGGTGTACATCAGTCAAGAGGAAACTGGAGAGGCGCAACAGGCGTACGCCGACGCATTGCGCGCTCAGCCGGGCTATCTGCCGGCACTGCTGGGTCTGGGGAGCATCGCTCTGCAGCAGAACGATTCGAATACCGCGCTGCAGGACGCCAGCCAGGTGATCGCTACGAGCTTCTGGTTGGCAGATGCGCACGCCCTTGCCGGAAGCGCGTACTTGTTGCGCGGAGATGCAGAGCAGGCACAGAGAGCCTTCGAACTGGCA
>Ga0187803_10000941_pt1 | contig 11318 bp, 8 predicted proteins | sample NC_wetland_sal_i_2_FD_132425 | JGI IMG/M metagenome (GOLD analysis project Ga0187803, IMG submission 132425) | Wetland sediment microbial communities from Neuse River Estuary, North Carolina, USA - Control_3 | ecosystem: Environmental > Aquatic > Freshwater > Wetlands > Sediment | place: USA...
AGGGGGAACGGCTCGTCCCCAGCGAACAAGAAGACAACGGACCCAATGAATCGTGCGTTGAAGAAGTGGAAGGGACCGAAGAAACCGGCCAATGCCGTTTCGGTCGCAGCGTGGCGCTGTCCGCCGACGGCAGCACGGCGCTGATCGGCAGCCCGCGCGACCACGGCAACGTTGGGGCGGCATGGGTGTTCACCCGCTCGGGCTCGACGTGGACCCAGCTGGGCCAGAAGCTCACCGGCGGAGGGGAGGGTTTCGAAGGTCGCTTCGGTCGCAGCGTGGCGCTGTCCGGCGACGGCAGCACGGCGCTGATCGGCGGCTCCTCAGGCCGCGGATCGGCTTGGGTCTTCACGCGCTCGGAAGCGGGCTTCGAGCAACAGGGCCCGAAGCTCACGAACGGCAAAGAAGAAGGTGAAGCCCACTTCGGCGGCAGCGTGGCGCTGTCCGCCGACGGCAACACCGCGCTGATCGGCGCCCCTGGCCAGAACGCCAGCCCTTCCGGGAGCAGCTACACAGGGGCGGCGTGGGTGTTCACCCGCTCGGGCTCGACCTGGCCCCAGCAGGGGGAAGAGCTGTTGGGCAGCGAAGAGTCGGGGGCCGGCCACTTCGGCAACAGCGTGGCGCTGTCGGGCAATGGCGCCACGGCGCTGATCGGCGGCCGCTTGGACAACGCCGGCGCCGGGGCGGCGTGGGTGTTCACCCTCTCGGGCTCGAGCTGGAGCCAGCAGGGCACCAAGCTCTCCGCACCTGCGGCGGGCAGCGTGGGGTTCGGCTCCGGCGTGGCGCTGTCCTCGGACGGCAACACCGCCTTGATAGGCGCATTTCGCGCGGACGTGGGGGCCGGAGCCGCGTGGGTGCTCGCCCGCTCGGGCTCGACCTGGACCCCGAGCCCGCAAGGCGCAAAGCTCACCGGCTACCCGGAAGAGGTCGGCAAAGGCATGTTCGGCGCGAGCGTGGCGCTGTCCGCCGACGCCACGAGCGCGGTCGTCGGCGGACCAGGGGACAACAGCAAGGCCGGGGCGGTGTGGGCGTTCGTGGAAGGTCCCGCCGCCAGCAAGGTGCCGCCGCCCGTGGTCAAGAAAGTCCTTCCCAACAGGGGTCCGGCCGCTGGCGGCACGACCGTGACGATCACCGGGACCGGCTTCGATGAAGGAGAAACGAAGGTCATGTTCGGCTCCGCTCCCGCGACGGGCGTCACGGTCCTGTCCCAGACCAAGGTCACCGCGGTGTCCCCGGCGGGGGCGCCGGGAGAAGTCGACGTGACCGTCACGACGCCGGGCGCCACCAGCGAAGCAACGGCGAAAGACCGCTTCACCTACGAAGCCGCCCCCACCGGAAATGGGGGGCCGCAAGGCGGCAACTCCACCAGCTCGAGCTCCACCGGCTCGAGCGCCGCCAGCGGCGCGCTGGCCCTCGAGCCGGTCACGGCGAGCGGCTCGCGCTGCAGGGTGTCATTGCCAAGCGCGCGCGTCGCGGTGCAGAGCCGCTCGTGGGCCGCGATCAAGCTCCTGTGGAGCGGTCCGGGGAAGTGCGCCGGCAGGCTGACGCTGCGGGTCAAGGTCAAGCGCGGCCACCAGCGCACCACGATGCGAACGATCGGCGCGGGCACGTTCTCCATCCCGCCGGGAAAGCTCCGCGTCGTGACGATCAGGCTCAACGCCACCGGGCGCTCGCTGCTCAAGGCTGGTCACGGACGGTTGAACGCCAGCCTGCTGATCCTCAAGCTGTCTCCCGGCCCGGCGCAGGCACGAACCGCCAGCGTCCGCCTGCAGGTGCAGAAGGCCGGCAGGGGAACGACGCCGAAGAAGTAGCCCGGCGGCGAGCAGGAGGCGGCGGGGCCGGCTTCACTATTGTCGGGGGCCGATGGCCGAAATCCCGATCAACATTGCCGAGCTTGTCGGGAGCACCCCGCTGGTCGGGCTTCCGCGGATGCTCGAGGGAACCGCCGCCGCGGGGAGGGGCGTCGAGCTGTTCGCCAAGCTCGAGTCGTTCAACCCGGGGGGCAGCGTGAAGGACCGCATCGGCGTGGCGATGATCGAGGCGGCCGAGGCGGAAGGGAGGATCGAGCCGGGACGCACGACGATCGTCGAGGCGACCAGCGGCAACACCGGGATCGCGCTCGCTTTCGTCTGCGCGGCGAAGGGGTATGACCTGGTGCTCACGCTGCCCCAGGGCATGAGCCGCGAGCGCGAGAGCCTGCTGCGGCTGTACGGAGCGCGTGTGGACGTCACCGAGTCGCTCGGGGGAATGAGCGAGGCCGTCGAGGCCGCGCGGGCGATGGCGCGTGATGAGGACGTGTTCCTGCCCGACCAGTTCTCCAACCCGGCCAACCCCGACGTCCACCGTCGCAGGACGGGCCCTGAGATCGAGCGCGCGCTGGACGGACGCGTGGACGTGCTGGTGGCCGGCGTGGGGACCGGAGGCACGATCACCGGCGTGGGCGAGTACCTGCGCGCGCGCAACCCGCGGCTGCGCGTAGTGGCGGTCGAGCCGCGCGGCTCGGCGGTCCTGTCGGGCGGGCAGGCCGGCCCGCACCGCATCCAGGGCATCGGCGCGGGGTTCATCCCGCCTGTGCTCAACCGCGCGCTGCTGGACGAGGTGGTGGCCGTGTCCGACGACGACGCGATCCAAACGGCGTGGAGCTGCGCCCAGCGCGTGGGCCTGCTCGCGGGGATCTCCTGCGGGGCGGCGCTATGGGCCGCGCTGCAGGTCGCCGGTCGTCCGGAGTCCAAGGGCAAGCGGATCGTGGTGGTGATGCCCGACTCGGGCGAGCGCTACGTCTCGCAGGCCTTCTTCGCACCTTGACTCCTCGCCGATGGCCGGCGAGGAGCAGATTCTATGAGCGCCCCTCTCGGGGCGCCGGCCAGCGTGCGCAGCTCGGGAAAGATCGCTGCACGGTCAACTATCTCGACATTCGGCGCTACGCTGTTGCCATGGTCGGTTTGGGCGCGTTCGCGCGCGTTGCAAAGGAGCTGCGGCGGGATGTGCTCGCGGCGCGCGACCGCGATCCGGCCGCGCGGGGGGTCGGTCCGGTGGAGATCCTCGCGACGTGGCCGGGGATCCACGCGCTGCTGGCGTATCGCGTGGCGCACGCGCTCGACGGGGCCGGCGTGCCGCTCTTGCCGCGCACGATCTCGACGACCGTGCGCGCGTTCACGGGCATCGAGATCCACCCCGCGGCGCGCATCGGTCAGGGTCTGTTCATCGATCATGGCACGGGCGTGGTGATCGGCGAGACGGCGGACATCGGAGACGACGTGACCCTTTATCAAGGGGTCACCCTGGGGGGGACGGGCTTCGCCACGGGCAAGCGCCACCCGACGGTCCAGGACAACGTCACGATCGGCTCCGGAGCGAAGCTGCTCGGGCCGATCACGATCGGCCATGGCGCGAAGATCGGAGCCAACAGCGTGGTGATCACCGACGTGCCGCCCAACTCCACCGTCGTCGGGAACCCCGGTCACCCGGTGCGGGTGGACGGGCGCCGCGTCGAGGGGCCGGATGCCGACTGGATCCACCTGCCCGATCCGATCGCCGAGGCGATCCAGGGGCTGGCGAGCCGCATCGGCGCCCTGGAGCAGATGGTGAGCGAGCTCGCCGAGCAGGAGCCAGAGCCGGTTGCCGAGGTCAGGCCGCTGCGGACCGTGAAGGGTCCGAACCCCGCCGGGGGCTGACCGGCGGGCGCTGACCGGTGGGGGGCCAACCGGGCTCACTTCTATGCTGGGGAGGTGTCTGCCAACCCCCACGCCGAGCACCTGCAGGAGCTGCTGGAGGGGCTGAACGAGCCCCAGCGCGAGGCGGTCACCCATGGCGAGGGGCCGCTGCTGATACTCGCCGGCGCGAGCAGCGGCAAGACGCGCGTGCTCACCCACCGGATCGCCTTCCTGATCTACACAGACCAGGCGCAGGCGGGGGAGATCCTGGCCATCACGTTCACGAACAAGGCCGCCAAGGAGATGAGCGGGAGGGTGGAGCGGCTGCTGGGCCGGGGCACGCGCGGCATGTGGCTGATGACGTTTCACGCCGCGTGCGCACGCATCCTGCGCGCCGAGGCCGAGCGCCTTGGCTACACACGCCAGTTCACCATCTATGACCAGGCCGACGCGCGCAGGCTGACCAAGCGGTGCGCCGACGCCGTGGGGATAGACCCCAAGCGCTACACGCCCGCCGCAATCCACAACCAGATCTCGGCCGCGAAGAGTCGCCTGCGCGCGGCGTCCGACGTCCGCGAGACGGTCGACTCGCCGTTCGCCGAGATGGTCGCTGACGTGTACGAGCTCTACGAGCGCGACCTGCATCGGATGAACGCGATGGACTTCGACGACCTGCTGTTCCGGACCGTCAACCTGCTGGAGCTGTTCGAAGAGGTTCGCGAGCGCTACTGCTCGGCCTTCCGCCACGTGCTGGTCGACGAGTACCAGGACACCAACTACGCCCAGTACCGGCTGCTGCAGCTGCTCGTGGGGGGTGGGCGCCCGCCGGCCGCAGGCGAGCGGCGGGGCGGGGATCGGCCGACCTACGCCGGCCCGGTGGGGCATCGCAACCTGTCGGTCGTCGGCGACGACGCTCAGTCGATCTACAGCTTCAGGCAAGCCGACATCCGCAACATCCTCGACTTCCAGGAGGACTTCGAAGATGCCCGCGTCATCAAGCTGGAGCAGAACTACCGCTCCACCGAGACGATCCTGCGCGCGGCAAACGCGGTGATCGCGAACAATCGCGGCGGGATCGCCAAGCGGCTGTGGAGCGAGCTCGGGCAGGGCGAGGAGATCCACCTGCGCGCGCTGGAGGACGAGCACGCCGAGGCGCGCTTCGTGGTGGGGGAGATCGAGCGGCTCGTCGATGAGGGCGCGGCGCGCACGGAGATCGCCGTGCTGTACCGGACGAACGCGATGTCGCGGGTCATCGAGGACGCCCTGGTTCGGCGCGAGATCGCCTACCAGGTGATCGGCGGGACGAAGTTCTACGAGCGTGCCGAGATCAGGGACGCGATCGCCTATCTCTCATTCATTGCCAACCCCTTCGACGCGGTGAGCTTCACGCGCGTTGCCAATTCTCCGAGACGCGGGCTGGGGCAGACCTCGCTCGCACGGATTCTGGCCCACGCCGCGGCCGCCGACATCTCGGTGTGGCAGGCCGCGTCGGCCCCCGAGGAGATTCCGGGGTTGGGCACGGCCGCGGTCAAGGCGCTGAATCGCTTCATGGACACGATGGGCGAGCTGCGCGCGCTCGCGGGCATCTCCGCCGCCGAAGGGACCCCCGAAGGGACCGCCGAAGCCGGGGTCACCGGCGAAGGTCAGGCTCGACCCGGCACCCGCTCGGTCCCGGTCGGGGACCTGTTGGAGGCGGTGCTGTCACAGACCGGCTATCTGCAAGCGCTGGAGGCGGAGAGGACGATCGAGGCGCAGGGACGCATCGAGAACCTCGAGCAGCTCGTGGAGGTGGGGCGCGAGTTCGACGCCGCTGCCTCGCCCGATGAGGACACGCTGGACGTGTTCCTGCAGGAGATCGCGCTCGTCGCCGATGCGGACGCACGCAGCGACGACGAGGGCCTGGTGACCCTCATGACGTTGCACAACGCGAAGGGCCTCGAGTACCCGATCGTGTTCATCGCGGGCTGCGAGGACGGCGTCTTCCCCCATTCGCGGGCGCTCGACGAAGGCGGCTTGGAGGAGGAGCGGCGGCTCTTCTACGTTGGGATCACACGGGCCATGCGCGAGCTCTATCTGACCTACGCGCTGCGGCGCTCGGTGTTCGGCGCGCAGGCCTATGGCATGCGCAGTCGCTTCTTGGATGAGATCCCCGCCGAGCTCCTCGACGAGACCGGCCCCGAGCGACTGCGGGTCGGCCAGCGCCCGGCAGGCGTCCTCGCCGGCGCGGGCTCCTCCGGCGCGCCAGGCACGACGGCCCTCCGCCGGGCGCCCGGCGGCTGGGCGTCCTCACGCATGCGCGAGACGCCCGCTGGGAGCGCGTTTCGCCTCGGCGATGACGTCATGCACGCCGCGTTCGGCGAGGGCGTCGTCACCGGCGTGGAGCCCGACGGGGTGATCGTCGTGCGCTTCGCCGGCGACGGGTCCGAGCGCAAGCTGATGGCCGAGTACGCTCCGGTCAGCCGTCGCTGAAGCGGGGGGTCGACTCCGGACCCCAACGCATAGCATCACGGCCATGAGCGCCAGGATCATCGACGGCAAGGCGATCGCCGCACGGGTGCGCGGCGAGGTGGCCCACGAAGTGCAGGCGTTCACGCAGCGGGTGCCACGCCCGCCCGGGCTGGCGACGGTGCTGGTCGGCGAGGATCCGGCCTCGGCGGTGTACGTGGGCGGCAAGCAGCGGGCCTGCGTGGAGGTGGGCATGGTCCCCTTCGACAAGCGCCTGCCCGCGGACGCCTCCTTTCGGGAGGTGGGCGAGGAGCTGCAGGGCCTCAACGGAGATGAGGCGGTGAGCGGCGTGCTCCTGCAGCTGCCGCTGCCCGAGCACCTCGACGGGCCCGCGCTCACGGCCATGATCGACCCGGAGAAGGACGTGGATGGTCTCACCCCGGTCAACGCGGGGCTGCTCTCGCTCGGGCGCCCCGGGCTGCGGCCGTGCACGCCGTTGGGCGTGATGGAGCTGCTCGCCGACGCCGGCGTGGGACTGGAGGGAGCCGAAGCGGTCGTCGTCGGGCGCTCGAACCTGTTCGGCAAGCCGATGGCGCAGCTCCTGCTCGCAAAGAACGCGACCGTCACGGTGTGTCATTCGCGCACGCGCGAGTTGCCCGCGGTATGCGCCCGCGCGGATGTCCTGATCGCCGCGGTGGGCCGTGCGCGGTTGATCGGAGGGGACTTCGTGAAGCCCGGAGCCGTCGTGATCGACGTCGGCATGAGCCGGCTCACCCCCGAGCAGGCCGGCAACTCGAGCGGCCTGGTCGGCGACGTCGACTTCGCGCCCGTGTCGGAGATCGCCTCCGCCATAACGCCGGTGCCCGGAGGTGTCGGCCCGATGACGATCGCCTGCCTTCTGCGCAACACGCTGCAGGCGGCGCGGGATCGGGCGGGGATCGAGGGGTAGTGTTCCCAGGCGAGGCGGGACCGTGCTGAGAAGGGTGGGGTGAACGTCGCGATGAGCGTGAAGGGACTTCGGGTGGGCGAGCTGCTTGCGCTGGCCGGCGCAGTCTGCGTCGCCGTTTCGCTGACCCTGCCGTGGTACGAACGCGCGGCGGGCAAGCTCAGCGCCTGGGACACGTTCGGGCCGACGATCGTCTTGCTGATCATCGCCGCTGCGGGCGCCCTCTGGCTCGTCGTGAGCACCCTCGCCGAGCACGGCACGGCCCTGCCGGTCTCCGCCGCGGTGTGGAGCGTGCTGGGTGGGCTGGTCGCGGTGATCGTCGCGGTCGTGCGAGTGCTCGAGCGACCGGATCACGCCACCTCGCTGTGCGCGGGCGCGTGGCTGGCGCTCGGTGGAGCCGTGGCTGTCCTGACCGGCGCGTGGCTGGCGCTTCGCGACGAGCGCGCCTCGCTGTACGAGCCGGCCACGCCTGAGCCTCGGCCCAAGCCCTGACGGCCCCCCCGCTGTCAGCCGTACATTCGTGGAGGATTGTCGGCGGCGGCGGGGAACCTTGTCGTAAAGGATGCAATCTCCGGTCATGGAGGCTGGGCGAGCGGATCGCATTCATCACCGACTCACGGGGGGTACCCGCGCAATGAGCTTCGACATCAGCCGCCTTCGCCGCGCCGACCAGATTGTCGCGGGCGGGGCCATCGCACTGTTCATCTTCCTGTTCTTCTTCAAGTGGTATGGCGGCAGCGCGAGCACGTCGATTGGCGGCGTGAGCCTCGGCAGCAGCCTGAACGGCTGGCACAGCTTCACCAACAGCCGCTGGATCTGGTTGATCACGATCATCGTCGCGCTCGGGTCGGTCGTGCTCGTCGCGGGCCAGCGCAAGCTTGAGATTCCCGTGCAGCCGAGCGTGATCGTCGCCGGGCTCGGGGCGCTGTCGAGCATCTTCATCCTCTACCGGATCGTCCACCATCCCAGCGGCGGCGCGAGCGGCGGCGTCGGCATCACGCACTTCTCCTACTCCTACGGCATCAAGATCGGCATCTGGCTGGGCCTGATCTCCGCGTTGGCGATCACCTACGGCGGGTACCTGCAGATGAAGGCCGACGGCACCTCGCTGTCCGACGTGCGCGAGCAGGCGAGTAGCGCCTTTAGCGGCGTCACCGCTCCGGCGGGCGGCGGGTCTTCGCCGGGCTCGGAGGGATCAGCTCCGGCGCCGCCACCTTCGGCTGCGCCACCGATCCCGCCGCCGGTGCCCGGGTCGGGCGGCGTCGCCGGGACATCCGCTCCCTCGTCTGGCGCCTGAGCGTGGCCCCTACGGGGCGCCCCAGGCGCCCCGTAGAATCCGCGTCACCGTGATCGACCGCGACGAGGTTCTGCACGTGGCGCGCCTGGCGCGCCTGGCGTTGAGCGAGGACGAGCTCGAGCCGATGGCCCGCGAGCTCTCGGCCGTGCTGGACCACGTCGCCAAGATCGGCGAGATCGATCTGACAGACGTCCCGCCGACCTCACACGTGCTCGAGCTGACAGGTGGGCTGCGGCCCGACGAGCCGTGTCCGTCGCTGTCGCGCGAGCTCGCCCTTGGCCAGGCGCCGGCCGTCAGCGGCGAGGGGTTCCTCGTCCCCAGCCCCCAAGCATGATCGCGACGGACATTCTCGAGCTGTCGGCCACCGCGGCGGTCAGGGCGCTGCAGGCGGGCGAGCTTTCCGCGGGCGAGCTGTTCGATGCCTATCGCGTGCGCGCCGCGGCCGACCGGACGGCGCAGGGGCAAGGGTTGAACTGCTTCACGTGGGTCGCCGCGCAGGCGCCGCAGGACGATCCTGGCTCGTCGCTGCACGGCGTTCCGCTCGCGGTCAAGGACCTGTTCTGCACCGAGGGTGTCCCCAGCCAGTCCGGATCGCGCATCCTCGAGGGGTACGAGCCGCCTTACACGGCCACCGTCGTCTCGCGCCTGGCGGGGGCGGGCGCGCCGCTGTTGGGGAAGACCAACCAGGACGAGTTCGCGATGGGCTCGTCGAACGAGAACTCGGCATTCGGGCCGGTGCTGAACCCGTGGGACCGCGAGCGCGTGCCAGGCGGCTCCTCGGGAGGAAGCGCAGCGGCCGTCGCGGCCGGTCTGGCCCCGTGGGCCCTTGGAACCGATACGGGCGGCTCGATCCGCCAGCCCGCGGCGCTGTGCGGGATCGTCGGGTTGAAACCCACCTATGGAGCGGTCTCGCGCTACGGCATGATCGCCTTCGCATCCTCGCTGGACCAGGCCGGCCCGCTCACGCGCGACGTGAGCGACGCCGCGCTGATGCTGCGCCACATGGTCGGCCGCGATGCGCGCGACGCGACCTCGCTTGCGCTCCCCGAGGAGGTCCAGCTGCCGAGCGCCGAGCGGCTGGAGGGCGTGCGGCTGGGTGTGCCGGAGGAGCTGACCGCCGAGGGGATCGAGGCGGGCGTGCTCGAGGCCTTCCAGGCGACGCTCGCGCGCGCCGGGGAGCTCGGGGCGGAGGTGCAGAGTGTCCGGCTGCCGCATGCCCCGCACGCGCTGTCGGCCTACTACGTGCTCGCGCCCGCCGAGTGCTCGTCCAACCTCGCGCGCTTCGACGGGGTGCGCTACGGCCTGCGGGCGCAGGGCGCCGAGGACCTGCTGGACATGTACACGCGCACCCGCCACGACGGCTTCGGAGCGGAGGTCAAGCGGCGCATCATGCTCGGCACCTACGCGCTGTCCTCGGGCTACTACGACGCCTACTACGGGCGCGCCCAGCGCGTGCGGACGAAGATCTCCGAGGACTTCGCCATGGCCTTTCGGGCGGTGGACTTCATCGTCACTCCCACTTCTCCGACCGTCGCGTTCAAGCTCGGCGAGAAGACCGGCGATCCACTGTCGATGTACCTGAGCGATTACTGCACGGTGCCGATGTCGCTCGCCGGGATACCCGCGATCTCGATCCCCTGCGGTTTGAGCGCGGGCCTGCCGGTGGGCCTGCAGATCGCCGGGCCGGCGTTCAGCGAGAACCGGCTGCTCGACGCCGCGCACGCGCTCGAGCAGGCGATCGAATTCGACGGGGGAGCCGCCCGTGTCGAGGTCGGTGCAGCCGGTGTCGGAGACCGGGCAGATCGGGGGGCCGGTGTCTGAGGCCGAGCAGCGGCCTGCAACGGCGGCCGGGGCGGACGGCCGCGGGCCGCTGGAGCCGGTGATCGGGCTGGAGATCCACGTGCAGCTTGCGACCGCGACGAAGATGTTCTGCGGCTGCGAGCTGTCCTTCGGCGCGCCGCCGAACACCCGCACCTGCCCGGCCTGCCTGGGTCTGCCGGGAAGCCTGCCGGTCGCCAACGCGCGCGCAGTGCACTTCGGCCTGATGATCGGGTTGGCGCTCTCCTGCGAGCTTGCCGAGCGCTCGGTCTTCCACCGCAAGAACTACTTCTATCCGGACCTGTCCAAGGGCTACCAGATCTCCCAGTACGACGAGCCGCTGTGCCGGGGAGGCAGGCTCGGCGAGGTGCGTATTCACCGCGTTCACCTTGAGGAGGACGCGGCGAAGCTGGTCCACGTCGGCGCGAGCGGACGCATCCACGGCTCCGACGTGAGCCTCGTCGACTTCAATCGCGGGGGCACGCCGCTGGCGGAGATCGTCACCGAGCCCGACCTGCGCTCCCCCGAGCAGGCGAGCGAGTGGCTGAAGCTGCTGCGCGCGACGCTGCGCCAGCTCGGGGTCAGCGACGTGAACATGGAGGAGGGGTCGCTGCGATGTGACGCGAACATCTCGCTGCGAGGGGCCGGCGCCCGCGAGCTGGGGGTGAAGACCGAGCTGAAGAACATGAACTCCTTCCGCTTCATCGAGCGCGGCATCAGGGCGGAGATCGCGCGCCAGGCAGAGATTCTTCAGGGCGGCGGCGAGGTCGTGCAGGAGACGCTTCACTTCGACCCCGCCTCCGGCGCGATCACGTCCCTGCGCTCCAAGGAGGAGGCGCACGACTACCGCTACTTCCCCGAGCCGGATCTCGTGCCGGTGGCGATCGACGACGACATGCTGGGAGCGGCCCGGGCGGCGATGGGCGAGCTGCCCGCCGAGCGGGCGGAGCGCTTCCAGCGCGAGCACGCCTTGAGCGCCGACAGCGCCCGGCTGCTCGCGTTCCGCGCCGAGTTGGGCGACTACTTCGAGGAGGCGCTCGCCGCCGGCGCCGAGCCTGCGCCGCCACCGCAGGCGCTGGCCAACTGGATCACCGGCGAGATGCTCGCGCGGCTGCCCGAGGGGCAGGAGCCCGCGCAGTCTCGGGCCGAGCCTGCCCAGCTG
>Ga0187803_10000942_pt1 | contig 11312 bp, 8 predicted proteins | sample NC_wetland_sal_i_2_FD_132425 | JGI IMG/M metagenome (GOLD analysis project Ga0187803, IMG submission 132425) | Wetland sediment microbial communities from Neuse River Estuary, North Carolina, USA - Control_3 | ecosystem: Environmental > Aquatic > Freshwater > Wetlands > Sediment | place: USA...
CGGTCGTCGATGTGCAGCAGCCCACGCTCGTCGAGAAGGTGGGCCACGACGGCGGTCATCGCCTTGGATGCGGAGTAGATCACGAACGGCGTCTGAGGCGTGGCCAGTGTTCGGACCGCGTCCACGCGGTCCATCGGCCCGTTGCCGCGTGCATGGCCGATGGCGCGGTCGAGCACGACCTGACCGTGGCGGCGCACGCACAGAGCGATCGCGGGATAGAAACCGCTGCGGTAGAGGCGCTCCACCCCGCTCCAGATGCGTTCGATACCGGCAGCCGTCATGCCGAGCGCCTGCACGTCGGCCACCTCCGGAGCACGCACGCTGACCGCGTCGAGGTCGCCGGGCACCCGGATGCGGCGCAGCGGATCGGGCACCAGAGGAAGGCGCGGGATCGGCGGAGTCGGGATTGCCTCCAGCGAGATCACAGACGCCACGCTAGATGGTTGATTCCACGTCGATGTGCCGTTTTCTGGGGGTGCGGATGGTCGAGTCGGCCAAGGACGCAGACCGAAGTCCTTGCTGGCGGCAAGGACGAGGTCGAGGACGCCGGCCGGCGAAGGTCAGACGTGCCATCCAGTGGTGCAGGGCCGTGGAATGAACCATCTCGGTGTAGCTCTCCAGGAGGCTGGTCCATCAGGGGCCCTCTGTCGTGGTGAGATATTGCGCGGCGGCCATCAGCCACCTGGCCGCCAGCTCGGGCGTTTCGTGGCGTTGGCGCGCGTCCTCGATGAGCAGGTAGCAGGAGTGGCACAGCACCCGCTCGCTGCCGTCACGGTGGGACGTGCGCGGCGCCTGTCCACATGCCGCACATCGGCCACCCTGTGGCCCGGGGACTGCTGGCAGTGGCGCTGCCCGGCGGGTGTCGCGCTCAGCTATCTCCCCGAGCGTCATCGCCTTGGTGCAATGGCAGGACTCACAGCGCCAGTTCGTCCCGACCTGCTGAACACGCGTCGAGCCGCACCCGGGGCACGTCTTCTCCGTCATCGCGCCTCGCCGTGCAGCGCGCCCAGCTCGGCCACGTCGACGCCCATGCTGGCGAGCTGCGCTCGGAGGATCTCTTGGCCGGTTCGTGCCATGACTCGATCGGGAGCGGCTGACTCGTGATCGGCCGCTCCCGCTCGGGTGCTACTTGGTGTCGGGCGATCTGAGCGACCTGCCCGCACTGTCCACGACCTTGCGCAGGAAGTCCGCCTGCGTGTGGACCAGCCGCTGTGCCATCTCCAGGGCGGAGTCGGTGATCTCCTCCCTGCGGGATGGGCCCTCGCCATGCGGCGGGAGCGCCTCATCGACGGTCTGCAGGAACTTGCGCACCGCCTCGATCGCGCTCTGCGCACCATCCTCGAGCTCCTGGAACACGTCCTCTGAGAGCTCCGTGGTCCGCTCGACTGCGCTCGTCGCGTCGCGTTTGCCTCGGGTCGCGCGGGGTTTGCCGGTTGCCGCCTGCTTCTTTGCAGCCGGACGGCGTTTTGTCTTCGGGTCGGGCATCGACGTCACCACTTTCGGGATAGATAAACGTCAGCGAGTAAGCTAACGTGTCTTTGTAGCGCATACCAGCCTGTGCGTTTCCTGGAGAGAGATAAACAGAGCCCGTGCAGTTAGGGGATCGCGATGCTGGAGGCACGATTTCCGCGCACCGGTCGGTCTCCCTGGGGCGTGATGGGCGTTCGGGCGACACCGGCGGGCTTGCGCGCTCTGGTCTTGGGAGCCGCGGGCTTGATCGGGCTCGTCTTGGCAGCGCCCGGCTTGCGCGGGCCGCTCTTGGGAGCGGCCAGCTTGCTCGGGCTCGTCTTGGCAGCGGCGGCGTTGCGCGGGCTGGGCTTGGCAGCGGTCAGCTGGCGTGAGCTCGTCTTGGCAGTGGCCGGCTGCTGCGGCGAGGTCACAGCAGCCGGCTCGCCCAGGTCCGGCTCGGAGCCCTTGAGCCCGGGCAGCGGCGGCAGGGCGAGCTTGACGATCTTGCGCACGACGCTGCCGAACTGCCTGTGCAGCGGTCCGGTGTTGTAGGGGATGCCGTAGCGCTCGCAGATCTCGCGCACGTCCTGGGAGATCTCGCCGTAGCGGCGGGCGGGCAGGTCGGGGAACAGGTGGTGCTCGATCTGGTAGCTGAGGTTGCCCGCGAGCACGTGGAAGGCCTTTCCGCCGGTCAGGTTCGCCGAGCCGAGCAGCTGGCGGTAGTACCACTCGCCGCGGGTCTCATCCTTGGCCTGCTCCTCGGTGAACTCGTGTGTCCCCTCGGGGAAGTGGCCGCAGAAGATGATCGTGAAGGCCCATAGGTTGCGGGTGAGGTTCGCCGTCGCGTTGCCGGCGAGCACGAACGGGAACGAGGGGCCCGACAGCAGCGGGAAGAGCACGTAGTCCTTGAGCGTCTGGCCCTTCACCTTGTGCCAGATGGCTCCCAGCTTCTCCTGCCTCTCCTCCGGGACCTGCTCGCCGGTGGCGATCCGCTCGGCCTCGAGGTCGTGCATCGCGACGCCGTACTGGAAGAACGCGGCCAGCAGCGCCGCGTAGAGGGGGTTGCCGAGGTAGTAGGGATGCCACGGCTGCTCCTCGGACATGCGCAGGATGCCGTAGCCGATGTCGCGATCCTTGCCCACGATGTTCGTGTGCGTGTGGTGTGAGTAGTTGTGCGAATGGCGCCACTGGTCGCCAGGGCAGGCGGTGTCCCACTCGAACGTCTTGCCGTTCAGCCGCTCATCCCCGGTCCAGTCGTACTGCCCGTGCATGACGTTGTGACCGATCTCCATGTTGTCCAAGATCTTCGACAGCGACAGCGCAGCCGTCCCGCCGATCCAGGCGGGCGGCAGCAAGCCAAGGAACAGCAGGCCGCGGCCCGCGACCTCCAGGCCGCGCTGAGCGCGGATGAGGCCGTTGATGTATTCGACATCGCGCTCGCCGAGGTCCGCGACGACGCGCGCGCGGATCGCGTCGAGCTCCCGGCCGAAGGCCTCGAGTTGCTCGGCGGAAAGGTCGGGTGCGGGACTCGGCATGACTTGCTCCTTCTCGAGGTTGTTCTAGAGGTCGAGCGCGACGTCGCCGACAGGTACCGACACGCAGATGCGGATCTGCTCCTCGCCGGCACTCGACTTCGCGCCGGTGAAGACGTTGCGTACCGTGCCTGCGCTCTTGCGGGCGCTACAGGTGTTGCAGATGCCCATGCGGCACCCGTGCTCGGGCGCGAGCCCGGCGTCCTCTGCCTGCTCCAGCAGCGGCAGGCCGCTGTTGGCCGCCTCGCGTCCGCTGCGCGCGAAGCGCACGACGCCCTCGGCGCTGTCGGTGTCGAGGGCGAGGGCGGGTGCGGTGAACGTCTCGACGGCGGGCTCGGGCAGCCCGTCCTCGGTCCGGACCGCGCGGACTGCGTCGATCAACGCGGGCGGCCCGCAGACGAACGTCGCCGCATTGCGATGGTCTGCGCTCACCGCCTCCAGGTGCTCGCGGCAGAAGCGCCCGTTGAGCTCGCTGCCGCGCGAGCGCGTGTAACCGCGCAGGACCCTCAGCCCCGGCTGGCGTTCGGCGAGCTTCTGCAGCTCCGGCCCATACAGCGCAGCCGCGCGCGAGCGCGCGTAGTTCAGGAAGCCGATCTCGCCCGCAAAGCCTTCATCGCAGAGGGTGCGCAGCATCGCCATCACCGGCGTGATGCCGCTTCCCCCGCTGATCAGCAGGACCCGCTGAGGGCGTGGGTCGGGGAGCACGAACTCACCCTGTGGCTGGCTGAGCCCGAGGATCATCCCCGGCCGCGCGTGCTCGCGCAGGTGACGCGAGACCCTGCCCTGCGGGTGGGTGGAGACGGTCAGCTCGAGCTCACCGCTATCGGAGTGCTCGGAGCTGGCAGGGGAGTAGGGCCTGCGCAGATGCACCCCGCCGACCTCGACGGTGACCTGCACGAACTGCCCGGCGCAAAAGCCGCGCCAATTGTCGTTGGGCCGCAGAGTGAGCGTGACGCTCTTGCCCGTCTGGTGGCGGACCGCGGTGACCTCCGCGCGAACATCGCGTGAGAGCAGCAGCGGACGCACGAGCTCGACGTACCGGTCCACGCCGTGGGGGTAGGCCAGAGCCTCGATCAGACGCGAGTGCAGCAGTCGCCGGCCGGACGCGATCATGACTCCAATACATGCTACCTCAAATGAGGTTACTTCGCTCGTGGTATATTCCGCCGATGGCCCGGGCAACGTCCGAGATCCCAGCTCGCCGGCCTCGACGCCGAGGACCGCCACCCGACCAGCAGCTCACGATCGAGCAGCTCGCCTCCGAGGTCGGCATGTCGGTGCGCAACATCCGCAACCACCACACGCGAGGCCTGCTCCCCCCGCCCGAGGTGCGGGCCCGCGTGGGGTACTACAACACCGAGCACGTGGCCAGGCTGCGGCTGATCCTCGCCCTGCAGGCCGACGGGTTCAACCTCACGGCGATCGAGCGCCTGCTCAGCGGATCCGACGAGCTGGCCGAGCGTCTGCTTGGCCTGCGCACAGCGGTGACAGCGCCGTTCGAACCCGAAACCCCCGAGGTGCTGACCGGCGCCGAGCTCACAGAGCGCTACGGGGAGATCGACCCACGGAGCATGGCTCGAATCCGCAAGCTGCGGCTGCTCGTACCCCTTGGCGATGGCCGCTATGAAGCCCCCAGCCCCGCGCTCCTGAAGGCGGCCGACCAGGTGATCGAGCTCGGCATCCCGCTCCCCGCCGCCCTGTCGGTCGTGGAACGCGTCAGCCGCCACTGCGACTCGATCGCCCGAGCGTTCACGAGGCTCTATCTGAAGGAGCTCTGGGAGCCCTTCCAGCGCGCCGGCCAGCCGGAGGATCGCTGGGAGGAGGTGACCGCCGCCGTCGAGTCCCTGAGACCTCTCGCCTCCGAGGCGCTGGTGGCGCTGTTCAAACCCAGAATGACCGCCCAGCTCGAGGACACGTTCGGAAAAATCATCGAACACCAGCGCAGGCCCAAGTAGTTCAGCAGACCACGCGACCGATCTCCGCGGCGGCTCACCGGCCACAGGTGAAACGTTCGGCGGTGCTCCGGTCATCCACACGCAGTCAGCGGTGATCAGACGGCCGAGGCACACACCCCGGGGAGGGGCGCCAGAGCAGCTGCCGCCCGTGGTCGCTCATCGGGTCGGCTGCCGCGTGGCGCCTGCCTGCGTCGCACAACGGTCTCTCACGGGCGCTCGCCGGGCCTCGCGCGAGGTTACTCGCGTTCGCGCGCCTGATCGCCGTCCTCGCCTCCGATCCCACGCTGCAGCTCCTCGCCGAAGGCCACTTCGACGGCCTTGGTCATCGTGGGCTGGAAGCTGGCGGTGAGCGCCTCGGAGGCGAGCGGCCGCAGCTGATCGAGCGCGGCTCTGACCGCTGGCCAGTCGGCCTCCGGTCGCCCGGCGTCGGCGAAGGGCTTCCAGATGTACGCCAGGAACATCTGCACGAAGGTCTGGGCGATGCGCTCGTTGTTGCGTTTGAGCTTGTCCATCGTCTCCAGTGCCGCCTCCAGGGGTACGCCGAGCGCGACCAGGCGCTCGCCGGCGGACAGCAGGGTCGGGCTCGGCACTTCGAGGCTGTCCTGGCCTATGGGGATCACGAGCCCGAGCTTCTGCGCCTTGGCGATCAGCTTCTCCTCGCCGCCGCCCAGGCGCTGGAGGAGGTCGGCGTGCCGGACGATCTCCGGGGTCTCGGTCTCAAACGGGGTCATCAGCGCGCGGGTGAAGCCGAGCACCTGCTCGCCGGCGCCGCGGGCTTCCTGCAGCAGGTGGGCGATCGCGGCGAGGTTGAACCCTTGGGCCTGCATCTCTCGGACGAGCTGCAGGCGCGTGAGGTGCTCGGGGCCGTAGTAGCCGACCCTGCCCTGCACCTCGGGTGGGGGGATCAGTCCGCGCGACTGGTAGCTGCGGACGTTTCGCACCGTCAGCCCGGCCGCCTGCGCGAGCTCGTCGATCGTCAGCCGCTGCTCGGTCTGTGTCTTGGCCACGTCTGAAGCATATTGCAGTGATCCACGTCACACAGCCTATCGTAACATGAATCTATGATACAACGTATAGCGAGACGGTGCGGGGCGGTCTGGTCCCGCGACGATCACCAGCCAGGAGGCAGCCGTGAGCATGCCAGGCAGCGAGCCGGCCGGCACCACACCGAGGTGGCGCTCGATCTCGATCCTGCTCGCCTGGGGTGTTGCGATCGCCGTGCTCACGCTTCTCGGCAGGGGGCTGGAGGGCCGGCTTGCGCCGATGTCCCTTGCGGTGCCGGGCACGGCCTCCTCGCGGGCGGAAGCGATGCTCGCCGCGAAGTTCGGCAACACGATCCCGATCGCCGTGCTGCTGCGCGGTCCGCCCACGGAGGTCGACCGTCAAGGGCCGCGGCTCGTGGCCGCCCTGCGCGGCATGAGCCAGGTCCAGGTGCTCTCGCCGTGGGACCGATCGACCAGAACGGGGTCGCTGCGCCCGAGCCCCGGGGCCGCGTTCGTGCTCGTGACCTACATCCGGCCCGCGAGCCGCGCGATGGCGGTCGTGCCCGACACCGAAGCCGTGATCGCCCGCACCGTAAGAACGCCGGTTCGCAGCTACCTGACGGGTGTCGCGGTGGTCGGCCGTGCGATCCAGAACGCCACGATGGCCGACACACAGCGCGCCGAGCTGATCGCTCTCCCCGTGCTGATCCTCGTGTTGCTGCTCGTGTTTCGCTCGCCGGTGGCGGCGGCCGTGCCGCTCGCGATGGGCGGCGCGACCGTGATCGCCGGGCACGGGTTGCTGTGGCTCGCCAGTTTCCTGACGCCGGTCAACTCGCTGGGGGTCGCGATCGCCGCGATGATGAGCCTCGCGCTCGGCGTCGACTATGCGCTGCTGATGGTCTCGCGCGTGCGCCAGGAGCTTGCGCGTGGCCAGGATCACGAAACGGCCGTCACGGTCGCCTCCTCCTCGGCCGGGCGCACGATCGCAGCGGCAGGCGGCACGCTCGCGCTGACGATGCTCGCCGCCAGCGCCGTGGCGACGCCGGGACTGCTCGGCCCAGTCGCGATCGGGGTCGTCATCTCGGGCCTGTTGAGCGTCGCGCTGGCATTGAGCGCGATGCCGGCGCTGCTGCGCCTGCTCGGAGCGCGCCTTGACCGCTTCCAGATCCGTCTCACCCGCTCGAGCACCTCCGCCCGGCGCGGCCGAGCGGCGGTCCTGGCCGAACGCCTGATCGGCCGCCCCGCGATCACGATCCCGCTGATCCTGATCGGCATGCTCGCGTTGGCGGCCCCCGCCGGGGCGCTGCGCATGGGCCCGCCCGACGCCTCGGAGCTTCCCGCCTCGAGCCCGGCGCGGATCGCGGTTGCGATGGTGCAGCGCACGATCGGACCGGGCTGGTCTGCGCCGTTCGTGATCGTCGCCAGCGCCGATCACGGCGCGATCACCACCCCGGAGCGTCTGCGGGCGCTGATGGCCTGGCAGGAACGCCTCGCCCACGAAAGCGACGTGGCGGCCGTGCTCGGCCCGGCATCGGTCGCCGGGGCGCAGCGAAAGCTCTCAGAAGCCCATGAAGCGTTCGCGTCCGCCCCGGGGCGCCTGCAGGGCGCCCAGCGCGGGATCAAGGGCCTTCGCTCCGGGCTGAGCCGCGCAGCCGCGGGCGTTACGGAACTCCGCGGCGGCCTGGCCTCGGCCGCAGGTGGAGCGAGCTCACTCGCCGACGGTGCCGAACGCGCCAAGAGCGGCGCGGGAGCGCTGGCCGCTCAGACGGGCAGTGCCCAGGACGGCGCGAAGCGACTGGCCGGCGAAACCGCGCGAGCACGCACGGGCGCAACACGCCTGGCAAGCGAAACCGGCCGCGCCCACGCGGGCGCAAAGCGACTGGGCAGCGAAACGACCCGGGCCGGCGCTGGCGCCAGAGCGCTGCAGAGCGGCGTCGCCCAGGCCGCGAACGGATCGGCCGCGCTCGCGGGCGGGCTCGACGAAGCCGCGGCTGGCGCCGAACGCCTCGCCGGCTCCGACGCCCCGCTCACGGCCGGCGCCGCGCAGCTCGCGGACGGCATGGACACGCTCGACAACACGGTCCACGTGCTGCTCGCGCCGATCCAGCAGCTCGCCGAACAGCTGCACGCCTGGGCCGGGTGGCTCGCCGAACTGCAGGCATCCGACCAGCAGCTACGCACTCGGCTCATCCAAGCCGCTCACGAACTGGCCGCCATGACCGCCGGGCGCAGCGACCCCCGTTATCCCGCGCTCACCGAAGACCTCGCCGCGATCACCCAGCTGATCGAAGCCAACGGCCTCTCACAGCTCGCCCGCATCCACCAGCTGCTGGCCAGCGGCCTGGAAATACTGGCCGCTCTTCCCGGGGAGCTCTCCCAGCTGACCGCAAGCCTCGACCGGCTGCGCTCGGGCGCAGACCGGCTCGCCACCGGCACGAGGGAATCAGAAGCGGGAGCGCTCGCGCTCGACTCCGCCCTGCACCGCCTGGCCACGGGCGGACACACCCTCTCAGGCGGCCTTACCGGCCTCAGCGGCGGCGCGAGCCAGCTGACGAGCGGCCTCGGCAAGCTCACGAGCGGCAACGCCCAGCTCGCGGGCGGACTGGCCAAGCTCGCCGCCGGCAACGCCCGGCTCGCGGGCGGGCTCGGAAAGCTCGCCGGCGGCAACGCCCAGCTCGCGGGCGGACTCGACAGGCTCGCCGCCGGCAACGCACAGCTTGCACGCGGAGTCGGCGCCCTGGCCTCCGGCAACACCCAGCTCGCGGGTGGGCTCTCCGCCGGCGAGGGACGCGCCGGAGCCCTCACCGCCGGGCTGCACCACGTGCAGCGGCCGCTGCAGGGCTACGCGACCATGCTCAGCGGCTACCAGCGGGACTCCCAGCTGCTGCACACCGAAGCCCCGAACGCGCTGGACTCCGGCTACCTCGTTCTCACCGCGCTCGACGGCACCGTCTCCCCCCAGCGCGAACAGGTCGCCCAGCTCGTCAACGTCGACGGGGGCGGCCAGGCCGCCCGCATGATGGTCATCGCCTCGAGCCCGCCCGACTCGCCCGCGACCGCCGCCCTGAGCCGCCGGCTGCGGCGCGCCCTGCCCGCCCTGGCCGCGGCCACCGGCAGCAGGATCGAGATCGGCCAGGGAGCGCAGTACCTGCTCGACTACACCAACGCCAACACCGCCCGCGTACCATGGCTCGTGCTCGCGCTGGCGATAGTCGCCGTGCTGACGCTGATCGTGGTGCTGCGGGCGCTTCTGCTGCCGCTGATCGCCGTCGTGCTGAACCTTGCGACGATCGCGGTCGCGCTCGGGGCGCTCGAGCTCCTGACCGAGACCCATGTGCTCGGCGGGCCCGGCTACATCGACGCCGCCTCGGGCGCCGGCATCATCTCGATCATGTTCGTCCTCTCGATCGACTACGAGGTCTTCCTGCTCACACGCATGCGCGAGCGGTGGGCGGTACACGGGAACTCCGACGATGCGATCTCCTACGGGCTGCGCCACACCGCCGGGGTGATCACGGGCTCCGCCGCGATCATGACCGCCGTCTTTCTGGCCTTCGCCGCCGCCGACGTGATCCCATTGCGCCAGTTCGGCGTCGGTCTGACGATCGCCGTGCTGCTCGACGCCACGATCGTCAGGCTCGTGCTGCTACCGGCGATCATGCGCCTCGCCGGTCCGCGCATCTGGTGGCTGCCGCCCTGGCTCGACGCCAGGCTGCCCACCTTGGAGTAGAGCTGACCCCAATGACCGGCGCTTCCCTGCCGAGCTGCAATAAACGACGATGCATCCGTTAGAGTCGCCGCCCAGGATGCCCGCTGCCCGCCCCTTGGCGCCCCCTCAACCTCGCCATAAACGCGAACGTCGCGGGCCTCGCCGACCGTCTGAGGACCGCAGGGATCCTGCTCAGCTCCGAGTCCCGACGCGCGCGGCCGTCAACGGGCCCGCGGCCGGGATCAGCGCCGCCGGCTCGCCGGTGCTCCGCGGCGCCTCGGCGTGAGGCTCGAGGTGATCGGGTCACGCGAGGCGTCGATCTTCATCTGTCTCGCCGACGCGTTCGTCGCGCCCGAGCCGCCGCTGCCCGCTGTGCGCGACACCGAGGCGGTCAGGACCTTCGACCTCTGGTTGGCGCGCTCTCCCCGCCTACACCGCATCGGCCTGCGCGCTCTGCTGCTGCTCGCCGAGCTCGCGCCGCTGCTCTGCGGTGGTGGCCGGCCCCTGCGGCGACTGGAGCCCGAGCGACGCCGGCGATGGCTGATCCGCGTCGAGCGCCTGCCGTTGCGTGCCCCGCGCGAGCTGACACGGGCGCTGAAGACGCTGATCCTGCTCTGCTACTACGGCGACCCTGGTGTGATGGCGCGTCTTGGGTACGACGCCGAGGCCAACATGCGACGCGGCCGCGAGCTGCGGCGCGCGGAGGGACGGCCCTGAGCCCGCGCGAGGTGCGCCGCACGACGGGCGCCGCATACACCGACGGCCGCGGCTCATTCCGGCCCACCGTCGAGCGCCTCGAGGATGGCTCGGCGATCAGCGGGACACGCCGGGTCAACGTAGATGCGGTCGTGGTTGGCACAGGCGCCGGCGGGGCGACCGTCGCCAAGGAGCTCGCCGAGGGCGGACTGCGCGTGGCGATGATCGAGGAGGGCGAGCACTTCACGCCCGATTCGTTCACGGCGCGCCCCAGCGAGATGACCTCGCTGCTCTACCGCGACGCGGCCCAAATCATGACCGTCGGCAACGTCTCGATCGGCCTGCCTCTGGGGCGGGCCGTCGGCGGCACCAGCCTCGTGAACTCTGCGACCTGCTTTCGCACCCCGCCCGCCGTGCTCGAGATGTGGTCGCGGCGCTTCGGACTCGAGGACTGGACACCGGCCTCGCTCGACCCGTTCTTCAGGCGCGTGGAACGCGAACTGAACGTCGCCAAGGTCCCCGAGGAGCTCGCCGGGAACAACGCGCACCTCGTGCGTCGGGGCGCGCAGGCGCTCGGCTGGTCCGGGGACTTCGTCCACCGCAACGCGCGCGGCTGCGTCGGCTCGGGCGTGTGCAACTTCGGCTGTCCGACCTCGGCCAAGCAGCACGTTGGCATCACCTACGTGCCGCGCGCCTGGGAGGCCGGTGGGGTCACCTACACGGGCGCTCGGGTGAGCGAGATCGTCGTTCGCGGCGGCCGCGCCCAGGGCGTGGTGGCTGCCACCGGCGGTGGGGGACGCCTGGAGGTGAGCGCCAAGCTGGTGGTGCTGGCCGCCGGGGCGATCCACACGCCGCTGCTGCTCGCCTCCCAGGGGCTGGCCGGCGCCTCCGGCCAGCTCGGCGCGAACCTCTCGATTCACCCCGCCACGGCCGTGCGTGCCATCTTCGAGGAGGAGGTGAACATGGCGCGCGGCGTGCCGCAGTCCTA
>Ga0187803_10000943_pt1 | contig 11310 bp, 5 predicted proteins | sample NC_wetland_sal_i_2_FD_132425 | JGI IMG/M metagenome (GOLD analysis project Ga0187803, IMG submission 132425) | Wetland sediment microbial communities from Neuse River Estuary, North Carolina, USA - Control_3 | ecosystem: Environmental > Aquatic > Freshwater > Wetlands > Sediment | place: USA...
ATTTGCCCAGGTAAATCGGAAAATGCGATCAATGGCACGGCGCAGAGTGTACTTCACGACATGGCCGGCAGGGCAGGCGACTGTGGCCAGGAGATTCATTGGGGTTCTTGATGTGCAAGCGGTTGTTGCGATAGCGTAACGGCGGTTTCAGGGATGAGCTGCCGCGAGGAGGCGCTATGAGACATCGTGTTGCGCCAATTGTTGTTTTTATCGCACTCAGTATCTGTGCGCTTAGCCTGCCGCAGAGTTATGGGCAGGGACGCAGGGGCGAACAAGAAGAAGCCTCGGGCGCCGCGAGCGGATCAGGCGCGCTGCATTTTCGTTTCATTGGCCCGGAAGGCAATCGAGTGGCTTCGATTCTTGGCGAGCCGGGAAGCCCCAACGTCATCTACATTGGTGCGGCGGATGGGGGCATCTGGAAAACGTCCGATGCCGGGGCCAATTGGGCTCCGATTTTCGATCGCGAGAACGTCGCTGCGGTCGGCGCTTTGGCCATGGCGCCTTCCGCGCACAACGTGATCTGGGCAGGCACAGGTGAGCCGTGGCTCATTCGTCCCTATTACGCCATGGGTGACGGAGTCTACAAATCCACGGATGAGGGCCGCAGTTGGCAGCACGTAGGGCTCGAGCTCACCGGCCACATTGCCCGAATCGTTGTCGATCCCCACGATCCGGATCGCGTGTTCGTATGCGCGATCGGTGAAGCCTTCCGCCCGCAACACGAGCGCGGAATTTTTCGCACCGCCGATGGCGGCAAGACCTGGCAGCAGGTACTTTTTGTAAACGAAAACACGGGGTGCTCCGAGCTGGCCATGGACCCACAGGACTCCAGCACGCTCTTCGCAGGTATGTGGCAAGTGGAGATTCACCGCTGGAACTTGAACAGCGGCGGCCCGAGCAGCGGAGTGTACGTCAGCCGCGACGGCGGCACGACCTGGAGCAAGATTTCGGGACACGGGCTGCCTCCGGCCGACCATCGGCTGGGTAAAACTGCGGTGGCCATCGCGGCCAGTAATCCCAATCGAGTGTATGCGCTGGTGCAGGACACTACGCCAGGACTGTATCGCTCCGACGATCGCGGCCGATCCTGGACTGTGGTGAATCAGTCGCACGTAACCACAGAACGCTCGTCCTATTACACGCGGTTTGCCGTTTCGCCCGACGATGAGAATCTGCTCTATTTCTTATCCGTGGCATTCAGCATGTCACGCGATGGCGGCAATACTGTCTTTCAACCGGGCGTTGGTGGAGGCGGCCGAGGCGCTGCCAGCGCGGCCGGTGGGCGCGGCGAATCACCAGGCCCTCCGCCCCCTGCAGCCGGACTGGAATCAGCCGGCGGGGACAACCACGACATCTGGATTGATCCCACAAACTCAAACCGGGTTCTGGTTGCCAATGATGCGGGAATCAGCGTCAGCAATAATCGCGGCGCGAGCTACCAGCGCTTTGTGCTTCCGATCTCGCAGGCCTATCACGCCTTCGCCGACAACGAAATCCCTTACAACGTGGTGGGCAACCTGCAGGACCGCTCGTCGTTCCGTGGTCCCAGCCGCACGCTCTCCGGCGGCGGATTCGGAGGCGGCCGAGGCGGCGGCATTTCCCTCGGGTATTGGACGGGCACGGGCGGCTGCGAGGATGGTTTCGCCGTCCCGGATCCAACGGATGCCAATATCGTCTGGTCCGGCTGTGACAATGGCCGCACTTACCGCATGGATTTCCGCACCGGCATGGCCCGCGACGTCACCGCCTGGCCCATTACTTCGTACGGCTGGGCTCCAGCCAACATGAAATACCGCTGGGACTGGATCACGCCAATCGCGATTTCTCCGCATGACCACAATCGCGTGTACGTCGGCGCGCAAGTCGTCTTCATGACCACGGATGGCGGACAGTCTTGGAAGGTGATCAGCCCCGATTTGACGGGCAATAATCCCGCACACGAACAGAATTCCGGCGGCATCACCTCCGACAACCTGGTCACATTTTCAGGAGCCACTATTTATTCCATTGCTGAATCGCCGGTGAAGGCGGGACTCATTTGGACCGGCAGCGACGATGGCCAGGTGAACGTCACGCAGGATGAGGGCGGGCACTGGTCCAACGTAACAAAGAATATTCCCGATCTGCCGGAATGGGGCTGGGTGTGGAATGTTGAGCCCTCGCATTTCGACGCAGCCACCGCGTACGTGACCGTGAACCTCCATCATGTGGGAATCTACGAAGCCCGCGCGTACAAGCCCACTGATTTCGGCGCACATTGGAAGCTGGTCACCGCCAGCGTCCCCAAAGGACCCAACAGCAGCGCGCACTGGATTGCCGAGGACCCTGTGCGCAAAGGCATGCTGTTTCTGGGCACGGACAATGCGTTGTACGTTACCTGGGACGACGGGGAACACTGGACGCGCTTGCGAAATAATCTGCCGCCTGCGCCAGTCTACTCTCTGCAAGTGCAAACAAAATTCAATGATCTGGTGATCGCCACGCACGGCCGGGGGGTATGGATTCTGGACGACATCACGCCGCTGCGCGAATGGGATACGGCGCAGGGCAAGGATCTTCATTTGTTCAAGCCGCGCCCGGTTTATCGCTTTCGCCACACCGATGACGCTCGCGAATCCGATGTAAGCGCTCATATCACCGGGGAGAATGCTCCCTACGGAGCGGACATCAATTTCCGGCTGGCGGCGCCGGCGAAAGACGTCGAGGTCACCATCGCTGCCGGGAATGAGGCCATTCGCACGATCAAGGTGGAGGGCCAGGCAGGCCTCAATCGCGTCTGGTGGGACCTGCGTTATGAATCTGGCGAGGCCGTGCGCATGCAGACCACGCCGCTCGATGCGCCTTGGGCGGAGCCGCATCACATCTATGCCGCGTACGGCACGCGAATCCCGCCGGCGGGCCCTGTGGCGCCGCCGGGAAGCTATACGGTTCGCGTGAAGAGCGGCACGCATGAGGAGACCACGCAACTGGAAGTGCTCCCCGATCCGCATTCGGCCGGCACCGAGCAGAGCATTCGCGCCCAGGTTCAGTTCGTTCGCCAAGTCCTTGCCGAAGAAGATCAAGCTGCGGACATGATCAACCACCTAGAATGGACCCGCAGGCAGGTCGAAGATCTGATCACCATGTGGGATTCCGCAGAACAGAGGTACGCAACGGTGATTGCCGCGGCAAAGGATTTTGAGCTCAAAGCCGTGGCGCTGGAAGGGAAGCTGATCGACGTCCACAACACCGGCCGCAGCGAGGACGCCTTCCGCGAGCCCGTGCAGCTCTACGAGCGAATCAGTTGGATGGTCGGGCCGATGGTGGGCGCGCCGGGCAGTGGCAGCGGCGGCGGGGATTTGGGGCCCACCGCGCAGCAAATCGCGGTCAATGAGGAGTTCAAACAGCAACTGGCCCAGATTCAAGCGGAGTTCAAACAATTCGTGGAGAACACAACCCCTGGGTTCAACGCAACACTGAAACAGAACCACGTAACCGCCGCAATCGAACCATGAATTGACTCCAGTTGTAAGAGAGAGCGGGGGCACTGCGGCCTGTTCGATGGGACAGTTTCTGAAGCGAGCAACTTGCCCAGGAATGGAATTGCCCGGCCCAATGGCGGCAGCGTAAAGTTAGTTCAAAGCCGCTGATTCTACCCAGCAAACAGAGGCTGGAAAAGAGGAAGCTATGTGGACCAACAAGCTGCCGCAAGCCGAGCCAGCGCGCACATCCCCGCCACGCGAGCCCGCAATCCCTGCCGTGCCGATGAATGTGACGGCAACCGCACGGCCGAGCGCGCCCGTGGCGCGCGATATGGCGTACCTGGGACCGACGCTGGTGATCAAAGGGGAAATATCGGGTAACGAGGATTTGCAAATCGACGGCCGCGTTCAGGGACCGATTTCGCTTCAGGAGAAAAGGCTCACTGTGGGGCGCACTGCGGAGCTGAATTCCCAGGTGGTGGCCCGGGAAGTGGTGGTCAACGGCACGGTGAACGGCGATCTCCGCGCACGGGATCGAATTGAAATCAAGAAAAATGGCAAGGTGGTGGGTGACCTGTCTACGGTTCGCATCGTGATCGAAGAGGGAGCGTACTTGAAGGGCAGCGTCGAAATCACCCGGAGCAAGGAAAAGGCCGATCCAGACATCACGAACCTGCAAGCCGGGAGTGAGACTCAACCGAGTTGAACCTCCCGGGGCCGTCCAACCACAGTCCGCTCGTGGCCTGCACAGAAACAGGGCATCAAACCGGATGGCGGGCCTCATCCACGCGGCGCGCGTAAACAAAATGTGGAAGCAGCGCATTCGCGACGGGGCGAAGCCGCTGTCCCTCTGGTGAGCACCGATGGACTCCTACGCAGGCCGGGCCGCTATGATGGATGCAGCGACGGCACGAACGAGCACAACGCCTCCTCCCAAACCGCACGCTGGCGTGAACCTTCCGCCGCAGTCGATCCTCAGCGAACTTCTGCAGCAGCATCGCGCATGGCTCGAATCCAGCGGAGAAGCGGGTCACCAAGCGGATTTGTCAGGCGCGAATCTGGAAGGAATGGATCTAACCGACGCCGATCTGCGCAAGGCCCTGCTCAACAAAACGAATCTCCAGGGAGCTGATCTGCTCCTGGCCGACCTGCGCGAAGCCAGCCTGCTGCAGGCAAATCTTCAGGAAGCCAACCTGTTAGGGACGCGATTGCAGGAGGCTGGGCTGCAAGGCGCGCAATGCACAGGGGCGAAGGGGCTGCTCAGCAGTCAGCTCGCAGGCGCAAACCTGTCCGGCGCCGCACCGCCGGAGTCTACCTCCGCATTCGAGGGACTGCGGCACGTGCGCGCTGTTTCGCGGCGGGCATGCTGGCTCTTACTCTCGATGGTCTTGCTCAACGCGCTGGCCTGCCTGCGAATTGCTACGGCTTCGGATACGCAACTGCTCCAGAACGCCTCCGCCTTGCCTTTTTCCGTGTTGCCGAGGGCTGTCCCCATCGTCGCGTTTCACCTCTTCGGGCCGATCCTGCTTCTTGCGCTCTACGTTTGTTTTCACCTTTACTTGCAGCGGCTGTGGGACGCGGCCGGAGTCTTGCCGGCTATTTTTCCCGACGGCGGACGATTGGACGCAAGCCTGCCCTGGTTCTCGACGTGGTGCGCGCGCGATGGTTTCCAATGGTTGAGAGGCAAGAAAACTGCAATTTCTATGCTGGAGTACGGAATCTCTCTACTCCTTTTATATTGGATCGTTCCCGCGACGCTGCTTTTCTTCTGGGGCCGGTATTTAGTGATGCAGGATCTGCGCGGAAGTCTGCTGCACACTTTGCTGATTGTCGCGGCCAGCGCGGCGGCTTTGTATTTCCCCCGCGCCGCTGGGAAGTCCTTCAAAGCCGAACTCACAAGCGCGCAAGGTGCGGAGGCCGCAGGTAACATTCGCCCAGCGCGGGCCAGGATCAGCACATTGATTGGAATTGGTTGTGTTCTTGCTTTGCTGTCCGTGGGGACGATTCTGGGCGAGCCTCACGACGCCGGCCCGAATCCGGCGCAGCGCAGCTTGGACATTCGCAGGTGGGCGGCTCATGTCTTCTGGCTGGCCGGGTACAGTCCTTATGCAGAGATCTCCGGGTCGAATATTTCGAAGAGACCCTCGGATTGGACCGGCGGCGAGGAAGAGCTCGCTGGTGTCACGGGTGCCAGACTGGATCGGCTGACGGGGCGATACCTGCAAGGCTATGGAGCTTTTCTGGCCAAGGCGCACCTGTGGCAGGCCGATCTGAGCAATGCCCAACTCTCGGAAGCCGATCTGCGCGAGGCCAATCTTCGCCAAGCCATTTTGCGGTCCGCGATTCTGGATGGGGCCAAGTTGAATCGAACCATGCTTCAGCAGGCGGACTTGGCGAAAGCGAATCTGACTGGGGCTGATCTGCGGGAAGCCAACGCGTCGTTTGCGTCTCTGGCGGGCGCCGTGTTCCTTGAGGCCAGGCTCGACGGCGCAATTCTGTACAAATCCGACCTCCACGATGCCGTGTTCAAAAGGGCCAGCCTGGAAAAAACCGACCTGCGGGAAACGAATCTGCAGGGCAGCGACCTCAGCTTGGCGAATCTGCGTGAGGCTTATCTGGATTCTGCCAAATTAACGGGAGCAAAATTAAGCCAAGCTCAATTCGTTCGAGCGATCATGATGGACACCGACCTGCGGGGAGCGGACTTGAGCGGGGCGACCCTGCAGGGCGCGGTTCTGCGCGGAGCCGCCTTGGACGGCGCGAATCTTGAGGGCGCCGATCTAAGAGGCGCGACGGGATTGAACGCCGGGCAGCTTTGCGCTGCCGGGAATCTTCGCCAAGTCCAACTAGATGAAGGCCTTGCGCGTGATTTAGAAGAGCGGTGCAGCATCAACCATTGATTTCGGACAGGGCGCGTTGTTGAGAGACGAGGCCCCTACCGCCTAGATTGGTGGGAGACGGAAGAAGTTTTCACTTTTTGGCCTTTTTTCAGTGACTCGTTTTCCAAGAGCCGTTCCCCTCGTTCCCCTTGATTCAGTGCCTGGGGGTACTCAAGTTCATGTTGCCAAAGGCTCCCCCAAAGCTAAGTCATTTATTTACAGCTAGCTAGCCATTCTAGGTGATCAAACGGTCATGTCCAGGTATTTGGTTCTTTGCGTGCTCCAATAACACCGCGCACTTGACGCAGGGCTGACAGGTTGGGCCAAGGTCTATTGAGATTCTGCAGCCCTAACCATAGGAGAATGGAAAAATGAATAAGCTGCTGCTAAAGTCTCTGGCTAGTCTTCATAAGGACGAAGAAGGACAGGGCCTGGTTGAGTACTTGCTGATCTTGGCTTTGGTCGCTTTCTCAGCGGTTGCCGGCATGCAATCGCTGGCAACCGGTCTGAATAGCGCCTTCGGCAAAATCAGCGCCATCCTGGGTCAGTATATTTCCTAGAGCCAAGGCACACTACAAATTCACCGTCGCGCGCAGCCGTTGACCGTGACGGAGGCGGTTCCGGGCGTCATCTGTTGGCAACTATGCTTAGGTGGCTTCGCTGCAGCGCCGCACACGCGCCTCTGCAGCAGGCCCGGGCAGAACAGATGGCGCCCCTCGATTTCCTCGCTTGGTTGGTGTCCGGCGAGCTGGCTCCTGATCGGAACGACGGGCGGATTCCACCGCGTCAGTTGGGGCCAGCGCTGGCGCCGAATCCCTCACACGAGCGTGAATCGTTCGCCCGTGAGTCCGCCTGTCCGCGCCATTGGGCAATTCCTGATTCACTCTCCGACGCGCCGGAACCGTTTTCCACGAATCCATCTGCCCGTTTCTCTATCCTTGCCTCCGTGAATAGTCATCGCGAATAGAGATTAGGGCAGATAAGGAAGAATCGTCTGCAAATCAATGGAATAGCAACCTCAGTACTCCATCTCCGTCATCGAGCATCCGACGAATAATTTCCCGAGGCGACGCGAGCGGCCAGCGGCGAGCGGCATGTGGAGAATTCAACAGGGATTCATTGAATTTTTACTTGACGCGAGTTCCTTCCAGCAGTAGATATCAACCGTTTGTCCTACGTCCGTCTGGGGGTGTGCCATGATGGGATTCTTCCGCGTTCGAGTTTTCTTCTTTGCATTTCTTTTCGCTCTGTGCATTTCCGCGAGCGCATGGGGGCAGAGCACGATTTCGACCGGGTCGATTTCCGGTCAGGTGACGGACCCGTCTGGCTCGGCCATCGCCGGCGCCGAGGTCAAAGCAACCAACGTGGCCACCGGCACGAGCCTTACCGGAAAGACGAACGGGACGGGGTTCTACAGTTTTCCCTCGCTGGACGTGGGGACGTACACCGTTACTATCGCTCATCCGGGGTTCAAGACCACTGAGATCCAGAACATCGTGGTGCAAGTGGGGCAAAGCGTGGCGGCGAACGCAAAGCTCGAAGTGGGCGCGGTCACCGAGACGGTCACGGTAACCGGGGAAACGCCCTTGCTGGAGGCGACGGAGGCCTCGATTAGCACGGTCGTGGATGAGCCCCTGATTGAGAATCTGCCCCTGAGCGGCCGGCGATACACCGATTTCGTTCTGCTCACGCCGAACGCCAACGCCGACGGCGATTTCGGCCTGGTGAGCATCGGCGGGCAGCAGGGCGGGGCCGACTCCGGCTACGCCAACGGGAACGGCTCGAACTACTTTACAGTGGATGGCACTACGGCGAGCAGCAACTACTTTGGCGAAGCGCGCGGGCGAACGCGCGTGCCGTACGTTTTCGGCGAGCAATCCATTCAGGAATTCCAAGTGGCCGACAATCCTTACCAGGCCGCTTACGGGGGTGGCGGCAGCGGCTTTGTTAACACGGTGACGAAATCGGGCGGGGACACCTTCCACGGCGATGCCTTCTACTACAACCGCAACTCGGGCGTGGGGAACGCCAACGACCCGGTCGACAAGGCCGCGGGCTTCAAGCGTCCCCTGGATATTCTCCAGCAGTTCGGCGGGGACCTGGGCGGTCCGGTCGTCCATCATAAGGCTTGGTTCTATTTCGATTACGAGCAGCAGCGGCGCAACGAGCCTATATCCATTGTCATCCCCGGTGACACTGGACTCAGCGAGACGGACTTTGGAGTCACGGGAGCACCGTTGCCACCCTTGCCCCAGCCAAACGGGGTTTTCCCTGCTCCGGTGGATTTCATTCCCTACAAACCCCCCGCCAAGTTCAATTACTCGGCTCTGACTGCGCCACAGCAGGCAGAATATCTCCAGGGGGTTTCGAACGCGCTCAATGCGATCAACACCAATCTGAACCTGCGGAAGCGCTTGGCCAACAATCTGAGCTTCTTCCCCAAGCTCGATTGGCAGGCCACCCACGCGGATCATTTTACCTTCGCTTATAACTACAGCAAATTCGACTCGCCTGGAGGGGAATATACCTTCACCCCGGTGAACTATGCCGGCGACTCCTATCTGGCCAACAACTTTGTCCGCGACCACCACGCCACCATACACGAGACGCATACTTTTGGACCGGCTCTGCTGAGCGACTTCCACGTCAGCTTCACCCGGGACGAGCAGGAACCCACGCCTTCGGGGTTGATTCCCAGCAACCTGCCGCAGGTTTCACTTTTCAGCCCCCAGTTCATGTTTCTCGGTAATGCCAGCTACGCTGTCGCGGACACCAGGGAGTATCAGTGGCAGATCAACGAGCGGATCAGCTACATCATCGGCCGGCATAGCCTGGATTTCGGCTTCGATTTCGATCGAAGCCACGTCAATGATTTCTACGCCGGCAATTTCTTCGGAAGCTACACATTCTCTAACCCGACCGACTTTGCCCTCGGGAAGTATGGCAGCTTCACGCAGAACATCGGGAATCCGCTTTTTCCCTTCACCTTTCCTTACTACGGCTTCTTTGCTCAGGATAAGTTTCAGATTTTCAAGCGGCTCACCCTCAATTTCGGCCTGCGAGAAGATTTCCAGGTCTACCCGCAGCCGCAGGCGAATACCCTTCATGGCGCTGTGATCGCCGGACTGACTGGACAATTCCCCAACCAGTACCAGCGGCTGGCGCCGCGGTTCGGCTTTGCCTGGCAGCCGTTTCAGAAGACGGTCGTGCGCGGCGGCTTCGGCATCTTCCGCGAAATCTTCGACGCCATCAACTACGAGAACTCTGTGACCGGCAACGGCCTGCCCAGCCGCGTGGAAAGTACCTTCCAACGATATAACACCATGGTGGCGCCCAATGCGCAAGCGCCCACGTTCCCGAACGCTCTGCCGAACTCGGCACCGGTGTTTTCCGTTGCCGGCAACCCGAACCTGTCGATTGTCTCCCCCGATTTTCGGATTCCCTACATTTTGGAATCGAGCCTGGAAATCCAGCAGCAATTATTGCCCAGCACGACTCTGACGGTAGGCACCATGTGGACGCACGGAACGCATCTGATCGCCTCGAGCGCCTACGACCTGAATCTCTGTCCCCCGCAGGGCATCTCTGGCAACGCCTCCTGCATGCCACTGGGCACAATGACCTATACGATTTGTCCTGGCGGATTTACTCCCGCTTCGGCTGGACCTCCGGCGACGCCGGAAGGCTGCACGGGAGCTCCCGGGCCGAGCGTAACCCTGCCTAATCTCGACAGCGGTCTGCTGGCGGAGGGACGGCTGATCCCCAGTTATACCGGCCAGATCAACGCGCTGATCAGCCCCGGCAACAACAACTACAATTCGTTTTACCTCAAATTCCAGCAGCGCAACTTTCACGGCCTTTCGACACTCCTCTCCTATACCTTTTCGAAGAACCTGCAATCGAATGGAGCAGATTTCAACAACCAGTTCGATTTCCGGGATACGAAAGGCCCAAGTTTGCTCGACCAGCATCATCGGCTCTCGGTTGCGGCCTTCTACGCCCCCAACGCCTCCAATCTTTCGGATAAGTTTACGCGCGGCCTGCTTTCGGACTGGATCATCAGCACTGTGATGCAATTCAGTTCCGGGCGGGCATACACCGCGCTTCTCGACTGCGCGAACACCGCGGCGGGCGACAACGTGAACAACAGCGCAGCCAATGAGTCCGCGTCGAACACGGCCGGCGGCATTGGCGGGAGCAGCGCCCCCTGTGGCCCTGATCCTTTCGTAGGATTCAATGCCTTCTACGGGCCGTGGACTGAGGAGATTGACCTGGGCCTTTCGCGCCGGTTTCACATTACAGAGAGGCACACGATCACCCTGACGGCGCAGGTCTTCAATTTGTTCAACCACCCGAACTTCTTCGTACAGAACGGCGGCGGCATCAACAATTCCGCGCGTTTTGCGGCGCTTGGCGCGACCTGCGGCGATGGTTCCACGACCACAGGCCAGCAATGCTACCTCCCGCCCGACACGACCACTGGGGCGCAGCCCTTTGGGATACCGGGCGAAATCAACCAGTTGAACGGCCCGCGGACGTTTCAATTTGCATTCAAGTATTCGTTCTGAAACGTCGTCCCAAGGCGTCTCGAAAACGCGATTGCAGATTGCTCCCCAACGGCACGGGATAACTATCCCCGTTCTCAATAGCCGGCCAGAACAAGTAGAAAGGCCCAAGCACGGAAACTTTTTCGCGGCTATTGGAGTCATTGACTGTGCAGGCCGGCCTTTCCTCCAAGGAGGAAAAAGTGCGAAATCTTGTTGTGACCATGTTGGTGTTGGGAAGCAGTTTGTTGGGCGCGGCACAAACCACGAGCCAGAAGGCGGGCACAACTCCTGAGCAGGATGTTGCCACGGCGGTGAACCACTGGTTCGCTGCCTCGCAACAGGGCGATTTTGCCGCCTTAAGGAAGATTGTGGGCGATGATTTCATGGGAACAACGTTCAGCAATGCGGTGGTCACCAAAGAAG
>Ga0187803_10000944_pt1 | contig 11309 bp, 9 predicted proteins | sample NC_wetland_sal_i_2_FD_132425 | JGI IMG/M metagenome (GOLD analysis project Ga0187803, IMG submission 132425) | Wetland sediment microbial communities from Neuse River Estuary, North Carolina, USA - Control_3 | ecosystem: Environmental > Aquatic > Freshwater > Wetlands > Sediment | place: USA...
AGCCACTAACAATGAAATTCCTTCGCCCTCTGACCCTCGCCATCTTCCTGGCCGCCGCCTTCTTCTACTTCACCACCTACCGCCGCCTGCATCCTTCAAGCTGGCTCGGCCATCCGCAGCACGTCGAAATCACCGAAGCCGCCAGTGGCGAGTCCCTCGACCCCGAAGAGCAGAACAACATCAACGTCTACCGCAAAAACATCGCCGCCGTCGTCAACATCACTTCTCGCGTCATGACCTTCGACTTTTTCTACGGACTCGTCCCGCAGGAAGGCCAAGGCTCCGGCTTCATCATTGATAAAGAAGGACACATCCTCACCAACTACCACGTCATCGAAGAGGCGCGCGAGGTCTGGGTCACCCTGCACAACCGCAAGAAATACCGCGCCACCATCGTAGGCACCGACAAGGCTCATGACCTGGCCGTAGTCCAAATCAAAGCGCCCGACCTCGAACCCATGACCCTCGGCGACTCCACGCACTTGCAAGTCGGCCAGAAAGTCTACGCCATCGGCAATCCCTTCGGCCTGGCCGGCACGCTCACCCGCGGTATCGTCAGCTCCATCCGCCAGGTGCAGGAGCCCGACGGCATGGTCATTGAGGAAGCCATCCAGACCGACGCCGCCATCAACCCCGGCAACTCCGGAGGCCCGCTCCTCAACTGGCACGGCGAAGTCATCGGCATCAACACCATGATCGCCTCCAGCGTAGGCCAAAGCGCCGGCATAGGCTTTGCCATCCCCATCAACACCGCGAAAGCCGTACTAAATGACTTAGTAACTCTAGGCCGCGTGCGCCGTCCCGCCTTAGGCGTCCGCACCATCCCCATTGACCCCGAACTGGCCAGCGAACTCGGCCTCTCCGCCGACTACGGCCTCCTGATAGTGCAAGCCGTCGCCGGAGGCGCCGCCGACCGCGCCGGCCTCCGCGGCGGCACCGAGCGCGCCTACCTGGGCAACATGCCCATCATGATCGGAGGCGATCTGATCGTAGCCATAGACGGCAAAAAGGTAGAAAGCCAGCAAGACTTAGCCCAGGTAATGAACAACCACCGCGCCGGCGACAGCGTGAAGGTCACTATCTATCGCGGCAAGAAGAAACTCGAGGTAGAAGTAGTCCTAGGCGAAACCCGCGACCAGGTGTGACGGGTTGTGTGGGGCGGACAATCCTGTCCGCCACCTTTCCCACTCAGGACTACGTCCCTGTGGCGCGGGCGCCCCCGCCCACATACGCGGAGTGACAGGCGTCTTCGCCTGTCACAGAAAAGAATCAAGCGCGGACAGCGGCCATCAGCCGTCCTAACTCCAAGAAACACAGTCACCTCCAAGAAAACACAGAAATCACTGTCGGCCCGCTCCGTTCCGGTTTAGAATGTGGCGGAATTTACGTTCCAGCCGGAGGAGAACAAAATGCCCGGGAGATCCGATTATAGCAACGGGTTGAAGCTGCTGGTGCTGCTTGCACTGCTGCTGACACAAATCGCCGGTAGCCAACAAATCTCAATCCTGCTGCGTTTGCAACGCACAACCGCGGAGCTGCAGATTGAGGAGAATCGCCAGTCGCTGGGTCGGAACATATGGGACGTTACTAAGACGAGCGACCCGCGGGACGTATGGAAATACCCGAACTCTGTCTCCTGTCTGGTCGTGTACGGCGATGGCAAGTACGTCTTCGAGAAAAGAGATGAACGCACCTTGGGCAACCCAAAGGTCAAATCGGCTGAGGGCGTTCTGACGGCCGACGATCTGCAGCGGCTGAAGACCATTCTCGACGATCAGGAACTAAAGAAAGTCACCACCCCCCCAGCGCCCGAGCTCCCCGCCGATACCCAGGCAATACGGAACCTCGAACGCCTGGATGCGCAGATCGACCGCGCCGGAACCATGCAGCAATTCACCATGCTGAAAGAACGGGTGAAGACGGGAGCTTTGATTTCAGCTACGTCAGGTCCTTCGACTGGACTCGACACTTTCCTGGACAACGGAGCCCCCTACAAGAAAACTCTCAGCCCGCTCATGAAGTACTTTGAAGAAATGGGGAAGAAGAGTAAATCGGCGTTGAAGGACTCGAAACCCCAGTACTGCGTGCCGATGAACATCAGTTAAGCCCGGCGACTGGGCTGCGAAAGGTTAATGCAATGACACGCCCGATGGCAATTCTCTTCATCGTGTTCGGAATCGGCCTGGCGGCTAATGCAGGCCCCAATGAATCCGCGAAAAGCGCGGCACTGCGGCTCCTGTTGTCGGAGGTGCAGCCAGGTACTATGGCGTCGCAGCAGTACTGCATGTTGGTGTTTGCGGATCGTCATTTCCACGCCGAAAAAGCCACCCGCAAAATGGGAAAGGACCGCGAACGCAGAGTCTACGAAGGACAGTTGTCGGAAGCCGACTGGAATGCCCTCGGTGGAATTCTCGACCGTAAGGATTTTCGCGAACTCAAGGTGCCGCCCACCCTGGCGCCGCCGGTCGTCGAAAATTCGCATCCCTACACCATCAGCGTGGCGCGCGAGAAGGGATTCCAGAATATGGAGTTCCTGACCAACAACAGCCGCAAGCCCTATGAGTCCCAACTGCAGCCTCTGCTGCAATGGTGGAAGTCAGTGCGAAGCGCGCGCATGCCCGAATCGCCCGTGTCCCCCGACAGCCGATGCTCACTCGACAAAACCAACGGCATCTTCAGCAACTAGAAGCGTATAATGCCCCTCGAACCTGACGTAGTTCCCCCATTTGCTCTGCCAGGGCTGTGGTTTCCATGAATCATCGAGGTCCCCAATCGCTCTTAGTGTCTGCAATCCTGCTGCTTGTCATGCACGCCGCGGTGGCGCAGCGGGTTGGTGCGGAAGCGCTGGGGCAGCATTCGTTCGATCATGAAAAACTGAACATGACGATGCTGGATCGCCAGGCAAGCCAAGACCTCAGCCCCCTCCAGGATCTCGCGATTTCGGTGTCGAAACTCGATTTCAAGGCTCCTCAGAAAGCGCGAAGAGAGTATTACGCAGGCTATCGCCTTTTGAGCGGAAAAGAATACCAAGGCGCCACTGAATACCTGGCCCGCGCGACCGCCGACTATCCGGATTTCGTGGCGGCTCACATCGCACTGGGTTCTGCCTATCTAGGACTACGGCAGTTCGAGCAGGCTCGCGACGAGTTCGCAAAGGCTCTTGTCCTCGATGACCATCTGCCCATTTCTTACGTAAATCTGGCCTGCGCCGAGTTGGCCCTGCAACACTACTCTGCCGCCGAGGAGGCGGTTCAGAAGGCTTCTTCCATTGCGCCGCTTGATCAGCAAGTCTTGGCCGCGCTCGCCTACGCCCAACTCCTGAACCATCACTACGAGGCAGCTGTCGAAACGGCTCAGCAAGTCACTAGCCGCGCCCATGAGGGTGCCGCCATCGTTCACTACTATGCGGCGGCGGCGTTGGATGCCCAGCATAATCTGGAGGATGCGCGCCAGGAGTTGCAGGCCTTCCTGGAGGAGGATCCGAAGTCGCCGGTAGCCCCACAAGCCCGTGAGATTCTCCAGAAGCTCGACGGAGGCCAAGACCCGAAAAGCGACCAGAAAAGCGATCAGAAGAGCGACCAGAAAAGCGAAACCAAGAGCGATCCACCGACTCCTCCATCCGTTGCTGAAGTGCACCCTGCCCCGATTGAACCAGGTTCCAGGCCGGTCGGCGATCCCTCCCAAGAGCAAGCCCCCGCACAAAGCGCCAAGCCTCAGCCTGTTCCGCGAGCGAAGTGCAAAGGCTGCCAGGCGACGAGCGCTTCCAGCGAGACCAACGCGCTGCCGAATCCCGGCCCGCGCCCCGAGCGGGCCAGATGGAGCAACGGCCTTTGGAGCTTTCGCACCAGCGTGGACGAGGTGGCGGTCGTTTTCGCAGCTACCGACCATGGAAAAGCAGTCAGCGATTTAACCCAGGCCGACGTCACCATTCAAGACGGCGGCCAGGTTCCTGCCGCGCTCACCGGATTCCGGAGCGAGGCGCAATTGCCTCTCCGCCTGGGCTTGGTGATTGATACCAGCGAATCCATAACCGATCGCTTCGCTTTCGAACAGGCTGCCGCCGCGAATTTCGTGAACAAGGTTGTCACGGGCAAAGACGATCTTGCTTTTGTGGTGGGATTTTCTAACTCGGTGCTGCTGCTTCAGGACTTTACCCGCGACGACAAGCTGATTTCAGCGGCCATCGATAAACTCGCTCCCGCAGGAGGAACCGCTCTCTGGGACGCAGTTGCCTTCGCCGCTGAAAAGCTCGGCGACAGACCCGAAGAGCAACCCGTCAGCCGAGTGCTGGTCGTGATCAGCGACGGCAAAGACAACTCCAGCAGCGTCACCATCCAGGATGCGGTCAAGGTGATTGAGGAGAAAGACCTGATTCTCTACGCCGTCAGTACCCGCGAAGACTCAGACCTTACCACCGACGCCTCGAAAGACAGCGCCGCCGTGGGCGATCGAGCTCTAAGGACTCTCGCTGAAAGCAGTGGCGGAAAAGCGCTCTTCCCGGGCTCCATTCACCATATGGGGCACAGCCTCGACGATCTCCAGCAGGTCATCCGCAGCCGCTATTTCGTTTCCTACAAACCCCCGTTCCTCAAACGCGACGGCCAGTACCGCCCCATAGATATCACCGCCCGTAAGTCAGGCCATAAACTGAAGGTCTACGCCCGCAAAGGCTACTACGCCCGGGAACTCCCGTAAAAGGTCGACGAGATAACCCCGGGTTGTGTGGGGCGCTTTTGCAAGGGTGGGCACCAAGCGTCTCTCTCGGCGCTGCCAACTAGTCATCCCGCACCGCACGCCACTCCATGTAAACTTGCTCTTTCAGCCATGCAGCAGCTGAATCTGAAGCCGACCCACGCCGCGGTCAAGAACTACTACTCCGCCCTCAACCAGTTCGGCCAGCTCCACTTCGATAACGAAGCCCAGGTCAGCGACGCCTTCGCCAAGCTGCTCGCCGATTGCGGACGCAAGCTCCACCTGACCTTCATCCCGCAGTTCCCCATCGAGCGCGCCAAAAGCCGCGTCATCGTTGACGGCGCCCTCCTCGACCTCTACCACCTCGCCCACGGCTACTGGGAAGCGAAAGACGAAAAAGACGACCTCGACCGCGAAATTAAATCGAAGTTCGAGCGCGGCTATCCCCGCGACAACATCATCTTCCAGGCTCCCGAACGCGCTTAGTCGGCATTGAACTTGCGATTGAAGGCAGCTTGGATTTCGTCTGGGCAGAGGAACTCGACGGTTATCCCGCATTCTAGCAATGCGTCCTTCCATCCCCACCACTTTGTGTCGGAGGCTTGGAGGATGGGTGGCCTGTCTTGGTGGGCGTTGGCAACTGCGACAAACTTCTTGTCGTTCAGATCGAACTTTGCAAGCCCTAAGTGCCCGGGAAACTCGGCGAAGTCTCCACTGTCGCCTCTTGGGGAGAGCGTGACCCGGCATACGAGTTCTTCTTGTCCTAGATTGTCGTAAACCCAGCGAAAAAAATAATCTCCGACTCCGGGCTGCCCGGAATGGGAGCAATAGCGTTGATATTCGGACAGAATGCGATCAAGATCGTCGATCACCACAGAGCCGGAGGCCCTGATCCGAAGCAGGGCTTGGGCGCATTTGCTCGCGCAGGCGTAAGAACTCCCGTTGCGATGGTTTGCGGTGACCAAGACGTTCGTGTCGACCACCCGGCATGGGCGAGCGTCAGGGCTCATTTCTTGAGTTCGCTCTCGCGTCGCGCCGCAGCCTCCATCCGGGCCGCGAGCTCACCCATCTCGTCACCGAAGAAGTCAGCTGGCCAATTCTGAATATTGCCAAAGATGTCGACTTCGAGAGGCTCCAAAACGGCGCCCCCTTCCCCCGTTTGGCAGAAGTAGAGAGCGACGTCCTCCCGCATGACTTTGTTTTCTGCCACCCGCGTTTGCAACCGCCGCAGGAAGTGCTCGGAGTGACTCTCCACGATCAGTTGGACGGAACGATCCGCGCCGTACTCTCTCGACTGGATAGCCTCGATAAACAAATCAGCAAGCGCCGACTGCACACGGGGATGGAGATGGATTTCCGGCTGTTCCAAGATAACGGTCGTGTGAGGGTTCGCATAGAAGCACTGGACGACCACCGGCAGAACCTGAGAGACCCCAAAGCCCACGTCCGGCAGGTTGACGCTTTCCTTCGTGCCGACAGCCCGAACCATCACTTCATATTCTTTCCGGTGGGGGGCAATTCGGTGGACCTCAAAAGACTGCAGAAGACCCAAATCCTTCAGCCATTTCGCCACAACCGCCATGAAGGGCTGCGTCTTCTTCTTGAATCCCGGACCTATGCTTCGGGACTCGGCAGCAAGCATCGCCTCTACGGCGCGTTCTCCCCGCCATCCAACGTGCTCCGGAACTTCACCAGACCACACATAGGACCGCGCCGGATACTCTCGCAGCGGGCCAAGATATTGAAGGCGCTTGACCTGTTTTTCCAACTCGAGCGCAAGGTCGCTCGTGAAACCCGCATTTTGATGATAGGCGCTTACTTCGTCCGGAAAACCATAAAATCTGACCGGAGGGGGGAGCTTCCAGGCACGCCCTGGGTAGCGCACTAGCGTATAGTTCGTGGCGGCAAGGTCGTATTTCGACGCCCCGTTCTTTGCGGGTAACATTTCCACGTCGAGCGAGCTCCCACCATTCACGAGGGAATATCGAAACCTCTGGATCTGCTGCAATGCGCCTTTCGTGTCGGAAGACACTTTCGCTTCGAAACGGACGTTATTCCCCGTGACCGTGTGTTCTGTGAGAGGATCCCGCACGGTCATCGGCAACGGAAGCCGCCATGACAGGGAGAATTCGATCTCATTCGTCAACTCGTGCTCGAATACCAGGTCACGATACGTCCCCAGTTCGACTGGCGTATTCTTGTCGCCCGGATGCAGCACTCGATGCCGATCCGGGGATTCGGCAGTCTGACGCAACATCAGGAGGAACTGCAGGATGCTGGTTTTTCCTGCACTGTTGCTGCCGAAAAACACCGTGATTGGAGCGAGGCGAATCCTTCCTGTGTCCCGCCAAGCTTTGAAATTCTTGATCGACAGCTCCGTTAGCATCTGCGTTTTCCTGGGATGTACCCTGTGCGGTCGAGTTTACCAGAACCTTCTTGGCGCGCCGCGAGAACATCACAGACTGGGCCCTCCAACAATTCCGCTCCCACTACCACGACCCCTCCATTACCAAGTGGGACATCTTCCACTACATCTATGCCGTCCTGCACCACCCCGAGTACCGCGAGCGTTACGCCGCCAACCTCCGCCGCGAACTGCCGCGCATTCCGTTCGCCAGCGCCACCGGGGCTGAAGCCCTCGAAAAGAGGGCGGATGACGCGGCGCTAAAGCGCCGCTCTTCCACGGATATTCATGCGGAGGATCGGGTCACCAACAGCGATGGCGTCAATTTGGACGATTTTGCCAGTTTGGACGATAGCACCAGCGTGGAAGAGCGGCCCTTCAGGGCCGCGTCAGCAAGCAAGAAATCGAGGGCTTTAGCCCCGGTGGGCCCGGTCGCTGCGGATGCTTCCGCGACCAAAGACGTTGACGTTTTTCGCGAGTTCGTGAAAGCCGGCCAGCGCCTAGCCGAAATCCACGTCCACTACGAAGCTCAACCCGAATACCCGCTCACCAAAACCGAAAAGCCCGGCAAGCAACTCGACTGGCGCGTCACCAAAATGCGCCTGAGCAAAGACAAGGCCACCCTCATCTACAACGACTTCCTCACCCTCTCCGGAATCCCGAAGGAAACCTACGACTACCGCCTCGGCAACCGTTCTGCCCTCGAATGGGTCATTGACCAATACCAGGTCTCAACCGACAAACGCTCCGGCATCACCAACGACCCCAACCGAGACGACGATCCCGAGTACATCGTCCGCCTCATCGGCCAAGTTATCGCCGTTAGCTTAGAAACTGTCAGGATCGTGAAGTCGCTACCCGAACTTTCCTCATAACCGACCAGCGACCAACTTTGGGCCGCCCCCTCTTGACACCGCAAGGTAAAATAGAAGTATTACCGCCCAGTTCGCTTGCCTCGGGGAAGAGCCTCCCAGCCGGGGTCCCCATCACGCCTGGTTTTGGCGTGATGGGGTGGAAGCCGGGCCCCCTAACGGTGTTGGGTGATCGGTTTTAGGAGGCTCGGAACTGGCGACGGACCTTTGACATTCTCATTGTGCGGTGAGACGCCCTAGGTTGTGGAATTTCAGGTAAGTTATTGGTTTATAAAGACTTTAGCTCTAAGTCCTTATTCCTCAAAGACCTGGCGTCAGGCACCCCCTAAGTCTTTGACTTTATTAGACCGAGGGGAGGGGGGATACCCTGTCCTAACCAGAAAAGATCACGTAGCGAGCAGGCGCGGAAAGCCCAAAGCCGAAAGCCCAAAAAAATAAAGGACAGCCCGGAGCCCCCCAAGGCCGTCCTCATAAACCCTCCCGGTTAGAAGGGCAACTGAGGCGACGATATCGGCGCGAGATTGCAGGAGTATTGCGATTTCATGAAAATCCGATGAATTTGCATGGCCTGCAGTCCTCGCATCAACCCACATCGCGGCTCGCCAGCGCCGCACATCACGCACCGCCGCCGACAGCTGCGCATGCCTGTGTTTGGAATCGCTCGCCGCCGCGGAAAATGTCTGGCTCCCTGTGTATAAAATCGCAACGACGCCTTGTGCTTGACATCACAAGAGATAGTGATTCACTGCGCTGCGGACCTCCCCACACTCGCTGCTATATTGACTCCAGACCTCGGGAATTAGCTTGTCTGTGAGGAGTCGTCATGACCCGCAAAACAGAGCAATCCCGCAAGTTGCAGAAGCGCGCCGAACAGTTGATCCCTGGAGGCGTGAACTCGCCCGTGCGCGCCTTTCGCGCCGTCGGAGGAGAACCGCTGTTCGTCGTTCGCGGCCAGGGTTCGCACATCTGGGATGCGGACGGCAACGAATATCTAGACTACATCGGATCCTGGGGACCGCTCATTCTAGGACACGCCGCCCCAACCGTGATCGAGGCCGTGGTTTCCGCTGCCCGCACCGGCACCAGTTTTGGAGCCTCCACGCCCACCGAAGCCGACTTAGCCGAACTGGTGATTTCCGCTTTCCCCTACATGCAGAAAGTGCGCTTCGTCAGTTCGGGCACCGAAGCGACCATGTCGGCCATCCGTCTGGCCCGCGCCTACACCAAGCGCAAATACATCGTGAAGTTTGAGGGCTGCTACCACGGCCACGCCGATGCCCTGCTGGTGAAAGCCGGCTCCGGAGTTGCCACGCTGGGCATTCCCGGCTCAGCCGGAGTGCCCGAAGAATTCACCCAGTTCACGCTCGCCCTGTCGTTCAACGATACCGACGCGCTCGAGCACGCGTTCAAGAAGTTCCGGCATCAGATCGCGTGCGTTATCGTCGAACCCGTAGTGGGCAACATGGGATGCGTCCCGCCCGCCCGCGGATACCTGGAAGCTCTGCGCGCGATCACGACCCGCGACAAGGCCCTGCTGATCTTCGACGAGGTCATGACCGGCTTCCGCCTGGCCTATGGCGGAGCGCAGGAACTCTATGCCATCCAGCCCGATCTAACCACCATGGGCAAGATCATTGGCGGTGGCCTGCCGGTAGGCGCCTACGGCGGCCCAAGCGAGATCATGGACCTGGTAGCTCCTCTCGGCCCTGTCTACCAGGCGGGAACGCTGTCTGGCAACCCCCTGGCCATGGCCGCGGGCTACGCAACGCTCCGTTACCTGCGCGAGCACAAGGATGTTTACGCAAAGCTCGATAAGTTGACCGCTGAGGTTGTTTCCGGAGTGGCCGCGACCGCGAAAGAAGCCGGCGTAATAATGTGCCACAACCGCGTGGGCTCGATGTTCACCTGGTTTTTCGCGCCCGGCCCCGTCACCGACTGGACTTCAGCGTCGAAGTCTGACACCGAAGCCTTCGGACGATTTTTCCGCTCGATGCTGGAAAATGGCATTTACCTGCCGCCGTCGCAATTCGAAGCGGCGTTTTTGAGCGCGGCCCACACCGAGCACGACGTGCAACAGACCATAGCGGCGGCAAAGCAGGCGTTCGCAGCCGTGCAGGTGTAAAACATGCTCTCAGCTGTCAGCTCTCAGCTCCCAGTTGACTCGCGATAATTATGGAGGGGCGGACGCATTCGTCCGCCCGCGCGAATCACCGACGTTTTTGCTAACGGCCGACGGCCCTCATCATTTCCGGCACGGTGACAAACTGGAAGCCCTGATCTTTATATCGCCGGATCAAATTGTCGGTCGCAATCACTGTCTGCGCGCGATTGCCGCCCATTCTGCGATGGCTGCCATCGTGCAGAACAATCACATCGCCGCCGTCGGTGTGAACCCGCCTCGTAACTTTCATTTCGATCACCGAGGCCGCTGGCGCCTTCCAGTCATAGCCGATCACGTTCCACATCACGGGTTCCATCCCGAGATCACGCGCGATGCGCAGCGTCGCCGGCCGTTTTCCGCCGAACGGCGGACGAAATAGGTTCGAGTGCTCGCCGACGGCATCAGTGAGGGCAGCCCGACAGTTCAGCAATTCGGCGCGTGTCTGTGCTTCGGACTCAAAGATCAGCAGCGGATGCGTAAAGGTGTGATTGCCGATCGTGTGTCCCGCCGCCGCGACCGCGCGCGCAATGTCGGGCCGCTCGCGCACAAAGCGTCCGATCATGAAGAATGTCGCCCGAACCTCGTGCTTCGCCAGCACGTCGAGGAGCTTTAGGGTGTGCGGATCGTTCGGGCCGTCGTCGTAGGTAAAAGCGATCTGCTTGCCTCCGCGCGCGCCCCTGGCAAACGTCCGCCCGAACCACTGTCCGGTCGGCGCCATGGACTGGTAGCCCGCAGCCGAAGCCGCCACAGCCGCTGCGAGCCCAACAAAAACGGGAAGCATGGGGAAATTCTATACGGTCGTTGGTCGTTAGTCGTTAGTCGTTGGCAAAACGGCGTCTTGCTGGCATTGCTGCAGATCGCGAACGACCAACGACTGACGACCGATGACGCACCTGTAATCCACAATTGCATGGACGCCCGAAGCGATATATTCTGCTCACGTCTTCCCATGGCCAAGCTTTTCGAGCTTCCCCGGTACATTGCAGTCGAAGGACACATACGAGTCGGGAAAAGCACACTGGCTCGGGTTCTGGGAGAGCGGCTGGCGGCGCAGCGGGTCATCGAGCCGGAAGACAACCCATTTCTAAAGGCCTTTTACGAGGGCGAGAAGGGCGCGGCGTTCCAGACGCAGCTCGCCTTCCTCATCCGCCGCTTCGAGCAGTTACGCGGGCTAGACCTC
>Ga0187803_10000945_pt1 | contig 11307 bp, 6 predicted proteins | sample NC_wetland_sal_i_2_FD_132425 | JGI IMG/M metagenome (GOLD analysis project Ga0187803, IMG submission 132425) | Wetland sediment microbial communities from Neuse River Estuary, North Carolina, USA - Control_3 | ecosystem: Environmental > Aquatic > Freshwater > Wetlands > Sediment | place: USA...
CCTTATGGGCGGCGGCGTCAGTGGCACGCTCAACCTGAGCCTTTCCACCAGTTGCTCGATCAACCAAGTTCAGCAATGGAACGGGTCGGCGTGGATTTGTGCCAACACCCTGTCGTCATGGTCGGGCCTGACGCCCCCCACGGCCAACCTTGCGCTCTCCCTCTCTACAGGCGGAACTCCCTACACAAGCATATTCACCGAGGGAGACTTCGGGGCCTCGCCCTCTCCCGGCATCTGGACGATCACGGATAATTCGACCACCTCGACCGACAAGTCCTACGACTTCCTCGTCGCCGTTCCCGCTACCAGCTACCACCACGCGGCGGCCTTCAGCGTTGATGGCTTCAACCAACTCCAAGTGTGCAGCAACGGCGCGGCCCACGTCGGCATTGTCGTGGTCGGATCGGCTATCACCTGCCCCAACCTGTCCACCTCTCCGGTCAGCAAGGTGTGGATGATGGACTCTTCGGGGGGAACGCGCTCGACTCTTACCCTCTACCAAGACTCCTTGACCGCCACCGGGAATATGTTCAGGATGAACACCGCGTCATCCGGCACGGGATTCAACTTCTTCGTCGCCTGCTCAGGGGCCACGCCGGGGGTCGATGGAAGCTGCCCGTCGGGGAATAACGTCGCCATCCTGCGCGGCGACGGCCAACTCTCGGTGACCAACCTCACCAACCTGGCGGGCACGGGCGTCGCGTTGAACGGCGTCACCCTGTCCGGCGCTCCCATCAGCACCAACCAATGTCCCACATCCACTTCAACCACGACTGCAACGTGGCAAACATGCGGCACGGGCGGGGGCGGGGGGACCGGGGCGCAGTTCCAATCGGCCTACTATAGCGCCGCAAACGTGCTTGGCGCGTATGGCCCCGGCATCGCCAACCAGAGTGCGATCTCGCAGGGAGGTTCCCTGCCTCCGATCTTCGCCTCGGCGGGGGTTCCGGGGGGCAACGGGGGAACCGGATTCGTTTCAGCCGCTACCTATACTGAGGCGTGCGATTCGGGAACCAAGACCCGTGACCGTCTCACCACGATCATCTTCACTGCGGCCACTCCCACCCTGACCGTCCCCGACGCGGGCTCCTCGGGATGCGGCAGCAACTTCGCGTTCTGGGTTGGAGCGGCTACCGGCACGACTCTTACCGTGCAGCAGAACACCACCTCCACCTTCACCACGGTGAACGGTACGGCCTACGCCACGGGCCTGACCTCCTTTACCCTCACCGACGGGCAATACGCTTCGATCAGCTCTCCCGACAACGTAAATTACATTGCGAGGATCGTCTCTGGCATAGGCGCGTCATGGAGTGCGCTCCAGAACCCTACCGGATCGCTGGTTCTAGCGATGGGTACGAACAACACGACGTTCAACTCCACCAGCGGCGGGATGCTATTCCAGTGGGCGAATACAACCGCCGCGACAGGGAGTGTGTCGCAAGCCTCTCCCACGCTCCAACTCATTGGCGAATATTGGAACGGCTCGGCTACTGGCTTGGATTATTGGGCGATCCAGAACATCCCGAGCAACGGAACCAACGCAGCCACAACACTTAGCCTCGCGCACACGTCAGGCACCAGCGGCGCAGCGAATGTCCAAGTACCCTCCCTCACCATCGGCAGCGGCGGGATGAACCTATCGAACTCCAGCGGCACTCTGCTGCTGGGCGCGAACGCCTCCCTCACCTCCGCCGGTGCTCTGACCGTGGCTTCCTGCACTGGATGCGGCGGCGGGGGCGGCATGGCCATCTCCGCCCTGACCGGCTCGACTGCGGCTGCCTCAATTACCGAGACCGGAGCGACCTTCGCTATCACCTTTGAGGGGATAGAAACCGCCAACCTGACCTATCCCTATGTGTTCACCAACACCAACTCTACCGCCTCCCGCACATCCGGGGCGCTGATCCTTCAGACGACCGGGACCGACACGAGCCAAGTCCCTCTGCTCATCAACGAGGCCACCGCCGCAGGCCCCTTCGTCAACTTCATCAACGGCGGCACGGTAACCGCTGGCGTCGAGTCCGGCGGCACCAGCGAGTATCAAGTCAGCGCCACTGGAGGCGTTACGCAGGCGGGGGGACTGATACTCACCGGCGCGCAGGGCGCGGCTACTACGATCTCAACCACGACGACGAACGCGAACCTGATCTTCACTCCCAACGGAACCGGCTCCGTGGTAGTCCCGGCAGGCTCGGCGACGCAGGCAGGAGTGACGTTCACTGGGGCCAACACAGCCGCAGGACTCGGCTACATCACGACCAACGCTTTCGGTTTCACCAACGGATCGCAATGGGGCACGAAGTTCTATCCCTCCGGCATCGCAATACCGACGGGAAGCTGGCTATCGTGGTCAACCGGATCGTCGGCGAACAACGCGGTGGATACGTGCCTCGACCATCCATCGTCAGGAATCCTTAGACTCGACGCCAACACGAGCTGCAACGACGGCAAGGGGAAATTCCAAGCCGCTGGCTTCCAATCGACGGGGACGACGTTCACATCGAACGCCGGTTGTACGGATACCGTCTTAGCCGGAGGCGCAACCGCAGGCAAGTTCACGGTGGGCACCTCCAGCACCTGTACGACCATCGTGACCATGGGCAACAGCCTCGTCGGGTCGAACGGATGGGCTTGCAGCCTGCACGACTTGACCACGCCCGCAACTGTCGTCTCCCAGACTGCGACGACCATAGCGACCGCGAGCTTCACGCTTACGACTCCCGGTAGCGGGGATGTCGTGAACTTCGCTTGTACGGCATATTGATATGCGACTTACGCCACTATTGAGCCTATTCATCGCCATCAGCTTACTACTTAGCGCGGCCTACGCCCAGCCTGCCCTTCCCCAAGTGAAGATCGACAACAACCGCGCACTCGACGGGGTGAACTGCGGAGGATACTGTTCGGGAACGGGATACGTACCACCCCCCTACGAGTACATTCTGGGGACGAGCGCGTGGGTAGGCGGCTCTGCGCCGCCGGGATGCAGCTTCAGCTTGCCCTATGCAGCGACAGGGGCGGGGAAGCAGTCCGCGATCAACGCTATCGAAGCCTGCCGCACCCTGACGGGGGCCGGGAGCATTCTCGATGTTCCTCCCGGCAATTACTCTACCACGTACGGTTCGGTCATCCCGCAGACCAGCAACACGCTGGCGACTCAGTTCAACGTGGTTCGCTCGACCCTATGGGCGACATTGGCCGCCATGCCCGAGCCCGTGTGCGCGGGGGGCATCCAGGACAACGTAAACGCTCCTGGCGTCACGAGTATCGGCCTCATCAACCCGAACTGCGACGGCCAGAACACGACGGCGTTGTCCGAACCTTGTCCCAGCGGCGGAGCGTTGGCCTACCAGCTTGGCACGGGCGCGTTCGGATCGACGATCTATTGCATCCCGGCGGGGTCGTTCACTCTTGCCAACGGCACTGCGACGAACACGTCCGCCTACAACTACGCGCAATATATGTACACGGATATCTGCACGAACGTCAGTGGAGCCGGTTGCACTCCCTTTAATCTGTGCAGCCCGATTGCGGGAAGCGCCAATCCCTGCTCCGGGCCGGGAGGTTCATGCGCGGCTGGCGGAGTCGCAGGCTGCATCGGTCCCGACCATTGGCTGTTTGAGGATGGCATTGCCACGCGAACCGCTGGCGGCACTTCCCAGAACTATCTAGTCACAGCCGGGGACGCTCCTGCCCAAGCCACAGCCCTGTCGCAGTACGCTTTTGCCATCGACTTCCGCCGCTATTGGGCGCACGGCGACTGGACAACGTTGGCCGCTGGCCGCAACGCGGTCATTAACGCCTTCTTCATTCCAACCTGTACGCAGTGTTCTATCGTGGGATCGCAGGTCAGCGAGGTGCTGTGGCCTGGCGCTGAGGGCCATGCGGTCGGTGCGGGCTACGTCGGGGCCGGAACCAAGATCGACCTCAACTGGTTCATGGGGCAATCGAGTTGCATCTTCGTTGGCGGCCAATCGAACGCTACCGGGCCGCCGATACTCCCCGTCGGATCGTTCGTTCCGGGTGTAGACATGCAGATCGGGCGCAACCGCTGCACCTTTCCGTACTGGTGGCTTGGGCTGACTCAGATTCCCGCTAGCAACACCTACTGGGGCATTGGCGGCACGAAGCCCAGCAACATTGTGCGCAAGAACTGCGAGGAGTTGAAGGACGGCATTCGCGTTCTCTTCTACGGTTTCATTTGCGAGAACACGGATGACTCCGGCGGTCAGGCCGGAATCAGCCTTACCTTCAACGTGCGCAATAGCTCCGGCGGTGTGACCGGACAGAATTATCAATCCAACATCCATGACGTGACCGTGCAAGGCTCGATCTTCCGCCACACCCTCGAAGGCTTATCCATTGGTGCCCGGTCAGCGGGCGCGAGCAACGGCGGCGGCGTCGCGGGGCCGATGTACAACGTGTCGTTCACGGACGTTCTCCACTATGACAGTACAGGCCAGAATCCCGGTGGTGGCGCTGGCTACGACCGTGGCATCCGCATCGTCTCCGCCGACCAGCACTGGTACGGCACGGTCACGCAGACGGACGCGACTCACGCGACCTTCGTAGCTACGGCTTCGATTGACGGTGGCGCAACGACCTGTACGTTGACCGGCAGGACGAATTGCGCTCCGATGGGGGAGTTAGATGAGGGAGCCCTTGCCTCGTTGTCGGGCTCTATAGTGACAGTAACTGTCACCAACCAATTCGTAAATGGCGAAGATGTCTTATTTATTGATCCAACACACTCAAGCTGTCTTGATGGACAAGACCTGACGGTTAGCTCAGCAACTCCAACTAGTTTCACGGCGACCGTTAAATCTGGATGGGGTTGTCATTCAGGCGGTCTAGGTACGGGAAACGTACAAGGACCGCTTGGATACCAAGTATTAAACATTTTCACAGGAGCACCAGCGCCGGTGTGGGGATGCACGAACACAGCGTTCAACAACGTACCGACTTACTCGAAGGGAGGGTTCGTCACGCCCTCAAAGATCGCGCCACTGGCGACGACCGGCTCAACGGCGTGGAACGGCAACTCTAAGCCCAGCGACTACACCGTGACCTACTTGTGGCCTGCGGGGAGCAGCAACCCGGTCGGCTCCTCCGATTCGAGCGGAACCTGCCAATTGACGAACACTGAGGGTGGTCCAGCTCACTTCGGCCTTACGCATGTGACATATGTCTCGGACACGACCAACCCCATCGGAGCCGACGGGACGGTGAGCGGGGGGCCGGGATTCTATACGAACGCTTTGTTCCGCGACAGCATTATGCTGACCGGATCGCTTGTCCCTCAGACTAAGGGTGGGTGGTTTCTCTCGGCGGTCGGCCCAACCGCAGAAGGGACAGCCACTGAACAATGGGACACGGATACCAGCAGCCTTACAGTAGACCACATCGTGTGGCCGGGCCGTTCCCAAGTCCCGCCGATTGGCCACCTTTACACAGAGTTCGGGAACAATACGAGCTATCCAGACTCGGCAGGATGCACGGGGGCCGGATGCTCTCCCCCGCTGACAATGTTCTTCCCGGCCACTTCCTGCGCCGTGGGATTCGCAACTTCCTCGTGCGGCGTCTGGATTTCCTTGTCGCTGCCAGATTACCACTCCTACGCCTTGTGCCACGGCGGAACCTGCGGCGCGGTCAGCCCTTACGCGAACGCCGCGTCGGACGGCACCGACATAGGAGCGAGAGTTACAGCCATCGACGCATACCAGACCATGAACCTGTACACCTGCTCGCCCGTCCCTTGTCCTGGATTCTTCCCAGACATCATCAGCAACGCTCCTGTGCCACAAGCCCCGGCGGCCTTGGCACCGCAGGCGTTTGCGGCCCTTGATCGTCCCAAGACCAACAACGGAGGTAACCGACAATGAGGAAGTGGATTACAATCGCAGTCATTGCTCTAGCAGTTGCAGCTTTCGGCCAGCAGATTCAGCATGGCGTGATCTGTAGCTGGACATGGAGTGGAACGGGGACTCCAACGTTCAGTGTCTACCGTGCGACAGTTTCCGGTGGCGAGAAATCGCCAATCGCAACCGGCATTACGACATTGAGCTACACAGACACGTCGGCAGCCATTAACACGAAATACTTCTACACGTACACTGCCACGGTTGGAGGCGTGGAGAGCGGACCTTCTTCGGAAGTGTCCGCTCAGATAACAGTGCCACTTAGTCCAACAAATCCAGCGACCAGCGTTTTCTAAGTACGATTGCACAACTGAGTACGTGAAGCAGTGAGGTGAGAGCATGACCATCGGCGACCTAATCATGGGAGTCCGCGCGCTGGGGCCTGATCCTTGTCAGATGATGGGAGCGCCCACGGTAGGGACATTGGGACAGGGCGCGGGTGGAACGTTCCCCGCGTCGTCCCAAATCTTCCTCATGGTGACGGCATCTACCATCGCCGGAGAATCCCTTCCCTCCGCCGAGTCCAGCGTTGTCCTTGCCGGAACAAACAATGCAATCATGGTTCCGGTGTCCTTCTCCCCTGGCGCGGTCAGCGTCCGCGTCTATTACGGATCGGCTACGGGCGCGGAAAACGGGTACGAACAATTCACGATCCCCGGCGGCCAAGCCTCTCCCTACACGGTAACGGTCCTTAACTCTCCCATCGCCGGATTCCCTCCTGCTAGTTCCTCCGCCTACCTGCCCGACAGCGACGGCGGCTTTGTTTCGGCATCGGCCATGTACCGCTGGCTGAACGAAACACTCAAGGCCGCCGCCCGCGCCGCTGGAGGCATCCAGGATACCTGCGGAATCGCCTCGGTGTCCGGCCAGCGCCGCTATGTCGCGCCGGGGCAGTGGCTGCGCTTCACCCACGCCTTCTACGACGGCTGGGAGCAGGACTTGGGCAACGTGGCTGAGACCTTCCGCAACCGCAACCTGACCGCCAACATCTCCATCTCGTTCATGGTCGATGCGCAGTCGGACACGACGCGGGTCGAACTCTACTGGACACCCTCGCGGACTTCTGGGGCCACGACGACAAGCGGCATCCTTGCCGCCATAGACTCCAACGTGAGCATCAATCCCGCGACGGGATGGCTCCTCGCGGACGGCATGGCGCAGGTCGGAGCGGAAATCGTGTCGTACTCGGCCATCACCTCGACGCTGCTCCAGAACATCATCCGGGGATGGAATGGCACGCGCGCGGCAGCCTCCTTGGCGATAGGCGCGGCGGTGAAGGAACTCAACATCGAGCTGACTGGGTATCGGATGCCCGCGACTTACGCAGTCGGCGACTCGGCGGTGACGCTGGGCGTTCCGCCCGGCTGGGAACCGTTCCTCAAGGACTACATGCTCGGATTGTTCCGCGACGCCGAGCAGGAACGGCAGGAGGCGCAGGCGCTCAAAGACGGCGCTACCAAGGGGCTGGAAGCGTGGGCTAAGTCGAACAAGCCGGTGGCGGGGCCAAGGCAATGCCGGATGTACGGGGATACGGGGATCAGGGGATTGGTTCCCGGCGGCCTTAGTGGAGGGATCATCATACCCTGATGGCCAAGACGACCAAAGTCTCGCAGAAGAAGTGGCTCAAGGGCGTCAACGCCGCCGCCCAGTCCTTCGCCCAGCCGCCGGGCTCCTTCCCGCGCGGCTCGAACCTTGTCTACATCCGCCGGGGATCGCTCGCCACCTGCGACGGCTCCTCGCTCATCTCCGCGTTCAACGGCGCGGTGCAGCCTGTATCCTCCAACCTCGGCCCGATCACCGACATCTTCCTCTACTCTCCCATCGGCGGCGTTAACGGCTACTTCGCACTGGCCAAGGACTACAACACCCACCTTGGTGCGCCTGCGGGACTGAGCGTGGCCGCTGGTGCCACCGGCGTGCTCAATGGCGTCTACTACTGGGTGGTCACGGCCCTCGACGGCGCGGGCGGCGAGACCACGGTCTCCAACGAAGCGACGCAGACGCTAAGCACCCAGAAGGGAACGGTCACGTGGACGGCGGTGGCTCACGCCATCAGCTATAACATATATCGTACCGTAGCGGGCGGAGCGGTAGGCACCGAGAAACTGTCCGGCAACTCCCTTACCAACTCCTACACCGACAACGTAGCCGATGCGTCTCTAGGCACACAGGTTCCTCCTACAAGCGATACCACACAGGTTGTACAGTTCTACGTTGTCCCGGCCACCTCTTACGGTATCGCGGACATTGTGTTCACCTTTCCCGCCGACACCATTGAGCAATTCGATGGCACGAGCGGAGGCTATGGTGGCGGCGGCGGCGGAAGAGGTACCGGCGGAGGCGGCGCGGGCGCAGGCGGCGCGGCGGGGAACATGTCGCCGATCCCGCAAATCCTCCAGTTCAAGAATCTGATGGTGCTGATCCTCGGCAACGGCCTTACGCCTTACACGTCGGATGGCACCACGGGGAACACGACCAAGATCACCAATACCTTCCAGGCCAGCTATGGCTCCCGCGTGGCCTCGACGCCGCAGAACGTAGGCGACCAGATCGCGGCGTCCGCTAGCAGTGTGTCCTACATTTTCACCTGCGTGCAGGCTGGCACTACCGGCTCCGGGGGCGCCCCCTCGTGGTCCGCCATACAGGGGTCAATCGTCGTTGATGGCACCGTGTATTGGAAGAACACGGGAACGATTGCCACCGTCACTGCGCCGCGCGGCGCAGCCCACGGCATTGTCTACGCCGGATCACTCTGGGTGGCGAACACCTATCCCACCTCCACCACAGACAACTTCGACGGCCCCTCCTGCCTGAAGATGTCCGATCTCAACAATCCCGATTCGTGGAATCCGCTGAACGTGGCCTTCCTCGACCGCGACGACGGGACGCAGATCACCGGCCTCGCCACGTTCACCATCGCCGAATCCGGCATCCCGCCCGTTGGCTCCCTCGTGGCGTTCAAGGACTTCTCGACGTTTCAAATCAACGGAGTGTTCGGCGCGTCCAACTTCTCCATCCAGCGGGCGCAGACCGACATGGGCTGCATGGCCTCCCGGACGATCCAGTTCGTCCCCGGATTCGGCATTGTGCGGCTCGCACACCTCGGGTTCGCCATGTTCGATGGCGTGCGCGACCGGCTGCTATCAGAGGAGATACGGCCGTACCTGTTCGGAGGTCAGCCGGACATCCCGGCTATCGACTGGAACTATGCGTACTTCTCGAAGGCCACGCAAGTGGCCCAGCCGCCGATGTACGTGTGCGCGTGCCCGATCCTGCAAAATACGGTCGCTGGTGTGTACCCGGTCCCTGTGTTCAGCCGGTCAGCGGCGGGCGTCACAATCCCGCCGGGAACGTACTACGCCTACGTCGTCCTGCAAACTTCTTCAGGGCAACTATTCAAGGGGCCGGAGTCGTCGGTCATTATCGACGCTGCGCGTGGATTCGGGGTAGATTTCCCTGGCGGCTTTGCCCCATACAACGCTTACCGCTTCTTCCTCTGGTACGGCCCTACGCCGGGGGGCGAGAACAGGGTAGCCACTGTGGCCGTTCCTGGAGGGCCGCCGCCGCACAGGTTCTTTACTGGGTTCACGGTCACTACCTCAGGCGTCGCGGGGCAACCGAACTCCTCCGGGGGTCAGCTCACTCGTCTATTCTGCTATGACTTGGTGCTCAAGGCGTGGGCCATCGTCGATCTCCCTTACCCGATCTCGGCGCTGCGCCAGTTCCGCACCTCCGGGTCGATCCCGATTACGGTCGCGGGGGGATTTTCTGACGGCGGTATCCGGCGATGGCTTGGAGGCGCGGGCCTCGATCTGACTTGGGACACCGGAGCCGTCAACGCCGGAGCGCCAGACGCCAATGTGCGCTGGACGGTGCGGACGCCGGAGGTATTCGGCAAGGATGCCTCGGATCGCGTCTACTTCCGCCAACTGGCGATCCGGGGGGTGGGGAGTCCCACCAACATGACCGCCTCAATCACCATCAACGGGGTGTCAGGGGCCACGTTGCTGACCCGCAACCTGACCGTGACGCCGATGGGCGGCGGGGAGTTTGCGGCCTACGCGGATATAGGGGCCACGGGAGTTGACGCCCATGCCATACTGAGTGGTAGCGGCCCCATCGAAATTCAGTCGGTGGATTGGGCCTGCGTGCCCAAGAGTGTTCGAGGGAGGGTGGCGGTCTAATGATCGACGTGAAGTCCATCCCGGACGCGCTCAAGGAAGGCGAAAACTGGCCCCTGCTCGACATCGACCCGAATTGGATGTGGGTCAGCTACGACCAGGAGGAGCGCGTCGTCGGGTTCCTGCTGGCTTGCAACTGTCACGGGCTCGTCCTGCTATGGCGGCTCAAGATGCTCCCCTCGGCACCTCCGACGGCGTTGCTCCGATTGCTCCGGCGGTTCATCCGGGACATCCGGCGGCGAGGGGCGCTGGGCTACATGGTGATGCTCGATGCGACCCGGCCCGAAGAGCTGGAGCTGGCGAAAATCGCGTTCCGGGCTGGGGCCAAGGCCATGCCGTGCACGTCTCTGCTTGTTGGGTCGGTCAACACGGGCCACTTGGGAGAGGGGGGATAGGCGATGCCCCAGTTAGTCATCCCGCTCATTACGGCAGCCATCGCGGGCACGACTGGAGGGATGCAACTGGCGGGAGTAGGCCAACCCTCCCCCGGCGACGCAGCCAAGGCCCAGCAGCAACAGTTACAGGCCGACCAGCTCAAGCAGTTGCAGGCCGACCAACTGGCCAAGCAGAAGGCGATTCAGGCGAACCTCTCCAACGCGCAGGAACAGGGCGGAGGGGCGCTGAACGCGCCATCGCTAACCGACCTCGCGGCGATCATCGCAGGGCTGCCGGGAGAGTCAGGGACGGCCTCGGGCAAGGGCGCGCTGGCGTCGTACCTTGGTACGGGGAATCCGGTTCCGGGGGCGGCGACAGGCACAGGCTCGGATACGATGGTCGGCGCGACCTACGGCCTCTCGGGCGGAATGGGATAGGAGCAACGATATGGAAGCGTTCAACGCGATTTTAGGACCACTGATGAAGGCCATAGGCCCTGTTACGAGCCTCATGGGGATGGTCAACCAGTATTCTCTCGCCTCGAAGGAAAAGAAGGCGATGGACCAGGCTATGTACTACTCCAAGCACCCGGAAGCCATTTCAGCCATCGCCGCCAAGCTCCAACAGCCGTTGTCCTCGGGCCTGACCACGGGCGTCGGCAACATCGTGAACGCCTCCATGGCCGAACAGGGGCTGTCACAGGCCCCCGGCATCCAGTCGCAAGTGCTGTCGCAGGCGCTGGCTCCGTACCAGCAGAACGAACAGCAAATGGCCCTTACAGCGGCGCTACAGGCGATTGGGCTGCCGATGGACGCGCTCAAAGCCATCCA
>Ga0187803_10000946_pt1 | contig 11306 bp, 9 predicted proteins | sample NC_wetland_sal_i_2_FD_132425 | JGI IMG/M metagenome (GOLD analysis project Ga0187803, IMG submission 132425) | Wetland sediment microbial communities from Neuse River Estuary, North Carolina, USA - Control_3 | ecosystem: Environmental > Aquatic > Freshwater > Wetlands > Sediment | place: USA...
GCCACGAAGTCTTTGGCAAGACGCACCGGCGTCGTAAACCGGCTTCAGTTGTCGACGAGCTGGAGTGGCTGATCGATCGCTATCATCCTGACATGGCGTGGGTCGCCGACGATGTGTTCACCATTCATCACGGATGGCTTTATCAGTACGCCGCCGAGGTGAAACGGCGAGGATTGAAGCTACCTTTCGAGTGCATCTCCCGCGCCGACCGCTTGAACGCGCAAGTGATGGACACTCTCGCCGAACTCGGGTGCTTCCGGATTTGGATTGGCTCGGAGAGCGGTTCGCAGCGAATTCTGGATGCGATGGAGCGCGGAGTTGCCGTCCAGCAAGTCCGGCAAGCGGTTGCGCTCGCGAAGTCGCGAGGCATCAAGGCCGGAATGTTTCTGATGTGGGGCTATGACGGAGAGGACCTTGAGGACATCGAGGCCACAATCGAACACGTCAGAAAAACGGACCCAGACGAGTTTTTCACCACCGTCTCCTATCCGATCAAGGGTACTCCGTATTTCGACCAGGTCTCATCGCGTATTGTCTCTCCCAAGCCCTGGGCTGAGAGTTCAGACCGAGACTACGAAATTCAGGGTCGACACTCGCGCCGGTTCTACCAGTATGCGGACCAACTGCTGAAATCCGAGGTCGAATTGAGCCGCTTCAACCTAGGGAACGGCGGAGCAGGTAATCCTGCCGAAAAGCATCGCCTGGAACAGAGAATCGCCGAGGCTCGCGCCGGATTAAACTGCTCGCTGACCGAAGTGGAGGCCCCACTGTGATGGCGGCTTCAACGTTACCCGCCGTACCCGCCGCACCCTTTGATGCTCTCGCGGAAACGTACGACGAAGTGTTTACAAATTCCCTTATTGGACGGGCGCAGCGCGACGCTGTCTGGAAAGAACTGGACCGCCGCTTTCATCCGGGCCAGCGGATTCTGGAGTTGAACTGCGGCACGGGGGCGGATGCAGTTCACCTCGCAGATCGCGGCGTGGAGGTGATGGCCTGCGACGTTTCTCCGCGGATGATTGCTGTGGCCCGACAGCGACTCACCGCTGCCCGGCCCACGGCTCCCCCGCATTTCCGTGTGTTGGCTACGGAGGAGATCTCCCAGCTTGAACCAGACGCTCCTTTTGACGGTGCCTTCTCGAACTTTGCGGGCCTCAACTGCGTTGAGGACCTCCGCGGCGCGGCCGTCGAACTTGCTCGCCTCGTCAGACCGGAAGGCCGGGTATTGCTCTGCATGGCCGGCCGCACGGTTGCGTGGGAGATCATTTGGTATTTGGCGCAGGGAAACCCTCTCAAAGCGATGCGCCGGTTTCGCCGGCACCGCGTCGAGGCGCGCCTCGCCGAGGGTGTCACGGTAGCTGTTCATTATCCCTCGGCCCGCACGATGACCCAGGTCTTCGCTCCCGAGTTCGAGTTGCGGAGTTCGAAGGGAATTGGTGTAACCGTACCTCCATCATACCTGGAGCATCTGGCTCGACGCTGGCCACGCGTTCTAACCGCTCTGGTTCAGGCTGATCAATACATCTGCCGCCTCCCGTTGGCGCGATCTGCGGCCGATCATGTGCTGTTCGAATTCGAACGTGTGAGGTGGTGACGTGGGCGTTTTGGCACAAGCAGAGGTGGAAGTCGGCGTGGGAACACTCCCTCGCGCCGCCGAACACACGCTCCAGCTCAGGTGTCCGGCTTGCCATCGCAGCATGGGGACTTTCACCTCATATGACGTGAAAGCGCGCCCCACTTGTTCCGGTTGCGCATTTGTTTTGCTCAACGAAGACGGTGTTTGGAACGCGCTGCCCCGCGAGCGTGAACAGTATTTCGGCCATTTTATTGCGGAATATCAATCGGTGCGGGCAGCGGAAGGGCGTGGTTCGAGTCGCTCGGAGTATTACCTGGCGCTTCCTTATCAAGATCTCAGCGGCCGCAACCGCTGGCAATGGCGCATCCGGAGCCGCAGCTTCCGCTTCTTCGAGCAACGCGTGTTTCCCGGAATCGAGCGCAGCTATCACCGCGCCCTCGATGTTCTCGATATCGGCGCCGGCAACTGTTGGCTCAGTTACCGCCTGGCGCTCAGGGGCCACCGACCGGTGGCGGTGGACTTGATTGATAATGCGGAGGACGGATTGCGCGCCGCGCGTCATTATTTCGCGCACCTAGAAAAACCCTTTCCAATTTTCAAGGCAGAGATGGATCGAATGCCGTTCAGCGATGGCCAATTTGACCTTGCCGTGTTCAATGCTTCGATTCATTACGCCGAAGATTATCACCGCGCCCTGCAAGAAACGTTGCGCTGCCTGCGCCGTCCGGCGTGCCTCGCCATTCTTGATTCTCCAGTTTACCGAGACAATGAAAGCGGGCGGCGGATGGTGAATGAGCGGAAGGCCGCGTTCAAGCGAAGATTCGGCTTCGCCTCCGATAGTATTCCCAGCCGCGAGTACCTGACGGCAGACCACTTGGGGGAGTTAGCTCGTGCCTTCAACCTCACCTGGAACGTGCAGGAGCCGTGGTACGGCTTGGGTTGGGCCATTCGACCGCTGAAAGCCAGGCTGCTGGGACGGCGCGAGCCGTCGAAATTCTTCGTTATGTGGACAGAGGTCGCGTCGTGATTATTCTGTTTAATCCCAAAGCCACGAAACCTCGCAGCCGGAGATTTCCGCTTTCCGTTCTCTCAATCGCGGCAATTCTCGAAGGCCGGGAAGACTACGCCATCGTTGACGGCAACATCGATCCGAAGCCCACGGAGACACTCGCCGCCCTGCTGCACGAAAAATCGGTCGAACTTCTTGCGGTCACGGTCATGCCAGGCCCGCAGACCCTCAGCGCAGTGGAGAGTTGCGGCGAGTTGCGCGCTCGCTTCCCAAAGGTGCCGATCGTTTGGGGAGGATATTTCCCGACCAACTACACTGAAGCCGCTCTGAACGCGGACTACGTCGACTACACCGTGCGGGGACAAGGCGAAGAGACTTTCGTGGAATTGCTGGAGGCAATTCGCGGGCGGCGGGCACTCGACAGCATCGCAGGCCTTTCGTTTAAGGATCGCGATAAGATTCACCGGCACAATCCCGAGAGAAAGTTGAAACCGCCTGACGCGTTCCCCTGGTACCCGTATCACCGAATCCCCATTGAGAAGTACCTACTGCCTACATTCCTTGGGCGCCGCACCGCGGTACACCAGGCGAGCATTGGGTGCCCTTATCGATGCAATTTTTGTGGCGTGGTCACTTTCTCAGGCAGCCGGGAAAAAATGGAGTCGGCCGAGCGTACCGCGACGATGATGGAGCATTTGGCGCGTACCTACGGCGCCGACGCCATCCAGTTTTACGACAACAACTTCTTTCTGCGCGAGGACCACGCGCGCGAACTGGCGGACCGCCTGGCGCCGCTCAAGATGCGTTGGTGGTGCGAGGCCCGAACGGACATCATGATGAAATACTCGGACGCCACCTTCGAAGCGATCCGCCGCGCCGGATGCGCCATGATCTTTTTCGGCGCCGAATCGGGCTCGAATCAGACTCTGAAAGAAATGAACAAGGATTTGACCGCTGAGGATACGTTGGCCCTGGCATCGCGCATTCGCCAGTTCAAAATCATTCCGGAATTCTCGATCATCTTCGGCAATCCTAAGGATCCCGAAGGTGACACGCACGAGTGTTTCCAATTCATCCGCAAACTGAAACGATTGAATCCTGACGCCGAGATCGTGGTGCAACACTACACTCCAGTGCCTCAGCGCCATCGAATGTACGGCGGCGTGGAAGACAAAATCCAATTCCCAACCACACCCGACGAGTGGGCAACGGAACGTTGGCAACGATTCGCCACACAAAAGGATCCGTCGACGCCGTGGCTCCGCCGCCGCACCAAGCGCCTGATTGATGATTTCGAGTTGGTAGTTTCGTCGCGCTGGCCGACAGCTCAGGATATCCGGCTGCCTCGTTGGGGCCGGCCGATGCTGAAGGCCCTCAGCGACTGGCGATACCGGCTGGGCGTTTACGGGTGGCCGGTTGAATTGAAGCTCGCGCAACGCGCTATCAACCTGCGCAAACCTAAAGTGGAGAGTCTGTGAGTGAGACTTGCTCCATTTCGGCTGATCCCATGGAGTTGGCGGCCCCAAGGCAGACGAAGGAGGCCTCAGCTCCCGTGAACGCCAATGCGCGCCGCGTCTCAGTTGCAGCCGGCTACGAGATGTGGGCACCGACATACGATCGCGACCCCAATCCCCTGCTGGCTCTCGAAGCAAGGCACCTGCTGCCTCACCTGGCGTCGTGCCACGGCAAAGACGCCCTGGATCTGGGCTGTGGCACCGGTCGATGGCTGGCGAAACTGATCGCCCTCGGCGCGCGCTCGGCGATTGGCATGGACCTATCATCCTCGATGCTCTGGGTTGCGGCCGGAAAGCCGCCGCTCGCCGGGCGCCTCATTATGGGCAATTGCTGTTCACTGCCTATTCGGTCGAAGGCGGCCAACTTCGTCATCTCTTCGTTCACACTCAGCCACATCGCGGATGAGGCTCTATTCGCGAAGGAACTGGCGCGCGTGGCGAGGCCCGGGGCGGACATTTTCATTACTGACCTGCATCCAGACGCATACGCCAGAGGTTGGCGAACAGGATTTCGCGACAGGAGCGGGCCGACGGAGGTGGTCAGCGTTGCGCGGCCACTCGACCACGTGTGTAGAGTTTTCGGCGCTCAAGGATTGCGCCTGACCGAATTTCGCGAACCGCGGCTGGGCCCGTTTGAGAGGCCGATTTTTGCGGCAAGCGGCAAGGACCATCTCTTTGTTGAGGCGGCATCGCTGCCGGCTGTTCTGATCTGCCATTTTTTGCGGTCAGATTGACGGCCGCAACCGAGTATCACGATGAACGAGTTGGCGACATTTCCGCTTTCAGAAACTGCCACGGATCCTGCCACGGCGCAGCACGCCATCCAGACGCTGCCAGTGTTGGTCCTGTTCCCCCACAATCGGTGCAATTGCCGCTGCGTGATGTGCGACATCTGGCGCATTCGGCAAGCGCGCGAGCTTACGGTGCGCGATCTGGAGCCGCATCTGGCGTCGCTGCGCGCTCTCAAAGTGCGGTGGGTGGTGTTTTCCGGCGGCGAACCGCAGATGCACAGCGACCTCGCGGCCTTAAGCCGCATGTTTCGGGCCGAAGGCATTCGCATCAGCCTGCTAACAGCCGGTCTTCTTCTCGAACCTCACTCCGGCTCGGTGGCTGAAACCATCGATGACGTCATCGTGTCGCTCGACGGCCCGAGAGAGATTCACGATCAAATTCGCCGAGTGCCTGGAGCGTATAGGCGCCTGGAACGCGGCGTCGCTGCGGTCCGCGAGCGGCGGCCCGAGGTACAAATTCGCGCCCGCACGACGGTACAAAAACTCAATCACGCCAGTTTGCGTCGAACGGTGGAAGCGGCGAAAAAGCTCCAACTCAATTCGATTTCATTCCTGGCCGCCGATGTCACGTCGCCGGCCTTTAATCGTTCCGAGGGATGGTCACAAGATCGACAAAACACGGTTGCCCTGAATTCGGAAGAGGTTAAAGCGCTGGATGATGAAATCGAAAGGTTGATCAGCGAACTCTCCCAGGAAATCGCCTCGGGATTCGTCGTGGAAAGCGCCGAAAAGTTGCGGCGCATCGTGCTGCACTTTCGCGCCCATCTCGGGCAGTGCCCTCCGGTGGCCCCGCGCTGTAACGCTCCCTGGGTATCTTCGGTGATCGAGGCGGATGGGACGGTGCGGCCCTGTTTCTTTCATTCATCCCTCGGCAATATTCACGAAAAACCGCTTATGGAAATTCTGAACGGAGATGAAGCGATCCGTTTTCGGCGGCAACTCGACATCGCCACAGATCCGATTTGCCAACGATGCGTTTGCTCGCTTCATCTCGAAGCCAATTTAGAAGCGACGCCCGATTCCGCAGACGAAGTTCGGAGTTTCGCTTCAGACGGTGACAGATGGGAGCAACAGCAACAGATCTAAAGACCGGGACCCGATTGGCTCGTACTTCCGATCCGGCTCCTCACGGCGCCGACGCGCCCGAGGTCTCCATCGTGATGCCATGCCTCAACGAGGCGGAGACGCTGCCGGCATGCATCAGTAAAGCGCAGCAGGTGTTGCGCGAAAATGGGTTATCGGGAGAAGTGATTGTTGCGGACAACGGCAGCACGGACGGATCGGCGGCGCTCGCCGCGGCGATGGGCGCGCGCGTTGTTCATGTGAAGCTGAAAGGCTACGGCAGCGCCTTGCGCGGAGGCATTGCGGCGGCGCGCGGTAAATACATCATCACGGCCGACTCCGACGGTAGTCACGATTTAACGCAAATTCCCCAGTTCCTGTTCAAGCTGCGAGAGGGCTTTGACCTAGTCGTGGGCAACCGGCTTAAGGGAGGGATCGAACGCGGAGCGATGGGGGCGCTTCATCGTTACGTGGGAAATCCAGCGCTGAGCGGCATCGCCAGGCTCTTCTTTCGCACTCCTTGTGGCGACATTCTATGCGGCCTTCGCGGGATTCGAAGAGCAGCTTACTCGGGAATACAATTGCGACGAACCGGCTTTGATTTCGACAGCGAGATATTCGTGAAAGCAGCCGAGCTTGAATGGCGAGTCACGGAGCTGCCGACGAAGCATTCGGCGTCCGGGCGCAGCCGGGCCCCTCACTTGCACACCTGGCGTGACGGTTGGCAGCTCCTGGTGCTGATGCTGTTGCACAGCCCGCGTTGGCTCTTCCTCTATCCCGGCGTGGCGCTGGTGCTGCTTGGATTGCTCCTCGGAGCGTGGTCGCTACCAGGCCTTCGAGCCGCGAAGAGCACTCCGCTTGAGATCCATGGGCTCCTTTGGGCGGTGGCGGCGGAGATCCTCGGATTCCAGTCCATTGCGTTCGCGGCCTTCGCTAAGCTCTACGCCATTGGCGAGGGGCTCCTACCGGAGGGCCGGAAAATTGAGAGCTTTCTGGGGAGGGCGAGCCTTGAACTTGGATTAACCGCCGGAAGTCTGCTCGTTGCGGGCGGACTGGCCGCCTCGGTATATGCCGTCGGCATCCGCGGAGCGCAACACTCCGGGGATCCGGACCCTTTTAGGGCCATATGGATAATCGTCTCCGCCGTATTGTTGCTGGTCCTTGGTGGACAGATCATTCTCTCTAGCTTCTTTCTCAGCATTCTGCGCCTCGGGCGCGACTCGGAATCGCCACCGGCCGCCGGCGCAAAGTCTGAATTAAGCGCTACCCGAACGTCCAGACCCCGCCGGGATCAGGGCACGACCTGAATTCTGCAGAGTGCCGTCAAGCCATAGCCTCGCCCGCAGTCAGTGGCGTAGACAATGTGTTTTGAATCTGGGTACCAGGCGGACTCAATCGAATTGCACTCGCTGTCAGTCAGGCGTCGTTCTTCGTGCGTTGCGAGATCCCGCACCCAGAGTTGCCAATTGCCGCGGTCCCGTTCGCTGAAGGAAAGCCATCTGCCGTCGGGCGAGACGGCCGGATAGCGCCTTGGAGCCAGCACGTTCTCTTCCAGGACACAGGCGTGTTCCGGGCGCGTGTGAAACAGCGCTGGCTGCCCACCGCTGCTTCGCGCCGAGAAGACGATGTTGTTAGTGCCGTCAAACACCGCCTCCATCACATCCAGTTGCTTCTCTGACAATTGCCTTTCGGCCTCGCGCTTCGGCTCCCCACCCGCGCCCGGATCCAGTGCTTTCACCCAAAGGCTTCCCCTGCCCTTCGACTCCCGAATGAAAGCGAGCCAACGGCCATCTGATGAGACTGAAGGCTTCTCCGCGTCTTCCGCTTCCGCGCTTATCATTTCTGGTCCAGGCGCTGATACTGCCACCGGGAATCGGACAATTCGCGAGTGCGCCGAAGTCAATTCAACTAAGGCCATCGAGGAATTGAGCGCGATTGTGGGATGAAACGAGTCGGCTGCCAAAGAAATTAGGGATAGCCGCCTTCCATCAAAGTTGCCCGTGTGGAAGCCGTCGCTCGTCATCATTGTGAACCACACCTTGTCCTCAGCGATCACAGGATCCACTACCAAAATAGACTCGGGCGCGGCGAACAGGCGTGTCTTGTAATTCTCAAACTCGCCGCGCGTGTGACGGATGTTCAGAGTTGTGGCACCCACGACCAAGGCCATCCACAAGGTTAGTAACACCACGATCTCGGTCCGCTTCAGCCGCGCTCTCGGCATCTCGGCTGTGGAGCGCATCGACACCAGCATCAGGCAGATCCACAATGCGGTCATCGCCCAGAGTCGAGGGACAGCGAGCAGCATTTTCCATCCGTCCGGCGAGCCTTGCAGCATGTGGGGAAGCGGAAAACAAACCAGAGCATAAAGAATCACGATGACCGCAGCTTCACGCTTGCGGCCTCCGACAACGAGATAACTGGTCGCGAGGACCGCCGTCAGGATGAGACCGTTAAAGTCATAGGAAGCTGGGGCAGTGGACAGTACCAGTAACATGGCCACGAAGGCACCCCAGTGTAGCTTCTCGCGCTCCGGGCTGCCGCGCGACGAGCCCATCAACCAGAGGAATGGCACGAAGATCGTAGCCTGGCATATCGGATGTAAAACGCAATAAAGTGCTGGGAGGTGAGCAACGGGGTGCGGATTCAGCTCTGGTTCGAAAATGAACAGGCGGTGAAGCACCGCGGAGAAGGAGTTCCAACCTGGATTGTACGGATCCATACCTTCGCCTCTCAGCGCCCACGGCAAGATTTCTACAAGGTAAGTCCGCACCGTCTCAACGCCGAAGAGGGCAGCCGAAAGCAGCCAAAGGGCAATCGATCCCACGGAAAGCCCAGCGGCTGCTCGCCACTGCCTCTTACGCAGGAAGAAGATCAAGAACAGGGCGGGATATATCTTCAATGCGCCACCCACGGCCAGAATCAACCCGGACTCGATCGGCCGCTCTCTGAAATAGAGCCACGCCGCCAATGTAAAAAGGAAGAGCAGCAGGACATACTCCTGACCCAAAAGGAAATTCGAGCGCAACGGCACCACGGCGAGAAACATAAGGAGCGCAACACGGCGCGCGCCTAATTTCGTCATGCGATGGAGTAGATAGCCAACTAGCGCCAATAAAACCAAATTCAGCAGAAGCCAACCGCGCTTGGCGGCGAGGGGCGGCCAGGAAGAGAGCGGCAAAACGGGCATCAGCGAGAAAGGGGTCAACATCGCAAAGGCACCGATCGTCTCGTCAATGGAGGCGTGGTCCTTCTGGCGCTGGGTCCACGTCCAGTCGTATATCTGATTGAGAGAAGAGCCCTCGCGATAGAGGTTCGCGACTAAATAGTAGTTCGGAAAATTAGTGTTAAGCGATCTCCAAGCGGGAAGAAATCCGCGCCAAACGAACACGCCGACCAGGAGCGCGAGCAACAGGTCCTCAGCAATTGAGCCTGCAAGATTCGCGAACCGAGTCCGCTGTGCTTGGGCCGGAGCGCCGCTCGACGTACTCGCCTCGTTGCCAAGTTGCCTTTGCCCGACCGCTTTTGTCGGCATAAATTTCAACTCCTCATCCTCGCCTCGACAGGCTTGCCGGAGGAAGAGAATAAACCGCCTGTATGGCGTGTTCAAGCCTCCACCTCCGATATCCAGAGCTGATCACGAGAGAGATCATGGGACATAACATCCGTTCGACGCCAGCCCGGCGCGATTGGCGCGTTGTAACGACACGGCAGAATCCAATCCGTAGTATTCTGGCGGGCTTGGAATTGTGAACCTTGAACACGACCGTGGACATTCATGCGCGAAATATGATTTCGAAGGAGTCTCACCAGATTTCCGTGACGCTCAGTTTCGGATCTGATCCCTTTCAGCAGCGAATGCCGGAAGCGCTCTCCCAATGCGGGATGCTGCGCCGGGTCTTGCGCTTTAGTCCAGAGCTCGCTGTCCTGGAGCCGAATGAAACCGGATCACTAATCGTGGTCAAAACGTTCCCGCAATATCGGCTCGCAAGCAGGCTTCTCTGGGGCGCTTGGAGTCGGTTGCCCGGCAGAGGGCGAGTGCCCACCCCGATTGTGGCCAGCGCATGGTTCGCGGACCGGCTGGCATCAAAGTACGTGCCGCAGAGCAGCATATTTCAGGGCTACACAGCCCTTTGTCGAGCGTGCTTGCAGGCAGCAAAACGCCATCGCGCAGTGACCTTGGTGCTGAATACTTCACTACATCCGCGAGACTGGCAGCGCGAAGTTATAGCGGAATGCCGGAATTTCAGCATCAACCCGCGACACTGCGATTCTGCTCTGCCAGCTTCACTCATTCGGCGCAGGGAGCGCGAGTACGAGCTTTGCGACAAGATCCTGGTACTGTCGTCATTGGCTCAGCGAACCTTCGAAGAACACGGGTATGAGAAGAAGGCGGTCGTCGTCTGGCCCGGCGTCGACCACCAGTTCTTCAAACCGCCGAACGAACCCCGGCAAGACGATTTGTTTCGGGTCTGCTTTGTGGGACGGGTGGAACTGGCAAAGGGTATCGGCTACTTGTTGACCGCGTGGAAGCGGCTCGCGCTGCCTAACGCCGAGCTCGTGCTGATCGGAAAAGTCTATCCTGAGACTAATCTGCTATTCACAAAATATAGAGCGGAAAATGTAAGGCTGCTCGGAAGATTGCCTGCTGAAGAAGTGGCGAAGCAATACCAAAAGTCAAGTTTACTCGTCCTGCCCTCAGTGCATGAAGGCTTCGGTCTGGTATTGCTGGAGGCAATGGCATCCGGCCTTCCGGTCGTCGCTACCGACAGGAGCGGAGCAGTCGACTGCGTTGAAGCAGGCAAAGAAGGTCTTGTGGTGCCGGCGAGAAACGCGGAAGCTCTCGCCGAGGCAATTCTTTGGTGTTACCAGCACCGGGACCGAAGCAGAACCATGGGGAGAGCTGCTCGAACCAAGATCGAGCAGCGCTTCACTCTCGCGCACTATGAAGCACGGCAAATCGCGCTATACCGCTCGCTCGCGAGCTAACCCCCACGAACCTATTCTCCACGACCAACCGCCGAAGTTTAAGTTCCAATCCAGACGCGTCCATCATCTAATCCTTGCACCATCCGGATAAATCCCGACCGAGCAGGTCACTGAGTTGGCCAACCTTGGGCTCGAATTCTGCTTGTAACCGATTTCGCAACTCAGGACGCATGGGCGGCCGTGGCTTCCTCGTTTGGATGCAGTTTAAGAGCACGGCCCTAATCCGAGGACGCAACCACCGCGGAACCAACATCCGGCCGACTACGCGGAGCGCGTGCGGAGGGTACACGAGAACTCCCTGCAAACGCTTACTTCCCACTCGCCGATTCGCGCCTAACACCTCCGGTCTTCGCCCAAAAGCCAGA
>Ga0187803_10000947_pt1 | contig 11298 bp, 8 predicted proteins | sample NC_wetland_sal_i_2_FD_132425 | JGI IMG/M metagenome (GOLD analysis project Ga0187803, IMG submission 132425) | Wetland sediment microbial communities from Neuse River Estuary, North Carolina, USA - Control_3 | ecosystem: Environmental > Aquatic > Freshwater > Wetlands > Sediment | place: USA...
CGACGTTCTCGGGTGCGGGGAACCTCACTGCGCCGCCGTCCACCACGCCCGTTGTCACGCATCCTGTCCTGACCCGCGCGCAGAAGCTCGCGCAGGCGCTGAAGAGCTGCAGGAAGAAAAAGAACAAGCACAAGCGCGTCACGTGCGAAAAGCAGGCCAGGAAGAAATACGGGAGCACCTCGAAGGGCAAGAAGAGCGACCGCGGGGGGAGAAAGTGATGCGCCTTGGAGTCCTGACTGCACGTCGTGGCCGCTCGTCGCTGGCCGTCATGCTGGGCCTGAGCGTCGGTCTGCTGTCCTGTGCCTCCGCGGCGGCGGGCGCGAACGCGCCGGCGTGGCGCGTGACCGCGCTCTCGCTGCCTACGAACCTCCCCCCTGGCGGGACCGGACAGGTCCAGCTGCAGATCTTCAATATCGGCGATGCGCCAACCGACGGCTCGCCGGTGACGGTCGTCGATCACCTGCCGGCCGGTGTCATCGCCACCGCCGCGGGCGCGCTCGTAGTTCAGGGGGGAGGCGGTCTGGAAGTTCCCGGACCGTGGGGGAATGGTAAAGGGTCCGGCGAAGAATGCGCGGGCGTCGGCACGAGCACGGTGACGTGCACGTATGAAGCGGGCGCGATCGACCCGGTTTCGTATTTCAGCCCCGGTTACAACTCCGAAAACGTATTTGGCGAAAAGAACGCTGGCCAAGCGGCAGCAATCGGCATCAACGTCGAAGTCAAAGCACCCGCCGGGGAAACTTTGAGCAGCGAAGCGACGGTCTCCGGCGGGGGTGTGCCGGTCGCCGCGAGCGCCATAACGCCCATGGTCATCAGCTCCACACCGGCGCCCTTCGGCCTCGCGCGCTTCGCCCAGTCCTCGACGAACGTCGACGGTACGCCCGACACACAGGCCGGATCGCACCCGTACGAGACCACGACGAGCTTCTTTCTGAACTCCAGCAGTAGCGGAGCAAGGCTAACTCCCAGCGGCGGCGAAATGAAGGATCTCCACCTGGACCTGCCTGCTGGCTTTGTTGGGAACCCGAGCGCGACCCCCAAGTGCCCGCGCGAGGCGTTCGATCAGCGCCTCGAAGGGGGTCAAATCGCGACCCCAAACTGTCCCTCGGACACCCAGGTGGGCGTTGTCCTGGTTTACCTTGAACCGACCTTCCTCATTGAACCTGCCGTCTACAACCTTGTGCCGCCCGCCGGGGTGCCGGCCCAGTTCGCTTTCGCGTTTCAGGAAAAGCTCGGGTTCATCGATGCGAGCCTGCGCACGGGCGGCGGCTACAACGCCTCCGTCGACGTGCGCAACATCGTCCAACAGGGAGTCTTGGGCGCGACCGTGACGTTGTGGGGCGATCCGTCCGACCCCTCGCACGACGAGCTGCGCTATGTGCCTTTCACGCCCCATTCGGCCGGGAGCGTGGAAGTCAACGGCGAACGCGGCCACATTCCGTTCGGCGGCCAGCCGAGGCCATTCCTCACGCTTCCCACTAGCTGCGGGTCGCAGCAGACGCTCTCGGTGAGCCTGGACTCCTGGGAAACGGCCTTGGAACGCGCGCAGAGCGTTCCCCCCACGGCCTTTGCCTCCAGCGATGCGCAGGGCAAACCGGTGCCCGTCAACAGCTGCGAAAGGCTCGACTTCAATCCCTCGATTAGCCTGCAGCCGGACAGCGGTTCGGCGGAATCACCGACGGGGTTGGCGGTCGATCTCAAGGTCCCGCAGACCGAAGACCCGGCGGGTCTCGCCGAGGCGCACCTGAAGGAAGCGGTCGTGAGGCTGCCGGCTGGGATGACGGTGTCCCCGTCGGCAGCCAACGGCCTGGGGGCGTGCACGCTCGAGGAGATCGGCCTGGACAACGCGAGCCAGCCGTCGTGCCCGGATTCCTCGAAGATCGGGTCGGTCGAAGTCGATACGCCGCTGCTGGAGCATCCGCTCGAGGGCTCTGTGTTCCTGGCGCAGCAGGGAAACCTCCCGGGCAACGGCTCCAACCCGTTTGGGTCGCTGCTTGCGCTGTACCTCGTCGCGGAAGGCAGCGGCGCCCTGGTCAAGCTCACGGGCGAGGTGAGCCTCGACCCGGTCACCGGTCAGTTGACGGTCCGCTTCGGCGAAGACCCCGTCAGGACTCGCGCGACCGGCGAAAGGCAGTTCCTGCCTCAGCTCCCATTCAGCGACCTGAAGATGAGCTTCTTCGGCGGCCCGAGGGCGCCGCTCATCACCCCGTCGGGCTGTGGGTCATACACGACGAGCTCGCAGCTGACGCCGTGGAGCGGCAACGCCCCGGCCGAACCCTCGAGCGCCTTTACGATCGGCGCTGGGTGCGGCGGCGGCTTCAAACCGTCGTTCACGGCGGGCACCACCAACAACCGGCGGGCGCGTTCAGCCCCTTCAGCGTGACGCTGTCGCGCCAGGACGGCGAACAGCGCTTGGCCGGCGTGCAGGTCACCACCCCTCCGGGGCTGCTTGGCGTGCTGAAGAGTGTCACGCGGTGCCCCGAACCGCAGGCGTCGCAGGGCGCCTGCGGCCCTGAAAGCCTGATCGGGGAAGCGACGGTCGCGGCGGGCCCCGGCGAGGATCCCTACGTGGTCAAAGGCGGGCGCGTCTACCTCACCGGTCCGTACAGGGGCGCACCGTTCGGCCTCTCGATCGTGGTTCCCACGACAGCGGGGCCGTTCACGCTCACCGGGAATGGCGGGCCCGGCAGGGAAATCGTGCGCGCCGCTGTCAACATCGACCCCCATACGGCGCAGATCACGGTCACCAGCGATCCCTTGCCGACGATCCTGCAGGGAGTGCCATTGGACATCAGGACGATCAACGTCACGGTCAACCGGTCCGGGTTCATGTTCAACCCGACGAACTGCACGGCGCTGGTGGTGACGGGCACGATCGCCTCGACCAGCGGCGCCGGCACCGGGGTCTCGAGTCCGTTCGAGGCGGCGAACTGCGCGACCCTGCCATTCGGACCGAAGCTCGCGGCGTCCACTGCAGGCCACGCGAGTAAAGCCAACGGCACGAGCTTCATGGTCAAGCTCGCATCGGCCGGCCTTGGCCAGGAAGCAGACATCGCCAGGGTCGATCTGCAGTTGCCCAAAGCGCTGCCCTCTCGCCTGACGACGCTCCAGAAAGCCTGCCTCGCCGCGGTCTTCAACGCAAACCCAGCCGCATGTCTGGAAGGCTCCAACATCGGGCGCGCCACGATCCACACGCCCCTGCTTGCGAGCCCGTTGAGCGGTCCGGCCTACCTGGTCTCCCACGGCGGCGCGGCGTTCCCCGACGTGGAGTTCGTGCTGCAGGGCGAAGGGGTCACGCTGATCCTCGACGGCAAGACGGACATCAAGAAAGGGATAACCTACTCGCGCTTCGACACCGCACCCGACGCGCCGTTCACCACGTTTGAAACAGTGCTGCCCGCCGGTCCGCACTCGGTGCTCGCGGCGAACGTGCCGGAAAAGGCCAAATTCAGCCTGTGTGGCACCAGCCTCGCGATGCCCACCGAAATCACCGGGCAGAACGGCGCGGTGCTCCGCCAGACCACGAAGATCGCCGTCACCGGCTGCGCGAAGGCCAAGAAGACGAAGAAGGCCAAGAAGGCTCGAAGGGCCGGCAAGGCCACCCGTCGCAGCCGCACCGGGAGAGGGTGGTGATGCTCAGTCCCAGGCCGACGGTCGCGGGCCTCGCCCTGTCCGGCGCACTCGCCGCCGGCTCGATCTTCTCGGGCGCTCCGGCACTCGCGGCGGCTCCGGAAGAACCGGTGACCAAGGCGGCGAGCGCGATCACCGGCACGACGGCGACCCTCAACGGCGAACTGAACCCGAAAGTGAGCGCCAAGACGGGCTTTGACTTCACCTACAACACCAACGGAGAATGCACCGGAGGAGTCACGACCACACAGGGTGCGGAAGCCACGGGCAAAGCCATCAAAGTATCGACGCCGTTGACGGGACTCATCCCGAGCACGGAATACACGTTCTGCGTGGTCGCGACCCGCCTCACGGGAGAAGTGACCGAATCGACCCCCGGATTGCCGCTGAGCTTCAAGACTCTCGGCCATAAGCCCGTTGTCGTCGCTGAGAGCAGCTCGAGCGTGACGCCGTTTGCCGAGACGCTCGAAGTCGATATCGACCCCGAGAACCAGGCGACTACGTCATGCACGTTCGAATACGGCCTGACGAGCGCTTACGGGTCGACCGCCGAATGCGAACCACCGACCTTCGAAGGATCTGAAGAACAGCACGCGAGCACGAGCCTCACCGGGCTGAAATCCGCAACGACCTATCATTTCCACGTCGTCGTGACGAATCCGACAGGCGCAACGAAGGGCGCAGATGGGGAATTCACGACATCGACCGCGGAAGAGCCGATCATCGGGAGTGAGGGCTTCTCGGAATTGACGTCGACTGATGCGAAATTGAAAGCAACGATCAATCCGAACTTCCAGGAAACGGCGTACGCGTTCGAATACGCGACCAACGAAGCGCTCACGGACGCCACGACGGTTCCCGGAGCGCCTCCCGCGCCCCTGCTTCCCGCGGTCTTCGAAGAACAGCTCGCTGGCCCCGTCGACCTCGGTGGTGCCCTACAGCCGGGCGTCGTCTACTACTACCGCGTCGTGGCGCAGAACGAAGCCGGGGAAGCCAAGGGCGGGATCCAGTCCTTTCAGACGCTCGCCCTCCCCACGGTCACTGCCGGCGAAGCGCAGGGCGTGTCGCGGACCACGGCCGCCCTGTCGGGGACTGTGAACCCGGCTGGCGCCTCGACCACTTATCACTTCGCCTACATCGAACGGCCGGGCTACGAAGCAGCCGTAGCCGAAAAAGCCGAAAACCCGTACGCCAAGGGGGCTACGACGCCGCAGAGCGCCAGCGTCGGCTCGGACCGCGCGGCCCACGAAGTCGGGCCAGTCCAGGTCAACGAACTGCGTCCCGGCGTGACCTACGACTACGCCTTGGTCGCGACCAACTCGGTCGGAACGACGATCGGACCGAATATGGCGTTCACGACGCTCCCGCCGACGCCGCCGATCGTGGCGACAGGGGCCGCGGTCGAAATCGGCCAGACCACCGCTGTCGTCCTCGGCGCTCTCGACACGCGAGGCCTGCCGACCAGCTATCGCTTCGAACTGGGCCCTGCGGCGAACAGCTATTTCCCGCAGGCGTTCGCCGGCGCCGCCCTCCCTGCGGGCGCCCAGGCCGTCTCGTTGCAACTGAGCTATCTCGCGCCTGGGGCGACTTACCACTATCGGCTCTGCGCCACCAACCCCGACGGCACGATCTGTGGCGCAGACGGGACATTTGCGACGCCGGGCGTGCCCAACCCGCTCATCCTCCCTGCAACGCCGCCACTGCTCGTGACTGCCGTGGCATCAGCTCCCAGCGTGGGCGTAAAGGGCACCACGACCAGAGCGCTCACCAAGGCCCAAAAGCTCGCAAACGCCGTGAAAGCGTGCAGGAAGAAGCCAAAGCGCCAACGGGCCCGTTGTGAGAAGCAGGCGCGCAAGAAGTACGGGACGGCAAAGCGGGCCGCCAAAGGCAAGAAGAAGTAGCGAGCCGAATCTCGACGAGCCTCCCATAGTAGGAAACACCACTTGGACACCCCTCTGGGGACCGATAGGCTTCGCCTGTAGTTGTCACTGGCAGACTATCTACGCGGAAAGTGGGGATTCATGACTAACAGTATGGTTCGGCGCCTTGCGATTGTCCGTCGATGGACGCTCGTCCTTGCGGCGGCGCTGATGGTGCCTATAGCGACCTTGGGGTTCGCTTCGTCTGCCCTCGCTGTTGAACATCACCCCAAAGGAGACTACGCTTCCTTCGCCGACTGTCCATTGAGTAATTCGGCGACGGACTTTTGTCTCTTTGCTACGACCGAAAAAGGCAAATTCATTGTCGGGAAGAAGACAGTTCCACTCCTCAATACGGTCACGCTGCAGGGCGGCTTCCATCAAAATGAAAATAAAGAAACGGAAACTATAACGCTGGAATTCATTGGCGCAGAAGACGGCAAGACGCTTTCGAAAACGCCGCAAAACGTTCCGGGCGGACTTGCCGGCCTGATCAACTGCGAAGAAATCAAAGGTGAAGGATTCTTCGAAAAACTGGCGCGGGAAGCATGTAAAGCGGTCTTCGAAAATAAACTCACTGGTGTGACCGCGACGACAGAACTGGCCGCTCCGGCAAGCTCGATCGGACTCAGCGTGCAGAACCTGATCGAAGCAGAAGGAACGGCGCTGTCGCTGCCGGTGAAGGTCAAGCTTGAAAACCCGCTACTCGGCAGCAGCTGTTACGTCGGCTCCAACGCGCATCCGATCGTGATCAACTTCACGACCGGTACGACGAACCCGCCGAAACCGAACACGCCGATCACCGGAAAAGTCGGGACACTTGAACTGCTGCACGGTGGTCTTCTCACGATCGTCAAAGAAAACGCCCTGGTCAACAACTCGTTTGGGGCGCCACGATCCGAAGGCTGCGGCGGCTTCTTCTCGTTCCTGATAGGCCCGATCATCGACGCGCAGCTGGGCCTGCCGGCTGCTGAAGGTGCGAACACAGCCATCCTCGAAGGCACGCTGAAGGATGCGAAGGCGACAGCGGTGAAAGAAAGCGAATAGACGGCATCGAAGCACGTAATCGAACGGCTGACCGCCTGCGGCTCGCGGCCGCGACGGTGACGACAGCGCAGTGATGCGTACCCGGGGCTCGCCATACGGCGAGCCCCGGGTACGCGCGTCCATGTCCAGGGCCCCGATTTCTGTGACACGAGCTGGAGTGAGCGAGCGGCGGTTCAGCGTAGTCACCGGGGTCTTCGAGAGGGTCCCGGACTACCGTCGTGCGATCGTCGTCGGCCGCCGGGCACGCGCCGCCGACGTAGAGTCGATTCGGGAGGGGCTGGCGGCTGCGAGCGCGATGCGGGGCTCTGAGCCCTGCGCGGTGACCGACGTGCCCACGGTTCGACGCTGGCGGCGCGCGTATCGCGCGGTGGGTCTCGATCCCACGAAAGCCCGGCCGGCCGTCGAGGCGCTGATCCGTCGCGTACGTGGCGGGGGAGCTCCGTCGCTGGGGAGGGCGCCGATCGACGTCGGCACGATCGTGACCCTGCTGGCGGGCGTCCCGGTCGGCGTTCACGTCCTCGACGACGTCGTGGCTGATCTGACGCTCGACTTCGCCACGGGTGAGGAGAGCTTCTTGACGTTCCGGGGCGAGCGCGAGCGCCCGGCGCCCGGCGAGCTCGTCTGGCGCGCGGGGGAGACGATCTTGACGCGCCGCTGGGTGCACAGGCAGGGACTCGCGGGCTCGGTGAGCGACGATTCATCCCTGTTCGCGGTCAACCTCGATCTGCTGGGCGATGACGACCTGGACGCGGCGAGAGAGCTCCTCGTCCATTGGCTGGGCGTCGCCGGCATACTCGTCGGCGACGGCGTGGTGCTCGATCGCGCCCACCGGTCGGGCACGATCGCCGTCCTCGGTTCTCCGCGGGTTCGAGACTGACGGGCGCTTGGCGTCCGCGACGTCGTGGTAGGAGACATTCGCCGGTATCTGAGACGCTGAAAACCGCGCCTGCGCCTGCTCTTGACCGGAGCCGCGCCATCCGTGTTGAGTCGCCAGGGACGAGGTGGAACGATCATCGCGTGGTCGCCACGAGAGCGCAAAGACTCCGCATCCCGCCCAACTCCCGGGTCCCCGACGCAGGCCCCGGAGCCTCGACGCCGTCTGACTACGATCGGTACTTCGATCTCGACCGTCGGCCCACCAACCTGCTCGAGTGGACCGCGGGCTGTCTCGCGCTCGAGCAGGGGCTGCTCCCCGACCTGCGCGCGACCGATCTGAGCGAGCAGGAGCAGAACCAGATCCTGGCCGGGTTGCTGGTCGTGTACAGGACGACGCTTGAACGATGGACGCGAGCCGCACGCGGGTCCTAGTCGGGAGACACCGAGCAGATGCAGCTGGCGACCACCACCGTGCCTGACACCGCCCGGCAGATCCTCGCCCTGAGCCGCTGGACGGTCGGACACCAGACGTTCCACCTCTACCTGGTCGCGATGATCACGCTGCTGGAGGAGCTCACCGAGTGCCCGTCGCTCAGCGACGAGCACATTGCGACGCGGCTCTCCGACCTGGCGGTGCTCTTCGAGGCCACGGCGGCCAGCATGAGGTACGCGAGCAGCTTCGACGCCGCGACCTACGATCAGGCCATCCGGCCGTCGATGGCGCCGCCGGTCACCAAGCCGGGCTTCTCGGGCTCGCTGAGCACCGAGCACAAGCGCATGATGGCTGCCCTCGTGTCCGTCCCCGACACGCTGGAGGAGCGTTTCGGCAACGAGACGAGCCCGTGGCCGTCCGCAGTCGCCGACGCATGGTGCACGCTTGTCGAAGCGGAGCGCGAAGCCCGCTCCAATCACGCCCACGTGTGCCGCCGGCTCGTGCCACGCGGCCCGTCGCTGCTGCGCATGCACATGGCCGGCAGCGGAGCTCTGAAGGTCGCAGGTGACAAGACCCCCAGCGAAAGGATCGATACCAATGGTTAGACTGCCGGCGCGTCCGAAGACCAAGCGGGGAGCCATGCTCGCGCTCGGCGCAAGCCTCGCGGCGCTCGTCCTCGTCGGGTTCATCGTCGTCTATTTCGTGGTGTTCCCGACCTCATCGCCCAAGCCGTTCAAGCTGACCCCATCGACGGTCGCGACCGCGTCGAGCTCGACCACGTCCCTGGGCGGGCGCTGGCAGGTCGCCGGCGGCTCGCAGGCGGGCTACCGCGTGCGCGAGAAGCTCGCCTTTCTCCCCGCCCAGAGCGACGCCGTCGGGCGCACCTCGGAAATCACGGGCGGGGCGACGATCACGGACTCGAGCCACGCCTCCACGGTCACCGCCGCCACCTTCAACGTCGCCGTCAACACGCTGAAAAGCGACAGGTCGCTACGCGATGAAAAACTGCACTCGGTCGGCCTGGAAAGCGACACATACCCGACCGCCACGTTCGCGCTCTCGACGCCGCTGACGCTGCCCGCGAGCGTCTTCGCCGGCCACGTCGCGCACGTTTCGGCGACCGGGGTCATCGAGATCCATGGCGTCTCGCGACGGGAGTCCGTGCCTGTGGAAATGGGCCTGTCCGGATCGACGCTTCAGGCGGCAGGGTCGCTCACGTTCCCCTGGAGTGAATTCAACATGACCGCGCCCAGCATCGGCGGCTTCGTGAACGTCACCGAACGGGCGACCTTGGAATTCGACCTGCTCCTGCGGCGAGCGTAGCCCGCGCTCCACGGCTGCGACTGAGGCCGTTACGGCCGCGACTGAGGCCGGTCTGCCATCGACCGAGGCCCGGGTGCCGTCTCGGGCCAGGGCGCGACGCTGACGAATGACTCGTTCCCGGCCTCGCTCCACAGCTCCTCGGCGATGTGCGGGGCGATCGGGGCGATGAGCTGCACGAGGCGGGCGAGCGCCGCTCGCAGCGCCTCGCGGTCGTCCGCGTCCAGGGCGCCGCGCTCCTCCAAGACGCGCCGCTCGAAGTCTTCGATGCGCGTCAGCAGCAGGATGAGGTTGCGCGTCGCGCGGTGCATCTGGAGCGTCGCCAGGTCATTCGTGATCTTCTCTGTGGCGACGTCGCGCCATTTCGCCAGCAGGCCTCGCAGCCTGTCGGGAGCGCCTGGCTCGCGAACCTCGGTCGAGCCCGTGGAGTCCCCGCTCTGCGCCAGCCGCGGACGCGCGTATTGCCACAGGCGCTGAAGGAAGCGATGGCAGTAGTCCAGGCCGCCCTCGGACCAGTCGATCCCGTTCCTCGGCGCGGCCGCATGGAGCATCGCGAAGCGCAACGTGTCCGCGCCTACCCGGCGGAGCAGGTCATTGGGATCCACCACGTTGCCGAGATGCTTGCTCATCTTGTGACCGTCCTGGGTGACCATCCCGTGCATCGTCACACGCTCGAAGGGCTCGCCGTCCGGCAGGTGCTCGAAGACGCCGCAGTCGCGAAGCATCTTGGTGAGCGTCCGGTGGCTGATCATGTCCGCGGCGCCGTCCATTCCCCAGATGATCTGGTCGGCGGGCAGCCAATGTCGCAGGTCGGGATGGGTGAACATCTCCTGCGAGCGGCTCGCGCGCGGGACGCACGGGACGAGCCAGATCCACAGGCCGTCGAAGTGGCAGTCGAGCGTGTCCGTCTCACGCTTCGCGGGCCCACCGCAGGAGGGGCACCGGCAGTTCACGAAGTCGGGACGGTCGGCGAGCGCGTTGCCCGAGCTCGTGAGCTGCAGGTCCTCCGGAAGCCTCACCGGCAGATCCTCGAGCGCCACCGCCACCGCGCCACAGTCCGGGCAATGCACGATCGGGACCGGCGAGCCCCACGCCCGCTGTCGCGATACGGGGTAGTCCTGCGCCGAGTACCTCACCGCAGGCTGCGCCGTGACCGTGTGCTTCGCCAGCCGCCAGGGGGTCGAGGACGCGGCCGGCAGCCGGCTCGCGATCATCTCGTCCGTGGCGTCCTTCGCGGGCATCCCGAGGATCGCGGTCGAGCCGAAGCGGGCGTCGACCGATGGCGAGACGATCACCGCAAGCATGCGCTCCACGCCGGGCACCGAGACCTGCAGGCCCGTGTCGACGACCGGTATGACCTTGGCGCTGCGATCCGATCGCCGCCAGCCGCCTTCGCGGATCGCGTCCACCTGACTGCGCACCGACTCGCCGGTCATCCACTCGTCGAGTTGGGGGAAGTTGAGCGCCAGCGCGACGAATGCCGCATCGGGGATGGAGTCCTCATGCGGGGTGAACACGTTCATCACCCTTCCATCGAGCGCGGTGGCCGGCAGCTCGACACCGCTCACCCGCCCGAGGAACGCCCGCTGCGCCCCCAGCGCGGCCTTGTTCCACCCCGGCAGCTCGGCCAGCCGCTCGTCGTTCTCGACGAGGTACGAGCTCGAGCGCAGGCACCACTGCAGGCGCCTGATCAGTCGCACGGGGCTGTCACAGCGCCAGCAGCGCCCCTCCTCCGCCTCCGCTCTGGCGAGGACGGTCTGGCAGGAGTCGCACCAGTCGAGCGTGGACTGCCGCTGGTAGATGAAGCCATGCTGCAGAAGCGTGAGGAACAGCCACTGCGACCAGCGATAGTTGTCCTCGTCGCAGGTCGCGAACGTGCGCTCCCAATCGAAGGAGTATCCGAGCGCCGTCAGCTGCTCGCGTACCGTGCTGCTGCAATCGGTCACCCACTTGCGCGGCGCCAGGCCTCGTTTCATGGCCTCCAGCTCCGTCGGAAGGCCGAAGGAGTCAAAGCCCATCGAGAACAGGACCGGCTCGCCACGGGCGCGCCTGAAGCGCGCGTACGCGTCGGCG
>Ga0187803_10000948_pt1 | contig 11296 bp, 8 predicted proteins | sample NC_wetland_sal_i_2_FD_132425 | JGI IMG/M metagenome (GOLD analysis project Ga0187803, IMG submission 132425) | Wetland sediment microbial communities from Neuse River Estuary, North Carolina, USA - Control_3 | ecosystem: Environmental > Aquatic > Freshwater > Wetlands > Sediment | place: USA...
CGGTGGCAGGCAAGCCAGACTGCCACGTGTTTACGGACTGGAAGCTCCACCCACGCAAAACTTTTCCGGCGATTCCCCGCTGGTTGCTGAAAAACGGTACCCGCCAGATTCCAGTCACCACGATGCGGTGAGGTATATCGAAATTCGAAACGGCCCGTTCTGCGCGAAGGTTCGATGCATCCTGTGGGAAGCTGCTGTCATTCGCTTGTATCGTGGGTCTGAAATCGGAGCCGTCGTCAATCGATTTCGACCAAGTGTAGGAAGCCTGGAACTGCAAACCATAAGAGAAGGTTTTCCTCATTTCCGCTTGGAGCGAATGATAGATCGAACTTCCGCCATCGTCATGAAGGTTCACCTGGTCAAATCGCGGGTCGAGTCTCTGCCCCGTTTCGGGCATCACCGAATTAATGGGTATGAGCCGGGTCAGGTGTGTGCCCTTGGTTCCCACATACCCCAGACTGAATACATAGCTCTTCGTGAGGCGATACTCGAATCCCAGATTGAAGTCCTGAATATAAGGATTTCTTAGCGAGGGGTCCACGGTGGTAACACTGCCAAAGTTCGTCAGGTCTCCAAAACTGCCAACCTGGCTATTTGCCTGGGCCAAGATGGGCGCTGACCCATTCACAAGGTTACCAAAGCTGTTTGCGCCCGTAATCTGGCAGGGGAGGTTCGGCACACAGGCCAGGCTGAAGTTGTAGTTCAGGGGAGGCGCTGACCGTGACGCAGTGAGGGCCTCAAACGTAAACGAATCCCAGAAGATGCCGTAGCCTCCACGCAACACGAAGTTACCGTTTCTCGGGTTCCAGGCAAAGCCGAGTCGTGGCGCCATGTTGAACGGATTACTTTCAACCGCCAGGTTTCCGACGCGAAAACTCCCCAGGGGGCCGGGTCCCGCCGCCCCAATCGACCCCAGCGTCATTGGGTCAAGGACGGAACTCAGGCCATGCGCCTCGCTCAGAGCGCCTTGAATCTCCCACCGGAAACCCATGTTGAGGGTGAGCGTGGGTGTTACCTTCCAGTCGTCCTGGAAGAAAAATCCGTACAGCCCGGTCCGGAACCCTCGCTGGGTATTGCCAAACAGCTGTGTCCAGCTACTCGGTTGGCCCGCCAAAAAACCATTCAATGTCGCAAAGGTAAAAACGCCCAGCGCATTCTGAGCACTCAGCGAATTGTCCTGGATTTTGCGAACGTCCACCCCCGCCTTCAACACGTGAGAGCCCCGGATGTGGCTGAGGGCATCACTGACTTGATACACATTGTAGGTGCGTCCGGACGGATTGCTCGGCAATGCGCCGAAATTGACCAAGCCGAGGATCTGAAATCTCGGTGAAGACAAGTCAGACTGCGGCAGGCTCAAGGCACTGGCATAACCATATGCCATGTGCAGTTCATTCACTGTCCGGGAGCTTAGACTATAGCTGTCAGTGATGTTCACGTTCCTGAGTGCAGAATGGATATCCGTATCAAATCCGGGGAGTGAGTTTTGGCCCGGCGCCCTCGCCACGAAGGAACCCGTACTGTGAAAGTAGCGAAGAGAGAGGACATGAGCGGCACTGAAGTGGTGGTCTACCTTCAGAACGAACTGGATGGCGTCGATGGGAGAAGGAATTTGGGTCGCCAGTGTCCCGATGTCAGGATTTCCCGTTGGCGCTGTGGGCAACGGGAGAAAGCGGTTCATCAAATTGACAATGACCGGGTCGGTGGAGCGGGATCGCGCACTCTCGGTGGGTAGGGTGGCTATGGTTGTAAAGGCACCCCCGCGCACCTTTCGTCCCTCAAAGGCGCCAAAGAGAAAGGTCCGGTCCTTGACCACAGGCCCACCCAGGGTGAACCCAAATACATTCGACTTGATCGGGGATGGCTTGCCCGTTTGGTCGAAATAGTCCCTGGCGTTAAAAAGGTCGTTCTGAATGAAATCGTAGGCAGTTCCGTGCAGGTCATTTGTGCCGCTTTTGGTGACCATCATTACTTGCGCATTCGACTTCACTCCATACTCCGCGGTAAAGTTACTGGTCAGGAGTTTGAATTCCTGCAGCATATCCGACGTGATCGACTGCATGCCCAAGGCAAAGCCTCCAAACTCCCAATCGTTGGCATCGGTGTAATCCAGTTGCACCGAACTGGAGGCCTCACGTCCTCCGTTAGCGGAGAACAATCCCGCTTGGGGACCCAAAACGAGCACGTAGGAACCTCCGCCCCCGAAGGTCGAACCTCCGCGCGGGTTGTTCGTTGGATCGACTCCGGAAGCCAAGTGGACCAAAGAAATCATGTTTCGTCCAAGGCTTGGCAGGTTGGCCACTTCCACGTCCGTTCGGGTTGTGCTCCGTTGTGAGTCGGACACATCGAGCTGACCCGGCGCTGTTCCGACCACTTCCACGATTGTGGACTGCGGACCGACCGGCAGGTTCAGATTCAGTGTGACGGTTTGATTGGTCACCACCTGGAGACTCACCGTTCTCTTAGCAAACTGAGAAGCTTCTGCCGAGATTTCATAGTTCCCCGGAGGCACCGCGAAGAACACATAGAAGCCATCATGAGCGGTGATATAAGTGCGCCTGGCATTGGTACCGATGTCCCGCAATGTAACCGTCGCTCCGGCAAGAGCCTCGTCGCTTGGATCCACGACGATTCCTTCCACCCGGCTGACGGTGTATTGCGCGTGTAGAGTAATAGGCGTGGCCAAGCAGGAGCACCCAACGACAAGCCCCACCGCGATGCCTAATCTCCACGAAAATGGCACGACTCCCTCCTAATTCTCAGAACCTGCTCCACGTTCATTTCTTGCTGTTCTCGGCCAAGCTTCGGGAGGTTTGGATCTCCCCGCCGCTGGCCGAAGACCAGCGCCCGCAACGAGGCGAAGCGGGTCAACTCCAATCTTCTTCTCCTCAATCATTCACGAAAACGTGTTCCACCTCGTTTGCTACAACGAGATGTTCGTGGTGCGCAATGATTCCTCGTAAAGGTCCGTCAGCCCCAGGAACTTCTGCTCGTCCAGAGTCGGAGACGTCCCTGAACTCGAACCCCATAATCGCAGAGCAACGAATCCGGATCAATAACCCATGTTCCTTTCAGACAGAGCCTCGCCTGAGGTACCTGATTTCGGATGCTTTCATGGCCGGATCAGGACTTGTTCCGAGCCTTGAGGGAAAGCCCGAAAGGAGACGGGACTTTCGGCAGCCATTCGTGATTGTCAAAATCCGGGCGTTGATACACCAGGACCTTGAGCTAGCGATTAGATTTTTTTTGATGGCGAATTCGTCGCAAGGTGCACCGAAGTCATCACGCCTTTCGCGACACACTGCACCTCTTGCCATGCAAGATCACTGCGAGGAGGAGTGGGTCATACGCCTTTCGGTATCCGATCGGCATGGATCTTTTCTGGTCCTGCGTCGAGGCCTGCGACGCTCAGTGGCCACATCGAAATCGGTCGTTGGTTTCAGCGGTGTGGCTCCTGAGCGAATATTGAGAAGCTCTCCCCTGAACAACCGGTTCACCCCCGACGGTCAGACTGAGACGAGCAGCGAGTCGGTGACGTGGGTCACCAGGCCGTGGAACTTCTCCTTGGCTTTCTTAAAGCCAGGGTCGCGAAGGATCTTCTCCAGGGTCGCCAGGGAGTCAAGATCCACCTGGACCACTCGCTGCGGCGAGGAGCCGCCCAGCATGCTCTTGTACTTGCGCACAGCCTTCACGCCCTTATACTTTGACCAGATGTTCTTTCCCTGCGTTTTGAGGTATTTTTCGTACTCGCCGACCTTCCCGGGACAGATATCGAACCGGTACTCGAATGTGATCATGATTGCCCTCCTTCTGGAATCATCCTTCTGGCGCGCTAGCGTATCAAATGAATTCGATACCGTCAATCGCCGCTCCTTCGACGTTTTCCGCGGACATTAAGGACATATTCAACGCGGACTCACCTCTGGGTGGAAGAGAAATGTCGGTTTGCGCTGAAGAAATTCATCGCCGGAAAAGGAAGCCAAGCCGCAGGAAACGCAATGGCACTTGAAGAGACGTTTTCGTATCTTGTCGGGCTCCGCGTTAAGGAATGGAGGACATCGTGTCGCACGTTCTTCTGGCGACTCCCAGAGTGGTTTGATTCAAGATTCCCCTGGAGAGGTTTCGCATCCTGGCAAGGAGAGCTTCCAACCTCCGTCGATTTTTCGGATCAGGAAGCACGGTCCGTCGATGAGTAATCGTGCCCTGGGCCAGAAGCCCGACCGGCCCGAGTCTCCCCTTCGACGGCTGATAGCGAGTCGACAGCCTGTGAACGTTTTTAAGGGAGTCACTGTTTGTCGGGTCTGTTTTCGCGGTATGTTCCAGGCATAGATACTTGTATTCATGAACATACCGAATGAGAAGAGTCTAGGAAGGTTGTTCCGGGAAAATCAATCAGGGGCAGCCGTAATAAATTCTGAGATCCTGAATCTGCGTACAATCAGGGCGTCAGGATCTATTGGGTGATTGATTCGTGATAGGCGAAGCCGAGCTTGACCACGGGTCCCAGGGCGACGGTGCAGGGAGCCCTCGGATGTTCGATTCGGTGGATACTGGCCTGCATCGCCCATAGCCAGGGGAGTTCTTCGATCAGTTGTGACACTCTTCCAAGGAGTTCATCGATTCTGCACTCGATAGGCACCTCTGCGCTTTCTGCGAGTTCTCGGACATCATGATCGGTAAGGGGCGTGATCCGGATAACGGGGGTTTTCCCGGGTCGGCAGAGTCTGATCAATGGGCCGAAGTGCGGATCGGAATGCACTTCAAGGTCGATTTGCTCGTGACGGATCGAATCAGGTGTTATCTCTACAGCTTCCGTTCGAATGCCAAAGAAGCGAAGAACGGTGCGGGCACCTTCACCATCGACCCATATGACGTCCCCCCTGGCCTCGGTGGCAGCCAGCATGGTCTGAACTTCTCGACGAGCCGAGGCAGCGTCCACATCTTCGTACCAGAGCAGTCGCCCACCGGGATGTCGTCGATAGGCCGAGTATTGCACCGCGCGGGCGAGTGCCATCGCTGCCGATTCAGGAAATCGATAGGAAGGAAAAATGTGCCGCGAGGTCGCCTCTCCGCTCGGGCTTTCCATGGCGAACTGGACTGCTCCCGAGGCCCCCATCAGGCAAAGGAGTGCTGGCTTGGAGATTCCGCTGTTCCGCTCCGCCCTAATCACGCCGCGGCGGATCGCCCGTCCCACCGGCTTGGGATCGCAGTCCCCAACGCATGCAAAGATGGCAATCAGGGCATCAACCTCGTCATGCTCAAGCGCCTGCTGCACCGAGTGCTCATAGGCTTCGACTGTGGCCAGTGGCCCCAAGTCCGTCACTCCCGGCCCCGCGATCGTCAGGCCATGGGTTTCACAGGCGTCGGCACAAATGGTCAGCACCCCGCCCGAATTACTGATGATGGCTACGCGATTGCCGCGTGGCAAAGGCTGATGGGCGAGGAGCACAGCTACATCGAACATTTCTTCGAGGGTATCCGCCCGGATGACCCCGGCCTGGCGAAACAGAACATCCACTTCAACATCGCTTTGACCGACCGCTCCAATGTGGGCCCGAGCGGCATCGCGGCCAGCCCGGCTGCGGGCACCTTTCACACAGAGGATCGGCTTCTTATAGGAGATTCGTCGCGCAATCCGGGCAAATCGCCGGGGATTGCCGAATGTTTCAAGGTAGAGGAGCGCAATGTCTGTGAAGGGATCCTCTTCCCAAAACTGAAGAAGATCGTTCCCGGATATATCAGCCCGGTTTCCGGCGGAGACGAAAACCGAAAATCCAAGCCCCCGTTCAGCTGCATAATTGAGAATGACTAGTCCCAGCGCCGCTGAATGCGAGTAGAAACCGATCCGGCCTCGTGGAGGCATGGACGGGGCCAGGCTGGCATTGAGGCTCACATCCGGATGTGTATTCATCAATCCGAGGCAGTTTGGACCCACCAGCCGGGCACCACCAGACCGCACCAGTTCGACAAGCCTTTGTTGTTGGGCAGCCCCCTCAGGCCCGCTCTCGGCAAAGCCGGAAGTGATGACAAGTAGTCCCTTCGCGCCTGCGCGAAGGGATTCGTCCGCAACCTCCAGCACCTTGGCGGCGGGGACCGCCACGACCACCAAGTCCGGAGATTCCGGCAGGGCTTGGACCGACGGATATGCACGAACGCCGTGGACGGAGACCGCCTGGTTGTTGACAGGGTATACCGTGCCGCTGAAGTTTGTTTTTAATATGTTTCGGAAGATCATGCTTCCAATAGCGACGGGATCCCGCGAGGCGCCGACTACGGCTACCGTTCGGGGGGACAAGAGAGGAACAAGTGAGTTCGCTGTGGCAATGCGATCACGCAGTTCGACCCTTTCACGCAGGGCGCCGGCGCCGCTGACCGGGAACTGCACATGTATATTGCTACCTTCAAGGGCTTTGACCACCTCAAACCCTGAATCACGGAACACGTTGATCATCGCCTGGTTCTCATACATCACTTCTGCCTCAAACCCGACAAATCCATTCGCAGCGGCGATCCCTGCTAAACGCTCAAGCAAAAGGGTGCTAATACCACGACCTTGAAATGTGTCCTCCACGAGGAAAGCGACCTCTGCCTTCCCTCGCACTCCCAGTCCAACGTAATTGCCCACACCCACCGCTCGGGCGTCTGCCTCCTGGCCGACGATCGCTAGAAGACTGAGGCGCTCGCGAGGCTCACCCGAACACATGATTTCAATCTTGCCTTTGGGGGCCTGAGCGGCGCCGCCCATAAAGCGCATGCGCAGACTTTCACGCGAAACCCTCTTCATGAGGTTTTCGACCAGGCGCACATCCTCAGGTGTAGCCGTGCGCAACAGAACGCCCTGGCCGTCACGCAGCAAAACGTATTCGCTGAATTGTTTTCCGTCCACAATGATTCTGAACATGGAATGGAAGATCCCTCGTGCACGACAACGAGGCACGTCGTGTTACCCGAGCGGCATGGAGAAGAGGTGCTTTCCCAGCCCTTTGTCCATCAGGGCCTGTTTCACTTTAAGCCAGGCGCCCGCCTCGAAGACAGCAGGATGCTTGAGGAAAGTCGATTCTACTACGATAGTCGCGATGCGTTGACGCGTGATGTCCACAGCCCCGCATGCGGGGCCAACCTCTCGGACATATTCATCCTGAATTACTATGCGCTGAGTCGCGGGGAAAGTAAACCCCCATGAGCCTCTCCCAGCAATCCATCCCTCGTCGCTCGGGCTTCCCTGTATGGGTGCCATCCGTCCCAGGAGGGGGCGCCCGACGAGAAGAATTCCATTCTCCCCTGCGTTGCACGACATTCCATTGCGGAGCACGACCGCTGCGTCCTTTCTGGGTAAGAGCAGAAGAGCAGGGTTGGGATTGATGGGAATCATACCGAGTCCATCCACCTTGCCGGGAAGCATAATCTTAGTAGAAGGAGGAAAGATCATTCCCAGAAGCGGCTCGTAGCCTCCAAAAGCCTGTCGGCCTCCCGTCGGTTGTGATGGGCGATCTCCGCGCGTCGGGGCAAATCCGGGTACCCCGGGTTGGGGTCATGGAGGGTGGGCGGCAATTTTTCCCCCAGCCGCTGGCTCCATTTCGAGACCCAATCTGGAGGCAAGTCATGAACGATCGGGAGGTCGTTGATCAAAAGGTAAAGAATGGCCCACACGCGCGGCACGGCGGGTAGCGAGTAACCCCCGCCCAGTGTGAAGATAACCCGACCGTTGGCATACGTTTCGGCATATTCGAGGATGCGGCGAAAGATCAGTTCGTAATCTCTGGTCGTCAACATGAGATCGGCCAGTGGATCGGAATAGTGCGCGTCAGCCCCCGCCTGAACCAGGAGGATGCCCGGGCCGAAGCGTTGCAGGGCCGCCGGCACGATTTTCTCGAAGACCTCGAGGTAGCTCTCGCCCTCAGTGAAGGGTTCGAGCGGCAGGTTTAACTTCAGTCCGCGACCCCCACCTGATCCCAGTTCGTGAATTTCTCCCGTGCCGGGAAAAAGATATCGACCCGACTCGTGGAAGCTGATCGTCAGGACATGCTCCTCGTTGTCAAGAATCTCCTGCACGCCATCGCTATGGTGAACGTCTATATCGATGTACGCGACCCAGAGTCCCTGCCGGATCAGGTAGCGTGTTGCGACTGCCAGGTCGTTGTAGATGCAGAACCCGGAAGCGTTCTTCCGCCGGGCGTGGTGTAATCCTCCCCCGAGCTGCAGGACCCGCTTCTCCTTCTGTTCGCAGACGAGCCGCGCAGCACACAGGGTCCCGCCCACCAGCCAGCGGGCCGCGAGGTCCATTCCGGGGAAAACGGGATTGTCGGGAGTGCCCAGCCCGTACTCGGCACAATCAGGGACCTCCTCTCCGGCGCTCAAGGCTTCTACTCTTCGGACATATTCCTCATCATGGACGCTGAGAATGTCCTGGCGTGTGGCGGGTTCAGGTGCGATGGGTTGCACGGAATGGCCCAGGACACGTAGAAGGTCCAGCAGCATCTCGATGCGAATAGGTGTGAACGGATGCTCCGCCCCGAACGCGTACGTCTGGTACGCAGGATGATAAATCACCGAAGGCATGGCTTCTCGGGAGGCCAAAGAACTTCAAACTCGGCGCGCCGAAGGGCTTGGGCGATGGAATGGTTATCGATGGAACCGACACGCAGAACCGCAGTAACACGATCGGGACCCTCAGGGTAAGTCAGGATCGAGTGGATGTTCAAATCCCTGTGGCTCATAAAGCTGGTGAGGCGGGCCAGTTCCCCAGGTCGATCCGAAAGCCGGACCTCCAGTCGACTTGAGGGCTTGTCGACACCCGTCAGGCGAATCAAAGCATCCAACAAATCAATTCCAGTAATGATCCCGATGAGTTTGTCCTCTTCCAGCACAGGCAGGCAACCGATCTTGAGCTCGCGCATGGTTCGCGCGGCTTCCTCGACAGGCTCCCACGGATCAGCAGTCTTGGGTGAGCGGCTCATGACTTCCGCCACCTGCGCCCCGGGAGGGAAGGGGGATGCGGACAGCACGCTCGTGGCGAGCCTGAGGTCGCGGTCGGTAACCACGCCGACCAACTTGCCGCTCTCGAGAATAGGAAGGTGCCGGATCCTCTTTTCCTGCATGGTCCGGTAGGCACCTTCCAGCGTTGTTTTCGATTCGATGGCGATAACCGGCCCCTTGATGATGTCCCGAACCAACATGACAGGACCTCACTTTTCCATTGAGAAATGCAGCTTATGATCTTGAAGCGTGTCCTTGCAAATCAAATTCAGGACACGCCGCGAGTTTCGGCTTGGATGAGAACGTGCGCTGGCCGGGGACCGACAGACTAGATTCCTGCCCTGGTTGTCGGCGGAGAATGAGGCGCTCCCAAAAAAAGAACCTGCTCCGGCCGGGAGCAGCATAGCAACACTCCAGTTCCTTTCGCAATCCTGATCTCAGGTTCTTCTCTCCGTCCTCAATTGTTTTTTCTGGCCACAATGGGCGGGATGCCGCGAATCGAAGCATCCAACAACTCAATCATGTGGAGGACGGGAAGCGCTTGGCCGGCGCGCTGCAGCCCCCCGCGCAATTGAAGCAGGCAGCCGGGATTACCGGAGACAACCATCTGCGCGCCGGTGGACAAGAGATTCTGAACCTTAAGGTCGGCGAGTTGCCGGGCTGTTTCCGGTTTCACCAGATTATAGATGCCAGCGGAGCCGCAACAAATGGCGGCATCGGGAAGATCGATCAGCTCCAGGTCGGGGATGGTTCGAAGCACGGCACGAGGTGGATTCCGGATGCCCTGCGCGTGCTGGAGATGGCAAGAGTCGTGGTAGCCGACGCGAAGCGGGATGGAATGGCGCGGAGCGCGCGGGGACAGTTCAGATAGCACTTCCGAGATGTCCTTGCATTTGGCAGAAAATGAGCGGGCACGCTCCGCATACTGTGGATCATCCCGTAACAGGTGCCCGTAATCTTTCATGTTGGATCCGCATCCGGCCGCATTGATCACAATGGTATCGACCTCCGCGCGTTCGAACACCTCGATCAGGCGCCGGGCCATAGCAAGCGAATCTTGTTCCTGTCCCGCGTGAACCATCAGCGCGCCGCAACATCCTTGCTCCCGTGGGATGATGACTTCGCAACCTTCAGCCGACAGAACACGGGCTGTCGCTTGATTGACGTGGGCAAAGAAAACGCTCTGCACACAGCCGGTCAGAAGCCCTACCTTCCGCCGGATCGAACCTTGTGCCGGCAGGCGACCTGGCAACTCAGACCGCAGCGACTTGACGGTAAGCTCCGGAAGCAGGGCCTCCATGGTGCGCAGGCCTTTTGGCAGTAATTTGAGCAGCCCGGCGGATCGAAAAAGACGCTGAAGGCCCAGTCTCTGGTACAGCAAGGCAGGAATCAATACCAGCCGAAGCCGGGAAGGATGTGGAAAAATCCCGAAGATCAGGCGGCGCAAGAGGCGGGCGGAAAGGGAGCGCGGAAAGCGGCGCTCAATTTGGGCGCGCGTCGCTTCAATCAGCTTGTCATACTGGACGCCGGACGGACAGGCGGGGACGCATGCCATGCAACCCAAACAACGGTCGATGTGCGTCACGAAAGTATCGGTCATCCCGATCTGACCCTCGCTGGCCAGCTTCATGAGATAGATGCGGCCGCGGGGAGAATCCATTTCTTCTCCCCAAAGCGCATAGGTCGGACAGGTGGGTAGGCAAAAACCGCAGTGGACACAGTCGTCAATCAGGTCGGTTGGCGGCGCGTGGTGGTTATCGAAGGCCGGAACCGTTGGAACGCCGTTTTCCAGGCCGGGCAGGGGCATCAGATTCCTCCCACGAATCGCCCAGGATTGAGGATCGCGATAGGATCGAACTGTTCTTTGACACAATGCATGAGGCGCTCGGAATCCCCCACAGGTCCCCATACGTCGAAGTGTGATTTGACTCCAAGTGGGCAGTGCAAAACCGCGAGTGTTCCTTCCAGCGAACCCAGTTCTGCGCGCAGTTGGGTAATCACTGCCAGCCAATCCGGATCGTTTTCTCCCTCGAGCCGTAAGAGACCCAAACCGACTCCTTGTGCGACCAGTCTGGGATTCAGGCGCAGCCGATCCGAGGTGCGAAAGACTACATCATAGAGAGCGCCCAATTGCGAGGGGAGCACACTGAACTTGCAGAGGAGTGAAGGTTCCTTTCCATCCCACAACGCCTGGCGCTCATTCCACACTTCCGAGGAAGTCTCGACTTGCTGCGCCTTCCCCGTGAGCAACATCAGTTGGCGCACTTGCGCGTCGATGCCAGCCGACGTCCCCTCGAAGCGGACGTCCACATGAAGTGGA
>Ga0187803_10000949_pt1 | contig 11292 bp, 11 predicted proteins | sample NC_wetland_sal_i_2_FD_132425 | JGI IMG/M metagenome (GOLD analysis project Ga0187803, IMG submission 132425) | Wetland sediment microbial communities from Neuse River Estuary, North Carolina, USA - Control_3 | ecosystem: Environmental > Aquatic > Freshwater > Wetlands > Sediment | place: USA...
ACTCGACCGCCATCCAGATACAATCGCTGTCTGCATAATAGCGATGCCAGGGATAACTGAAGGTTCGGTCTTTTCCTACCACGAAAAACGGGTCGTGTGTGTATCCCGGAACCATGAGAACGTCCTCGTAAAGTGTGTCCGCTGAATTCTCCCGAAACTTCTGCATGTGCCCCGTGCCCAGAACTTGCGTGTGCACTTCGAGAAACTGGTGCCCCGTGTGAATTCCGCAATCGGTCTCCTCGGGCGTGTACCAGAGGTTCAGTTTCAACCGGAACGGCAGAAGCGAAGCGGAAGCGGACGTCTCCGAACCGAAGGACGTTGGATCTAGGTTTACAACTCCAAGGCCATCCTGCGATGAGATATACAGCGGCGTCGTGCGGGGGAACTGCGGATTTCGCTGACCATACCATTCCCATCCGAGTGCGACGCCACCGAGATTCGTCCGCTGCCGCACGTGCAGCAAGGCTGCGAGTTCGCCATCTTCCAGAATGCAATTCCGGAGTATTGTGGATTTCCACGGCGGGATCGTCCCACGATTTTCGCTCGCCCGGTAACGCAAAGTCTTCGTGGAAAGGTTCACTACGACTGCGTCCTCAACCGGCATTTCGTGCACGGCGCTGACGATGGTGCTTTCGATCCAGGCATTGGAAAACGAGAGCGGCCGAAGCTTGTTATTTTCGGGCATAGGATTCTCGGCGAACATCCTCGGCCCGAGGTGGGCAACGGCCAGCAACCCTACGGACCACGATAAAAACGTACGCCGGTTCATTCTTGCTCCTTTCCCCTTGAAGTGAGCAGGATTATACAGGCAGCCTCTCGGCCCGGTGAGACTATTTGGCTTGCGAGATCCTCTTCCCAAGGCCCCAAACAAGTGCAATACTTGCGGCCGCATAATCAGTGGGAAACAGGAGAACCTCCTATGCACCTCACCGTTGGACAGATTATTGGCAAGGCTCTCAAGGCCTACGGAGTTCCGTACGTTACGGGCTTGCCCGGACACGGTAACTGGAGCCTGATCGATGCCTTCAACGACCCAGTTTCCAAGCTGCCTTTCATCCAGGTGATGCATGAGCAGAGCGCGGTCCACATCGCCGACGCGCATTTCCGGGCAACTGGTCAGCCCATCGCCGCTTGTACCTCGATCGGTCCTGGAGCAACCAACACGATCATCGGCCTCGCGACCGCGCACTGCGATTCAACGGCCCTGCTGCTGATCACGGGGAGCGCCGCTACACACATGCGCGGCCATGGCGTCATGCAGGAACTCGACCGTTTTGCATCGCCGGACTTCCCCCATATCGTGGCCCCGGTCACCAAGCGCACCTTTGACGTCATCCGCGCCGATGAGGTTCCCTTCGTGATGCATCGCGCCTGGAACGCGATGCTGACCGGCCGTCCTGGCCCGGTACACATGGAACTGCCGCTGGACGTGCAGGTCGAGACCACAGACATTGATGTTGCGGACCTGACGAAGCGCTTGCCAGTAGGCAAGCCCCGCGCCGACGGCCAGGCGATTGAGGCGGCGATCCGGTTGTTGCTCAGTGCGAAACGCCCGTGCATCGTCCTGGGCGGCGGAGCCATCACCGCCGAGGCTACGCCCGAGTTGACCACGCTGGCGGAAAAACTAGGCATCCCGTGCGTCTTCACCTGGAACGGCAAAGGCGCGATCGCCGAAGACAACCCGATGTGCGCGGGGACAGCAGGCTGGCCGGGGTCGCTGCCCGGCAACCACACCGCCGCCAACGCGGACCTCGTCATGTCTCTGGGTTGCCGGTTTACCGATTGGTCCTCCTCTTCTTACCGCAAGGGAGTTACTTTCTCCATTCCCGACGCCAAACTCATTCAGGTCGACATTGATCCCCGGGAGATTGGCAAGAACTATCCGGCGGAGGTCGGCATCACCGCCGACTGCAAGCTTGTCCTTGCCGACATTCTTGCCGGCATTTCCGAAGAGCAGGCCCGCAAAGCCCGCGAAGCGCGGCCTTCCTATCTCGATAAGGTCGCCGGACTCAAGCGCCAGTGGGAGGAAAGGCTGGAGCCCCGCCGTTCCTACCAAGGCATCCCCACCACTATGTTGCGCGCGCTGCGCGAGTTGCGCAAAGTGCTTCCTCGGCACGGCATCGTGACCGTGGGGTCGGGGCATCCCCAAAGCACCACCAAGCAGGCGTTCCCGGTCTACCAGCCGCGCACCCACATCACCTCCGGCTCATTCTCGTCGATGGGATTCGCCCTGCCCGCTGCTATCGGTGCGCAACTCGCCAAACCCGATGCGCCCGTGGTCTGCATCATCGGCGATGGCGATTTCATGATGTGCGTGCAGGAACTGGCGGTGTGCGCCATGCACAACATTCCCGTTGTATTTCTGATCCTCAATAACTCCGGGTATATCTCGATCCGCGACGGGCAAAACAACCTGATGGGCCGGCAGATCGGGTCCGAATTCAACCGGGCCGATGGCGGCCGGCCTTACTCCGTTGACTTTGTTGCCCTCGCAAAATCCTTCGGCTTCGATGTCGCCGCCAACGTGCAGGCTGAGGATCAGATCGGTTCTTCGATCAAGCGCGCGCTCGACTCCAAAGGCCCGGCGTTGGTCGAGGTTCCCATCACGAGAGACGCCTCGGTTGCGGCTGCAGAAGTAGTGGGCTGGTGGGACTTCCCCGTTCTTCCCACGGCGTCCGACGCCGTCAAAGCGGACTACAAGGTAGGCTATGCCGCCGAACAGCACCGCTGGCCAGCCAGCGACGCCGAACTCGTAGAGCCGATTTCTGCAACCGGCTAGCACTGTGGCCGAGTTCTAGATGGAGAGCCGGGCGTGCCCCCCCGGCTGGACAGGCGAAACGCCTGTCCCTCCATCGTGAGAAATCTTGGAGGAGTTATGGCACGTTATCTGAAGACAGGCCGACCGCCGGAGCAGGCGAGCGCGGATGCGAAAAGAGTTCGTGACATCGTGACCGGCATTCTCGAGGACATCGAGACCCGCGGGGAAGATGCCTTGCGCGAGATCTCCGAGAAGTTCGAAAGTGGAACCCGCCAGCGTTCCGCCTTTCGGCGCAGGAGATCGAGAGTTGTCTATCCCAGCTCTCCCGGCAAAACATCGACGATATCAAGTTCGCGCAGACGCAGATCCGCAACTTCGCGCAGGTGCAGCGCTCTGCTCTGCAAGACGTCGAGATCGAGACCCTGCCCGGTGTCATCCTCGGCCACAAGAATACGCCGGTGGCATCGGTTGGCTGCTACGTTCCAGGAGGGAAATATCCGCTCGTGGCCTCCGCTCACATGAGTGTGGTCACGGCCAAGGTCGCAGGCGTGCCGCGGGTCATCGCCGCCTCGCCTCCCTATCGTGGCAAGCCGAGTCCCGCGGTCGTGGCTGCTATGCACCTGGGCGGCGCGGATGAGATCTACTGCATGGGAGGGGTACAGGCCATCGCCGCCATGGCCCTCGGTACCAAGAGCATCTCGCCGGTAGCGATGATCGTCGGCCCCGGCAATGCCTACGTTGCGGAAGCCAAACGCCAGCTCTTTGGCCGGGTGGGAATCGATCTGATTGCCGGTCCAACCGAAACGCTAGTCATCGCTGACGACACCGTGGACGGCGAGATCTGTGCAACGGACTTGTTGGGTCAGGCCGAGCACGGCCTCAATACTCCTGCCATCCTCCTGACGACTTCCGAAAAGCTCGCGCGAGCAACCATGTCCGTGGTGGAGCGCTTGCTCCGCGTGTTGCCCACGGCGGGCCTGGCAGCTGTTTCCTGGCGGGACTATGGCGAGGTAATTGTGTGCGAATCCGATCAGGAGATGGTGCGGGAAGCGGATCGCATTGCCTCCGAGCACGTCCAGGTTATGACCCGCGATCCCGACTACTTTCTGGCGAACATAAAGAACTACGGCGCATTGTTTCTCGGACCGCGCACCAATGTGGCCTACGGCGACAAGGTGATCGGGACGAACCACACCTTGCCCACCGGCAAGGCAGCGCGCTACACGGGTGGCCTTTGGGTGGGGAAGTTCATCAAGACCTGCACGTATCAGAAGGTGCTCACCGATGAAGCGTCAGCCATCGTGGGGGAATACTGCTCGCGCTTGTGCGTGCTGGAGGGTTTCCTCGGCCATGCCGAGCAGGCCAACATCAGGGTCCGGCGCTACGGCGGTCGCGAGGTCCCCTACGCAACGGCGGTGAACGAAGAAGGCCGCTACCGCCCCAAGGCCAGCTGAACTTTTTCCGCGCACCGGACAGCGAGCCGACAGCGTCGCTATAGCATATCGAGCAAATTCATCTCTGACGACAGATCGGTCGGGTAGACCTGTCGCTGGCCAAAATTCAAAGTGCGCATGACGGTGCATCCGAAAAGGAGTTCCCCGGTCCGAAGGAAGTGCCCATCGCTGCCGTCGGGCGTGGGTTTGGGACTATTGCTTCTCTTGGTTGCCGCGCGATCTGACACTCTTGCTGTTTGAGGTGCGCCAGTCGCAGTCCGCGGAGATCAGGCTGCGTGGTCGTAGCGATGGTGCAAACCGCCCAATCGCGCGTGGGAGATCACCCGGCCGGTCGCTGTAGATTGGGTTCTGCGACCAGGCGTTTCCTTGCGTAGCCCAAGATGCGTTCGGTCACCATGGTAATAGCGCACGTAATCGGCGAGCAATTTGTTCAGGTGTTGTTCGTTGACAGCGATAATGTGGTCGAGCAGATCACTGCGGCAGCTTCCCACCCAGCGCTCGGCCACTCCGTTTTGCCAGGGGCTCCGGATCGAGGTTTGCACGCCAGTGATTTGCGGTGAGCAAAGGGCAGCAGGTACCTCCAGACCGTATTTTTGGTCGTGATCGAAGAGCAGGAATCTGGGAGCTGATTCGTAAGGAAAGGCTTCTCTTAGCTGCTGCGCGATCCAGATGCTGGTGGGATGGCGGGTGACGTTCAAGTGCAGAATCTGCCGCCGATCGTGGCGAATAATAAAGAAGCAGTACAGCAGCTTGAAGGTGACCGTTGGGACTGTGAAGAAATCCATGGCAGCGATGACGTCGCGATGATTGCGAACAAAGGCCAGCCAGCGCCGGGCAAGTTCTGGATCTCTGGGCGCTTGCTTCATCCAACGGGAGATGCTTCGCTCGGATACATCGAAGCCCAGCAGGAGGAGCTCGCCGTGGATGTGGGGCGCACCCTAGGTTGGGTTTTCCGCCACCATCCGGAAGATCAGATGCCGAACTTCCTTCGACAGTCAGTTGCTAGAGGACGCCATGATTGCTGCGACTGCGCGTGTCCATGGTTTGATTGTTGCGACCAGTAACGAACGAGACTTTACGCAACTTGATGTGCGGATTCTCATCCCATTCAAGACCAGCTAGCTCTTCCCCAATCCCTTCAATCTCACCTTGCATAAGTCAGTGAAAAGCTAAACGCAGAGCCGCCGCCAAGAATGCCGAGAGTGCTACAATGCTATTGAGATTGTGCTACACAGGAAGGTCTCTGCAGGCTGGTTCCGGGAGGTACGTCGTGAAGCGTAGCGTTCAATCCAGTTCCTCGCGAAGAAGGAAACGTGCAGGCATGGGGGAGGAGCGTCCCATGCGCTCCAGCAACTTGCGCGACGTCATGGTCATTGCCGACAAGCAAGGACTCCTGCGCGGCAAACGCACTCAGGTGGTCCGGGGAAGAATGCCGGAAGCCCTCGTGACCAGGGCAAAAAAGCGCACCGGCATTGATTCTGACACGAAGCTGATCGAGGTGGCGCTGGCCAACATTGCAGTTGCCGACGACTACGCGGACTGGCTGCTTTCCCGGCGCGGCACGGTTGGTAGCGAGGCTGAGCTTGAGTTCTGAATTTCAAGGCACCCTCAGGCGGCTCAAACCCGACAAACATCGAACGCAGCTCAGACCGCGGGCCGAATCGGAGCTGGAGTTCATTGGAACGACCAGCCATCGACCTGCCAAGCTGCTCTACGATACAACGGTCTATATTGATATTCTTCTAGGCCGTTTCCCGCGCCAGGGCGAAGCGATGCTGCGGGCGACCGAGGCATGGCATTCCCCGGTTACGGAAGCCGAGCTGGCGGCGACCTGCGGCCTGCTCGATCCCGCCCACTTCCAAACCCCCAAGATCATCGAGCAAATTGCTGCGGTCATCGACCGGCGTCCCAGCTACCGGACGATCACGCCCGACCCCGAGATCTGGCGGGAAGCTGGGGTGCTGTCCGGCACGCTGGCCCGGACCCAGGGGTACGGACGAGAGGAGCGAAGGCGGGCCTTGGACCACGCGCTGCTCTTCGCCACCGCTCGAAAATACGGATGTGTGGTACTGTCCCGCAACGTTCGGTACTTTGACTTGCTGCAGCAACTTGATCCTTCGGTGACAGTCATGTTCTATAAAATAGGCGGCGCTCAGTAAAGCACCGGTTCGTCAAAACCTCACGCGCTGCTGAGAGCTTTCTTCCGCGTGTGAAAGCGGTGTTCACGGGACGCTTGAACGGCGGACCGGCACATCCGAACTTGCTAATGGAGGAACCCTTCTCCACCGCCCACCTGAAGTCCTCCGTCAGCGTCCGCCCACCATGCTGACCCAGCATCGTCCAGAACTGGAAGAACGATTTGCAGGGTATCTGGAGTATCGTCTCCATCATAAGTCCTGTGTATTGTGCTCGTTACACCAAACTCATAGCAGTCACTTCCTGGAAGTGGCGCGCCCCAAAACTTCTGCGACCCCAACTTTCCAACTTTCGCAGTATTGAATATCAGGTGAGGGCTTCCTTGGGCACGAGACGACTCGGGCTCGGCGGAAGCCCACGGGTGAGGACGAGAGTTCAGGCCTAATCACACTTCTTATTGCAGGAGGCCGTATGGCCGGTCGTAAAAGCACTAACAATAATCAGGCGACGGGGAACGTCGAGGAAAACTGTCCCTCGACCGTTGGTTTGCCTTGCGTTTGCGGAACTCGCAGAAATCAACGGGGCCAAAGGACACATGGCATACCCGCTTCAATGCGTTGAAGCACGGTTTGCTGGCCAAACGCCTGATCTTCTCCAAAGACAGACAGCTGGTCGATGAAGGACTTCAACGGCTCTTTGAGGATCTACATGACAAGTACGGGCATGGCGATGTGCTCATCGACGTGCTTGTGGAAAGCGTTGTGACGGAGTACTGGCGTGTTGCTCAAGGGCTGAAAATTGAGATCGACAATGCAGTCAAAGCCTCGAGCTTCGATCCGCGTGGTGGTATGGGAAACGTTCTCCGCTATGGCACGGCGAGTCGCCGTGCTCTGCAGAAAAACGTCCCGGACAACGAATCGCCGACTCCGCAAGTGATCGTGCCGACTGACGGTGCAGGGTCAGCTGGAGCTAGCGTATCGGAACAGCCCGAAGACGAACTCGAAACCAGCGGCCAGCCCGAGGACGCGGTTCCGAAGGCGGCTTAATGCAGTCGACGCCAATGGCAGGGTTGTGTATGCCCTTGGCGTTGGCTGCGTCGCAGAAAATGCGCCACTCCACTCTTCCCCGAAGGTGCTCTTGTACATCTCAATGAGCGCCTTCGCTATGCTCTGCTGAAAAGACCGCAGCCTGCAACAAAACCGCAGCGAGTGGATAAACGCTCCGCATGAACTGCGCTGCTCGCGCTCGCCACATTCGCTGCCCCGGCGCTCTAGTGCTCGCCGAGCCAAGGAGCCGAAACCTAGGTAATCCCACTGTAATCAGTACCGCGTACCCTTTCGCGAGATCCCCACGCATCGTAGAGTTCTATCCGAGGGACCAAATGATCTCATGGAAGGAGCTGGGTGTTGCCCTACTCTTCGTCGGCTTGCTGGGCGCCATCAAGCTCCTTTTCGACCTAGTCGAGAGGAACAGGCGGCCCTAGTGTTAGAACCAAAAGAGGGTCGTCAAGCCCGAGAATTTGCGCGAAGCCACAACAATCACGAGATCTCATCGCGCGCCCAGCCTCGCCCCTCGCCCCCGCTAGCGCGCGCCCCGGCCCCTGTTAACCAATTTGGCAACGGGGTGTACCAGTTTCCCCGTCTAAACGCTATCCCCGTTAAATATCTGACACAATCGAATACTATGCACGTCGATTTTGGTGCACCATCTCCAGCGGCTTCGAGAGTTTCACAGCTTGAGTCAATAAGGTATTAATATCAGTATTTATTATATCTATTAGATATTGTAGATCCGGCTGAGAGCACTACCTTTTGCGAAACGAAGCCAACAAGTCCTTTGTTTTCAGCCTTTATTGTGCGCCATAGCAGCGTCCAGCCCTCTGCAGGAATCGCAGCGCCGGCGTTCCCATCGCCATCGCGACATCATCCTCGAGCCCCAACCCGGAACCAGCCCTCGCTGATCCGTCCCGCAGGATTCCGTCTCGGCGGGTGAAACCCTTTGCCCCGCCTCCCCAACGCGCCCGGCACTAACGAGTAGCAAGTTTATGATCTGAAGAGTTACAATTTGGAGCGGCGGCGCCCAAGCTGCTTCTCTGAAGGTGGGGGTCTTGGCGGTAGGCGTGTTCCTGGACCGGCTCCAATCCGGCTTCTTGGTGTTTGGAACAGCGCAGGGGCTGGTGCGCGGTGATCCGTCTTTCTGGCAACGCGTGTATCTGCTCTGGACGTTTCGCAATTTTCGCCGCCTCTCCATTCCACTTTTGAATTCGCGCCAGCGCGAACTCGTTTACGCTCTCTACCGGGATGGCGCGGGTCCGGTATCGCCTTTACACAACCCCTGGCTAGCGATTGGTGTTGTGGAAAATTTCGTGCCGCCACCGATGCAGATCGGTGCTTCGCCAGCCCCGAAAAAGGAACGGCCAAAGGTGGTAGCGCCGCTCGCCGAAGTCGCGCGCAAGCTTGGCGCGGTTCTCTGGTCGACATCCAGAGCCGCCTGGTCCAGGCTGGGAACGACCCTCGGTGTCCTGTCCCTCTGCGTCATCTCCGCGGCTTCATGGCGTGGAATCGCGGGAATGCCCCGCTCCCAACCTCAGAATCAGGCTCGACTCCAGCAGATCAGCGTGCCCTTGCCGCCAAGTCCTCTGCGCCCCGAAAAGCCAGCGGCCGTTGCCGAGAGCCCCACGACCATCGCCCCGCCCGCAACCGCCTCTCTGCCCCTCGCCGCCTCCAATGTCGCGGTTAAGTCGGCATCGATCACTGCAGTGATACCAACTCTGAAGCAGGAGATTCGCACTCAGGCTGCCGCTTCGACTCCGGACCAGGAGACTCGCACCCAGGCTGCCGCCTCGATTCTGAGCCTCCCGCTCTCCGGTCAGGACAGCCTTATCCCGGCCACGAGACCGCCGTTGCATTTCGTATACCCGATGTATGCGGATGTGCGCACTCGCGGTGTGGTGGCCCTAGCGGCGCAGGTGGATTCTAATGGCGCCGTGCGCGGCGTGAGGGTCGTCTCGGGCAACCGGGCGCTCGCCGCAGCCGCCGCCCGCGCCGTTCGCCAGTGGCGCTACCGCCCCTACCTCAAAGATGGCCAGCCGGTCGCGACGGAGACCAACATTGCCATTTCATTTATCTCCGACGATGCGATTTCCATGAGCTTCCCGCCTAGCCTCCCGGCATCCCGCTAGACAAGTCGCGCACGGCTTAATCTTTTTAGAGAAGTGGATGAGATAAAGAAACAAGTCCGACGCAGTGATGGCGAAGCCACCGGATATGGAATGTTTCTTGTTTTTTCCCGGAGAACCCCGCAGGATCAGCCCTAGCCCACTTCCGCCATTTTCCGCTGCAGCAACCTCTGCACTAAGCTCACGGCGCTCACTGCGTCCTTGGCGAAGCCGTCCGCCCGGATCTCCTCCGACCATTGCCGCGTCACCGGCGCGCCTCCGATGATCACCTTCACCTGCGGCCGCAGGCCCTCGCGGTCGAACAATTCGACCACGCTCTTCTGCCACTTCATGGTGGTCGTCAATAGCGCCGAGACGCCGACCACGTCCGCGCGCCATTGATGCGCAGCCGCCAAGAACTTCTCCGCCGAAACATCCACTCCCAGATCGTGCACGGTGAACCCGTTCGCCCCCAGCAATGTTCCCACCAGAGTCTTACCAATTTCGTGAATGTCGCCTTTGGCTGTGCCCACGACGATCGTGCCCGCCGAGGGCCGATCCGCCCCCAGTCTGGTCAATTCCGGTTCCAGCACGGCCATGGCGGCTTTCATGGCCTCGGCCGACGCGACCATATCCGGCAGAAACATGCGCCGCTGCGCGAATTGTTCGCCCACATGGCTCATCCCCGGCACGTAACCCTCATGGATCGCCGCCAGCGGCGCGATTCCCTTCTGCACCCCGGCCTCGGCCAGACTGCGTGCGGTATCGGGCGCGCCATCGATAATGCTCTGGCGCATGGCCTGGAACAGTTCTTCGGACATCGAAACACCTCGCAGGTCATTCTCGCTGCCGGCCTGAACACCGCGCTGTGACGCTGATCACAAAACCCACCGTTTGCGGCCGGTTTCGCCTCATAACGGCGGTTTTCACCGGTCGTCCCCCAGAACAGTATGTGTTTCCTACTGTTATTACCAAAGTAATCAAGGCTTCTTCTGCGGTATTTTCCGTGATATAACCCCGGTATAAGCTTGTTTTGTAGGGCTCTGTGCCGGGATTTTCGTGCAGTCTGGCCTTTCGTACAAATCTCAGAGCCAAGGAAAGAGGAGGCATCGTGTCCGAAGCGCGTACCGGAAAAAGATTTCCGCTGCATTTGCCGATCAAGATTCATAAGGAGGATGCCGCCGGCGAAGCCAGCGGCATGACCGGGAATCTGAGCGCGGCCGGCGTCTACATTCGCGCCGACGCGGCCCTGGAGGTCGGTTCCCCGGTCGAGTTTGAAATCACCCTGCCGCCCGAGGTCACCGGCGGCAAGGAAGACGTTGTTATTCAGTGCCGCGGCCGCGTGGTGCGGACCGACGAGCCCAGTGCCGGCAGCGCCTCTAAAGACAATCGGGGCGTGGCCTGCGTAATTGATTCCTACGAATTCCTTCGTAACTCGTAACGGGAGCACGATCCATGCTGAAACTCATTCTGGCCGATAATCAGGCGATTTTCCGGGCGGGCATTGCCAAGGTGCTGGCCGTCGAAGACGAAATGCGCATCGTGGCCCAGGCGCAAACCTCCGAGCAGATGTTCATGGCGCTCGACAAGTTCCGCGCCGCCGTGCTCGTCGTCGCTGGGGGCTTCCACTCCGATTTCAACGCTGTCCTTTCTGCCGCGAACAAGAACAAAACTCGCGTCGTCGTGCTCGCCGATACCGGCGAGAGCGCGCAACGCTATATGGCCGCTGGCGCCCATGGCGTCGTCTATCGCAATGTGACCAGCCCCGCCCTGGTAGACTGCGTTCG
>Ga0187803_10000950_pt1 | contig 11275 bp, 9 predicted proteins | sample NC_wetland_sal_i_2_FD_132425 | JGI IMG/M metagenome (GOLD analysis project Ga0187803, IMG submission 132425) | Wetland sediment microbial communities from Neuse River Estuary, North Carolina, USA - Control_3 | ecosystem: Environmental > Aquatic > Freshwater > Wetlands > Sediment | place: USA...
CGAAGCGAGGAATCTGCTTTTGCTGACGACCGACGATTAACGACCGACGACCAGCCTGCAAACAGCGAACAGCGAACGACGGAAAGTGTTACCGGCATTCTTCTCCGCGACGGGCGCCGCGTTTCGGCCCGTGCTGTCATCATCACAACCGGCACCTTCCTTAACGGCCTTATCCATTGCGGCGAGCAGCAGTATCCCGCTGGGCGTTCGGGAGAACCGCCTGCCGTTCTGCTGGGTGAAGCGCTCAAGAAGCTTGGCCTTCGGGGATGCCGGCTGAAGACCGGCACGCCTCCGCGCCTGGACGGGCGCACCATTGACTGGTCAAAATTCGCAGTCCAGCCTGGAGATGACGATCCGACTCCCTTCAGTTTCCGCACCAGGCGCGTCGCGCACCACGACACGCAAGTCCCCTGCTACATCGCGTTCACGACCGACGAGACGCACCGCGTCATTCGCGAGAACGTGCATCGCTCGCCCATGTATAGCGGACAGATCAAGTCCATTGGTCCGCGGTACTGTCCTTCTATCGAAGACAAAATTGTCAAGTTCCCGGACAAGCTGACGCACCAGCTCTTCCTTGAGCCGGAGGGCTTGCACACGCATGAAATCTACGTAAACGGCATGGCCACGTCGCTGCCGATTGACGTGCAGCTTGCGATTCTCAAGTCCATCCCCGGACTCGACCAGGCCGAAATGATGCGGCCAGGCTATGCCATCGAGTATGACTCCATCGATCCCACGGAACTAAATCGCACGCTCGAAACGAAGAAAATTTCCGGACTGTTCCTGGCTGGCCAGATCAACGGAACCTCCGGCTACGAGGAAGCCGCTTGCCAGGGAATCATGGCGGGCATCAACGCAGCGCTGAAGGTGAAGAACGAGCCGCCGCTGGTGCTCGACCGCACCGAGGCTTACACCGCGATCCTGATTGACGACTTGATCTCGAAGGGCACCAATGAGCCCTACCGCATGTTCACGTCGCGGGCGGAGTTCCGGCTGCACTTGCGCATTGACAACGCCGACCGGCGGCTGACTCCGCATGGGCGGCGCGTGGGACTGATCTCCGATGCGGCCTGGGCAGATTTTCAGGCCAAGCAGCAGCGCATGGAGGAAATGAAGCAGTTGCTGGAGCGCACAAAACTCACGAGCGCGATGGTAGAGCAGATCGGACGCGGGGCAACGATCGCTGCGGACGCGACCGAAGCAGCCCCGGAGGGGCGGCCGGCCTTAACCCAGCGCCTCAGCGCTGGGGATGCAGGAGATATGGACGAAGTCCCGGAGGGACGGCCGGCGCCAGCTCCTCTGTTGGAAATCGTGCGCGGCGCTCTCGGCCAACCGCTATCTCAGTTTCTTAAACGTCCCGAAATAACAATCGAACTACTCGCCCCCGCCTTGCGCGAATTCATGCCGGACTTCTTCCGCCGCTCCGCTGACCACCGGCCACTGGCCACTGACCACTTGTCCTCCGAGGTGCGCAACGAGCTCAAATCCATCGAGACCGAAATCAAATACGCCGGCTACCTCGAGCAGCAAGAGCGCGCCATTGAGCGCCTGAAAAAGGCCGAGCAGCGCCGCATTCCGGAGTGGTTCGATTACAAGTCGGTGAGCGGCTTGTCACGCGAGATGCGGGAAAAGCTACTCAAGGTTCAGCCCCAGACTCTGGGCCAGGCCTCGCGCATTCCGGGAGTCACGCCGGCGGCGGTGTCACTGGTGAATGTGTATATAGAGATTCAGGCGCGGCGGCGAGAGCAAGCGGCGACCCTCTAGTACTGTGACCGCATAATTCTTTCCACTCTCGTCCGGATGCGCCGAGGGCGGGGGCCCCTTCGGCAAGCTCTCCAGAAACTTAACGCGCATATTGCTTATCAACAACATTCGCGGTCGAACGAATCGTCCGTTGCGAGCACGCGAGGACCGTCGCTGCACGAACTCGCGGGGAGAACGCCTTGATGCTTTATTTGAAGTGTCAGAGGTGTAGGGGTCCTCTCGGCTTCGCTCGGGGCAGGCTCTCGGAACCGGCGGCAAGATGCCGGCGCTACGCTGCATGCGTCTTGAGGTAATAACCGAGCGGCCAAAGCATTAGACGCCGACTTGCGCCACAGCCTCGCCGGTCGAATTCTCGTAACTTCATGATGAATCAGGCTTAAATGGCCCTGGAGCACGCCCGTTACCCTTGGTTACCTTGGGGGCAGCGGAATCCAGGAGCAATCTGATCCTAAAGTTTGATATACTACAGGTGCGTTTGATCTTTGCGGTTGTAAGCAGTACCCCGCTTCAAAGCGTGACCTGCCTGCACTATCCAACGAGCTCCAGCGCACATTTCAACACAAAAGGAACACAGCAACACCATGGAAACAGGAACAGTAAAGTGGTTTAACGACGCGAAGGGCTATGGGTTTATCAGCCGCCAGAACGGCGAGGACGTGTTTGTTCACTTCTCCGCCATCCAGGCGAATGGTTTCCGCAGCCTGCAAGAAGGTCAGCAAGTTCAGTTCGACGTTGTAAAAGGCCCCAAGGGCTGGCAGGCAGAGAACGTCAAAGGCGTCTAAGCTACTTCCACAATTCGACAGAAGTGAGAAGAAGGGCGGCCTGAAAGGCCGCTTTTCTTTTTGTGGACTGACGCTGTCAGCGGACTAATGCCGGCTAGCGAACTTTGTCCACGCGAAATCTCCAAGCATGGAGCGTCGAACCTAGGCTGCCTGCTCCGCTTCCGCCACCGTGTCAAAAAACCGGAAGAAGTTTTCTATCCGCGTCACTTCGAGAGCCTGATGAATTCGCTGGTTGACGCCCACCAATCCGAGGGAACGGTTGTCTTTTTGGCGGCTGACGTAGGCTCCCCCCAGCGCTCCGATGCCCGCCGAATCAGCGAGGGGAACCGCGCTAAAGTCCAGAATCAGGCCGCGCGAGTTGTCGGCCCGCACCGTGGACTGGAAGCCGAACACGTTGGTCAGCGTCAGCGGCCCCGACAGGCGCAGAATGCGGATTCCTTTCTGCGGGCCGGGAACCTCTTCGATATGCAATGGCTGATCAGGCATGGAAGAAATGTCAACGGCGAATAACAGCCGCATTGTTAAAGCGACGTTAATTCGTCGCGACCCCGGCTCTCCGCCCCGCTTCCGCGCTGTTGCCGCCAAGCCACCCGGTACCCGGTACTCCGTCCCAAAACGGGACCAGGTGGGCGCAGGGGTTCGCGGGCGAGGGCACCTGTGCCACACGGCAGTGTTATTCGCCGCCCACGGTTAGGCCGTCAATGCGGATGGTCGGGGAGGCTACGCTACCGCGGAATTCCAGGTCGCTTCCGATCTCGGAGATGTTCTTGAAGATATCTTTCAGATTGCCGGCCACGGTGATTTCTTCCACGGGATAGGCGAGCTCGCCGTTGACGATCCAGAGGCCGGTGGCACCGCGGGAGTAGTCTCCAGTGACCAGGTTGGCGCCATGGCCTAGGAATTCAGTGACGTAGAGGCCGTCTTTGATTTCGGCGATGATCGCGAGCGGAGTTTTCTTGCCGGGCTGGAGGAAGTAATTGCCGGGAGCGATGCCGGGAGTGCCGGCCAGTCCACGGGAGGCGTTGGCCGTGGTTTCGAGATTGAGCTTTTTGGCGGTGTAGGTATTGAGGAGATACGACTTGAGGACGCCGTTTTCGATGACGACGGTGCGGCGGGTGGGAATGCCTTCGCCGTCGAAGGGCGCGGTGCCGAAGCCTCCGGGCATGGTGCCATCGTCGACGACCGTGACGTTCGCGCCGGCGATTTGTTCGCCTAGCTTGCCGGCGAGGAATGATGCTCCGCGATAGACGGAGTCGCCGTTCACGCCCTCGAAAATGTGTTCGAGCATGGAGCGGGCGACCTGCGGGTCGAGGACGACGGGGACATGGGCCGTCTTCACTTTGCGCGCTCCGAGCCTACGAAGGGTGCGGCGGGCAGCCTCGCGGCCGACGTCTTCCGCGGACTCGAGCTTTGCCAGGCTGCGTGAGACCGAGTACCAGTAATCGCGCTGCATGTTGCCCTGATCGTCCTGGGCAATAGGGACGGCGGCTACGGAGCAGTAGGAGCGGCGGTACTCGCCGAGGAATCCGTGGGAGTTGGCGAGAACTTTGCGGCCGGTGGCGGCGTCGAAGAATCCGCCTTCGGAGTTTTTCATGCGCGGGTCGGTGTCGAGCGCGGCCTTTTCGGCGCGGCGAGCGTAGTCGATGCGCTCGGGACCGGGGAGCGAGTAGACATCCTCGTGGTAGAGATCGAGTGGAGCGGAGAGCGCGCCTAGCTTTGAAGCGTCGGGGATGCCGGCGTAAGGATCTTCGGAGGTGATCTTGGCCAGTTCGAGTGCGGACTTCAGCATGCGCTCGATGCCTTCGGCGGAAAAGTCGCTGGAGTAGGTGGAGGCGGCGCGCTGTCCGAAGAAAACGCGGACGCCGATGGATTTGGAGCCGGATTCTTTTAGGGTTTCGACCTGGCCTAGGCGGACGGTGGTGGAGAATTCGTCGCCTTCGCGGACGACGCATTCGGCCGAGGAAGCGCCCCCGGCCACAGCGCGAGCGACGAGGTCTGCCGCGAGGGATTTTAGGTCAGTTTCGAGTTTCGGCGTGCTTGGTTCCAGTATTGTTGTCATCGAAAGCTAAACGGAATCAGATTGAAGACTATTGACTACTCCACGCAAGACCGTCAAAGATCAGGATCGCTGCGACCACGCAGCAAGTATCTCCCTCTCCTTCTCCGCCGATAAGTATTCTGACGGATTCATTCGTTGCAGGGAATGAAAATCGGACAGACAGTCGATCGCTGTTTCCTCAAACGGCCGTGTCCGCCAGCCGGCGCGAAAGGCTTTTTCGCTGCTGATTTGGTACAAGCCCCGATTGGTTGGGTCTGGGCGCCAGAACGGGAAATTGCCGGCAAACGTGTGTATGACTGTGTCGGGTTCAAGGCCATGCTCATGCAGGAACTCCCGCGGAACCCATATGAACTTAACGTCCGAGCCCGTGGCAACTTTGCAGGACTCTAGAAATTCGCGGAAGGTCATCGACTTTCCGGTCAGATTGAACGTGCCATAAAGCGAACGATTGATTGCCATCATGAGGAAGCGAGCGACATCTTTCACATCGACCATTTCCACGGGATCGCTGCCATCCCCAGGTGCAATATGCTCGCCGCCCTCTTGCGCACGAACTAGCCAGGTGAGCAAATCGGGTGTGTCGTCGCGTTGGCCCTTAATTGGCCCCGGCCGCACGATGGTGAGCCGCTCGCCTATGATTTGATGTAGCCGTCTTTCGCTTTCAGCTTTGTTGCGGTTGTAAGCGCGCCCTGGGCCGTTCCAGGGCTCGAGCGGAGCGTCCTCTTGGGTGCCAGCTTTCGCAAATTCCTTTGAGTCGTAGGCCCCCACTGACGAAACATATAAGTAATGGAGAGCGTGGTCCCTCAGGAATACCGCGGCTGATGCAACTGTTTCCGGGTTGTTCGGCCACACATCTACGATTACGTCGAAGTGCCTGTGCGCGAGAGCCGAAAAGTCCTGGTCGTTGCCGTCTGTGCTGCGAAATCCTCGCAGCTTCTCCAAATGCGGAAACAGGTCAGGATTGGTGACGCCACGATTGAACAGCGTAACTTCGTGTCCATCAGCTCTCGCGGCTTCAACAAGCGCGGGACCCAAAAAAAACGTACCGCCAAGAACCAGGATGCGTTTGGGGGCACCGCTCGCCAACGCGTTGGCGGGCAAATAGAACGGACATGCTGAAGCTGAGGCTGCCAGGAGTGAAGTTTTGATGAACGTTCTCCGATGCATGACTCCTCCATCGTATGGCACCTGCAGTGGCGGACCGCGCCGGTCGGCGCCGGTCGGCCTTACGACCGGTTCCTGGTAGCGCGATTAGAAATCCGCTGGATACATGGGGCTCTCGCGCAAATAGCACCTCATTGCTGCATGAATCCGCCGGGATCTTTGCGGGCGGTGCCACCCACAGTCAGGCGATCCACCTTGATCGTCGGGATGCCGACGCCTACCGGGACGGCCTGTCCATCTTTGCCGCAGGTGCCTACGCCTTCATCAAGCTTGAGATCGTTGCCGACCATGGAGACGCGGGTCAGCACGTCGGGACCGTTGCCGATCAGAGTGGCGCCTTTGATGGGCGCGGTGATTTGGCCGTCTTCGATTAGATAGGCCTCGGAGGCGGAGAAGACGAATTTGCCGTTCGTGATATCCACCTGGCCGCCGCCGAAGTTCACAGCATACACGCCATGCTTCACCGAACGAATGATGTCCTGCGGGTCGTCCTGACCGGCGAGCATGTAGGTGTTGGTCATGCGCGGAATGGGAATGTGCTCGTAGCTTTCGCGGCGTCCGTTGCCGGTATCGGCAAGGCCCATGAGCTTGGCGGAAAGCTTGTCGCTCAAATAGCCCTTGAGGATTCCGTTTTCGATGAGAACCGTTTCCTGCGTGGGCTGGCCTTCGTCATCGACGTTGAGCGAACCGCGACGCCAGGGCATGGTACCGTTATCGACCACCGTGCATTTTTCGCTGGCCACGCGCTTGCCGATCAGTCCGGCGAAGGCGGAAGTCTTCTTGCGGTTGAAGTCGGCTTCGAGGCCGTGGCCTACCGCTTCGTGCAAGAGCACGCCGGGCCAGCCCGGGCCTAGCACGACTTCCATTTCGCCGGCGGGAGCCTCGCGGGCATCAAGCTGAAGGATGGCCTGGCGGGCGGCTTCCTTCGCAAAAAATTCTGGCGTCTTCTCTCCGAAGAAGAAATCAAGGGCAACGCGGCCTCCGCCGCCGGAGGTGCCACGGCCGGAAGCGCCATCGGTCTTGGCGATGCAGGAAACGTTGAGCCGCGCCAGCGGCTGCGAGTCTTCCGCAAAGGTGCCGTCGGAGCCAACCACGAGAATGTTGCGCAGTTCATCGGCGTAACTGGCCCGAACCTCCTTAATGCGTGGATCGTAGGCGCGGGCGGTCGAGTCGCCGCGCATGAGGAGCTCGACTTTGGCGGTGATCTCGGCATCCACCGAAGGCAGCGCCACGGGATACAAGCTCCGCGCCGGTCTTTCCTGGAAGCCGGTGACGGCAGTCTTGGCAGGCGCGCTGGCAATGAGCGCGGCGGTGCGGGCGGCGTGGAGAATGCGCGCGGGCGAAAGATCGTCGGTGTAGGCATAGCCGGTGCGCTCTCCGGAAACGACGCGTAGCCCGCAGCCGGCGGAAATTCCCTGCGACGCCGACTTGACCATGGACTCATCCACCATGAGCGAGGTCGAGGTCAGGTATTCAAAGTAGAGGTCGGCGTAGTCGCCGCCGGCCGAAAGCGCGGCCGCCAGATAGCTCTCAAGGTCTTGATTCGTAAGGCCGTAGTGCTCGAAGAAGAAGCGATCGGGGTATTTGCTCACGATGATTCGATGCCTTTACCCGCGAAACGACTCGGGGGCTAAAAGTGATTATTACACGACCATCACCCGCCACTGGAATGGACGGAATTCGGCCAGGCGCCGAAAGTCGCGCTCGTTAGCCGTGATCACCGTGATCCCCAGTCGTCCAGCGCTACACGCAATCAGCGCATCGTTAGTTAGGCGTCCCCGACCGATTTGTTCGTAGTGATACTTGGCGGCAAGGCGGGACAGTACTCTTCCGCTTTGAGTCCAGTCGCTGAGATTGGGAACCAGGATGCGATGGATCTTGTCAAAGTCATGCTCCAATCGTTCCACAAGATGACGATGCGGATCGTGGACCCCGGCATAAAGCTCTTCCAGCACGACTGAACTCAGCCAGAGCGGAGAATCCGGTGCGAGTCGCCGGGACGCCTGAACCGCTGCGTCTCCCCCGCGCAGAGCGGAAACATAAACGGAAGTGTCGAACAGGGCAGGCTGCATCTATGGCTCGAGCGTGCCGTAGACGTCGTCAATCTCAGCCCCGCTCTTGAGAAATCGCTCGTGGGCAGCGCGAGCCAGACGGTTTCGCTCATGCTCGGCGATGGCTAGATCCAGGGCGAGTTCAATTGTTTGCGTCTCCGTTGCGGCGCGCAAAGCCTGCTGGGCTCGCTTGATCTTGACCGCGTCTAGCTGGAAATGCTTGTGCGTTCGCTTCGTGGTTGCCATAGAGGGAGCCTTTATTCGCTCGATGGCTATCATAGTACGAGATGTACATACTTGCAACACTTATGTACATCTACGGATTCGACACAATTTTACCGTGCAAATGTCACTGCCTCCGCTTCTGGACAGAGAAACAATGTTTGCAGGGAACGTGGGTATGACTCCGGAATCACTTAGCCGGATGCTGTCGGAATTTCTTGAGGGCTCGCGCGCGGCTGTTGTGGTCGAGGATGGCGCTGTCGTGTTCGACCTGGCCTCGGCGAAGTATTCGATTTCGGGTGAGTACAACAAATGCCTGGTGCATCTGTGGTCGAGCGAGCGCAACATTGTGCGGCGGGTGCTGGATGCAGAGGTCAAGGGCGCGACCCTGCGGCTGCAGGTGCAGCGCATGGGGCAGAGCCGGCCGACGCGGCTCGACATCTGCCGCGATCGCGACCAGCGCAGCCCAGCGGCGCGCAAAGCGACACGGGCAGCCTACGAGCCTCGGCTGCGGCGTGCGCTCGAGCGCCATTTCGCTGGGTGGACCGTTGTGCGGCTAACAACCGCCATGGACCTCGAACGCTCCTTCGGGCCCGCTTATGTGCGCGGATGGATACGCCAGGGCCAGCGCGCGCTGGCAATCGTGGGCGTGAACGACGAAGAAACGCAGGCGACCGTGGACGGCGCTCTTACCTGCGGAATTCTTTGGTTGGAGGAGTGCCGCTTGGCGCAGCAGGAGCGGCGGGTGGTCGAAGGGTTGGTACTGGCCGTGCCGAGGGGTGCGGCGGCCCTGACTCAGCAACGCATGGCGCATCTCGATCCCGGCGCGGCCAGTTGGCATTTGAATGAATTCGACCAGCGCGAGGATACGCTTGTCCGCCTGGAGATCGGCGACTGCGGCAACCTGAATACGCGGCTGGTGCGGGCGGTGGATGAAGGCGAGGCGCTGGAGCGGTTTGCCGAATCCATCGCGCGGATTCGCGGCATTTTGCCGCAGGCGGAAGTGGTGGCGCTTTCGCCGGCGCAGATTTCCTTCCGCCGCTGCGGCCTGGAATTTGCGCAGGCGCGGGTGGCGCAGGATCCGCGCAATTTCAAGATTGGGGAGGAGATCGTTTTCGGCGTCGGTCACGAGGAGCGCGTGCTCGATGACCGCAATGAAGCTGACTTTGCCGATCTGGTGCGGCTGGCCGCGGTCGTGCGCCACCGGGACGGGCCGAAGAATCACGCGCTGTGGCGGATGCATCCTGAGCGCTGGCTAGAGTCGCTGGCCGGAGAAAATATCGCAGCCCTGGACGGCCGCCTCCGCACAGACTGCGTGTACCGCCAGGTGCCAGCGTTTTCCGCCGCCGACCGGGCCATGATTGACGTGCTGGCGATGACGCACGAAAATCGGCTGGCAGTGATTGAACTCAAGGCCGACGAGGACATCCACCTGCCGCTGCAAGGCGTGGATTACTGGGCGCGGGTAGTGTGGCACCAAAGCCGCGGAGAGTTCTCCCGTTTCGGCTATTTTCCTGGGCAGGAGATCTCGCCTGAACAGCCACTGTTGATGCTGGTCGCGCCCGCCCTGCACGTGCATCCAGCGACGGACACGATTCTGCGCTATTTGTCCCCTGAGATTGAATGGGAGTTGCTCGGCATTGACGAGCGCTGGCGCGAGGGCGTGCGGGTGGTTTTCCGCAAGCGAGCGGCGGATTGCAGAAGTCAGATTCCAAATTGCAGGAGTGCTTAAGGGAGTAGAGATGCTTCGACCTTTCACCCCATCGCGCCAAAACCGGGCGCGATGGGGACCCGACTGCGGTTGAGCTTCGCATGCTCACCCCCAGCACGCGACGCTCAATCTTAGCTCCGTCGAAAATCCCCATCCACGATTTTCATCGTCTTCGGTGGGCCAGAGGCCCATGAACACTCAGCATGACAATCGGGTCCCCGGTATGACAATTAGATCCCAATGCATTTGCGCAGCATGACCAGCTGGCCAAGATGATAGGCGTTGTGGTCGGCGACCAGGAGAGCTTCGCGCAGGACGGTCTGTCCATCACCCCAAGGCAATTTTGCGTAAAGGTCGGTTCGCGGATTAGCAACGAGCTGCTCCATGGCGCGCAGATCTTTCTTGAACGCGGACATCGCATCTTTCCAGGCTTTCTCGCTCGCAGGCGCCTCCGATTGGGGCCAGTAACCTTCGGGCCATGGCGGAGAGGCATGCTTGGGGTTGCGGCTGAATTCCAAAATGTCCCACTGGGCGATGCGCATGTGCTCAAGGAGCATCCAGGCAGTGTGGGGGAAATTGGCGACCTTGGCGGCGGCGAGCTGTACAGGCCAGTTGCCCATGGCAGAGTCGAAATCGGTGTGAGCTCCGCCGCCTCGAAGCAGGTAGAGCAGATGGTGGCGCAGGGATTTGTCCGCCGGCGTGGAGGGAGGCCCACTGTTTCTCAGGGTGCTTCTCCTGCTGGCGGCGCTTTTGTGGGTCGCGGCGCTCTTTACGCGCATTGTCTTCTTCTTTTTCGCCATAATCCCTCCTTAGGTTCGAGCTTCCTCGTCGCTTACGCTCCTCAGAATGACAATTATCGCGAATGCTCCGGCGACGGTGAGCCCTCCGGCGCTACCGGTATTGCCGAAGGCAGGGTGGTCTCCGGGGCTTCGCCTTTATAGACGCGTCCGATGCCTCGCACGATGCGCCGCATGGGCAGCTCGCCTTTGGCGTCAGCGAAGAAAATTTCTCCCTTGCGCGTGCCGCGATAGCACCAGCGCTTGAGAATCGCCAGGTGCTCCATACGCTCGACGGCGCTCCGCGGCTCGGCGGCGGGGAAGTCGGCCAGCGTCGCCTGAATGCGAGCCTCCATCGACTGCGACTTGGTGTGCTCTGTGCCAGAGATCGGAAACGTCAGCGGCCCGGCGATGGCTCCAGCATCGACGCGAAACATGGCGACGCTTTCCTGTGCCGCCGACTGCTGCACAATCAGCGCGCGCATCCGGTCGAGGCGCTGAACCGCTTCTGGCATTTGCTGCAAGACCGGCGCGAGCTTTTCCAGACGAGCGTGCAGCGCTGCTGCTTCTTCGAACGCCAGCGATTCCGAGGCGCGGTCGCGCTCGGAGGCCATGTGCCGCTTCAGCGATTCGCCGCGCGAGTTCAGGAAGTCTTCGACGTGCGCGACCTCGGCGCGGTACGCGTCGTCGGTGCAGCCACGGAAGCATGGCGCAAGGCACATTTTCATTTCGGAGTAGACGCA
>Ga0187803_10000951_pt1 | contig 11271 bp, 7 predicted proteins | sample NC_wetland_sal_i_2_FD_132425 | JGI IMG/M metagenome (GOLD analysis project Ga0187803, IMG submission 132425) | Wetland sediment microbial communities from Neuse River Estuary, North Carolina, USA - Control_3 | ecosystem: Environmental > Aquatic > Freshwater > Wetlands > Sediment | place: USA...
TAGAAGTCATCGTAGATTGAGTGGTATATGCCGCCCTGCGTCTCGCCTCCGAACCCGAGATTCAGCGAGGCCACGCCCAGCCGGTCAATAAACACAGTGTAGTCGGACCCGGAACCGAGCGCCTGCAACCGCACGTCCGAATGCCCGCGGATCTCCGCGCGCTCCGCTGGCGTCCGCGCGTTGCCGATCGCCGACAGCCGCCGTCGCTCCTGCACCGGCTGTTTCGTCTCCGGGTCTTCCACGTCGCGCGCCACTCCGTTCAGGAAGTGCTCGAGCACGTGCGAACCGGAAAAAAACAGGTAGCCGCGAGCATTGCTGTCCGAATTGATGTAGGCCACGGCGTGCTGCTGGAGCTCCTTTCCATGCGTTTCGCCCCACGCCGTCGAGCCCAGAAGGCCCGGCTCTTCGCCGTCCCACGCGCAGTAAATGATCGTCCGCTTCGGCCGCCAGCCCTGCTTCAGCAACTCGCCCATCGCCCGCGCCTCTTCCAGCAGCGCCGTCTGCCCGGAGAGGGGATCCTCCGCGCCGTTCACCCACGCGTCGTGATGGTTCCCGCGAACGACCCATTCGTCCGGCTCGCTGGCCCCGGGAATTCGCGCGATCACGTCGTAGAGCGTCTTCAGTCCCCAATCCGACTGCACCACCAGATGCACCTGCGCGGGCCCCGGGCCTACGTGGTAGGGAATCGGCAGGGCGCCTCGCCATTCCGTGGGCGCCATGGGCCCGCCCAGCGCGGCCAGCAGCGGCTGCGCATCGCCATACGAAATCGGCAGGACCGGAATTTTCGTGATTCCCGGTGCGTTCGCCGCCGTGTAGCGCGGCGCGGCGGGATCGCCCCGGTCGAAATAGAGCGGGTCGCCCGGAAAGCTCGAAGGGAAGTCCTCAACGCTCCCGCGCTGCACTCCATCGGCGGGACGCATCGGGCCTTTCGGAAAGACGTCGTTCTGAAAATAGCCGTCATCGCGCGGATCGGAATAAATCAGGCAGCCCACCGCGCCATGGTCCGAGGCCAGTTTTGGTTTGATCCCGCGCCAGTTGCGCCCGTAGCGCACGATCACAATCGCGCCTTTCACGGAAACGCCCAGCCGCTCGAGCTCTTCATAATCTTCGACCCCGCCGTAGTTCACATACACGAGCGGCGCCGTCTTGTCCCCGTCGATCGAGTACACGTGGTAGGTGGGAAGCTGTTCCTTCTTCTGCGAGGAGGTGGGGTCCGCCGCGACGTCCGGCTCCTCCAGTTTGGCCACGAAGCGGGACGGCGCGGTCATCTCCACCACGCGCCGTTTGGGTGTGGGATAAAGCACATCGAACGTCTCGATGTGCGCGTCCCAGCCCCATTCCTTCAAGCGCGCGAGGATCCACTCCGCATTATCTTTGTCGTATGCCGTGCCCACGTGGTGCGGCCGGGCCGATAGCCGCTCCATGTTGGAGCGCAGGATTTTCGGATCCGGGAGCGCGCGGAATTTTGCTTCCCACTCGCGCTGGATCTTCGAATTTGCCGCCGAGTAGCCCTCCAGCGGCGTCTCCTCTCCCGCCCCCGCCGGAGCCAGCCACATCGCCAGAAACGCCGCGGCCGGAATGAAAAGTGCACGAGCCCATCGAGTCGCCATGATTCCTCCCCCAAGATAAGAACACCTCTTTTACCTGCCGCGCACGCCTGCTGCAAGCGCCATTTCGGTGCCAGCCCCGCGCCACACCTGCCGCTCCATCGAGCTCTCTCTCCGCTTTACGTCCCCTTCCCTCGTGCCCTATAGTGTCTCGGGAGACGCCTATGGCTTCCGAGACACTTTGCGCGCAGTGCGACAAACCGGAATGGCAGTGCCAGTGCGAAAAGTACTGCGGGCTGTGTAAATCGTGGGACAACGTGACCTTGTGCGCGGATGGCCAATACTACTGCGCGGCCTGTCGTGAGGCCTGCGACGTGAACGTGGCCAATCCTGACCGCTCGTGAGCGAAGAAATCAAGAGGGCCCTACTGAAACTCACCGGCGGGGCCGGCCTGTTTCCCGCCGCCGCAGCCGCGCTCGAACACTTTGCCGAAGAAGCCGGGCTGAACGAATCCGCAATGCGCGGCCTGGTGGCTGCCTGCGAACAGGTGTGCGGCGACGCGTTGCGCCGGGCCGAGACCGAAGAAGGCGCTCTCGAAGTTACCATCGAGCAGTTTCCAGACCGCATCGAGATCGGTATCGCACATCCCGGCGTTGTTGGCCCCGCCGTCGGGCTCGATGCCTTTCTCGGCGGCGCGGCCGGGCCCAGCGAGGCCGCCGGAGCAAACCTCCTCTCCCGCGTGGACCGTGTGCGCTATGAGACCGTCGGCCAGGTTTCCCGCATGATCCTGGTGAAGTATCTTCCCGGGGCAAAAACTCGCGCCAATTGATGCCGGACGGAAGCCGGAGGACAGGGTGCTCGCTCGGCCCTACATCTGGAAGGAAAACGCGTTGCTCCGCAGCAGCGAGAGCAGCAGTTCGGTTGAGAACTGCGCCCGGATTTTCAGATTGTCGCCGTCTGCGGAGACGGTGGTGGCGTCAATCGCTTTCGCCATGTCCTGATTGTACTGGTTCACCTGAAAGCGTTTGTACAGCAATCCGGCCTGGAGCAACTGCGCCAGCGTGATGGCGTCGTCGGTTGTCGCGCAGTGTGGCGTGATCTGCGCGTCCACGCCCGGATCGGTCTGCACGGCGATGGTCATGCCCGTAATGCGCGCGAGCAGAGGCTGCGCGCCCGGAAACTGCGCCACGTCCGGCATCAGCCTCCCGATGGACTGTTGCGCGTAGTTTTTGTCCAGCGCCGCCCACATCGTGCCCTGGCCGTTTACCTCGTTCACCAGAGTATTCAATGCGTCGTTCTGCAGAAAGCTCTCCACGTCACCGAACCGCACCCCGATCAGGGCCTCCAGTGGTTCCCGGTGCCCGAACGCCAGCGTGTTCGAGTCCAGGAAGAAGAAATACAGGTCGCCCGGCGAGACCCCGCTGCCGAACGCATAGAGGGTGTACCCGCGAACCGTGGCCGTCGGCAGATTCTGTTTCTTGAAGAACGCGTCGACCACATCCGGCTGAAAGTTGCCCAGTGCGATCCCCACCACCTCTTCGCCGGTAAATTTCTGCGGCTGCGCGGGAGGCGCTCCCGAGCCCGCGTTTCCCCCGGAAGGGTTGGCGCCCGCCGGAGCAGGCGCCGTAGGCGCGGCTGCGGCCCATGTAATTTCCTCCACCTGTTTATCCAGGTCCATTCCCGCGGAAACCAGGTAGCGCTCGAAATGCGAAAACCGCGTCGGCAGCACCTGGCCTTCAAATTGCCCAAACCAGGATGCCTGCCGCGCGGTTTTCAGGTCCGCATAGCCGATTTCGCCCACGTTTTTCGGGAACATGCCCAGCACGGAAGAAGAGAGCGAGCCGGCCCCGGCCACTCGCGCCACGCCCGCTAGCCCTAGTGCAAGGCACAATGCGGCAGCAGCCGGCCCGGCGAGTTTCGCGCGTCTCATCCCGCAGCCACCTTTGCCGCAGCCACTTCCTCTTCGATCGCCGCCGTGCGCGCGCGCATGGTCTTCACGTACGCGGCATCGGTGATCGATTCGAGATTAATGGCCACGTTTTCCAGCGCCCCGCGCACCGCCGCCGCGGCCATCAGGCGGCCCACGCGCAGGTCTGACATCATAGACGGACTGATCATCCTTTCGAGTTGTCCCAGTTGCCCCAGCAGCACCGCCGCAGTCTCCGCCACGCGAAGAGGCACTTCCGCCGCGCCTCGCGTGGCCTGCTGGATCGCCTCCGCGCGCTTCTGCTGTTCTTCCGGCGTCCCTTTCGGCAATTTGAACGCCGCCATCACGCCCTCGTACGCCGCCGCGTCCTCGTCAATCGCCTTCGCGAGCGTCTCGCCCGCGCGCCGCAGCTCCGCCCGCGCGCTCGAAAGCTGTTCGGCAAATTGCGCCTGCGACTTCTTCTGCCGCGAGAGCTGCGCCACCATCTGCCCCAGGCACGCGCCTAGGGCGCCCGCCAGCGCTGCCACGGATCCGCCGCCCGGAGCCGCCGTCGGCGCCGCAACTGCCTCCAGAATCGGCCGCGCCATCGCCGCGAGCCCGCCGTGCGAGTCCAGCGGCCGCCCTTCGCGCGCCGCAGCCAGCCGGTTCTCTAACACCTGCGCCGCCGAAAAGTTTTCGAGCTGCAGGTAGAAGTCCGCCGACATGTCCAGCGCCTTCTGCGGCACCAGTCCCACGATTTCGCTGCCCACGATCATCACGCCGTAGCGTTTCGCCTCCCGCTCCACCATCTCGAACGCGCGGTGGAGCGGCGTCTGCTCGAAATCCGTCATGTTGATGGACACCTGCGCCAGCCTCCGCGCTCGCAGGTCCACTCCCATGGCCTTCGCATAGCGCAGACCGCCCGACGAAAACCGGACGGCCTTCGCGATTTTCTTCGCGATCTCCACGTCCTGCGTGTTCAGGTTGATGTTGTACGCGATCAGGAATTTCCGCGCGCCCACCACAGTCGCTCCCGCCGTGGGATGCAGCGCGGGCCCGCCGACGTCCGGCGCCCGCTCCGGATTGCGCGGCGCCTCTTCCCGCAGTCCCTCGAACTGGCCTTTGCGCACGTTCTCCAGGTTCGCGCATTGCGGGCGCAGCGCCGCCGCTTCGTAGAAATACACCGGCACGCGGTACCGCTCCCAGATTTCGCGGCCCACGCGCCGCGCCAGCGCCACGCAGTCCTCGATGGTCACGCCGTCCACGGGGATGAACGGCACCACGTCCGTCGCTCCCACGCGCGGATGCGCGCCGGAGTGCCGGGTCAAGTCAATCAGATCGCACGCGCGTCCCACCCCGCGCAGTGCCGCTTCCGCCACCGCATCCGGTTCGCCCGCCAGCGTAATCACGCACCGGTTGTGGTCCGCGTCCATCTCGCGGTCCAGCACCGCCACGCCCGTTACGGCAGACATTGCCGCCACCAGCGCGTCCACCTTCGCCGCGTCGCGCCCTTCGGAAAAATTCGGCACGCATTCAATGAGCTGCTTCATCCGCCCTCGCTCAAAAAATCATACGGCATTCCGCCACGGGTAGCCACGGTCAGTGCATGCCCGCCGCTAGCTGGAGGGCGTTTCTGACCGTGGGTCTTTGGTTCCCTATCTCCCGCGCGCAATCACACGTCCCCTCTTCATCGTCAACGTGCAGTGATTCACCCCGAAATAGTACGGAATCTCCCGGTAGTCCTCCACGTCCCACACCGCCAGGTCCGCGTCTTTCCCCGCCTCGATCGATCCGATTCGCCCATCCCGCCCCAGCGAGTACGCGGCGTTGATCGTGCACGCCGCCAGTGCCTCCGCCGGAGTCATCCGCATCTGTGTGCACGCGAGCGACACGGCCATCGGCAGGCTCAGCGTCGGGCTCGTGCCGGGATTGCAATCCGTCGCCAGCGCCACAATGGCGCCCTCTTCAATCAGTCTTCGCGCCGGGGCATATCGCGCCAGCCCCAGATGAAAGCTGCACCCCGGCAGCAGAATGCACGCCACATCGGAATGCGCCAGCGCGCGCATATCGGCGCCACTCGCAAAATCCAGATGGTCCACGCTCGCCGCTTCCACCTCCACCGCCAGCCGCGCGCCACCCGTCCGTGCCATTTGCTCAGCGTGCAGCCGCGGCTTCAGTCCCAGCGCCCGCGCCGCAGCCAGGATTCGGCGCCCCTGCGCCACCGTAAACGCCCCGCGCTCCACAAATACGTCGCAGTATTCCGCCAGCCCTTCCAGCGCCGCCGCCGGCAAGATCAGCCGCACGATGCGGTCCACGTATTCATCCGCCCCGCCTGGATAACGGAACTCCGGCGGCACCACGTGCGCCGCCAGCAGCGTCGGCACGATCTCCACAGCCTGCTCTTTGTTCAGCCGCCGCAGCAACTTTAACGTCCGCAGTTCGTTGTCGAAATCGAGCCCGTAGCCCGATTTCGCTTCCACCGTCGTCGTCCCGTGCGCGGCCATTCGCGCCAGCCGCCCGCGCGCGCTCGCCACCAGCGCATCATCGGACGCGCCCCGCAGCGCTCGCACGCTCGATAGTATCCCTCCGCCCGCCTTCGCAATCTGCTCGTACGTCGCACCGGCAATGCGTTGCTCGTATTCCGCCGCCCGGCTCGCCGCAAACACCAGATGCGTATGCGCGTCCACCAGCCCGGGCGTCACCACGCGCCCGCCAAGGTTCATCTTCCGCGCCCGCCGTCCCGCTGCAGCGGGATTGCGCTCCACCCGCGCCCGCGGCCCGGCAGCCACCACCCGCCCGCCCGCGATGAGCACCGCGCCGTCTCGGATCGCTCCGATCTCCCCGAGCGCGCGCCCGCGCCTCGGAGCAGGGCCCGCCATCGTCACCAATTGTCCGCATCCGGTCAGCAGCAGCGCATCCGCCATAGTGGGCCGTGATTGTACGTCATTTGTTCGCGTCGTATCATCGAGTCCGGCAGCGCGTGCGCTGCCCTCTATATCCACAGAACAGAAACCCACAGGGGCCCACGATGCGAATTCCTCGGTTCTTCCCGGCACTAGCGGTTATTGCGCTCGGCAGTGGCTTGGCGTTGTCGTCGGCTTCCGCGCAATCGCCTGCCGCTGCGCCCTACGACGTCCTCATCCGCAACGGCCGCATCGTGGACGGCACCGGCTCGCCCTGGTATTCCGGCGATCTCGCCATCCGCGACGGCCGCATCGCCTCCATTGGCGTGCTCTGCCCGCGCACCGCTCCCGATTCCGCTTGCCCCGCGAAGCAGACCATCGACGCCGCCGGCCGCGTCGTCGCCCCTGGATTCATCGACATGCTCGGCCAGTCCGAGCTGACCGTGCTCGTCAATCCGCACCTGCCCTCGAAGATTTTCCAGGGCATCACCACGGAAATCACCGGCGAAGGCGGCAGTGTCGCTCCTCTCAACGACGCCCTCATCGCCGCCGACCACGACACCTACGACCACTATCACCTCACCGCCGACTGGCGCACGCTCGCGCAATATTTCGCGCGCCTCGAGCGGCAGGGCATGGGCATCAATCTTGCCACCTACGTGGGCGCCACTCAGGTTCGCCGCATGGTGCTCGGCGATGCCGACGTTCAGCCCACGCCCGTCGAGCTCGACCGCATGCGCGCGCTCGTCCGCCAGGCTATGCTCGACGGCGCCGTCGGCGTTTCCACCTCGCTCGAATACGCCCCCGCGCCATACGCCAAAACCGAAGAGCTCGTCGCGCTCGCCTCCGTCGCCTCGGAATATGGCGGCATCTACGCCTCGCACATGCGCAGCGAAGGCGACGCCATCGACGCCGCTCTCGACGAAACCTTCCGCATCGGCCGCGAGGCGCATATCCCCGTGGAAATCTGGCACCTGAAAGTTTCCGGCATTTCCAACTGGGGCAAGATGCCGCACGTGGTCGAACGCATCGAGGCTGCGCGCGCCTCGGGCGTGGACGTTGGCGCGGACACCTACGCCTATCCCGCCTGGTTCAACTCGTTTTCCGCCTTCATTCCACCCTGGGCCCATGACGGCGGCGACGCGAAGCTCGTCGAACGGCTCAAAGATCCCGCTCTCCGTGCCCGCATCCGCAAGGAAATGCAGACGCCCTCCAAGGATTGGGACAACGAATGGGATGAAGTCCGCGACGCCAACAAAATCCTCGTCGGCGTCGTTCACAATCCCGCGCTCCGTTCGCTGCAAGGCAAGACCATCGCCCAGATTTCCCAGCTCTGGGGCAAGGACACGTTCGACACCATCTTCGACCTGCTCATCCAGGACAACGCGTTCACCGAAGTCGCCGTCTACGGCATGGACGAACGCGACATCCGCCTCGCCGTCGAGCAGCCCTGGGTCTCCTTCGACAACGATTCCTCCGGCACCGCGCCGGACGGCCTGCTCGGCGAAGAGCGTCCCCACCCGCGCGCCTACGGCACCTTTCCGCGAATCCTCCGCAAATACGTGCGCGAGGAAAAGCGCCTGTGGCTCGAAGAAACCATCGGAAAAATGTCCGCGCTCCCCGCCCAGCGCATGCGCCTCACCGACCGCGGCGTGCTCAAGACCGGCATGTGGGCCGACGTCGTCGTCTTCGACCCGCAGAAAATCACCGACCGCGCCACCTTTGAAGAGCCGAATCAGTTGTCGGTTGGAATGGACTACGTCCTGGTAAACGGTGTGCCCGTCATCGCCGACGGAAAAATGACCAACGCCCTGCCGGGAAAAGTCCTGCGGGGCCCCGGCTACCGCCCGCCCAGCTAGCAGCTGAGCTCAATCGTATATCGCTCGCAGTGGTAGGGGCACGGCATGCCGTGCCCCTACGAAGGCGGCGTACGCCCCCGCAACCGGTCCGCGAGGCCGCCGCCGCTTGCGCAATTATTCCTCGCGCAGCGCTTCCGTCGGGTCCAGAGCCGCCGCGTGTCTCGCCGGCATCCACGACGCCATCGCGGCAATCAAAAAGAACGACGCAACCATGGCCACATACGTCACCGGGTCGGCCGGCTTCACTCCCACCAGCATGCTCGCCATCATGCGGGTCAGATAGAACGCGGCGAGCAGGCCCAGCGCAACCCCGATGGTCGTGAGCCGCGCCACGTACCCCACCATCAGCTTGAAGATGTCGTTCGGCAGCGCCCCGATCGCCATTCGCACGCCGATCTCCGCAGTGCGCTCGCGCACCACCGTGGAGAGCACGCCGTACAGCCCCACTCCCGCCAGCAGCGCCGCAACCACCGCGAACACTCCGATCAGCAGCAGCGAGAAGCGCGTTCCCGATTGCGCTTTCTCCACCAGCGCGCTCATGGGCTGCATCTCGGTCGTCAGCATGTGTGGGTCAATCTTCGCGATCGCCGCGCGTACCGGGCCCGACAGGCCTCCGGGATCGGCTGACGTGCGCACCTCCCATACTCCCGCTGCGCCATATCCCACGTACGCGTCGGGAAAATACACCTGCTCGCGTCCCGGCTCGGCCAGCCCCGTCCCCCGTTCGTGGTGCACCACGCCGAGAATTTCCACCCATTCCGGTTCCGGAGTATTCACACGGATCAAAATGCGCTTTCCGACCGCCGATTGATGCGGAAACGCCTTCGCCGCCAGCGCGTCGTCGATCACCACTTGTTTGCGGCCCGGTACGTTATCCGCCTCGGTGAATGTGCGCCCGTCCACGACAGGTGTATGCATGTTTTCGAAGTAGCCCGGCGTCACGAAAACCGCGTCTGCCGCCTGGAATTTGCTGGGGTCCGTCAGCGCCGGTTCCAGCCCCCAGCGGATGGGACTCCAGCCGTCCGCCAGCGGCAGCGGGAACGATGCGGCCGCGCTTTCCACTCCCGGCAGTGCGCGGAGCTGTTCCTGAATCTGCCGCTGGATTGCCGCCCGCTGCTCCGGCTTTTGCTGTGGTCCCTGGAACACGCCGAACAGATTGAAGGTCAAAACCCCGTGCGGATCGTATCCCGTGTCAATGTGCTGCAGCGCCAGAAAACTTCGAAACATCAATCCCGACCCGATCAGCAGCACAAACGACAGCGCCACCTCCGCCACCACCACGCCGCCGCGCAAAAATCGTCCCGCTCCCAGCCCCGCCGTCCGGCCCGTCGAGCGCAGTACCTGCATCACGTCCGGCCGCGACGCGCGAAGCGCCGGCACAATTCCAAAAAGCCCCGCGGCCACCAGTCCCGCCAGCGCCGAGAACCCTACCACCTGCGGATCGATCGTCACCGCATCCAGCCGCGGCAGATTCGCCGGCGCAATCGCCAGCAGTTCCCGTATGCCGAGCCAGGCCAACCCGACGCCAACTACGGTTCCCCCGCCCGACAGCAGCAGCGCTTCCGCCAGCATCTGCCTCACAAGCCGCCAGCGGCTTCCCCCCAGCGCCGTTCGCACCGCCAGCTCCCGCTCGCGCAGCGATGCGCGCACCAGCAGAAGATTCGCCACGTTCGCGCACGCAATCAGCAGCAGGAAAATCACCGCGCCCATCAGCGCCAGAATCGCCGGGCGCACCTCCGCCACCAGGTACTTCTTCATCGGTTCCAGGCGGATGGCATAGCCGGCCGTCGCGAAGATCGGATCGATTTTCAGGATCCTCGCCGACACCGCGTCTGCCTCGGCCTGCGCCTGCTCAATGGTTACTCCGGGCTTCAGCCGCCCCACCATTTGCCACTGCACGTTTTTCCGGTTCGCCTCGTCGTAGCGGATTCGCGCCACCTGCCACAGGTTGGGATCCGCTTGCAGCGCCAGGCTGGGCGGCGCAAGCAGCGTGAACCCCGGCTCCAGCACCCCCACGATCAACGGCCCGCCGCCTCCCGCGTTTTTCATCACCGTGCCGATTACCTCGGGATTCCCGCCGTAGCGCCGCTGCCAGTATTCGTAGCTCAGGATCGCCACCGGCGGAGGAGGCGGTGGCGCGTTCGGATCGGGCGCCACGCCCGGTGCCGGGGGAGGCGGCGGGGGAACGCCGTCGCTCTCCTGAAAGTCGCGTCCGCGAACGATTTTCGCGCCCATCAGCCGGAAGAAATCCTGCGACACCACGGCCTGCTGAATTTGTTCCGGCGTCCCGTCGTCGCGCTGCACCAGATTCGGAAAGGTGACGACCGCGGCGTAATCCTCCACCGTGTTCTTCGCGCCATCGCGCAGATCGATAAAGTTGGCGTTGGAATTCGGGAAGTCCCGCACGTTTCGCTTCTTCATGTCCGTGCAGGCGAAAATCAACCCGTCCGGTTCCTTATAGGGCAGGGGACGCAGCAGCACCGCGTTCGTGACGCTGAAGATCGCCGTACTCGCGCCTATCCCCAGCGCGATGGTGACGATTGCCGTTACAGAGAATACTGGACTGTTTCGCAGCGCTCGCGCGGCAAATGCGAACTCTCGCATCGGCATCCCTCCGCTGGTTCGCCAGGTTCTGCGTCAGTTTGCCGAGTGGCACAGGCACTCTTGCCTGTGCGCTCGCCCCGAGGCCTCAGATTCAGCCGGTCGATAACCCCAAATCGATGCCCAGGCCTCTACGATGGCAAACTGACCCACAACCCGGCGCCGCTACTATAGACGCATCTCGATGTAAATTAGGTACCCAGCCAGCCCCAGCCCGAAGAGCGCGGTCAGAATTCCCACAAAATCCACGACGAATCCCGCGGGCTCGAAGCTGCCCGCTTCGAGCATCGCGCGCGTCCGGCGATAACGCGCCAGCCCCGCCAGCGTCAGCGCCACTCCCGCCACCATGGCCGCTGTCCCGAACCACACGGAGAATCCTCCGCCCTCCACCCGGCGTCCCTGCCACTGCAGGAATTGCCGCACCGCGATCGCAAATCGCCCGATCGCGAATCCGA
>Ga0187803_10000952_pt1 | contig 11240 bp, 12 predicted proteins | sample NC_wetland_sal_i_2_FD_132425 | JGI IMG/M metagenome (GOLD analysis project Ga0187803, IMG submission 132425) | Wetland sediment microbial communities from Neuse River Estuary, North Carolina, USA - Control_3 | ecosystem: Environmental > Aquatic > Freshwater > Wetlands > Sediment | place: USA...
CAATCGGCATGTTGCGGCAGGAACGAAACCAATAGAAAGTCACGACTCCGAGAGAAAAGAGGACACCCGTTATGGATGGACTACTTCAGGGTTTCGCGAAATGGCTCGAGGGAACTCCGTGGGGGACCGGGGTCCGCACATCGCTTTGGGCGTATCCTTTCACGCAGCTTGTGCATTTTACGGGCCTGTCCATTTGGATTGGGACAAATTTAGCGCTGGATTTGCGGCTCCTGGGTGTCGGCAAGCAGCGCGAAACTGCCGCGCAGCTCCGGGACGATTTGTTCGCCTGGAATTGGATCGGCTTTTGCATTGTGGTGCTCGGCGGACTTCTTCTGTTTTCCTCGACGGCGACGACATTTCTGGTGAACGTCGCGTTTCGATGGAAGCTGGGTATTTTTGTTCCGCTGGCCCTGCTCTGGCACATCTTCGTGCAATGGAAGGCGCGCGACTGGGGAGCGACGCAGGACACTCCAGCCATCGCGAAGTTTTCGGGACTCGCGGAAATTTTGCTTTGGATTTGCGTGATCACCGCGGCCGTCGAAATTCCGGACCACTAGCGTGAGCGAATAGCGGGGATTGGTTACCGGATTGTCCGTGCTTGTTACGCGCCACGCTGCCGTTTCACCGATATTTTCTGCTATACTCCCGCCGAGGTTCCAAGCTGCGGGAATAGTCCCCTCGCATATTTGAGCCTTTCTTCCCAGCGCCGGGTCCCGTGCCAGGCTCTGCCCTTTTCATCGAGGCGTTTGCATGCGAGATATCGCGATCGTGGGTGGAGGACCGGCCGGCGCCATGTGCGGAGAGAGGCTGGCTCGGTCCGGGTATAGCGTCACTCTTTTTGATGAACACCTGGCCTGGGAAAAGCCGTGCGGCGGCGGCCTCACGCACAAGGCCATTGAGGCTTATCCCTTCCTGCTGAACGGCCCCCATCCCAAAAAACTGATCCGCAGCGTCGAACTCATTTCCAGCAAGGGGCATCGCGCGCTGCTGGCCCTGGACCGGCCCATTGTCATTTATTCGAGAGCGGTGCTGAACGGCCTTCTCCTCGAACGCGCAGAGGCCGCCGGCTGCCGCGTCGTGCGGTCGCGTGTGAGCCAGTTGGAAACCACGGGGGAACGCGCCAAGATTACGATCGGCGACTCTCGTGTGGAAGCAGACTTCGTTGTGGTCGCGGCAGGCGCGCGCAATTCCCTACTTCCCGGAACTCGCCCGCTCGCGCGCAACGACCTTGAAATGACGCTCGGGTATTTTGTGCCGGCGCAGGCCGAGGGAATTTGCGTGAAATTCCTCAATCATTTTGAGGGCTACCTGTGGTCTTTTCCCCGCTGCGACCATCTTTCCGTTGGAATCTGCGGAAGCATGGCAATGCACACCAGCCAGGAACTGCGCCGCCACCTACATACGTTCATGGAAAGCGAGAAAATTTCTCGCGAGGGCGCTCGCTTCTACAGCCATGTCCTGCCTTCGCCGCAGAAGCAGACGCTTTCGTCACGGCGGGTTGTGGGACGGAATTGGGCGCTTGTGGGCGATGCCGCCGCATGGGTGGACCCGATCACCGGCGAGGGGCTCTACTATGCGCTGCGCTCGGGCGAGTTGCTTGCGGAATCACTGATCGCGCACAATCCCTCCGAATATCCCGCGCGGATTCGCAAGGCATTTTCCACCGACCTCGAATTTGCGACGCGAATTGCACGGCGCTTTTACCGCGGGCGTTTTCTCGGAGGCGCCGTCGCGACGCGCATGATTCAGTTTATTGAGCGCAGCCCCACGTTTCGCGCGCTGATGGCGGACGTGTTCGCCGGCTCGCAGGACTATTGCAGTTTGAAACGCCGTTTGTGGGCGCAGTGCGGCACTACCCTCACCGAAGTGGTGGGAAGCCTCATGAAGGGCCAGCCGTCCCTCGCGAAGAACGCTTCCACTGCGGGGACGGAGCCCCTGCAATGACTCGGAGCGGCCCCGCTAAAATTGAACCCGGCCTTCAAGGATTTTGCGAGCGGGTCGTGTCTCAGGAATGGACCCTCGCCCATTACGATCCAAGCTGGCCGGCGGTTTTTTCCACCCCTGCCATGATCGGGATGATGGAAATGGCCAGCTCGCAGGCGATTCGGCCAGCCTTGCCCCCAGGGTCTATCACGGTGGGGGTGCGCATCGAAGTGGACCACCTCAGGGCAGTGCCCGTCGGAACAACCGTAGTTGCCGTGTCCAAGCTCGTGGAAATCGACGGTCGGCGCCTGATCTTCGAAGTCGAAGCCAGAAGCGGACCCGACGTGATCGGGCGAGGGCGCGTATTTCATACCATCGTCGAACACTCTCGATTTGCCGCCAACGCCGCAGCAAAGCCCACTTCACGCTGAACGGACAAAAATAGCCTCCACAATTCTCACATCAATGATATTTGGGAATAGAAACTAGTAAGCGGAGCGCCGCGGTGCGACCTTGCGCGGGGGTGGCGGGATCACGGTGGCCATTTTGCGAATCATAGCCAACACAAGACGCTTATCGCCGTCGGAGAGCGTGGTGCTGTATTTTTTAATTTCTGAAAGGAATCGAATTTCGTCTTCGGAAAGTTCACCCAGCATTTTCTGGGTGTCGCGGTCGCGAGGCGTCTCCGCGCCAGGGAAGAAATCGGCGAGCGCAATTTCCATGGCCTCGGCGATCTTGGCGAGTGTTTCGAGAGACGGCACGGTGTGGCCGTTCTCCACTCGGGAAAGATAGCAACGCAAGAGTCCTGTGCGCCGCTCGATATCGCCTTGAGAAAGTCCTCGCTGTCCGCGATAGCTGCGAATGACTTCCCCGATGTTTACTTTCGGTTTTTCTTTTGGCACGGGATCCACACCTTCTTGACCCGGCGGTATCTTACGCAGCGGAGCAAATGGGCGCAAGAGGTTTCTTCATCTCTGTTGCCACTTTAGTTCTCACCGCGGAATCACTCCAAAGTAAATCAATTCACTGCCCGCTGGTTGAGACCGAAAAGGGCTGCGCAATCCGAAAATCGAGAACTGTTTCGCTTGGGACATGTACCTGTTCACCCTTGGTCATCACCTGCACGCTGGCGCCGGCACCGGCTCCCACACCGGCCCCGATTGCCGCTCCCTTGCCTCCCCCGGCGATCGCTCCGATGATCGTCCCTGCCACCGCGCCGATTCCCACCTTTTTGGCCGTGTCCTCGCCGCGCGAAGATCCGGAAACCTCATATTCGCCGGTCATGATCGGCTGCAGGCGGTTGCGAATCAGGATATCAGTCAACTCGAGCTTCAGCTGTGATTTCCCCTCGATGTGCCCGGCTTCCTTCGCCTCGGATAACCTGCCGTAAACGTCAGTTCCCTTCGGAGCGATCACGACGTCATCGACAACGAAGTCTTGTTCCAAGCTCGCGCGAAATCGGTCGCCTACGTTGTTCTTGTCCGAATCCACGCTGTCGATCATTCGAACAAGCAGGTCCGCACCAGCCGGCACGGTGATGCTGTTCACGTTTGCAGAAGGAGCTGGGGCGGGAGCCGGAACCTGCGATGCCATCGGTGCGGATGGAGGCGCAACTGCGGCCGGAGAGGCCGAAGGCGCTGCGGACGCGGCAGGCGGAGCCGAGGGAGGGGGCGGGGCGCTGGTGAACGTCACGGAAATGATGTCATCCACATCAACAGCTCGATCTTGCCCCTGGTTTCGAATTGCACGCTGGCCTGTGTGCCGCCGAGAAACCTTCCTTGAATCACACGACCGTCTTTCATTTGCAGCGTGTCCGCCGAGGCGGAGACCGCCATCCAACTGAGTCCTGCCCCAACAAAGATCGCAAGCAGACTGGCAGAAATCTTCATCGATATCTCCTCAAATTCTTTGGGTCTCGCGCGAATGCATTCACGGGCGCCAAACCTGCTTCCCCCGACTGTGTTTTCACATTACACCACACAAAAAGTTACGGAAAGTGGGCTCTTCACCACGTGTATTCAATATGATGCTGGTTCTACGTCAAGCGATGAGCCGAAAAGTGCCCTTTTCGCGCACCCGCCCTGGATAAGTCAATTACTTGTTCGCGAATCGCGGACGCAAGGACCGTTTGATTCGCAGGCAATTCTTGATAGAGTACACACACTTTGCGCGCCCCCGGCGCCTGGAGGCCAAATGGCCGCGCTCGACCTCCGACCGCTCAGCCTCGGTGAATTGCTCGACCGGACATTTTTTCTGTACCGGCGAAATTTTCTGCTATTCATTGGAATCGCCGCGATTCCCTATTCCTTCTTTTTCGTCATCAACCTGGCGACCGCTCTTGTTCCCGTATTCGCTCCATCCGTCGCTTCCGGCCCGATGCAACCCGCGCGTTTTGCCGCAGCAGCCATTGGCGGGGGGCTCTTCGCGCTCGTTGCGGTCATTGCAGGGGGCGTAGCGTTTCTTTTTTCCGTGGGCGCCACGGTTTACGCGGTTTCTGAGATTTACACGGGCCACCAGACTTCCATTCGCGAGTCTCTCAGGCGCGTTCGTGGCAAGGCCGGGACCATTTTCGGCGTGCTTTTTTTGAGCGGGCTCGTACTGATGGCAGGCTTTATCGCATTGATCATTCCGGGAATTTATCTGATGTGCCGCGTCTGTGTGGCGACGCCGGCTGCGTTGCTTGAGGACATTGGTCCCTCCGAATCAATCCGGCGGAGTTTTGACCTCACCCGGGATTTTGCCGGCCGCGCGTTCATGATCTACCTGCTTTATTTTGCGATGGTCTGGGGCGTCGTGGCCGTGTTTCAATTCCCATTCATGCTTCTCCTTGCAGTCAGCGCCAAGCAGATGCAACTCCGAGTTCTGTTGACAATTCTTATGCAAGTGGGCAATTTCATCGGGAGCGTCCTCGTGGCTCCGGTCAGCACCATCGGCTTTGCCTTGTTCTACTATGATTTGCGCGTTCGCAAGGAAGCGTTCGACCTGCAAATGATGATGCAAGCGATTGGCGCCGATCCCATGCCTCCGCCGATTACGGGTGGCATCCCTCCCATGTTTGGAAGAGATGCGTCCTGAACTGTTCGACCGGGTCAATTCCCTTTCAGCGTGGAGTCTCCAGGCCCTCGCGGCAACTTTGTTCGCGCTCATGTTTCTTCTCTCCGGTGCGGCGCAGGCTGCGGCATCTGCGCCGCAATCTCCCGAAGATCCAACCTTTGACTCGCAATCGTTCGTCAAGGAACTCGACCGGCTAAAGGCGGGACTGGAAAGTGCTCGCAAGTCCACCGACGCTTTGCGTTCGTACCGCGAATCTCTGCCGAAAACTTGGACCGTCGATGCAGGCGGCCGCCACTATGACGTGCCCACCGAACTACTCGTCTCTCGATTAGTCAAAGGGGAAAGACAGCCTAAACTTCGCGGGCAGCACCTCGACCAGGCGCGGGAATATCTCGATGCGCTTGCTGCAGAAACCGCGTCCCTTTCCGGACAGCCGCCACCGCACACGGATTCCGCACGGACCAAACTGGACGCGATTTTGGCCCGCTCTGAATTCGCTCATCCCCGGCAGGAATCCTGGTGGGAGAAAATTCGCGCCCGGGTTAACGAAATCCTTTATAACGCGTTGGTTCGCATTCTTCGGGGGATCGGTGGCCAGACGTCTCTTGGATATGCTCTGCTGTGGATCGGCATTTGCGCGGCGGCAATTCTTATTGCCTACTGGATTTTCCGTCGCTGGTTTCGCGCGGCCAGGGGGGAAGAAATGGCATTGCAAGCTGCGGCCGTCCCCTGGCGGTCCTGGCAGGAGTGGATTTTCGCCGCGCGCGAGGCGGCTGGATGCAACGATTTCCGCATGGCTGTTCATTGCGCCTATTGGGCGGGCATCGCGCGCCTTCAGGACCTCGGCGCACTGGCTCCGGACCGCGCAAAAACTCCGCGCGAATATCTTCGCGCGCTCACCAAGTCCAAGCTGATCCTGCCGGAGGCACTCGCGACACGACACCAGGCGCTTTCCAAGCTCACCTCGCGGCTGGAAAAAATCTGGTACGGCTATCAGATCGCGACGGAGGCGGACTTCCGCGATTCGCTCACCCAACTGGAGACTCTGGGATGCCATCTACCCTAGATCCGGGCGACCGCAAACTCCTGCTCATCGCCGGAACGATTCTGCTTTTGTTGATTGTCGCTACGGTCGTATTTTCCCCGACTCCTGACGAAGCGGAAGGCCAGGGTATTCCGACGACGTATTCGACGGCGAGTGGCGGCGCGCAGGCGGCCTACCTATTGCTCCGGGAGCTTGGGTACCAATCGGAGCGATGGGAAAAATCTCCCACAGATCTGCCGCCGGATGCGGAAGGGAAAATTCTCATTCTCGCGGGCCCATCCAATTTTCCGGACAAAAAGGAAGGAGATGCCCTGCTGGCCTTCGTCCGCTCCGGCGGTTGGATCGTATACGCAGGCAATTTTCCGTTTCTCTTTCTCGAAAGCGGCGCGGTTGCACCACCTTCCATCACTCGGATATCGGGTCTCGCTTCTGAGACATTTCCGGCGATCGCTCCTAGCCCTGTCACTCAGGGCGCATCGAAGATCACGATGAATGCCAGCAATCGTTGGGTCGCCTCCGATGGCGCCCAAGTTCCCCTGTACGGCGAGCCAGAAGAACCTGTTGTGGTTACGTGGCGTCTTGAAAAAGGCCGCATTCTTTGGTGGGCCGCTCCCACACCTGTCACGAACTCGGGAATTTCACGGGATGGAAATTTGCCCTTTTTCCTGAGTTGTATCCAAGCGGTTCGGCCCGGCGCAAGTCCTGGTGAGACGACGGTTTTGTGGGACGAATATTTCCATGGCTATAGGGGTTCTTTGTGGGACTATTTCGCCGAGACGCCCGTACCGTGGGCGGTCTTTCAACTGGTCCTGGTAGCTGTTTTCGTTTTGCTGGCGTTTTCGCGCAGGAGCGGGCCCCTCTACGCTCCGGCCGCGGTGTCGCGGCTTTCTCCCTTGGAATTTGTCGATACCCTGGGCGATTTGTACGGCCGCGCGAATGCGGGCTCCGCCGCGGTGCGCGTGGCCTACCAGCGATTCCGGACACAATTGGTTCGCCGGCTCGGGCTTGCGCCGTCGATTTCCAACCTGCAGCTGGACACCGCCGTGCGTGAGCGTCTCGGCTGGAAGCAGCCCGGACTCATGGACACTCTGCAGCGCGCCGAAAAGGCAACGCGCGAAAGCGAAGCTCCCGCCTCGGACGCGCTGAAAATTGTGCAAGCACTCGAGCACTACGAAATCTTGTTCGGACTCAAGACGCGACCCAACGAGGAGAAACGCTAAGTGGAAAATCTCGCACGCCTCACGACGCACATTCGCACCGAGCTCTCGAAGGTCATCATCGGGCAGCAGGAAATTGTCGATCAGCTTTTGATCGTGCTTGCTTGCGGGGGCCACGCCCTGCTCGAAGGCGTCCCCGGCCTGGCAAAAACTCTCACCGTCAAAACGCTGGCGCGAATTTGCGCGCTCGGATTTCAGCGCGTCCAGTGCACGGCGGACTTGATGCCGGCCGACGTCATTGGAACGAACGTTTTCAACCTAGCCACCAGCGCGTTCACGCTTCATCGCGGTCCCATTTTTACCGACTTGCTTCTCGTCGACGAAATCAATCGCACGACGGCGCGCACGCAGGCCGCGCTACTTGAAGCCATGGAAGAGCGGCAGGCCACGATCGACGGGGTCCGCTATCCTCTTGGGCCGCACTTCACGGTGTTCGCGACGCAAAATCCGGTCGAGTTCGAGGGAACATATCCGCTTCCCGAGGAGCAACTCGACCGATTTCTTTTGAAGATCCGGATCGACTATCCGGCCGCGGAGGATGAAGCTGCCATTCTGAAGCGGTTTGAAACGCTCACCGATCCGCATTTGATCGAACAGGTGCCACTCGAACCCATCGACCCCGCGATGCTGGCGGCGGCGCGCGCCGAGATCGCGCAGGTGCGGGTCGAACCTGCGCTGTACCAATACATCGTCTCGGTGATTCGCCGGTCGCGCGACTGGCCCGCGCTATCACTTGGCGCGAGCCCGCGCGCGGCGATCGGCCTGTTTTTCGTTGCGCGAGCGCTGGCCGGAATGGAAGGCCGTGACTTCCTGATTCCCGACGATATCAAGGCGGCCGCGCCCGCCGTACTCCGGCACCGGTTGATGCTGAAGCCGGAAGCCGATCTCGAAGGACTCACAGCGGATTCCGTGATCGCGGAAATATTGGCGGCTGTTGAGGTTCCGAAGTGAATTCGGCCCCCACATTCATCCCTCCAGTCGCGTCCGAGCGAGCACATTCGACGGGTCGGTTCAGGATTGGATTCGGCACGAGGTTCTTTGTCGCCTTGCTGATCGGACTCGTCTGGGTTGTGCCGGCTGCGTGGTCGCCCCGGCTGATTGCGGGAATGTTCGTCTGGGACAGCCTGTTTTTCCTTCTCTGGTTTCAAGACCTGCTGCGCCTCCCGAAGCCGGGAGAACTCGAACTGCTACGCGTTTGGCATTCCCCGCCATCGCTCGGAGTGCGCTCCAAAGTGTCCATTGAATTGCACAACTTCGGCCGGCGCCCCATCTTCGCGCGCGTGACCGACGAAACTCCACGCGCGCTGCGCCGCGAGCCTCCCGTCCTTGAACTCGCCGTGCCCGCTGGAATTTCCGCGAGCGGCCAGTACGAAATTCTGCCGGCGCAACGTGGAGACCTTCCCCTTGGAAAATTCTATGTGCGCTATCAGAGCGCTTTACGGCTGGCCGAACGCTGGGCTGTGGCGGAAACGTCGGCGAGCGTACGCGTTCTCCCCAACCTCGAACAGGCAAAACAGCAGACGCTGTATCTAATCCGCACGCGCCAGGTCGCCATGGAGCGGCGGCGCAGGCGCCTGCGCGGCTTGGGCCGCGAGTTTGAAAGTCTGCGCGAATACCGGACGGGCGACGAATTCCGCAATATCAGTTGGACGGCTACGGCGCGGCGTTCAAAACTCATCACGCGCGTGTTTCAGGTGGAGCGCAGCCAGACGGTGTGGATCGTGCTCGATGCAGGACGACTGTTGCGCGAGCAGATTGTGCGGGGCGGAGCGTCTTCACTGCGGCTATCGAAACTCGATTACGCCGTGGATGCCGCGCTCGCGCTTGCGCAGGTCGCCATGCACTCCGGCGACCGCGTGGGATTGCTCGCCTACGGCCGGGAGATTCAGCAGAATCGTAATGCCGGGCGCGGCGCGTCTCATCTGCACTCGATCGTCGAGTCATTGGCGCTCGTGCGGCCCGAGCCGTACGAAGCCGATCACGGCCGCGCGGCGCACGCGCTGCTCTCCGAACAACACCGTCGCAGTCTGATCGTGTGGATCACCGATCTCGCCGAAACCGCGGGCACTCCGGATGTAGTGGAATACGCTCTCCAGATGACGCGGCGGCACCTGGTGCTGTTTGCAGCGGTGGGCCAGCCTGACTTGAACGAACGTGTCGCGCAGCGTCCTGAATCCGAAGAAGAAATGTTCCGCTACATCGCGGCAATCGAAATCGTGCAGCGGCGCGAGCTGTTGCTGCGGCGGCTCCGGCAAAGGGGCGTTCTGGCGATGGAACTCATGCCGGGCGCGCTGGCTGCTTCGCTCGTAAACCAGTATCTCGATATTAAGGATCGCAGTCTCATTTGATCCGCATGGGCGCGCGCCTAATTATCCTGCGCTACCGGCTTTCTCCTTCCGCTGGACAAATACAAAACTAGCGCGGTGAACAGGACTGCCGACAAAAGAAATTTCAGCGGTGTCGCAATTTTCACCGGGGAAATAAACGCTTCGATCACTCCCGCAACCACAAGAAGCGGAATCGTTCCCAACAAAAGTTTTGCTCCCCGGTTGCCCGCCTCTCGCAAGGAATCTTTGCGCGGCATCATTCCCGGAAACAGCAGTCCGCGCGCAATCTCAAGTCCGGCTCCCGCGGCGATGAAGATGGCTGGCAGTTCCAACGCTCCGTGCGCCGCGACGAAATCCCAAAGCTGCAGCGCCATTCCAGCGCGGGCGGTGGCGACAGCCAGCACCCCCATCAGCAGACCGTTCGTGATCAGCATCCAGAGCGTGCCGAGGCCTGCAGTGATTCCGGCGGCGAACATGGCGAAGCCCACCGTGATGTTGTTGGTCATGATTCCGGATGCCGCCATGGGTTTGACGGCCAGAATCGAGTGAGTCCACATCTCGCGCTTCTCGATCGTCTCGATCATCTGCGGTCCCAGAATTTGGTGCGCGAAACCCGGGTCGCGAATCGTCACAACCGCGCCCGCAATTCCTCCCGCGATGAAGACGAGCGCCGACAATAGCACGAGCGGAAACGTCTCCCGGAAAATGCGCGGGTACGTGTCCACGTAGAAGCGGACGATCGCGCCCCATTGCGGACGCCGGCCCATGTAAATCAAATTGTGAGCGCGGGAGAGAAGCTGGTTGAGGTAGGACGTGAACGGGCGGCTCGTGATATCCTCGCGGACCGTCGCGAGGTCGGAGGCAGTTTGGCGGTACAATAGGCCCAGTTCCTGCAATTCGTCATGGCTGAGGCCCGCCACGCCACGCCGGCCTGAGCGGTCCACAAGCTGCTCGAGGCGCTGCCAGTGCGGTTTGCGCTTCGCGAGCCATCGAGTGGAAATCATCTATGCCCTCGAGTCCATCAGATCCTGCCGCATACGATCCAGCCGCCGGCGAAAAGCTTATCATTGAAACGCCGGAGCAGACCTCGATTGAATTTCCACTTGCGGGGATTGGAAGCCGCTTCCTCGCCGTTTTGATCGATTCGCTGATTCAGGGCGCAGTTGTCATCGTTCTGGTTCTACTCTTCGTGGGGGTGGGTTTTGGTTTTAGAACTGCGGGATTCGCTGGATCTCCGACCGCTGGCGTCTGGATTGTTGCCATCCTGATCTTCGGTTATTTCCTCCTGATGTATGGATACTTCATCCTGTTCGAGTCGATTTGGAACGGGCAGACGCCGGGCAAACGTCTGACGCATATCCGCGTGATCAAGGATTCCGGCCAGCCCATCACGGCGATTGACGCGGTCGCACGCAATCTGCTGCGCCTCGTCGATCAATTGCCGTTCGCCTACGGAATCGGCGTGCTGTGCGCCTGGATCAGCCCGCAGAGCAAACGCCTCGGCGATTACGTGGCCGGGACTGTGGTGGTTCATGAGAAGCCGTTCGAAACTGTCGCCCCACAGTGGAACTCGCCAGCACAGGCGGCCACACACCAGTATGGAGCGAACCGGCTCACGCCCGAAGAATTTGCCCTGGTGGAGGCTTTTCTCAGCCGGCGCAGCGCCCTGGAAGC
>Ga0187803_10000953_pt1 | contig 11237 bp, 11 predicted proteins | sample NC_wetland_sal_i_2_FD_132425 | JGI IMG/M metagenome (GOLD analysis project Ga0187803, IMG submission 132425) | Wetland sediment microbial communities from Neuse River Estuary, North Carolina, USA - Control_3 | ecosystem: Environmental > Aquatic > Freshwater > Wetlands > Sediment | place: USA...
GACTCGAACAGCCACTCCGTCAAGAAGAAGAATGAGCAGGAACGAGTCGCGATGGCCTCTAGGTAGAGGTCTCGCCTGACTTCCCGTCCTCTCTGCGCAACTCCATGCCCTTCAGCTCGTTTTCCAGTTCGGGGGGCTCTGCGACCATTTCGTTTGGCTTTGACAGGAAAAGCCTGACCAACTGGAGGACCTTCGGGGCCCTGAACTTCTGCAGCCTGTGGGACATGCGGAAGTCGTACCTGGGGTCGCGGGAGACGGCGTCCAGGACTTCCAGCCTCGAAGTCCCTATTGCATCCCTTAGGAGGTACCCTGCCTTCAGCTGGGTGACCATGTCGTCCTCCGCATAGATTATGAGGGTCGGCCTTCTGAGCTTCCCAAGGCGTCTCAACTGGTCCTTGTCGTAAGTGCTGGCAATCAGGACAATCGACTTCACGGCCTCAGGCTTCGACAGCGCAAACTCGAGGGCGACCTGCCCACCCCAGCCGCTTCCCACCAGAGACATTGCCCTAATCTCGAGCTTTTCAACGAGGTCTCCCATCATCTGTGCCTGGGTCCGATAGTCTGGCGTCTCCGTGGGTCTCGAGGACTTGCCGTAGCCTATCAGGTCGGGGGCCACTACGCGGTACGTGTCTGCAAGGCCCAGAATCGGGTCCCAAACCCGCCAGGTCTCGGCCGGCTCGCTTCCGTGAAGGAAGAGAAGAGGCTCCCCGCCCCCTGCAGTTGCATAGTTTATCCTGAACTCGCCTACTTCGACCTGCTTCTCGGCTGGCTCCATCTGAAGAGGGCCTTCCGCGCTCGCCTTTTCAAACCTTTTCAGCTCCACGGGTGGTAGAGTTCTTCGCAGTATAGCTACTCGGCTGGCCGCCAGGCTGCCTGACTGTCAGCTTATTTCACGAAGGAGGAGTCGAAGGCGGTTCGGTTTGAGCGCAGGACATCCTCCTCACGAACAGCGCCCGCTCGTATCAGGAAGTCGATCTCTCCTCTCAGGTTGGTCTTGAGCATCTCGGGCCCATCCGTGTTGAGCGTGTATCTGATGTCGAACTCCTTGAGTGCCGCGAAGATTCGCCTCATCCCCCTTATGTTCTTGACCACCCCCGTGTGTAGGTTTGAGGTCGGGCAGACCTCGAGCACAGTTCCCTTCTGCTTAAGCAGCTCCAGGGTTCCCACGTCCTCTGTCGCCCTCACTCCGTGCCCTATCCTGTCGGGCTCCAGATGTTCAACGACTTGTCTCACCGACTCGGGCCCTTCATCCTCACCCGCGTGGACCGTCAGCCCGAGCCCCTCCTTCCTGGCCCTTCTGAAGATGCCCTTGTAGTCGGCGTAGCGGAACCCCCTCCTCCCCGGCCCTGCCATATCAATTCCCACCACGCCCCTACCGGAGAAGGCTATCGCCTTCCTGAGAAGTATCTCGTTTAGCTTCTGCCCGAACTCCCTGTCTAGGCATACGATTATCCCAGTCTTGACCGGGTACTCTAGGGAGGCACGGTCAATCCCCCTCACGGCTGCCATCATTATGTGGTCGAGGTCCTGCTCCCCTCCCCTGTTCCTCTTCATGGGATTGAACCTGAGCTCAAGGAGTGTGATGTTGTTCTTCCTGTATGCCCCGGCAATGGTCTGGTACACCGAACGCTCTATCGCGATCGGGCTGGACTGAATCAGCTCGGTCAGGTGGAAAAGCGAAAGGTAGTAGGCAAATGACTTCCTGCTCCGCGGGGCCACCGTGACCAGGTCCACGAACCTCCAGTAGTCCTTGGTGGGAAGCCTGATTCCCTGGGCGTGGGCTATCTCCCACATCACGGCAGGGTCGACTGAGCCACCCAGGTGGACGTGGAGCTCTGCGAGCTCCGTCTTTGGGCCGAGCGTGCTCAAGTGGTTCATTGTGGCTCGATCGTCGCTGGCGGCTTCGTGGAGATAGAGTAAGCGACGCCCACCACTCCCTCGACTTCGTTGGTCACCCTGGTGGAAATCCTCTCTAGGACCTCGGGCTGGAGCCTCGCCCAGTCTGCCGTCATGGCGTCGATTGACTCGACAACCTTGACCGTCACCTGGTATCCCAGGCGCCTTTCGTCGCCCAAGACGCCTGTCACTTTGTCGTCACCTACGAAGGCGAATGCCTGCCACACCTTCGAGTTGAGGCCCTCCTCTTCGATTACCTCCTCGACGATTCTGCTGGCCTCTCTGGTGACCCTCAGCTTTTCCTGAGTCACCTCCCCAACGATTCTCACGGCCAGGCCCGGACCAGGGAACGGGTGCCTCTGCAGGACTTTCTGTGGAAGCCCGAGCAGTCTGCCCAACTCCCTGACCTCGTCCTTGTAGAGCTCTTTGACGGGCTCTACGACCTGCATCGAGAGCTCCTTCGGGAGCCCCCCCACGTTGTGGTGTGTCTTGATCACCGCGGCCGGTCCTCTGGACCTCCCACTCTCGATGACGTCGGGATAGAGCGTTCCCTGGGCCAGGTAAGTGAACGGTCCCTCAACCTTTGCAAACTCTTCGAAAACGTCCGCAAACTTCTTCCCGACCACCTTGCGCTTCTCCTCGGAGTCGGTCACGCCATCGAGAGCCTTGAGGAACTTCGCCGAGGCGTCAACAAAAGAGACGTCGATTCCAAGTCCGCGCCCTAGGAACTCATTCACACTCTCCGCTTCCCCGGCTCTCAGCAGCCCAGTGTCGATGAAGACGCACTTCAACCTGTCCCCTATCGCCTCGTGGAGGAGCGCCGCGGTCACGGACGAGTCGACCCCTCCTGAAACGGCGCAGAGAACCCTCCCCCGCAGCCCAGCGAGCGACTCGACAGCCCTTTTCATGAACCCCTCGAGGCTCCAGTTGCGAAGCGCCCCACACACGCCGAGCACGAAGTTCGCCAAGATCGTCTGCCCCCCCTCGGTGTGCGACACCTCGGGATGGAACTGGACACCGTAAAGGTGACCGTCCGAGGACCTGACTGCTGCGTAGGGCGAGTTGGCGCTGGACGCGATAGCTTTGAGCGAAGGAGGGAGCCTGGATGGCGAGTCTGTGTGACTCATCCAGCAAACCAGTTGGTCGCTCTTTACTCCGTGGAACAGCCCGCTCCTGTCGAGGATCTTGACCCGCGACCTCCCGTATTCCCGCCGGTCTGCCCTCTCGACCTCCCCTCCATGGGCTTTGACCAGGAGCTGGTAACCGTAGCAGATCCCCAGGAGAGGAACTTCACCTCTGAAGAGCCTCGGGTCGGCCTTTGGTGCATCTGCCGTGTACACGCTTGCAGGGCCTCCCGACAGTATCACTCCCGCGACGCCCTTTTTCTTTAGCTCCTTGACAGAGATGTCGTGCGGCTGGAGCTCAGCGTAGACACCCAAGCCTCTCACTCTCCTGCAAATCAGGTGGGCATACTGCCCCCCGAAGTCGAGGACGGCTATGCCCCCTGCCAACCCCTGGTCTGCCACTCTACCTCTTGACCTCCAACGAGTGGGCCCCCAGCTCGTTCGCCCCTATCGCTGTTATTGCGCCGAACCTGGCACCTTTCCACATCGCCTCCACATTCTCTGCGCCGGCGTACCCGAAGGCCGCCCTAAGGCCGTTCGACATCGTCTCGACTACAGTCTCCGCCCTTCCCGCGTACTCGACGTACGCCTCAACCCCCTCGTCGAGACCTTTTGATTGGACGGCGTATCTGTCGATCGCGAATCTCACTCGTCTTGCCGCAGCGCTTGCCATCCCCCTGTGGACCTTGAACCTCTTCCCGTCTCTCGTCACCGACTCGCTCGGTGCCTCTTCCGTCCCGGCTAGCATAGAGCCAAGCATCACCGCCGACGCCCCCGCCCCGAAGGCTAGGGCCGCGTCGCCCGGGCCCCTAATCCCGCCGTCGGCTACAACTGGGATGTCAAGTTTCCTTTCAGCGAGCGCGCTCGCGACCTCCGCTACTGCGAAGAGCGTTGGCGCACCCACTCGCGTCACTTCAGAGGTAATGCAAATCGAACCGGAGCCGATTCCCGCCCTGAATCCATCTACTCTGGGCAGCTCGTCTGTGATGTCAGCAACCGCCTCCTTTGTACCCACGTTCCCTGCGATGAAGTCTGTACTGAGCTCGGGAAGGAGTCGCCTTGCAGCCCCGATTACCTTGGAGCTGTGAAAGTGGGCGACGTCTGCCACCAGGAAGTCCGCCACCCGGTCAAGAGCCCTGCACCTCCCTGCGTCCATCGGCGAGACAGCTGCCCCGATTAGGGGCCCTCCTCTCTCGTCTCTGCTCCTTGCCTCAACCTTCGAGGACTTCGCCTTCTTCACCTGCGCAACCTGATCATCCGTCGACATGTTCCTATGGATCGCCCCTGCTCCTCCGAGCCTAGCCATCTCGACTGCCAGGCGCCACTCGGTGACCGTGTCCATCGGAGACGAGATCAACGGCACTTCGAGCCTGATTCTTTTCGTCAACCTTGACGCAAGGTCGATCTCCCCTGGCTCTGCCCTGCTCCTCCCTGGGAGTAAGATGAAATCCCTGAAGGTGTAGACGCTCCTGGCCCCGTCGAGCTTCCGCACAAAACTATCTCGCAAGGCCACACACCTTGCCGAATTCGTAATCTGTCCTCACTATAATAACGCTTGCCCGGCGTTTTTTCCGTCGACTCTCCCCGAATGCTTTTGGTTCCTGCCCTTTGGGTGCTTGGGCTGACAGGAAGGCGGAAGAGCTCTAAATCTCCCTTCCGCACTCAAAGACCCAGGGTCCACAACCGTTAATTAACCCAGACCCCTCTTTTTGGCATCTGAAATGCCCAAAGACCCCATGTCTTCGTTCGGCGGATTGATGCTCGGGTGCATTAGCGACGAGTACACGAAGTACGATAGTGGAAACGTCTTGGAAAGTGTCCTTTTCCTCGCTCTCGGGGTCTGTGCGAGCATCGTGACGACCTACGTGCTTTCTCTTGCGGGGATTCTGCTCTAAACATTTCAACAAATCCGTGAAAGATTACCATCTTCCTCCCATTTACCGACTTCCGCCCCGATATCGTCTATCGATACGGCATGGGAAGAAGAACAATCCTGTTCGGCTTCTGGCTCCTAGGATACGCTCTAGGCTTCTTCGCTTGGCTCGTCAGGGCTCCTGTAATCAACTTCGTCATGAGCCTCGGGCTTAGCTCAGACGCCGCGAGCGCGCTAATAACGGGCTTCGCTGGTTCAATAGTGATGCTCGTAGGCGTATTCCTCTGGAGCTATATGTCATCGAGCTAATCCGCGAAGCCCGTAGAATCTGAACGGGCGACGGGAAGCTCGATGCTCCTTGTTTTCCCCCAATCCTGAGAGCTGCCATGGCCCACGACGCTAAACCACATTCTCCCAAGGCCACATTCGCACGCTATTCCTTTGGTTTCTGTTCTTGATGGTAGCTACTTTTGTCAGAAGCTGCCAGAAGAACTACTACAAGAGTGTTCACAAACTCAGGATGCCATGCCAATCTTGGACAGAACTCTGATGCCAATCCTGGTCAATCATAACAGGAGGGAGGCTTTGACGTTGGGGGACGCCTTTCACTCCACTACGCTTAAATATACTCAGGGAGGGTCGTTTCATGTAAAGAGTGACGTAGCATGGCGAATAAGCCCCACCTGAACTTGATTGTCTGCGGCCACGTAGACCACGGAAAGTCTACTTCCATGGGCCACTTCCTCTTCGACCTAGGCGTAGTCGACCAGAGGATGATCGAGGAGTTCGCGAAGGAGTCCGAGAAGACGGGAGCCGGCGATTCTTTCAAATACGCATGGGTGCTTGACCAGCTAAAGGACGAAAGGGAGAGGGGAGTTACTATCGACCTTGCTTTTCAAAGGTTCGAGACGCCGAAGTACTTCTACACGCTGATAGACGCGCCCGGTCACCGCGACTTTATCAAGAACATGATTACGGGAGCTTCAGAGGCCGACGCCGCGGTCCTCGTGGTCTCTGCAAAGAAGGGTGAAGAAGACGTTGCACTGGGGCCCGGAGGTCAGGCCAGAGAGCATGCCTTCCTTCTCAGGACGCTGGGCGTCACACAGCTAGTCGTTTGCATCAACAAGATGGACGACCAGACCGTGAAGTACTCAGAACAGAGGTTCACGGAGGCAAAGCAGGACGTCGAGAACCTCCTGAAGACAGTGGGCTACAACATCTCGAAGATCAACGTGATACCCGTATCTGGCTGGACTGGGGAGAACCTGGCGAAGAAGTCGACCAACATGCCGTGGTACAAAGGCCCGATCCTCCTCGAGGCTCTGGACCAGTTCACAGAGCCGCCGAAGCCGATCGATAAGCCGCTTAGGCTCCCCGTACAAGACGTATACACCATCACAGGAGTGGGAACCGTCCCGGTCGGCAGGATCGAGACGGGCAAGATCAAGGTCGGCGATTCGGTTTCGATAATGCCCGAAGGCCTGACGGCAGAAGTCAAGTCCATCGAGACCCACCACACAGCCATGACAGAAGCGATGGCCGGAGACAACATCGGGTTCAACCTGAGGGGGGTCTCCAAGACCGACTTCCGAAGGGGTTCGGTATTAGGCCCATCAAACAATCCGGCCACAATCGCTAAGGAGTTTCTGGCGCAGGTGATCGTCGTCTTCCACCCTACAGCGATAGCGCCCGGTTACACGCCTGTCCTGCACGCGCACACAGCCCAGGTCGCAGCCACGATTGTAGAGATTGTGGCGAAGATCGACCCCAGAACAGGCCAAGCGACGGAGGAGAAACCGAAGACGATAAAGACCGGAGACTCCGCGATAGTGAAGATACAGCCGCTGAGGCCCATCGTGCTCGAGACCTTCAAGGACTACCCAGAGTTGGGTAGATTTGCCCTAAGAGACATGGGGTCGACGGTCGCTGCTGGGATCGTCAGGGAGATTACGCAGAAGGGCCAAGTTGAGAAGGCAGCCGCGAAGGCCTAGTCACTGTCTACGTTAATCCTCCGATGATTCGAGCGGGGCCCTGGATTCCGTGGGTATTAGCTCATCAGATTGTCACATCAGTAACGACTCAAGGATTCCCAGAGTGGGACAGCGCGATCTTTACCTAGCTCCAAGTGTCGTCGGCAAAACAGCAGGTTTCAGCGAAGGTGCTGTCGTTGTTCAAGTATGCATAAGCAAGACACTCGGATGGATGCCCTTGCCTTCGGTGCGAAGTGTTTATCGACCGCGGTCGAAAGATGATTGAAACTGTGAAGGGAGTGGCCAAGACATTCGACGTCATTATGCTCACCAAGAACTCAATGCCCTATGTCAGGGAGTCAATCCCTTCCGTCTATCGGGCCATACCCATCAATCACCTTATCTTGGTGGATGGCGGCAGCACCGATGGAACGCTGGAGTATGCCCGGACATTTCCTAATGTCAGGATATTGGTGGACACAGGCACAAGGGCCACGGCGAGACAGAGAGGCATTGAAGAGGTAGAGACTGAGTGGCATGTGCATGTCGACAGCGACGTAATTCTCTGCGAGAATTGGATGGACAAAGCGCTGCCCTACATTAACGACCAGGCCGTAGGGGCAGTTTGGGGAGTGACGATCCCACTGGCTAGGGTGGACAAGGACATCATGCGAGCACTTGCCAAGCTCCGTAGAATCTCGCCTATCGAGATGGAGTTGCGACAAGAGAGGTACCTGCTTACTGATACCGCCATAAGAACGGCCGCCGCCAGCGGGTTAATGATACCGCCTGACCGTCATGTCCAGGAGGACCAGTTCATCGGAGAGCATATAGTGACCAATGGTTACCGCTTCCTTAAGGTAAAGGAACCTTACTGCTACCACTATCTGGGTGGGCGGAGCGAGTTGGGGCTACGAAAGGAAGCAATTCTGAATGGTTACCTTTACCGCAAGTACAAAATGAAACCCTTCTCACTGGTTCTTAGGAACGGTCTCTCGGCCATACCCAAGGCGATCTGGATATTCCTCTACACTTTTAATTTCTCCGCCATGCGGAAGTTTCTATTCAGCCAAACACTTCCGCTTGAAGGATGGCTGATGGGCGATTCAAAGAAGGTAGCGGAGGGACGTCGGGCGAGACGCTGATTCGAAACGCCCCCAAGACGAATGCTTAGTGCGTTATGAGGTTAGCGTCGCGATTTAGTTTCCTGTTGCACCCCGTCAGAGTACACTAATCTCATCGCCTTCCTCGTTTGCTTCCGCGTACAAATCAGGCTATCGTCACGAGTAGCCCAATGACTTGAGTCTCTCCTCTATTGCCTTGTTCTCCTCAGTCGAGAATTCAGCATGCGGTGTGGAAACGACGGTTTCGCTCCTCAATGCCCTCTCCAACAAGAAAACTATTGAATCATCTACGGAGACGAAACGCTTGCCCATTTCGCGCCCTATTCTTCCCACTAGCTCCTTTGGGAGTCTGACCAATACAAAGTCGTCTTCGGGCATTGACCCTCGGTAGCCCAAGGCATCTTATTATCCTTCTGTAGGATGTGAAATGTTGGCCCGTCTAACCCTTCAGGTCTGTGCAAGGGTTGAGTGAATGGAAGAAGAGGCCTGAAGACAAGTAGCTATGTCTTTATCAGTCACGCCCTTCTGTCTGTCTTCAATCACACCAGAACGCGGGTCCAGTGCGAAGCTACCGTTGTCGGTGTAGGCTTTCAACTTGTGGCGATAGGCGTCCTCGAGGACTCTCCTTTCACTCTCGTTGGCCGCGTACTCCAAGACCTCCCAGGGGGGTCCGAAACTCTCAGCCATGACGCACTTCGAACCTAGTTCGATTTTGGTTCCATATAGGGCGCTTTCGATCACAAGTGGGATCTCGCACAAACTGAGCCTTCCTTCGCGTTGTCGAAACGGCTGCATGCCTTCAGGGTACCTGATGTAGAGTGGAACCTTGAGCAGGGCATCGTCGAGGAAGTAACCGTGGTCATACTTGCCCATCTCTCCCAACAACTGTCCGTGGTCAGAGGTGACAATGCAGAGAGTGTTCCTTGGAAGACGCCCCATTGACGCCGTGATGTCTATTGCACGACTGGTCACCAAATCTGCATGCCTCTGGTATTTCTGCCGCCAATTCAAATCATGCGGATATGGCTTCCCAACCAGGTAGCAGTACGTAGACTCGACTCCTGGTCTCTTGTCATTCCATGAGTAAGGTTGGTGTGCTTCCATCAGATTCAGAAACAGCATGAAGGGTTCCTGAACCTTCCAACTCTCAACAAAATGAATGATATGCTCACTGCCCTTCTCGAGTGGAGTGCGCATTAGTAATCGTGGCATCTTCTCTTTGAGTTTCTTGTAGACGCGATGCGCAAGAAGCCACGTTTTCCTGTCCCATATCATGTTCCTCAATGCGCGAGGCCAGTTTCCACTAGATCGGTCGAGATATCTCCTCACCTCTGAAACCAAGCCATCTTCATCGAAGACATTACAGTAACTGAAAGGAAAGCCAAACAGTGGTGTCACGTAAGGGTTGGCCGTGACAGAATAAGTCGCGTATCCAAGATCTGCTAATCTTCCCAAGATTCCATCCTGTTGCACAATCAGGTTTGCAGGTCTTAGCTTCACAGAAGTGAAGTCTGCGTATGTATTCCGAGATTCGTGTATTCCATGAGAAGAGGGAAGTCTCCCAGTGAACATCGAAGCGTGGGAAGGAATGGTCCAGTTCGACGCAGCGATTGCGTTTTCATATGCGACGAACCCAAAATCTTCCAATTTCCGGAGACCAGAAGAGTAATCTTCTCTGAGTGTGTCGAGCACCATGAAGACTACGTTGAATCGCAATCGAACGATGGACCGGCGCCTCCTTTGTGCCTTGTCCTTTAAGCGATTGCTCGCGGGACTTCCTTCTGTCCAAATGACCGAAATGGCCGAATCTCTTCATGTTCCAATTTCCGATCATATTGCGCCTGCTCGAGCAGTGACATAGTGGCGACCAGACACAATGGGATCCTCTGGGTGACCAAACCCACTTTGCAATTGAAATGCTTGTGTTCTCATGCCTCTCCACTACCTGTCGTAACAATCAGGCTCGGCGGCATTACATGATCATCATCTTTGATACGAGCGTTTACCTTGACTACTTGAGTAACTTCATGTCAATGAGCGCAACTATCACATCTCGTGCCGACTCATCGGGCGCGGCTTTCTCCGTGTTCACCTCTATATCGGGGTTGAGCGGTTCCTCATAGGGGTCCTGTATTCCGGTCATGTTCATAATCTCGCCTCTCCTGGCCTTCGCATAGAGCCCTTTTGGATCCCGATTCTCGCAAGTGGATAGAGAAGCCTTGACATAGACCTCAACAAACTTGTCCGGACCGATGAGCTCTCGCGCGCTTGCTCGTGAACTCCTATAGGGTGAAATCAGGGCGACTATCGAAATGACGCCATTCCTCGAGAGTATCTTTGCCAGGTATGAGACTCTCCTGGCATGCTCTTCTCTGTCTTCCCTCGAAAGGCCCAAGTCTCTCGACAATCCTTTTCGTATGTCGTCGCCATCAAGGACCTCGACGAACTTCCCGTACTCGTTCTCAAGCCGTTCCTTCAGGATTGTGGCAAGCGTCGACTTCCCAGACGCTGGCAAGCCCGTCATCCAAATCGTGAATCCTCTCCTGGCTTGGTTCTCCACATTCAATCAGCGGCCTTAACAACGGTATCCAGAGCGCTCCCTTCAACGCCCTCGCTTGAGGGATTAAGCTTCATTACTTTGAGCAGGGTGGCTGCTATCTGCTTCGCTTCGGCTCCGCGAATCTCCTTGGCCTTTAGGTCGCGACCTGGGATGGACATCAAGAAAACGCCATCCATTGAATGCACAGAGTCATCTGGACCCGTGTCGTTCTCTGACAGAAAGAGCCCCTCATGCCCTACCGTGCCAGCAGACCTCCAATCCAGATTTCCGAAGTAGACCATGAGGTCTGGCTTGTCGCCAATGGCTTCACGGTAGATTCGCTGCGGCTCGAGAACTTCATTCCCCATCACTTTTCCTTCTCGGTCCTTAATCCTGAGGAGCAATTCGGTTATTTTCCTCTTTTCTGATTCGTATGAGGACTGATTAATCACACCATTTGTCTCCCTTTGCCTGACGTTGAGGAAGATGCGCGCATAGTAGCCGCCCCACCCCCACGCCTTAGTTTTAGTCCAGTCTATATCAGCCTTCTCGATATCGGTGACAGAAGCCGGGCGACTCTTGAACGAAAGATACCCTTCTCTCTCGAGCCACTCATTGACACAGAAAGCTCCCGTCATTGCCTTCGACCCATGATCAGAAAGGACGAGCGTTAGGCAGTCTTTCCCGAATAGCGAGAGAAGACGGCCAATC
>Ga0187803_10000954_pt1 | contig 11232 bp, 8 predicted proteins | sample NC_wetland_sal_i_2_FD_132425 | JGI IMG/M metagenome (GOLD analysis project Ga0187803, IMG submission 132425) | Wetland sediment microbial communities from Neuse River Estuary, North Carolina, USA - Control_3 | ecosystem: Environmental > Aquatic > Freshwater > Wetlands > Sediment | place: USA...
GGACTTTCAGACTGCTCCTTACGATGAAATTGTGGGGCCGGAAAAGCAAATCCCGGCGGCGCAGTAATTCGTGCGGAAGGCCTGTAAATAAAGAGTTTCGTGCGGCATCGGGGCCGCATGTCACAAAGCGCTACTGCTCAAAAGAGTTCATTTGAGCAGAAGTATAGCGGCAAAGGGGAATTCTGTCGAGGATGGCTTTCGCGTTCACGTTTGCCCCGCCGACAAACCCGAGGCACAATGGTGACAATGGTGTTTTGGCCGTCGATGAAGCAATGGCAAGGGTGGACACTCCCATCGAAAGCGTCATACGTCGGCGCAGTTGTGAGTCTTGTAGGTCTCTTGCTTGCCCTGACCACCCTGCCCTATTGGCAGCCAAATCTCTCCAATATCATTACGGGGGGCAATTCATTCTGTTATATCCATATGCAGGTGGGTCAAGACGGCATATATCCAGTTGTACTCAGCGTGGGCCAGTATAACCTGCAAGATTTGACCATGCGGCTGTGGGACCCGGAAGAATGGAAGAATTCGACGATGTCGCCCAGTGCAATATTGGACAAGGTCAAATCGGAGACCACAAAACTGGGGCCCCTCCCAAAGAACGATTACAAGAACCTAGATAGGCTTCCCCTTCCAGCGGGTGCTTATAAACAGTATTTTGCCGAGTTCTCCGCCCTTAACGGGAGCTGGGTACAGACATTCAATTTGCGCCGCTCTCCAGAAGGCTGGAAAATCGGCAGCTTTGTGCGAAAAAACCTTAAGATGGCAAAATCCGACGCAGAGAAGATGAATCAACCAGTGTGGTGCTACGAAGTTGATCCGGGCTTCCCTGAAAGAGATCCAAACGAAGTAAAGCGAGTGATACGAGACGCACACGGGCAGAGATGCGAAGCCGGTTCTGAAGCGGGCAAACCGGCACGTATGCCTGATTGGTTGTGGAATAACCGAGAATGGGTGTTTAGCGGTATCGGCGTGTTTGTTCTTGGGTGGATCGTCGGGTTGATCCGACACGCTGCTGGGCTTTTCGGGAAGCAGGAGCGCGAACAGAGCGCTGGAGTCCAGCAGCACGCATCACCTGTCATGATGCAGAACTTCAATCCCACGATCACAGTGGAGCCCACGGTTGTCATTCCTGCGCAATCCATCCCGTCACCGGCGCCGCACCTTAAGCTTGCGTTCGACAAACACGACCCGTCTTGCGTCAGAACATGGCCCGGAATTGATCCTCATCATCTATATCGCCTGAGAGTCACAAATTGCGGCGGCAACACAGCACATCAGGTCCGTGTGGTCATTGAACGGGTGTTTCCCCTCCGACAGGATATCCTCAATGCCAAGTTGGGCTTCATGCACCGCGAGGGCCCAAACATGGCAACCATGGAGCTCGGCCCAAAACAGCCAGGCTACTTTGACTTGCTTGAATACAATTCGAGAGATGCGAACACCGGTAGGCCGGTTATTCTGGTCTGGCACACGATTCCTCACGTTCCGGTTCAGTTGGACGAGAGTGACCATTACGAGTTCACCTTAAAGGCATACAGTCGCGAAGCGAGCTCTGAAACTATAACGGTTTCATTTGGCCGCAGGAGTCCGACGGACTACCACTTCGAGCAGCACACATCGTCCACCTCCCACCCCGAGCGACACGAAGAGATGGTCTTTGAGGATTCGGTTTATTGGAAGCTCAAGAATGGCACGCGTGAGGGTCCTTACTGTCCAACCTGCTATGATGACAAACATAAAGAAATTCATCTAAATCCAGGCGCTACGAGAGGCACGTATTTCTGCGGTGTTTGCCAGAACGGCTTTGACCTAAGACCAACGAAGCACACTCCCCCCAGGGGCAGACGTCGTAGATAACTTGTCCGTACTCGCCGACTCGCGGTTACGAAAGCCACTGCCCACTATGGCTAAAATGAGCAGTTCGCGCGCTCACCCATTCTTAGGGAGTATTAGGATTGTCCCCGGGTTCAGCTTTCGAAGGGGTGTTTGACTGAACGCCATTACTATCCCGTTGTAGGCCTAGATCTTGTTTTGCCGCCGCGATGAGGCTAATCTTTAGGCGCGTCAAATGTTCTTTCAGTTCCCTGCTTCGCGTCCATGGATCTCGGAAAAGCCTCAAGCTCGTGTTGCTCTCTTGCTCATACTGTTGCAATGCATCTTGTGCTTCTTGATTCAAGAAGATAATTGATAAAGTAGCCAGCCCTACGAGTTTGGTGGAGGCAACACTAATTTCTTCATTGACGGCCTCGATCTTGCCAGCATCCTCGAACACCATGTCGGTCCCGTGTCCCATAAGCCGTAAATGGGATTGGTAGAATTCCCACAACTGATCAGTAGACTCGAACAACTTAGCATACAGATCGCGCTTCTGATTCCAGTGTGCTTGCCTCAGCCAGAGATCGCCAGAGATCTGCGCCTTAATAGCTTCGGTTTCGGTCGTGACAAGTCGGAGTTCGCGAAGAACGGCGTCAACATCCTCGCGGGTTGCCAGTCGTTTGCCCTTCTCGCCCATGTATGCCGAAAGAAAAGGCTTCCACGCCAACGTGAACGTGGCATTTAAAGCGGCAAGCGCACCGAAGGCTATCCATCCAAGATCCATGGCCATCCTCTCGCTTTTAGGATTGCATCTTTCCGTAAGGGAGGTGTGGTTCAACGGAACGCTATTTGTCGGCCCGAAGTCACGGATTCTTGAGGTAGCAGAAGAAGACCCACCGCCGGATCGAACGTGTGGCCGTCTTTTTTCTCTATGCATGCCCGCAAAGAACGTGGCGCGCGAGGAACCCAGGGCCAATTTGAGTTCTGCCCACTATAACCGTTTTGAGCAGAAGCCGGGCGGTGGTCCTTGGTTTTTCCTCAGATTTGGACAGGGATGCCGGGGTCGTGTTTTGCACTGTAGTGAGCAGTAATCGAAACCCGTCCTGGTGGGGCTTTGGTTAGATACGGGCAGATGGATTTCCGGCGCCTCCATCGAGACGGGACGCAGCCGGCATTTGTGCTGGCCCATAATAGGTTGATTGCTTAAAGACGCCTCATTCATCGGCGCCAAGCTGCGGCGTCTGGCGGCGCAATTACCCTATTTGCCGCGGACGATGGGGCTGGTGTGGACCGCGGCCCGCGGGTGGACGGCGGCCTGGATTGCCGTGCTGCTGGTGCAGGGCGTGCTTCCGGTGGCCACCGTTTACCTGACGCGGACGGTGGTGAACCGGCTGGTGCCGGCGCTGCGCGGGGGCGGGTCTTGGGAGAGCTTGCAGCCGCTGATCGTAGCGGCGGTGATGATGGGCGGGGTGCTGCTGGCGGGGGAGGCGCTGCGCGGGATTGCCGCGTGGTTGCGGACGGCCCAATCCGAGCTGGTGCAGGATTACATCAGCGACTTGATTCAGAGAAAATCCGCGAGCGTGGACCTGGCCTTCTACGAATCGCCGGAGTTTTACGACCATCTGCACCGGGCACGCGAGGAAGCGGGCCAGCGGCCGATCGCGCTGGTGGAGGGCCTGGGCAGCCTGGTGCAAAACGGCATCACGCTGGTGGCCATGCTGGCGGTGCTGATACCTTACGGGCCGTGGCTGCCGGCCGCGCTGCTGGTGAGCACGCTGCCGGCGCTGTACGTGGTGCTGCGCTATGCGCTGCTGCAGCACTACTGGCGGCTGCGCGCTACGGCCGACGAACGGCGGACCTGGTACTACGATTGGCTGCTGTCGGCGGGCGAGACGGCGGCGGAGGTGCGGCTGTTCGGATTGCAGGAGCATTTCCGGGAGTCCTTCGCGGCATTGCGCCGGAAACTGCGCGGCGAACGGATGGCCCTGGCCGCGGCGCAGAGCCGGGCCGAGCTGGCGGCGGGCCTGGGCGGGCTGCTGGTGACCAGCGCGGCGCTGGGGTGGATGGGCTGGAAGGCGGTTCGGGGACAGGCGAGCCTGGGCGACCTGGCGCTTTTCTATCAGGCGTTCCAGCAGGGACTGGGGTTGATGCGGACGCTGCTCGGCAATGTGGGCCAGTTATACCAGAACAGTCTGTTCCTGGGGAACCTGTACGAATTTCTGGCGCTCGAGCCGAAGGTGCTGGATCCGCCGGTGGCGGCGAGAAGGACACAGGCAGGAATGCCTGTGCCACCGTTGCGGGAGGGAATTCGTTTTCGCGATGTGACTTTCCGTTATCCGGCCAGGGAGAGGGCCATCCTCCAGCATTTCAATCTGCTGATTCCGGCGGGGCACATCGTAACGATTGTAGGGCCCAATGGAGCCGGGAAGAGCACCCTGATCAAGCTGCTTTGCCGGTTTTACGATCCGGAGGAAGGCAGTGTCGAGATGGATGGCTTAAACCTGAAGGCCCTGGGGATCGAGGACCTGCGGAGGCAGATCGCGGCGCTTTTTCAGGCGCCGGTGCATTTCAATGCGAGCGTAGCGGAAAACATAGGCATGGGAGATTTGCGGCAGGCGAACGACCGGGCGGGGATCGAGGCCGCGGCGCGGGCGGCCGGCGCGGATGGGATTGTCGAACGGCTGACGCACGGTTACGACCAACTGCTGGGTACGTGGTTTCAGAAAGGGACGGATCTGAGTGTGGGAGAATGGCAGCGTATCGCCCTGGCGCGCGCTTTTTTGCGGCAAGCCCCACTGATCATTTTCGACGAGCCGACCAGCGCCATGGACCCGTGGGCCGAGGCGGACTGGATGAAGCGATTCCGGCAGTTGGTAGCGGGGCGGACGGCGCTGGTGATTACGCATCGTTTTACGACGGCCATGTTCGCGGATGCGATCCATGTGATGACCGACGGGCGGATTGTTGAATCCGGCTGTCACGAGGAGCTGTTGGCCCGGGGCGGCATGTATGCACGGGGGTGGGTTACCCAGATGGGAAGCCAGGTGTAGTGACGGAATACGTTCGCCCCGAAATGGAGCTGCTACTATGCTGCGCCTCGCCGGCGGGAAACGACGGGCGCACGGAACGGATTCGAGCGCTGTCGGGCCAAAGCCTGGACTGGCCTTACCTGCTGGATCGGGCGGCAGCACACGCGCTGACTCCACTGCTGTACTGGGGATTGAAGGCCCTCCGGCCGGAAAAGATTTCCACCTCTCTGGAGCAGAGTTTTCAGGATAATACCCGCCACAGCGTGCAACTGACGGCCGAACTTTTCCAATTGATGGATCTGTTTGCCGGCGAAGGAATCCGCGCGCTGCCGTTCAAAGGGCCTACCTTGGCCATGGCGGCGTACGGGAACCTGGCGCTCCGCGATTTCGTGGATCTGGACTTGCTGGTCCGCCAAGAGGACGCACTGCGGGCGCGGGAAGTCCTGCTGGGAAACGGCTACCGCAGCGGTCTCGAACTGAACACCCGGTGGGAAAAGGCCTACCTGCGCGACTATGACGAGTTCGGGTTGCTTGGTCCGGATGGGTACCCGTTAGTGGAGCTGCATTGGGCAATAACCCCGCGATTCTTCTCCGTGCCCCTCGATATCGCGCAGTTCTGGGGCCGCGCCACGCCGGTCAATCTGGGGAATCGGGAGGTTCTCGCGCCGGGTGCGGAGGATCTGCTGCTGGTGCTGTGCCTGCACGGCACGAAACACTGCTGGCCGCGCCTGAGCATGGTTTCCGACATGGCGTGGTTGATGGCGGCGTCGAACATCCGGTGGGATGCGGTAGTGGAGCGCGCCCGCGGGCTGGGCAGCCTGCGCATGCTGCTTCTGGGGACGGAGCTGGCCGCGCGGCTGCTGGGGGTTCCGCTCCCGGAGCCGATCGTTCGTGGTGTCGCCGCAGACCGCAGCGTTCAGACGCTGGCAGCGCAGGTGACCGCGCGTTTGTTGCAGACCCGGGGTCCGGAGAGAAGCATCCGTCAGGCCGGCGTGTTTCATATGCGGGCCCGGGAGCGCTGGCAGGATCGGGTTCGCTATTTTGTCCGGCTGACGACGCGGGTGGGCGTCGAAGACTGGCAGGCCGTCGATCTACCGTCTTCGCTGGCTTTCCTGTATCTCATACTGCGCTTGCCCAGGCTCCTCCGGAAGTACGGAATGCGCATTCCATAGCGCAGTACTACATGGAAAGATTTTCGACCTTCAGACTGTGAAGAGACACCGTACGAACACGCGCATTTTTCGCACTAGCTAGTACTGTTGGGGACGACGGCAGGCCGTGCCGTAGGATTGGAGTGGCTCGGGAGTCATCCGGCCAGCCATAAGACGGGTCATTATACGGGGGAGCAACCGGAATCGGGAAAACTTCACCGGCAAACCTGGTGGACCGAACCAGGCACCCAAGGCCTTCTCAAGGCATATCAGTGATGGGGGTTAGCCAAGGGCGGCAGCAAATTTTTCGCGCCGCGGGCAAGCCGATTTGCCCAGTGGCCGCAGCGGAACCGGCGGCATTGCGAAAGTTGGATGAGAGGGAGGCAGCAAGGTGACGAGATCGAAACTTCGGGGTATGATGGGGCATCGGTGAGGTCCCGGTACTGTGCGAAAAACCGTAGCGCCACAAAATTATCGGTTGCAGTCCGGCGTGAAGTTGCGTAAAATTCTGGAAGCAGGAGCGAATGTGACAACCTATACGGCAGACCAAAATTCGACCCCCAAACCCTACGAATCTCCGCGGCTGGTGGTTTACGGAGATTTACGCCAAATCACCCAATCGGCTGGCTTTAATGGCGGGAGTGACTCGCAAACCAGCGGCCCCAATCGTACGCGAGCATAACAGCTTTCTCGAAACACGGTTTATGAAGTGCTTTCTTGTGCTATGAGGCGCGTGGTGTTTGCGCCTCAGTAGCATCGATTCCGCTTGGACGTAGCCCACCAGAATCCCGTGTTAGTACTATCACAATATTAAATTGGTACTTCCGGTACTATGGCGACCTCCAGTACATCCCACGATCAGGTTGGGCTTGACATTTGTAATCACGTAAAACATGATTAAGGATCGAGTCTGACGCCAAATCCGTAAAACCCCACACTGGGACTCGAAGGGCGGTAGCTTGCCAAAATGGCAGATCAGGACAATCTTTTTTGGGTGGCCTTACAAGTAAGGCCAAGAGCCGAGAAACTAGTCGCGATTGCTTTAAGTTCCAAGGGAATAGAGGTGTTCTTGCCTTTGTACACCGCGCGCCGGCGGTGGTCGGATCGGGTCAAGGAATTGCAGTTGCCCCTATTCGACGGTTACGTGTTCTGCAAGTTGAATCTGCTTTATCGAATGCCGGTTCTGACGATCCCCGGTGTCATACAATTTGTAGGGATCGGCAAGACCCCGGTACCGATCGAGGAAGCCGAGATCGCGGCCTTGCAGTTCGTGATCAAATCGGGCTTGCCATCGATGCCTTGGCCGTTCCTGCAAGTGGGCCAAAGGGTTCGCGTGGAGCACGGACCGCTCCGGGACCTGGAAGGCATCCTGCTGCAGGCCAAGGGATCGCATCGATTGGTTCTTTCCGTTTCTTTACTCCAGCGGTCCGTTGCCGTGGAAGTCGATCGTGACTGCGTAGCCCCGATCCTATCCCGGCATCGCGATTCGAAGCCGCTCGCAATGGCGGCTTCCGCTTTCTAGTTTCCCTTCCCGCCCTATTTTGCAAGATACGAGAGGTAGCATCCATGTCTGTGCTCAAGCGTAGGAGCCGGATGATCAGTTTCCGAGTCTCCGAGGATGAGTATGCCGGTTTGAAGAATTTGTGCGTCGACAAAGGCGCACGCAGTGTTTCGGACATGGCCCGCGACGCTGTGCACCGGCTGATCGCCAATCACTCCTGGCCAAACAATCAGGCTTGGCCAAACAATCAACTCGAAACCGTGGTTCAGGTGCTGCAAGTCAGAATCGAAGCCCTGGATCTGGAAGTCAAACGCCTGGGCACGGCCCTCAACGGGGAAGCGCCGGCACGAAGCATGGCATCGAGGAACGGCAATGGAGACATCTAAACTATCGTGGGCAGTGGTCATGGCGCTGATGGCGCTATCGGCCTGGGCGCAACCGGCGGATCATCCGGGAGGGTCGCTGCGGAAGCAATACGTGCTGGGTCCGGACGATACCATTTCCGTCCACGTGACGGATGCGGAGGAGATTCCCGACAAGCCGATCCGGATCGGATCGAATGGCTACATCACCCTGCCGATGGTGGGGCGCGTCGAAGCCGGCGGGCGGACGGCCGAGGAGTTGGAAAAGGAACTGACAGCACGGCTGAAAACTTACATCCGCAATCCGGAAGTGGCGGTGAGCGTAGTGGAGGAGCACAGCCAGCCGGTCTCCGTATTCGGCCAGGTAGCGTCTCCCGGAATTCACCAGTTACAAGGGCGGAAAACGCTGGTGGAGATACTTTCGCTTGCCGGCGGCCCGCGTCCGGATGCCGGATACAGCGTCAAGATTGTGCGGCAGAAAGAGTGGGGTCCGATTCCGCTGCCGAATGCCGTGACGGATTCCAGCGGGCAGTTCAGTGTCGCCGAGGTGAACCTGAGGCAGATTACGGAGGCCAAGAATCCGGCGGAAAACATTCTCATCATGCCGAACGATGTGATTTCGGTTCCCCGCGCGGAAGCGGTCTATGTAATTGGCGATGTGAAGAGGCCTGGAGAGTTCGTGCTGGGCGAGAAGACGCACGTGTCGGTATTGCAGGCGCTGGCGATGGCATCCGGGGTGGAAAAAACAGCAGCGTCGTCGAAAGCCCGGATCCTGCGGGCCTCGGCCTCTCCGGATTTGAAACGGACCGAAATCATGGTCAACCTGACAAAGATCCTCCAGGGGAAAGACGAAGATGTGCCGATGCAGCCCGAAGATATTCTGCTGATACCCGGAAGCAAGACGAAAACGGCCCTGATACGGGGTCTGGAATCGGCTCTGCAGGTCGGCAGCGGCATAGCGATTTATCGAAGTTATTAATTCTATGAGCGACTCAAATCTTTTACCCGGCCCGCCTCATCGTAACGGCCGACCATACTCCGGCGATCTGGCGCCACGCCAGTACCTCGAACCGGCGTCAGGCGGGCAGCCTCCCGAAGAGGAGACAACCGACAAACTCTTCACCTACTGGCGGGTCCTGCGGCGACACAGAGGGATACTGCTCGTGGCTGTCGCCCTGGGCGCTATTGCAGGAGTCCTGAGCACGCTTCCGCAAACGCCGGTCTATCAGGCCACGGTGGCCCTGGAGGTCCAGGGGCTCAACGAAGATTTTCTGAATATGCGGGCCATCAACCCCACCGTCTCGACGACTACCTGGGACCCTTCCTACGACATTCAGACCCAGGTAAGAGAGATGCAGAGCCGGTCTGTGATGGAGCGTGTGATCAAGAAGATGAACACGGTGGAGCGGGCGGCCTTGACCGTAGATGCAGGCCGTGTATCGGTTTGGCGCAAGGCGCTGCACCTGGGCGACGCCACACCCCCCTCCATCGAAGCTGCCGTGGGCTCGGCCAGCGTGAGGATCAAACCCTCGTTGACCAGCCGGATCGTCGAGATCTCGTGTGACGCGGTCAATCCCAAAGTAGCGGCGCAGTTCGCTAATACGCTGGCCGAGGAATACATCCTATACAACCTGGACACCCGCTGGGAGGCCACGCAGCAGACCGGCGCATGGCTGGCTCACGACCTCGAGGATCTCAAGATCAGACTGGAGAAGTCAGAGGACGAAATGCAGTCCTACGTGAACAGCGCCGGGCTGATGTTTATCAGCGGGGCCAAGGATAAGGAAAACGTCGCTGAGGAAAGACTACGGCAGTTGCAGGAAGAGGTGATCAAAGCGGAAGCGGACCGGGTCGCGAAGCAGTCCCACTACGACTTAATTAAGAGCGTCCCGGTGGACTCGCTTCCCGAGGTGCTGGACGACCCAACACTCGCCGATTATCAAGGCAAGCTCAGCGACCTGCGCAGGCAGATGGCCGATCTTAGTTTCGCCCTGACGCCGAATCACCCCAAAGTCCAACGGTTGCAAGCACAGATCGACTCCCTCGATGTGGCGCTGAAAAAGAGCCGCGCGAATATTGTGGAGCGCGTCACAAACGATTACCAGGCGGCTCTCAACCGGGAGAAACTGCTGGCCGACCAGTTTGCACTGCAAAAAGCGCTGGTCACCGAACAAGCCGCCAAAGTGAACCATTACAACATCCTGAAGCGCGAGGTGGACACCAACCAGCAGATCTACGAAGCGATGTTGCAGCGCGTAAAGGAGTCCGGTATCGCGTCCGCTATGAAGGCGAGCGGCATCCGCATAGTGGACCGGGCGACGCCGCCGGAGGCTCCGTATAAACCGGACGAGATGCGCAGCGCCCTTGGCGGAGCGTTGACAGGGCTCTTGCTGGGTGTGCTGTTGGTCTTCATTCGAGAGCGATCCAATCGCAACCTGCAACAGCCCGGGGACACGGCCTTTTATCTCAACATACCGGAGTTGGGTGTGATCCCGACATTGGCCTCGGATCAGGCAAAGCGCGAGCGCATGGTGAACCGGGGCGCGGGTGACGGGGACGCTTTGATCCGTCCGGAAACGGACCCGGTTGAATTAGTGACGTGGAATCGCAAGCTCTCTATGTTGGCCGAAGCTTTCCGCACCACGTTGACGTCCCTGTTGTTCTCCGGGCATAATGGCAGCCAGCCGCGCCTGATCGTGCTCACGAGCCCGAGTCCGTCGGAAGGCAAAACGACCGTGACGATCAACCTGGCGATCGCGTTGGCAGAAATCAATCGGCGGGTCCTTCTGATCGATGCGGATATGCGGCGGCCACGACTCCAGGATCTTTTCGGTCTAGGTGCGGGGCCGGGGCTTGCCGACCTGCTCCGGGAGAAAACGTCAACCAACGGCTTGACCACGGAGCAAGTGATCTGTCCGACCGCCGTTCCGGGGTTGTATGTCATGCGGAGCGGGCGGAACTCCGGTGTAGTGTCGAACCTCCTGCACTCTTCACGGCTGCCGGAGCTGCTCCAGCAGTTACGCAACGAATTCGACACCGTGGTGATCGACACTCCGCCCGTATTGCACATCTCCGACGCCCGTGTCATCGGCCGGCTGGCTGACGCGGTGCTTTTGATCGTGCGTGCCGGCCAAACCACCCGCGATGCGGCGATGATGGTCAAACAACGTTTTGGCGAGGATGGAACGCCGATTTTGGGCACCATCCTCAACGGCTGGGATCCGAAGCACGAAACTTACGGGTATAAATACCGGTACTACAACGGAAACGGCGCGCATTACTCACAGAAAGAAATCGTTTCCGAGCCGGAGAAGCAATAGAACCCTGACGCCTGCCTGGCGAGATGGCTTTCCGACGCCTGGGATTCCCCC
>Ga0187803_10000955_pt1 | contig 11226 bp, 14 predicted proteins | sample NC_wetland_sal_i_2_FD_132425 | JGI IMG/M metagenome (GOLD analysis project Ga0187803, IMG submission 132425) | Wetland sediment microbial communities from Neuse River Estuary, North Carolina, USA - Control_3 | ecosystem: Environmental > Aquatic > Freshwater > Wetlands > Sediment | place: USA...
ACGGGCGATGTCCGGCAAATGCAAGAGGATGCCGGCTGGGCCGCCCTCAAGAGGCTCGAGGAAATAGTTTCGCGGAACGCCCCGCTGACCATCGAACCGAAATTCCTAGTCAAGTTCGGGACGCCAAGCAAGATGATTCTGCACGTTGCCGGCACCCTCGGAGCAGATCTCATCGTCATGGGCTTGAATCGTTCACGGCATATCGGAACAGCTTCTCATATGCCATGGGACACCGCGTATCAAGTGGTGCGCAGCGCAGTTTGTCCTGTCTTGACGGTTAGAAGTTGAGCCAGGCCCACGCCTGCCGGAACGAACGGTACACCAGGAGACCAGGAGCAGATAGTGACCGAGCCGAGTCATTAGTCCAATCGAAGTGAGAAAATTGACATGGCTGATCGGATCTGGTTTCGGATTCAGAGATGCCAAAAATAGATGCTTATGCGTTCCCGCGCGATAAATCGCCCTATCACGAGTTAAGTGGCCTAGAGGGGGGCGCCAATTCCCGATAATTCGAGTTACTGAACATGTAGTTCTAGTGTGCCCAAGCGATCATAGCTACCAAGGTTCCATTTGCACCGCCTGGAGAGAGTACGAGTGATGGTTCATGTGTGGCAAGAGGTGACACCAATTGACTCTCGCTGCGTGCGGTAACGTCTTTGTCCGATGATATTTGACAATCGGGGATGCAGTTTCGATTCGCCTAATCGCCGGGCACGTGCTTACGTGCAAAAAAACAAGCCTGAGGTCTCCATTGACTTGAAATTTACCGGGGACTAGCATTTTCGTTAGAGGGTGCGCGGCAAGGAGATCCTCTCATGCCGGCCCGAGCTAGATCGAAAGATTTCTTCGTCAGATCTCCCAGACATTTGTGCAATCTGTGCCCCGGACACAGGGCATCGTGCCCGCGACGCGCTATCGGTCTCACATTCCGGGTCGGCACAACCGGAGAGTCGTGTCGGCCGAGCGGCTCTTCATCTGTCGGGCACTCACAGTCGTTAACTCCCGAAACTGGCCGAGGTGATCCGATGAGAACAAAGGTTAGTTGGAAACCGCTGGGGCACTCAGCAAAAAGGTGGCAAGGAATCACGCTACGTAAAGATTCGACGGCAACACTGCGCCATATCCGGCCACCCACGAAGAAGGGTTGGACTCAAGTGCAAATGTGGAAGTAGTCGGGCCCCTTATTGTCGGGGGTGGCTTTCTTCAATTGCACAAAGCAGGAGGAGCAAATATTTGGCTGCGAGAGAACCTGAGCGAGTAGGACGGGCCAAGCGGCAGCTCAGGGCAGGTCGCGCAGGAGGGAATTGTGCAGGCTGAACTCTCTCGAGTGAACCCAATTAGCCGCAATCAGATTCGACGATTGCATGGCTTGTGGCATCGCTGGGCGGGTCGGCTTGGGCTTTCGCGTGACGCCGACCGCGAATTACGCCATTACTACATCGAGCGCTTCACCGGCGGCCGGGCCCACGAGACGCGCGAATTGACCGAAAGCGACGCAGCCTGCGTCATCGATTGGCTGGCAAGACTGACGCATCAAGCCGAGACGCGCCTGAATCAAGCGGCTGGCACGGCGGGTCGACACGGTTACCCTGAGCGCGCTCGCGTCGCCGCAAACTCCACAGCTTGGCGTGCGCTTTGGAGCTGCGCGTCAGCGTTAGAAATGGAACACGCAGACCTGGAGAAGTTTGTTCGGAATCACTATGCCGGAGTGGGTTTACATGGGTTAAGCGACATCCACACGATGGCCGACTTGAACCGTGTTCTCTGGGGTCTAAAGGCGATGCTGCGCCGTCGGCATGGAGAAAATAGAACCCTGCTGCCAATCAAGCGGGCTGCATAGCTCTCGACACAGCCTGGAAGCAACAATGGACCTGACGTAACGGAGGGGGATCGACGAGGCAAGCATGATAATTCCCATCCAAAATCAATTGCACAGTGGCCATCGCTTACGAGGGTTTTCGTGCGGGACGGAGACAGTTCCTTCCTCACTTTCAGGTCGGTGCCGCAAGCTCCTCAGATTTCGCTCCACGCGACAACACGTGAATGAGAGGGTTGCCATTGCCTGAGGATATTTAGGTGCTCGCCTCGCGGAACCAGGAGGAAACATGAAACTTCTTGTCGCTGTCGATGACTCGAAATACTCGGAAGCTGCTGTGAACGGCGTGGCGAACTATTTCAAGCCACAAACCGCGGAAGTCAGGATTTTGCATGTCCTGACGCCAATCGTACTCTCCGCTCTCCCTCAGATGTCGCGTGGATATGCCCCCGAACTGGAAGAGCAGGCAAAACAAGGGCGCGATCTTGTCGATAAATGTGCGCAGCGATTACACGTGAATGGCTATAAGGTTGACTCCGAGGTCGAAACGGGCGACGTCCGCGAGTCAATCATCAACTCTGCCACGCGCTGGCATGCGGATCTCATCCTCCTTGGATCCCATGGACACAAGGGCATGGGGCGGCTGTTGCTTGGCAGTGTCGCCGAATCCGTCGTACGTCACGCAAACTGTTCGGTCCTGGTCGTTCGTCTGCCAGCAAGCCCATAGCTGGATTGCGAGTGGATATTTGTTCGTGCGATTGTCGGAGCTCATTCCGGCATCGGACTTGACCTGGAGTTGCCCAGAAACTCGGAGGGAATGCCCATGGTCAGAAAATCTGCTATACAACAACCCAATGACAGCAGACCTGCCTTAAGCGTCCGAAACCATTCCTCTCGCTTCGATAGGTGGCTCTTGCGTCGTCTCTATTCTTCTCTTGGTAATCCACAGGTCCGTCTTACGTTAGGAGACTCGCTCGAAATTTCGTCAGAAGGCGCTTCTCCCATCGCTAACATCGTCATTCAGGATCGTAGAACCCTCCTTCAGATGCTTCTCGACCCTCAGCTCGGCTTTGGCGATGCCTACACTGCGGGGCGGGTCACCGTCGACGGCAATCTCGTCGATGCGTTGGAAACGGTCTTTCGTTCCATGTCCACGATCAAGTCGGGCAATTGGTACGCCAGGAGCGTATCGCTTATCCTGGCCTTCCTGCAGCGCAACTCCGTGTTAGGGGCTCGCAAGAACATCCATCACCATTACGATCTGGACGCCAATTTTTTCCGCCTCTGGCTGGATTCGCAACTTGTCTACTCCGGTGCCTATTTTTCTTCTCCCTTGCTCGGTCTGGAAGAAGCGCAAATCGCCAAAATGGATTATATCTGCCACAAGCTCAATCTCCAGCGCGGTGAGCGCGTCATCGACATCGGCTGTGGCTGGGGCGCCCTCGCCCTTCATATGGCCCGACACTACGGTGTAAACGTCCAGGGGGTCAGTAATTCTCATGAGCAGATTCTCTGGGCTCGCCGCCGCGCCGCCAAACTCCGCCTCGCTCAGCAAGTCGAGTTCATCGAAGACGATTACCGCAATATCTTTACTCAATGCGACGCCCTTGTTTCCGTCGGCATGTTGGAACATGTCGGGGCGGGGCATTATCGCGATATGGGCAGAGTGATCCACCGCGTGCTCGACTCTGCAGGCCGGGGGCTGATCCAGACGATCGGCCGCAATCAGCCGCGCCCTTTCAATCTTTGGACCCGCAAACGCGTTTTCCCGGGTACTTATGCCCCCACGCTCAGTCAGACCATGGATCTCTTCGAGCCTGGTGACTTCTCGATCGTCGATGTCGAAAATCTTCAGCCTCACTATGCCCGGACCTTGGAGTACTGGTTCGAGCGCTTCGAGGAATCATCTGCCAAAGTTTCGGAAATATTCGGCCCGGAGTTCGTCCGGCTCTGGCGACTCTACCTCGCCGGGTCGCTTGCCGGATTTCGCTCTGGCTCGCTCCAGCATTTTCAGATTCTGTTCGCGCGAAAGGCGTGTCAGCGGATTCCGTTGACGCGCGCACAACTCTATGCAGCAGAAGAACCCAGGCAATTAGCAGAGAAAGGGATGTATGCCGTCCGTTGAGGAACCGGATTCTCGTTTTCGCGGATTTATCTGCAGGAAGGAGCCAGACCGTGCCGATCTCAACGCGCATCAAAAACCATCTGGAAGAAAACAAAATTTCCTATTCTCCCCTTACGCACCCATCTGCCTACACCTCGCAGGGCGCTGCCGCCGTCATGCATGTTCCTGGCCGTGAAGTGGCCAAGACGGTGGTGGTGCAGGCGGGGAACGACTACTACCTTGTCGTGCTGCCGGCTTCGTATCACGTGAATCCTGTCAGACTCGCGCACGTGGTCGGCCATCCGGTCCGCCTTGCGAGCGAAAGTGAGTTTGCCAGCCTGTTCCCCGATTGTGAACTGGGCGCGATGCCGCCTATGGGTGAGCTTTACGGCTTGCCTGTCTACGTGGACGAATCCCTCGCCGCTGACAAGGAGATCGTTTTCAACGCCGGCACACACAGGGACGCCATCCGCATGAAGTATGATGACTTTGTCAGCCTGGCCAGACCCATAGTGTGCTCGTTTGCAGCCAAACGCTAGGCGGTAAGGTCGGCCCTAACCCGGAACGGCGATCGCACGATGCTGGCTTGCTTTGTAAAGCAATCACCAATGTCCCGTGTGGGGCGGAGGTACCCATGTTGAAGCCTGGTGTGATTCAGTCTCTTCCTGTACTTGCGGGGCCTGTTCTGACCGTCTACTTGAACACCGATCAGGCAAAACAGATCAACCGAGGGTTCAAGCCAGGTTATCTAATCCGGTTAGAATCTCAGGCTAAGTTGATCGCTCAAACAGTTTCACCGGACGGGCAAGAACTCTTCCGAAGACAACTGCAGAGAATCAGGACCTATCTGGAGAGACAGTCACTGCGGTGTCGAGGCGTCGTAGTGTTTTCTGGAAGAGATACCTGGGAGTTTGTTCCGCTCCAGGTGGAAGTGGAGGACGAGGTCCACTGGGGCACTCCGGCCCTAGCGCAGCTGTTGTGGCTGCTCGATGAGCATAAACGGTACGGGGTCGTGGTTCCCGGGCGAAAGCGGACGCGATTTTTCCTGTACTGGCTGGGAGAAACTCGTGAGCTGGAGGAGAAGAAATTCCGGCTGGAACCCTCAAAAAAGAAGGAGATGGGCCCCGTTGCGCGTCGTGGAGTGCGACTATCTCGTGGGACGAATCGCGATGTCTTCGAGCATCACGTGGCTGCTGAATTCGCGCACTATGATCAGCAGATTGCCGAGCGCATTGGGCGTTGGGTCGCAGCGGAGCAGTTGGAGTCGATCTTTTTGGTTGGTTTAGCCCAAATGGTGAAGGCCATTCGGAAAAAGCTTGCACCAACTCTGGTCGAGAAAATAGTGCTGATCGAGGAGGACCTCGGCTGGGTCTCCCGGACCGAACTGTTTGATCGCATCGAACCTGCCGTAGTCAGCTACAAACGGAAGTGTGAAATGGCTGTGGTTGATGCGTTGCTGGGTGGCGTCCGGGACGTCGTGCTGGGAATCGACGAAACTTTGGTTCAACTTCAGCAGGGAAAGATTCGCAGCGTTGTGGTGGAGAAGGGGCTAAATGGAAGCTTGCAGCAGTGTACAAGCTGTTCCTGGACGGACCGCGCGTCAGACCCAGTTTGCCCGGCATGCGGAGGGAAGCGGGTGAACGTTGCGCTCCGCGACGTGCTACCTGAACTGGTGCGACGCCACGACGCCTCGCTAGAAATCGTGTCTACGGAAAGTGCAGCCAAACTGCGAGCAAGAGGCGGGATGGGCGCCTGGCTGCGAGAGTTTGAAAAGAAAGAATACCCAGCGTCCGCATAACTGGTGATAAGCCGATTTATCATGTCGGGAACGCACAGGGTCTGCTTTTAGCATTTCTGAATCCGAAACCATCAAGAGCGAATTTCGTCCCGCTACCGTTTGTAACCAATGTTCCGCAACAAATCGTGCCGCCATTCGATATCCGACGACCCCTCTACACCATTCCCATACGTGGCCGTTTCTCCCATTGCTCAGCTTGGTTTTGACGACCCCGCCCAATTTCGCGGTTCCGGTTTTCGATTCTGCCTCGAGAACTCGATACATCTGTCCTTCGATCCGAATGACCACTCCCTCTTTTGGCACCGCCGCGGTAAACATAGAGTTCCTTCAAAACACTCTCTCTGCTTTCTTCTGAACCTGATTCTCCTCCCCTTCAATGATGGAAATCACCATCACATCGCCCAAATCGGCTGACCGAATGAACCGTATTCCAGCATAGGGGCAGAGAGGGAACAGCTGGCACCTTGGTCTTCCCAAGCGCAGTCCCCCGTCAAATGAGCTTTTCATTCGCATTCGAACAGTCTCTCCATGAACCGCCGCATCCGCTGGTAGTGTCAGCCTTTCCAGTAGATTCGATCACAGCGCGGGCACACATGGAACTCTTGGTAGTATTGCGCTGTCTTTGGTGGTAGCCGACCGCTGATCAAATCCTTTGCCGTTAGCTGCAACAAAGAGTTGCACTGCACGCACCTGGAGAAGGGCCTAATCGCCCCCGAAAGGTCGAAGCGCTGCAAAACCTCAACGAGCTGCTCGCGAGGGTCCGTCGCCCGCACATAGTAACCCCGGGTTACCTCGTTTCGTTTGAGTAATCTGCGATCCCTCGTGAGCAGAATTCGTCGTTCTTTGGAGGAGATCGTCGCCAGCTCTTCATCCTGAGTACCGTCGCGGTATTTGGTGTCGAACCCCAGCATCCGCAGATCCCGCACGAGTCGGCCGAGGTGCGTATCGGCGACAAAACGCGATCCACGGAGCGGCTGAGGTTGGCACCGAACAAGTGTCGAGATGTCGATGGATTCGAAGACGGGGTAGACGCTGATTCTGTCTCCGTTCCGCAAGCGGTACGTAAAATCCTCCGACTCGCCGTTCACCAGCATGAGGTCCACCTCCGTATGCGGGACGCCGAGCGTTTCGATCATGTCTTTGATGGAGCCGCTTACCTCGAATGTGTAGGAAGTCGCCCCTCCTCTCCTCCACGGCGCCAGGAAGTCGTTTAGCTCTGCGTAGAAGCGCACGTCGACTTGCTTCTTCATGACGCTATTCTATCTCCCCTCGAAACCCGCCAGCCAGAGCCGTCGGCGGCGCCTCTTGGAGAATGACTGTAGGTGAAGGGGCTTGACCTGCTACAACCCGCAGAGTCTTTCAGACATTATCCACCCTTGTTAGGCGAAATTGTTGGAAGCTTGATCTGTGATTCAGTCTGACGGTGATTTTGGACGTGTTGTTGTCCGAGAGAGCGGTTACAGCAAGACTATTCAGCGAAAGTTTCAAGGCTTGTGGACTGGCCAGAAACGTCAGTGTTTTCTCGGAGGCGCGTTTTCACGAAGACCTAGAGGAAGGCGCGATGCTCTGCGCGCGTTCGATAAAGCCGTTTGAAGGAACGGACGGCGACATCCGCAAAGTCATCCGAGACGGCCTCAGCGGATAATTGATAGCCTGTGGCCAGCAAAGCGAGGTACTTGTCCCATTTTTGCACCATCTCTTCTCGTGGAAGCCATCCTGTTCCTGCACCTGCTTTGGAGTGCTTGGGTGTTGCTGGGCTGGACGGTGACGCGCTGTCGCCGCGTTCTGCGGACACTGCACATCGCTTCACTCACCTACACCATCGTCATCGAGCTAGTTCCTTGGCCGCCGTGCCCGCTCACCGTGGCCGAAACGTGGCTTGAAGCTCGTGCGGGCATCGAACCTGCACACGGACCGTTTCTGGTGCGTGTTCTCAATGCAGTTGTGTATCCCGACCTACCGGAGTGGCTCGTCGTTTGCTGTGCGGTACTTGTTTGCGTGGCGATCCTATCGGTGTATCTGCGGCGCTATCATCGCCCGGCCGCGTGCGGTCAGTGGTGACGGAAACTGCCAGCGAGGAAGGTCGAAGATGAATGGGGAGCCTGCGGGGATGAGTCGCGCAAGCTACGCAAGTTCGCGAAGGCGCGCTCTTGAATGGGTGACTGCCAGCGAATACTCTTGCTTGGAATGGCTCAGCTGATGGGCAGTCGCAATCGAATGAAATAGCCGAAGACTGCGTCGGCTTGCGGAAGAGGTGTGTCCCATGAAACGCAAGGCATCGTTCTTTTTGGGGCTTGTGCTCGCGACAATAGCTTTCTCCCTGGGCTTGGCAGCGGAGGACCTCAAGCCCGTCAAACTCCCGGCGCCGCAGACCGACGGAGGCCGCCCTCTGATGCAGGTGCTCAAGGACCGGAAATCGACCCGCGAGTTTGGCCCGGCCAAACTTTCGCCGCAAACGCTTTCCAACCTGCTTTGGGCGGCGTTCGGAATCAACAGGCCTGATGGGCGCCGCACTGCGCCCTCCGCCATGAATTGGCAGGAAGTGGGCATTTATGTGGCGACTCCCGAAGGCGTGTACATCTACGATGCAAAGGACAATGCACTAAACCCTGTTTTGGCGGGCGACTTCCGGGCAGCCACGGGCACGCAGTCATTTGTGAAGGACGCGGCTGTGAACCTAGTTTATGTCTCTGACCTTTCTAAGACCGACAACGCTGCATCCACCGAGGCGGAGATGTACACCGCCGCCGACGTGGGATTCATCGCGCAAAACGTTTATCTCTACTGTGCCTCCGAGGGGCTTGTCACGGTGGTGCGGGCGAGCATCGATACGCCCGCGCTGGCCAAGACCCTGAAGCTGCAGCCGCAGCAGAAAATCATCTTGGCGCAATCGGTCGGGTATGGATACTCACCCTCGACTCAGAGCGTCGGAAGAACCGAAGTCATCGCCAGACATGAATCTGGGAAGAAGAGTTCTCGACCAGGCGCTCAAGCTGCTTGTTGTTTTAGATGTTCGGCGTCGAAACGCACTCCTTTCTTCCAAACCAGCAAAGTGATGGCTGAGATTTTGCGCGCCAACGTGAGACGCGCCATCGATGGCTTCATTCCGCGGGCAAGACAAGCTTCGTAGAAATTCTGAAAAGGTCCGCTGTTGGCAGCAGCCCAAGTCGCTGCGCCCTTGAAGATATTTTTCAGATCATGGTTATGGTTGCAGTTGAGTCCCCGGATGGCCAGGACCTTTTTGGATCGTTTGAGTTGGCCGCCAACGAAGCGGTATTCACCGCTCCCGTAGGTCTTGAGCGCCAGACCGATGTAGGCCCAGAACTGGCGCTTGGTGCGGAAGCGATGCGGCGTCTGAATCAAAGCAACCAACAAGGCTGCACGGATGGGGCCGATCGAAGGAATCTGGCGGAGCAATTTCACTGCGAAGTGCTTCCGACTTTCGTTGAGTAGTTCTCGTCGAGCCTCCTGACGCAACGCCGCTAAGGCATCGAACTGCTGGTAGTAGAATTCGGCACGGCGGCGCACACCAGCTTCGTTAAACTTCGAGAGCCATTCTGCTCGGTGGCGGGGTGCATACACTTGCTGACCGGCACAAGGGATCGCCCAACTTCGATAAATCGCTTTTAGCCGGCTCATAACCCGCGTCAGATCCCGAGTGATCGCCAGGTAGCTGCGTGCCAGTTCCTTCAAAGTTCGCATGCCGTGTTCGCCGTGATAGACCGACTTCAGCTTGCTTCTGTACAACAGCTCGGCCAGCTCGCGTGCGTCGTTGCGATCATTCTTGTTCCCAACTTTTCCCAGGGTGTTTTTGCGCGGGTCGCAGACCAGAACTTGTGTGACATGAGCCTTGAGCAGATCATGCAGCCAGGCCGCGCAGGTTCCTTCTTCAAAGGTCACATGCAAACTGCCACGCAGGCCGCGAAGAAACTGAAGAATGGTTTCCGCTTGGGTTTCCAGAATGGCTTCCATTACCAGCTTGCCGGCAGAATCGAGAACCGCCACGGAGATCGTTGCTTGGTGCACATCCAGCCCAATATACTTGGCGTCATTCATCGGGGCGCTCCTTGTTGTAGGTAGTGATGCGAACGATCAAAACCTACTCCATTCGGGCGCCCTTTTATAATGCGTTAATCAGGACTTGAGGATTACTGTCACAGTGAATCGGCTATCCATTGCTTAGGCCACTGCAGCAATCCTTGCACATGAGTCGAACCGGGAGTATATTTCGAGCCGACGATAAGCTTTCTCGGCGTTCGGGCCACTTCATTCGGTGAGACGGTTAGATGAGTTCTTCAGCCGCAGTCGCCATCGCTCCCAGCCTTACAGTGAGTCACGAACGGATGGAGCGTAGGTTTTATCTCCTGGCAGGATGTCTCTTTCTCGTTTGCGTTGCTCTTGGTTTCAGCCAGTTTTATCTTCACGGCCATAACGTTGCAGGCGAACCGGTCACCCAGCAGATCGCTCCGTTGGTCTATCTTCACGGGATTGGCATGTCGGCGTGGGTTCTTTTTCTCATCGCGCAGTCCAGCCTAATCGTGAGCGGCAACCGCAAGCTGCACATGTCCCTTGGAATCGGGGGCGCGGTTTTGGCTGCCTTCCTGCTGATCGCGGGATTGTTTACCGCGGTCGGCTCGGTCCATTACCGTCCCGACGATTTTGGGTTTTTTGGTGGCCCACGCCACTTTTTGATCGTTCCCATAACCGACATCGTGGGATTCGGAGCGCTGGTCGCGATCGGGTTGGGAAACCGGCGCCGGGCGGAAATTCACCGGCCTATGATGTGCCTGGCGACCGTGTTTGTCATGACGGCCGCGCTGTTTCGCATTCCTTTCATCAGAGGCCCGCTTGTGAGCGAGATGAACGGTTCCAGTTTCGCCGTGTTTGCTCCGTGGATTCCCATGCTGACCTTAGGGCTGCTGCTGGGGTTAATCAAGTGGTTGATGACCCGCTCCTGGGACCGTTATTTCGCGCTCGGATGGACAGGTATAGCTTCGGTTTGTGTGCTCCAGGTTGGCGTCGCCAACACCGCCGTGTGGAACCGCATTGCCGGCTGGGTGACAAGCTGAGCTAACACTAGGTTCGATTTCACCGGACCCGCGATTCTAGCTAGAATCTTCGGTTCTGACGCCGTGTGTCAGCTCGTACTATGAGGAACTTTTCCGATTACCGCTGCCGGCTCAGATGGTCGACGCAACACTTGCTTGAAGTTTACTCGCAGGAGTCTGGAACCCTAAGGTCTTTCTGGGACGTTGATTCAAGCGCAGCGAGACCTGGTCGAGTTGCGCTTGAGAGATGGGCGACAAGTCGGTGCCTCGCGGGAAGTATTGCCGCAGTAGCAGGTTGGTGTTTTCGTTCGTGCCACGCTGCCAGGGACTCTGCGGATCGCAGAAGTAGACCTTCACCTCCGTCGCCACCGTAAAGTCCTTGTGTTTGGCCATCTCCAGTCCGCGATCCCAGGTCAGCGAGCGGCGCAGGGTTGCGGGAAGTTTACGAACGTGTTTGCTC
>Ga0187803_10000958_pt1 | contig 11214 bp, 15 predicted proteins | sample NC_wetland_sal_i_2_FD_132425 | JGI IMG/M metagenome (GOLD analysis project Ga0187803, IMG submission 132425) | Wetland sediment microbial communities from Neuse River Estuary, North Carolina, USA - Control_3 | ecosystem: Environmental > Aquatic > Freshwater > Wetlands > Sediment | place: USA...
CCTTCGCCATGGTGGCGCGGCCATCGGCATCCACCATGCGGGCGCCCTTCCGCTCAGTGAAGGCGTCGGCCAGACGGATGGCGAACGCGCCTTCCTTGGTGTCTCCGAAAGTGACATCTACCGCGGCAGTGAGAGTGATCTCGAAGTCAATGGTGCGCAGGTTGGGATCGGAAGCGAAGCCCATGTTGCGCGTTTCGACGAGCAGCACTTTGCCGTCGGGATCGCGCCAGTCCATGGTCGCAGTGAGGACTCCGCGGGCGCCGTCTTTCCACTCGGCGTTGCGCACCACGATGCGGCCGATGTGCGGCTTGGTGTAGGAGGGATCGTTCTCCCAGAACTTGACGCCATTGACGTCGTCGTAGGAGAACCACAGGCCGGTATGATGCAAGTGGTCGCGGCTCTCGCCGGGGATCTCCTCCATGGGGAAATGGCGGGTCACGATTTTGCCCGAAGCGGAGCGCAGCGGGGCCAGGTACGGCTTGCCGGATTCGGCGCCGTAGTGAAACGTGGTGAAGGGCTTGCCATCGATATCCACGGAAACCTGGTCGCGCGCGAAGCGGACTTGGGCGGACAAGCATGCCCCGGCACCAAGAAGAGTCGCCAACAGAATCAAAGAGAGTCGCATGTCACAGCAAGTGTAACGCCGGGCGGAGCGCCATGCCAAGATGCGCGGAGCGCGGCTACCGGAGATAATGGCATTCTATGTTACTGAAATACGTTTCGGCTGCTTGTTTGATGGCGATGGCGATGGCGGCCTCGGCCGCACAGCCGGTGCCCGAGTTGCGCGTGGAGCCAACGGCGGGCGGCTCGATCTTCTACATCAAGAACGGCTCGACCGAGCCGCTCACGGCGTACCTGATCGAGCTGGTGGACTATCCCGGCAGCTACTACGCGATGTGGCAGGACGATGTCTCCACGCCGATTGCGCCGGGGGCCGAGAAGCGCATCCAGATTTCCAACATGACGGTGGGGGCGGTGCCGGACTATGTGAAGATGCAGGCGGCCATCTACGCCGACGGAAGCTCGAGCGGGATTCCGGAGAAGGTCACGCAACTGGTGGAGCGGCGGCGGTTCACGCTGGCCACGACGCGCGAGCTGATTGGCCGGCTGGAAAAGGCGCAATCGGCGGGGACCGCGAAGGCTTCGGTAATGGCCGATTTGAGGCAATGGGCGGGATCGATCGAGCAGCAGGGGCGGCCGAATCGAAACTCGCAGGCGACGATCAACCAGGCTGCGGGGCGGCCGCTGATTGCGGATGCGGCTGCCGGGTTGGATGCGCACTCGATCGAGGAGGAACTGGCGCGGCTGCGTGCGTCGGAGAAGGCGCTGGCGGCGAGTAAGCCTCCGCTGTAGGAGGTGTTGCAAAGTCTGCGGCGGTGGTTGACCAAGAGTGCGGGAAGCCTGGCGCTAGCCGGGCAAGCCATGGGTGCCGCTGATGCTGCGTACCGGCATCTCCGCCAACCCCGACCGAGAGCAAGGAGCCTCGCGGCTCAATGGCGAACCGGCCGTTGGCGGTGACCGAGAATACATCCGATTCGCGCCGTGCAGCGTGCGTGGGTTGGCGGAACCTTCGCTTAACGGGGCGAGCGCCAGGCGCCCGGTCTGCGAAAAAGCCGCCATCGCCAGAAGTGGAATCATGGTCCTGGCGACGGTTCGTACGCAGTGTGCCTCCCGCGTATCGTTTGCTGATATTGACTACCAGGATACGCCGGTGGCTTTCCCAGTAGAATAAGGGCATGGAAGTAGCACCGCGCCCCGACCGCGACCCGGTGGTGGAGGCGTACAAGAAAGACATCGACCGTACGCTGATCCGTGAAAACCTGAAGCTCACGGTGGAGGAGCGCTTTCGGAAGGCGATGGCCCTGGCGCGCTTTGCCGACGAGATGCGCCGGGCGGGCCGGGAAGCGCGGTCGCGGAGGCCATGACCGATTTCGGCGCGCTGCTCGCCACGCTGGGGCGCTCGGCGTCCATTGCGCAATTTTGGTCGTACGGCAGGCGGCGGTAGACTCAGGGTATGAAGGAGCTCCGTCCACTAACTCCGGAGCAGCTTGCCCATGCCGAAGACTGTTTGCTCCATCCCGCCCCGGGAAGCCGAATCGAGGCCGCTCGGAAGTACGGCGTCGACTTGACTTTGCTGTTGGAGCAGTTGCGGCTCACGCCCGCCGAGCGCGTTCGAAAGCTCGAGCGCGCCGCGATCGCCCTGGAACGTGTGCGCGGAATCGCACGCAGGCATTCCTGATGCAGTACGAAAAAGCAGTCCAAGCACTCTGCGACGCGGGAGTGGATTTCGTGGTGACTGGCGACGTGTGCGCTGTTTTCCACGGAAGTACCATGGTCACTTACGGCTTAGACGTTTGTTACTGCCGAACCTCCTCGAATTTGCAGCGCCTGAGCACAGCCCTGGCGCCATTCCATCCAAGACCAAGGGGGTTCCCGGATAGCCTGCCCTTCCTCTGGGATGAAGGGACTTTGCGCAACGGAACAGTCTTCACGTTGCGGACCGATATCGGCGAGATCGACCTCCTGGCCGAAGTTGCAGGCTTGGGCGCCTATGACGACGTAAGGGCGCGCTCCATCATGGTGGAAGCGTTCGATCGGCGAATCGCAACGTTAGACCTCCGCGGCCTGATTCAGGCAAAGCGCGCTGCTGGCAGAGGGAAAGATCTTTCCGCCCTTCCCGAACTGGAGAGCCTCCTGGATTCCGGTGTACCATAGCCTGTCGCCGGTCCGGCGGTGGGACTGGCGATGAGCCAGATCCTGACGCTCTATACCATGCCGGTGGTTTATCTGTATCTGGATCGATTGCGGATCCGCGGCGCGGAATTTCGCCGCCGCCTCTTGCGGAGATCGCCCAGGGAAGTCTACGGCGGGTCGTAACAGAGAGCCGCGACTATCAGGGAGCGGGCCCTCCTGAGGCGGTCAGAAAAAGCGCCGGCTCATCACCGAGCGGCGGATTCCATGATAGACCAGCAGGAAAAGCACCGACCCGGCGATGGCCACCAGCAAGCTGTTCAGATTCAGCGTGGTGATGCCGGTCAAACCCAGAATGTGAAAAACCCAACCGCCCACGATCGCCCCGACAATGCCCAAAAGAATGTCGAGAACCATGCCTTCACCGCGGTGATTGACCAGGTGGCTGGCAATGAAGCCGGCCAGCAATCCAAGCAGAAGCCAAGCGAAAAGAGACATTTATACCTCCCGGCGCGTTCATGACGGACGCACCTGTCGTTTCTACAAATGCAGGTTGCGTACCAATGGGATCGCTAGAACAACGTACTAAAACCATACCCGTACCACCGGGACTTTAATCGAACCCTATCGTTGGTGAATACTCGAAGCTTAGCGGGAGTGACAGGACCGCATCTGCGGGAAGGAAGAGGAGGTCCATGAGCTGTTCGAAAGCGGTGGAATGGATCGATGAAGTCTCGGCCGAACGGTATCGTCCCATGATGCGCCTGCTGGACGGCGAAGATTTCGAGTTTCTGCGCTCACAACCGGGCATCACTCGACGGCAAATCGCCAGAATCCGCATCCAGCGCTGCCGGATCTTTCGCGGATACCTGCGCTCGTTGAATGCGGACTTCGGAAGTGTCTGCGAGGCTCTCAAGCTGGTCGTGGCGGCATCGGGCATAGACCGCCCCGATCTGGCCAGCCTGCTCCTGCGACACCAGGCGCAGTTCGCTCGCGCCATGATCCGGGCCCAATTCCGGCTGCTGCTGTATACCTGGGGTCTCGGCCGCGTCGATGTCGCCGGCCTCGTCGAGCTATTCGACGGGATGCGCCGGGAATTGATGACCATGGCTCCGGCTGCGGTGTGAAGCCACGCCGCAGCCTACGCTACCTGGCACTCCTCCAGAGTTGCCGGCGGCACGCCCAGCTCCTCGAGTTCCTCGTAGAATCCTTGCGTAACCTGCTCGTGAAACCAGTCATGCACGCTGAGGGTGGCGGCGTGGATTTCGTCGTCGTGCTGGACCAGGCAGACCTTGCAGGGTCGAGATTCGGCCGGCATCGCGTCCTCCTTATACCGTACTCCCGCAGACTAGCGCCATGCGCCGCCGAAGACAAGCCATGCAGTGGTAAGCAAGGACCAGTACACTTCGGTTACCGTACTCCTGCTGCCTGTGGTCGTCGCAGTACCGCTCTCCTCTAGCGCGTGTAACACGGCATTAGAATGGCGCCATTGGGCGCGCGCGAGATTCACCTTTGGCCGGCCTCGGTCGACGTTGCCGAGTGGCTGTTCCCGCTCCTCTCGGAGGAACAGCGGGAACGGGCGCGCCGCTTCCGGTTGGAGCGGGACCTGCATCGCTTTATCGCGAGCCGCGAATGGCTCCGCGTGCTCCTGGGCCGATACCGGCAGACCGAAGGCGCCGCCCTGCGCTTCGGCTATGGACCCAAGGGCAAACCGAATGTCGGGGGCGGGCCGCAATTCAACCTTTCGCATTCCGGCGGGATGACGCTGCTGGCATTTTGCGCCGAAGAGGAAGTTGCGTGGACCTCGAGGCCATCCGTGAGGTCGACGATGCGGAGGCGATCGCCCGCCGTCCCTTTGCTCCCGACGAAATCGCGCGGTGGCTGGCGGCCCCTCCGCCCCCTGCGCAGCAAGGTCTTCTTCGATTGCTGGACGCGCATGGAAGGGGTGGCCAAGGCCTCCAGCGAGGGACTCGCGGCGGCCCTGCCTCCCCGGCGACACGTGGCCGCTGTTTGACGTCAGCCCCTCGCCGGCCTATGCCGCGGCACTGGCGGTTCGCAGCCAAGGGTGGAGCGTCCGATCCATGGGACAATGCGGACGTGCTGCCCCCAACTCTGAAGACCATCCCGATTGACGGGCTGGAACTTGCCGTATGGGAATGGGAGGGCGCCGATCCGCCGCTCCTGTTTGCCCATGCCACGGGTTTTCACGGGCGCGTCTGGGACCAGATTGTCCGCATGTTCCCCGGACGCCGCTGCCTGGCGGTGGATTTCCGTGGTCACGGGCGCAGCAGCAAGCCGGACCCTCCTTATCATTGGCCCAACTTCGGCCGCGACCTGGCGGCGGTGGCGGAGCGCCTCGAGGTGGAAGGCGCCATCGGAATCGGCCATTCCATGGGCGGCCACTCGGTGGTGTCGGCGATGCTGCAGCGCCCCCAGACTTTCCGCGCCCTGTTGCTGGTCGACCCGACGATCTTCCCGCGCGATTATTATGGACAGACACCGCTCGATGCATCCTTCATCCTGAAGCGCCGCAACATTTGGCGGTCGCCGGAGGAAATGTTCGAGCGCTTCCGGAATCGCACGCCATTCTCGCAATGGCGTGAAGAGGTACTGCGGGACTACTGCGACTACGGACTGCTGGCCAGCGGCGGCGAGTTCGTGCTGGCCTGTCCCCCGGCGGTGGAGGCGTCCATCTACGGGCATTCGAAGGCTCCCGAATCCGATCTCTACCCGGGGATCCCGTCGATCGCGATTCCCGTCGGGGTGATGCGCGCCGGAACCGCACAGAACCGCGTAGTGCTTGATCCGACCGCGTCGCCGTCAGCGCCAGATCTGGCAGCGCACTTTCCCAACGGCCGCGACATTCCGCTGAAGGACCACACGCACTTCATTCCGATGGAAGCGCCGGAGCTGGTGGCGGAAGAGATCCGCGAATTGGGGTGAGGTGGGGCAGGCGCTACGTGTCTAGTTGGTGCGGTAGTTGGTGAACTGCATGTCGATGCCGAAATCGGACTCGCGAAGCAGCTTGATCACCGATTGGAGGATGTCGCGGTCGCGGCCGGCGACGCGCACGAAATCGCCTTGGATGGAGGCCTGCACTTTGAGCTTGCTGTCCTTGATCTTCTTGACGATCTCACGCGCCTTTTCGGTGGAGATGCCCTGCTGGAGGGTGATCTCCTGCCGCACTGTGGAGCCGGCGGCGGGGACGATCTCGCCGTAGCTCAATCCCTTGAGCGGCACTTTGCGTTTCACCAGCTTGGATTCGAGGATGTCCACCACTGCCTTGAGCTTGAACTCGTCCTTGCTGGCCAGCAGGATCTTGTTGTCCTTCTCGTTCAGCTCGATGTTGGAGTGGGTATCCTTGAGGTCGTAGCGCTGTTGCACTTCCTTCAGCGCCTGCTGAACGGCATTCAGCACCTCGGGCAATTCGATTTTCGATACGACGTCAAAAGTGTTGTCAGGCATAGGTTAGTCGGGGGCCAGGGGCCGGGGGCCAGGGGCCGGGGGGCTGGTTTGAGGGTTGGTGGAGGGCTCGTCGGGCTCCGGCCTTTGAATATTCAAGCCGAGGATGGAGCCGGCGCGGATGCGCATGGGAGTCACGCGGCGCACGGTGTCGGCGCGCGGGAAGCCCTGCACCGGCGTGGCCGGCGCCGGAATATCCGCGATGGGTGGAGCGGGGGGCGGCACGGGTGCGGCGTTCTTGGTGGTGTTCAAGGCAGCGACTACACGGCGCGCGATCTCATCGACCATCGCTTCCATGGCCGCATCCAGCGCCACGGTCACGGCGGCGCGCACCTGCTCGGCATCTACGACGGCCACGAATGGAACGGCTGCCGCGGTGCGCGGTTCGCTTTCGCCGGCCCCTGGCCCACTCGCGCTTTGGCGAGCCTGGTCCCCGGCCCCCGATCGCGCGGCCGCGGCGGCTTCGGCCAGCGGCTTTACGGCTGCGAGAAGCGCACTCGCCTCGAAGGGCTTCCTGAGGATGGCATCGGCTTCCGCGCGCCTGGTCTGCTCTTCGTCCAGCGGTTCGAGCACGCCGGCGGTGAGGATCACGCGCACGTGCCGGTGGCGCGGACTCATTTTCAGGTACTGGCAGATATCGAAGCCGGTGCGCCCGGGCATGACCGTGTCGGCCAGCACCACGTCGGGATCCACGTCCTCCAGCCGGATGAGCGCGGAATCGGCATTGCTGACGGTGACGACCTCATAGCCCTCTTCGCTGAGGATGCGCTCACCCATGCGCTGAGCGTGCGGGCTGTCGTCCACCAGCAGAATACGGCTCATTTGGTGGCGGACTTGACAGCGGCGGCAGTCGGCTTCAATTTATCGATGACCTTCTGCGGGACCCCCGCCTTGATCAGGTCCTGAACGGAGGTGTAAGGCCGGAAGGCCATCACTCTCTTGACCAGTGTCTTTCCGACAATTTTAGTCATCTCCGCTTCGGGCGCCGTGTTGAGATCGATCCCGGTGCGGGTGATCGCGATCGGCGGCGGTGCTGGGGCGGCGGCGGCCGCGGGAGTTGCGCCCTCGGCGGCTGCGGGCTGCGGCGCGGCCAGGCGGGCATCGGGCAGGGTGTTGAGCTGGTTGGAATCGGGCACTGCCGTCGCCGTAACATCGGTGTTACCCAGTTGGGGAGCCGGCGTCCCCGGCACACTGACCGGGATGGTCGGACGGAAGCCGGTCATCTGCGGGCTTCCCGATTTGGCAGACGTGCTCATATCGGGATGCGCCGCGAACGGTCCCCACACTTTGTTCAGCATGCTCCGCTTGGTACGGTTTTCCTGCTCGTACTTCATGCGGTTTACAGCCACCTGATCGGCCTCCGGCACGGGGCGCTTCATGGCCGCCAGCTTGGACTTGGCCTCATCCACGTGGGCGCTGAGCGGGTAGTCTTTCACGATCCGGGCGTACTGGCTGGCCTCCTGGTTTTCGAACTTGTCGCCCATGCGGTGGTAAGAATCGGCAAGCTGCCAGAGCGCCTCGTCGGCCTGGCTGAAGAGGGGGAACTGATCGGTGACGCCCTGCAGGCGGTTGGCCGCGGCGCCCATGCTTCCCTTCTTATGATAGAAAGTTCCGACCAGGAATTCCTTGTAGGCGAGCACCTCCTGGATATTGCGCAGCATCTGCTGCACGTCGGGCGCGAACTTACTGTTGGGGAACTGCACGAGGAGGGTGCGGCATTCGTCCTCTGCGCGCAGGGCATGCACGGAATCGCGATCGGACTTTTCCATCTGCTGGTACTGCATCTTGCAGATTTTCTCCTGCGCCTCGGCGGCCTCTTCCATGGTGGGGTAGAACAGGATGAAGTCCTTGTACTCGGCTTCGGCCTGGGCGAAGCCGTGCGCGCCGCCCTCGCGGAACCAGCTATCGGCAATAGCGAGCTTGGACTTGGCCAGGTATTCGCTGGTGTCGTAGGTGTTCATGAGGGTCTGCAGCTCGAGGCGTGCCCGCTCGAAGCGGCTGTGCTCGATGTCGCCGACCGCCCGGTCGAACAGAACCTTGTCCGGCTGCTGCGTGTCCTTGGTGATCGGATTGTCGTACTTGTGCCGCTTGAGCCCGCAGGAGGTCAGCAGAACCGCGAGTGCCAGCAGCCCGGCGGCGTATCGAAAAACGTTTCGTACCATAGCGATGTCAGCCCTTGCCCTAAACCCTGACCGCGGTGGCGTTGGCCGCGATCTCGCGCATCTCGCGCACGGTGGCTTGCGGGTCCGGACTGTGAAAGACAGCCGACCCTGTGACGATCCAATCACACCCGGCGCGTACCACCTCGCCCAGGTTTTCCAGATGCACGCCGCCATCGATTTCGATGGGCAGCGCTAACTTCTTCTCCCGCCGCATCCTATCGAGCTTGCGGACTTTCTCCAGCACGTACGGGATCAACTTCTGTCCGCCGAAACCGGGATTCACGCTCATCAAAAGCACGTAGTCGGCCACTTCCAGGATGTCTTCCAAAACGCTCACCGGAGTTGCCGGATTGAGCACCACTCCGGCCAGGGCGCCGGCCTTGCGAATCAATTCCAAGGTGCCGTCCAGGTGGCGGCAGGCCTCGTAGTGCACCGACACCGAGTTGGCCCCGGCCTCGACAAACAGGTTGGCATAGCGGTCGGGATTCTCGATCATCAGGTGAACGTCGAGGTGCAGCCGCGTTGCCTTGCGGATGGACTCGACGACGGGCGGCCCGATCGTCAGGTTGGGGACAAAATGGCCGTCCATCACGTCCAGGTGGAGGATCCGGGCTCCTCCGCGCTCGACGCGGGCGATCTCTTCCGCCAGCCGGGCAAAGTTCGCCGACAGTATGGAGGGAACGATTTCAACCATGTGCAGCTTGATTCGATTTTATCACAGCGGCCTCGAAACCATCGCCAGGGTCGCGGCCGGGAAGGCGGAGCATGGTTTCGAGGACCAGCGAGGGGGGAACGGACGCGACCACAGCTTCGTTCTCCTCCGGCTCGAGCGAGCAGGTTGCGTAGACCAGCAGGCCGCCGGGAGCGAGTGCCGTGCGCGCGTTGGCCACGAGCGCTACCTGGCGGTGCTGCAGGTTCGCGAGATCGGCGGGGGTGAGACGCCACTTGATTTCCGGATTGCGCCCGAGCGTGCCGGTGCCGGAACAGGGGGCGTCCACCAGAATGCGATCGAACGGGCGCGCGAAGGGGAGCGGCCGCGTGCCGTCGAGGACCACCAGGTTGGGCGTCAGGCTCTTCGGCATTAGGCTTTTCATTTGGGCGAGGCGGCGGTAGTGGAGGTCGCAGGCGATGGCGCGCACTCCCGATTCCAGGGCCTGGGCGGTTTTGTTGCCGGGCGCGGCGCAGAGATCGAGAAAGGACTGGCCGGGCTCGAGGCGCAGCAGCGGCACGATGGATTGCGAGCCGATATCCTGGATGCGGCCGCCGCGGGTGTACTCGAGCGGCTCGACGAGGGCGGCCCGGGCGATGCCTTCGGCGGCCGCCGCGCCGTAATTGCGCTCCCAGCGGGCGAGCAGCCACTCCGGGCACGACAGCGCCACTTCGCGATTCGGCCATTCGATCGGCTCGCGAGTCACCTTCCGCAGGATGGCGTTCACGAAGCCGGCGGCCGAGTGTTTGCGGGCGCGCTTCACCAGCTCCACGCTTTCGGCGACGGCGGCGTGCGGCGGAATACGTTCCAGGTAGCGCAGTTGGTAGATCCCCATGCGCAGGGCGATGCGCACCTCGGGGTCGAGCCGCAATTTGCGGCCGGAGTAGTGCTCGATGAGGTAGTCGAGTTGCGCCTGGTAGCGCAGGGCGCCGAAGGCGATTTCGGAGGCGAGCCCGGCGTCGCGGGGATCCAGTTCGGCGCCGCGCGACAGCAGGAGATCGGACGCGTAGCCGCCCGATAGCACCTTGCGCAGGACGCCGAATGCCGCCAACCGGGCTGGGGAGATTGCCATGCTGATGCAATTGTAACGGCCCGGCGGGGCGGGGGCGAACCGGGCGAAGCCGTTGGTGGAGGACAAAGCAGTTATAGTTGACACTAAGTACTCCATTTCATAAATACGGTCTCGTATCGAACCGTGGCGCACGCTCTCTAGCGTGCCGCGTCGACACTCGTGTCGACGCTCGTTCGGCCCCTGAAAATACGTTAGCGAATTTATGAAACGACGTACTAAGATTAAGATATGAAGCAACCCGCGATGATTCGTCCAGAAGTATGTCCGTCAGGGTTGAGTGGCGATCATGAAGGTCCAACGTGGCGGGCAGCGAGACTGCCCCATTCCGTTCGCGACGAAACGGACTCCTGAGAATCTGGATTGGTTGAGTTGGAACAAGGCGGAACAATCGCGCCGTCTGGTAAGCTCTTGAGAACGTGGTGGCCAGGGGCGGTTTCCTATGGCATTCACTGGGCTCTGCTTACCCCTTTCTGGCATTCGGCTCGACCCGAAGCTGGACTTGGCTGCCTGGCAGCGGGCCTGCGCGACGCAGCGGCACGAAGCAAACGACCCGGCACTGGCGCGAATCAGCGCAGTGGCACATAGACAATCTGGTCGCGCCAGTCTTCCGATTGAGATGCGGCCCACACGAGAAGCAGCCATTCAATTGTGTCGCCGATGGCACTCGGCCGATTGGGAACGATGAACAAGCCGGGCGGCGGCTTTCCGGACGCGAGGCGCTCGCAGAAGTGCCGTGTCATCGTATTCCGGTCGTGGATGATCAGAATCCGATCCTGCTCGGCCGCAAGTACCAGGAGCGCCGGATCGTCGCTTCCTCTCGAGCCGGCGCTCTTTACCTCTGGAATGTCGATGGCCGGTTCGCGAGAACGCAGACCTTGGACGATGTCGACGTCGATATCCTCGTCCGCCAGGAAGCGTACGGTCACGCGCGCTTCGAACCCATCTGCCGCCGGGCCTCTTCAAGGCGTGCCAACAGGGCGGGGTTCGTTTCGCTCAGCGGCCGCACTCTTCGCTCGAACTCACGCTCGACGTCGTCGAAATAGTCGCCGATCAGCTTCGTGTTCTCCAGGTAGTAGGCAATGGCGCCATATACCTGCGGAAGCGTGACCGTTGGGAAG
>Ga0187803_10000959_pt1 | contig 11208 bp, 13 predicted proteins | sample NC_wetland_sal_i_2_FD_132425 | JGI IMG/M metagenome (GOLD analysis project Ga0187803, IMG submission 132425) | Wetland sediment microbial communities from Neuse River Estuary, North Carolina, USA - Control_3 | ecosystem: Environmental > Aquatic > Freshwater > Wetlands > Sediment | place: USA...
AACGACTCGTCCATGCTCAACATCTTGAGCTTCTCTGCGACCGTCTCCTTGAACTCGAAGATTGTCGGGGGCTCCGAGCCCACCGGCCTCGAGTTGTTGTAGGCGGCTCTAAGGAAAGAGAACATACTCACGCCCTGCACGCTGACGGGGTACTGGAAGGCGAGGAACAATCCCTTCTTCACCCGCTTGTCCGGCGTAAGACCCAGTATGCTCTCGCCGTCTATCAGGACCTGGCCCGAGGTGACCTGGTACTTCGGGTGCCCCATCAGGGTATAGGCAAGGGTGCTCTTCCCGGAACCGTTGGGACCCATCAGAGCGTGGGTCTCGCCCTGGCCGATGGTAAGATCCACCCCTTTCAGTATCTCCTTCCCCTCGACCGAAGCGTGGAGGCCTTTGATCTCTAGCTTCATAGGTCGGAGGGCCACCCGAGAAGGGGGATATTTATTTGTTATAACGTATGTTATATCGAATCTGCTTTGGGCACAATTATGCGCAGGGAATCGTCCACAGTCAAGTCAAGCCTGCCCTCAGTTCCATAGATTAAATGCCAAAGGGGAGTTTTGGATATGATTCACTCGGGTGGAGATCAAGGCGACCGCACTTCATTCTTGTCTTGCTCCTTGGAATGCCTTTGTCTCGTCGGATTATGTGTGACAAGAGGACGGTTTTCAACCCTGAAAGCCGCTTATGATGTATTAATATATGTCAATATATCCCCGAGCGTGGCATGAAACAACATAGCGCTTCGGTTCAGCGACTGATTGAGCTCAAGATCTGCCAACCCTCGGATGTCAGACAGGCGAAAGCAGAGGCGGAGAAGTTTGCAACTCCAGAATACGCGGCAAAGCTTAGACGGGCTGAAAGACTCCTCGGAGCCATCGGCGATCCTAACAGAATCAAGATTCTGCTGCTCCTTTCAAAGAGGGAGATGTGCGTCTGCGAGCTGGAATCTGCCCTCGGGCTACCGCAACCTACGGCGTCACACCACCTCGGCATATTGGAACAAGCAGGCCTAGTTCTGAGGAGCAAGAAGGAAAGATGGGTGTTCTACAGGGCGCTAGATTCACCTGCCCTCGACCTGGTCAAGGGGCTGGTGCTTTAGGGCACTGTTCAGCTCCGACAAGCCTACCAAGGAGACAGAGGCGGATGGGGCGAACCGACTTGAACGAGGTTCCCTTGATTGACAGAAGAATCTCACTCGTCTGGTAATCGCAGGGGCCGTCTGTCGTTTCTCAATAGGTTTCTTACTCTGTGGATATTCCTGGCGATGGCTGCCGGCGTAACGGCTGGCTACGCGTTCCCCAACATCTCTAACGATGTGAACTCCCTCAGCGTCGGGACAACCTCGATTCCAATCGCTTTGGGGCTGATTTGGATGATGTATCCGCCCCTAGCTCGGGTCCGGTACGAGGACCTAGGGAAGATAGTGCATGAGAGGGGCTCCAAAACGATGCTTTCCACTTCGCTGGTTCTGAATTGGTTGGTAGGACCGCTCCTCATGTTCCTGCTGGCTTGGGTGTTCCTAGCCAATTATCCTGAGTTGAGGAACGGACTGATCATCGTCGGGCTTGCCAGGTGTATCGCCATGGTGATAGTCTGGAACAATCTCGCCGAAGGGGACAGCGAGTGGGCGGCGATTCTCGTGGCCATCAACTCCGTTTTCCAAATCATCTTCTACAGCGTCTTGGCCTACTTCTACATTACACTGGCAAGCTCCTGGATTTCAGGACAGGGCACAGTGGTGAACATCTCGCTTCTCGCGGTGGCTCAGTCGGTAGTGATCTACTTGGGCGTCCCCTTCTTCGGGGGCATTGCCACTAGGTTCTTCTTCCTGAAACGGAAAGGGCGAGATTGGTACGAGAAGACTCTGATTCCCAAGCTGGCTCCGACATCTCTCATAGCCCTGCTCTTCACCATCGTCGTCATGTTCTCTCTGAAGGGCGGGTACATAGTCAGTCTTCCACTCGATGTCCTGCGGGTCGCGGCCCCATTGTTGGTCTACTTTGTCATCATGTTCTTCGCATCTTTTGCTCTGGGACTGTACTCGAAGATGGACTACAAGAGAACCACTACGCTTGCATTTACCGCAGCCAGCAACAACTTCGAGCTTGCGATAGCGGTAGCAGTCTCGGTCTTCGGCCTCGCCTCACAGGAAGCCTTTGCCACGGTGATCGGGCCTCTGATCGAGGTTCCCGTCATGATCAGCCTCGTGAACGTCGCCTTCTGGCTACAGAAGAAGTACTTCGTTCGCGTGCTGGTCCCCCGTGACAGAGTCGCTCCCTTCGGAGCTGGGGGGCTCGTGGGAGGGGGCAAATCTCGGCCGAATGTCCGCTGGAAGGAGGGATCCTACTGAATCACAGCCCTCAACAGACCCGCATACTGTTCGTCTGTGTGGAGAACGCGGGGCGAAGCCAAATGGCCGAGGCGTTCGCAAAGAGGAAGGGGCTCAATGCATCAAGTGCGGGGACTCTGCCTGCCGAGTCAGTCAACCCGGCAGTGGTAGAGGCCATGGCCGAAAAGGCGTTCGTCTTCTCCCTCAAGAGGCCGAAGATGCTCACCACCGAAATGATTGACGAAGCCGACCTTGTTATCACAATGGGCTGTTCCATCGAGAAAGTCTGCCCAAGACCAATGCTCGAACGAATGCAGAAGAAGGTAATCGACTGGAATCTCGACGACCCAAAGGGAAAACCACTCCGTGAGGTGAGGAAAATCAGGAATGAGATTGAGAGGCGGGTCGAGGAGCTTGCGAGGAACCAACGGTTGGCTTCCTAGCTTCCTCGGCAACTCGGTCGGAATTCTCGGTGTCCTTGACTCTCAAGGCACAACGGGTACTATCATATGTCGCATTCGAAGGGCGAATCACAGGCTTCAGGCCGCTAGGACCAGACGTTGCTTGCTTTCCTCGCTACTGCCTCGAGGAACTCCCTGTCGAGGGACGAGAACGCGTCCAGCTGGTCGCCGTCGACGTCTATCTCCCCGATTACGGAGCCCTGGTTCGAAATCGGGACCACGATCTCGGACTTCGTGGAGAGGAAGCACTGAAGATACCTCGGGTCCTTGCTGACGTCCGAGACTATCTCCGTCCTCCCCGCCTTCGCGGCGAACCCGCAGACTCCCTTGCCGATGGGAATCCTTGTGTGCTCCGTGGCGGCGGGGCCGGCCCAGGCGTCGAGCACCAAATCTTTCCCTTCGACCAAATAGACGCCCACCCACGAGTAGGTGGGGACGGAGGAATTCAGGAACTTCACAAGGGCTTCCCTCGAGGACCTTCCGCTGGACCCTGCCATGGCAGCGTCGAGCTTCACCAGTAGCTCCCTCGCCTGTTCCCTGGTAAGCCTGTTTCCGGACGCTTTCAAAGTCACGATTCGCCCTCGATTGGAGTTATTTATCCGAGTCCCTCAATCGCTAGGATTCTCAAGGAGGTAGTGGTAGACCAGCGCCGCCAGGATTGCCCCGACGACAGGGCCGATGATGTAGATGTACCAGTAGCCGGGGTAGAACCCCCCTGCTATCATTGGGCCTAGCGCCCTCGCCGGGTTCAAGGCTGCCCCCGTGAGGTTGCCCGCTACCAGGACGCTGCCGAGGAGGGCGAGGCCGATGCCGATGCCCCCGACGTGAGGAGCCCGAGGGTCGACGGCAGTCCCGTACACGACGATGACAAGGACGAACGTCAGCAGAGCCTCAATCGCGATCCCCTGCAAGTCGCTCAGACCCTGGCCCAAGATCGGGGAACCCCACTTGGCGTTGTTTCCGAGGACCGAGGGGAATGAGGCGACAAGCGCAACGCCCGCAGCGGTCGCGCCGACTACCTCGACGAAGACGTAGAGGATAGCCTCCCTCGGGGGGAGCTTCTTGCCGACCCAGAGCCCGACGGCCACCGCAGGGTTCAACGCCCCACCCGAAATCTTCAGCGTGGCTGTGACGGCCACCGCAAGCCCGATTCCGTTGCCCAGAGCCGAAACCAGAAGCAGCGTCCCGGAGTTCGGGCTGGAGAGGCTGGCGGACCCGACGGCAGATCCCGCACCTACCAGTACGAAAATGAAGGTCCCGAAGAACTCGGCGGCGAGTCTCCTTGGTAGAGGTACCGAGGACAAGCGACGGTGCCCGCTCGCGTCGGCGAGGCCACTTAAGAATTTCCGAGCGCTGAATGCCGAAGGTAGTTCGGAGAATTCATATATACCCCCATCGGTTGTATACTCCCGTTTCAAATGTCATCGCAAGGACAACAAGTAATAATCCTGAAGGAAGGTTCCGGCGAGTCCAGAGGGAGAGAGGCTCAGCGGAACAACATAGCCGCCGCGAAGCTCATCGCTGAAGTCGTCAGGACGTCCCTGGGGCCCCGCGGCATGGACAAGATGCTCGTGGATTCGATGGGGGACGTGACCATCACGAACGACGGGGCAACGATGCTGAAGGAGCTCGACGTCCAGCACCCGGCCGCGAAGATGATGGTTGAAATCAGCAAGGCAACCGACAACGAGGTCGGAGACGGGACGACTTCGGCCGTCGTGGTCGCAGGAGCACTGCTCGAGAAGGCGGAGGACCTGATCAACAAGAACGTCCACCCGGTGGTGGTTGTAGACGGCTACTCGAGGGCGGCCGAGAAGGCCCAGAAGATACTGGAGGAGATAGCCGAGAAGATAGACCCGGAGAACAGGGCTCAGATACTGAAGGTGGCGAACACCAGCATGCTTACGAAACTGGTGAACGAGGATTCCCCCCACCTGGCAGGGATTGTAGTTGATGCCGTCCTGCAGGTCGCAGAGAAGCGCGAAGGGAAGTTCAAGGTGGACATCGACAACGTGAAGGTCGAGAAGAAGCCAGGAGGCGCCCTGACGGACACCAAGATGGTCCAGGGCATCGTGCTGGACAAGGAAGTCGTGCATTCGGGGATGCCACGGCGAATCGACGAGGCGAAGATTGCCCTTGTCAACTCGGCCCTCGAGATAGAGAAGACAGAGTTCTCGGCTGAGATTAGAATCAACGACCCGGCGCAGATGCAGAAGTTCATGGACGAGGAGACGAACATCCTGAAGGGGATGGTCGACAAGGTCGAGGCCGCAGGGGCCAACGTCATCATTTGCCAGAAGGGGATCGACGACCTCGCCCAGCACTTCCTCGCCAAGGCGGGGATACTCGGCGTCCGGAGGGTGAAGGAGAGCGACATGACGAAGCTGGGGAAGGCGACAGGGGCGCGGATGGTGACGAACCTCGACGACCTGACAAGCAAGGACCTCGGCTACGCCAAGCTTGTCGAGGAGAGGAAGGTGGAGGAGGACAAGTGGGTCTTCGTCGAAGGGTGCAGGAACCCGAAGGCGGTGACGATCCTCGTCAGGGGAGGGACCCAGAGGATTGTCGACGAGGCGGAGAGGGCGCTCCACGACGCACTGATGGTGACGAAGGACGTTTTCGAGCTTCCGGCGGTGGTCGCAGGAGGAGGCGCTCCCGAGGAAGAGGTTTCCGTCCAGCTGAGGAACTGGGCCCAGAAGCTCTCAGGGAGGGAGCAGCTGGCGGCGTTGAAGTTCGCTGACGCAATGGAGAGCATCCCGCTGACCCTGGCAGAGAACGCAGGGATGGATCCCATAGACACCCAGGTCGAGCTCAGGGCGAGGCACGGCAAGGAAGGGAAGTGGTACGGCGTCGACGCCCTGACCGGCAAGGTCACAGACATGTACGTGCAGTCGGTCTGGGAGCCGCTCGCGGTGAAGCTGCAGATACTCAGAGCTGCCACGGAGGCGGCGTCCATGATACTGAGGATCGACGACGTGATAGCCGCAAGCAAGATGAGGGCTCCACCGATGCCGCCTGGAGGCGGTGGTGGGATGGGCGGAATGGGCGGCATGCCGCCGATGTGATAGCTCAGACCAGTTCGAAGCTGGGGTAAGACCCGCCCGACTTCATCGCCTTGTCGTAAAGCATGCTTGCTACGGCGACGTCCTCGAGGGCTGCGCCCCCAGACTTGAAGAGGGTCCTGCCTCTCACCCTGCGCTTGCCTGCTACCACGCTCCCAAGGTCAAGCGCCGAGTCCCACGAGAACGTGCCTGCCTTGGCGGCCTGAATCAGGTCTCCGTACTCCACCTTGCCCTGGGGGATATCGTCCACGACCACCGTGTCGAACGTTCCCACAGCTTTTGCATTCATCTCGGCGTGCTCTGGGACGTTACCCCCGGCCAAGTTGACATGGGAAACTGACTCGGCCATGCGCTCTGTGATGAACGGCTCCTTGGACGAAGTTATGGCCGAAGCGACCTGGGCGCCCTCCATCGCCTCTTCCGGGGAGCTGCAGACCTTGGCCTCGACTCCCGCCGCCGCAAGACGCTGGGCGAACCCCTCCCGGCGGGGAGCGCTCGGGCTCCACACCTTCACCCCCTCCAATGACATTACAGCCTTGACAGCAAGGACCTGGGTCAGGGCCTGTCTCCCGCTGCCGAATACGGCCAGGTTCCCGGACTTCCTCCCGTAGAGGTACTTCGTGGCGACACCGGAAGCCGCACCTGTCCTGAACCTTCCGACGAAGTCGGCCCCCATGACAGCGAGCAGAGTCGAGTCGGACGTGTCGAAGAGAAGAATCGCGAACCGGGTACCGCCCTTCGACGACAGGTAGGCCTTCAGACCTGCCCTACCGAGATAGGCAAGGTTGGCGTGCATGACGCTGAGGACAGATGACTGCCCCCACGTACGCGTCCTCATCCAGTTGTTTGCCTCGCCCATGCCTTGGCGGCGGAATGCCTCCTCCACTGAGGCCACGACCTCCTGCATGTCGATCAGGCCCTCGACGTCTCTTTCGGAGAGGACTAGCGTCAAGGCGCCTAGGCTGCTTCTTCCTTCTTCTCTTCCGATTCAGGCTTGCCCCAGCGCCCCACCTTGGGGAGCGTCTTGGTCCTGAAGAGTGCCATCCCCTGCTGGTAGCGCTGCAGTTCCACTTCCAAGAACCTGATGTCGGACATCAGGGCGGCTGTCTGCTTCTCCTTCCCTCTCTTGCCCGTGAGCTCTACGAGCTTCGCCTTCCGGTCGCTGACCATCTTCGATAGAAGCTGCTCGTACTCGGTGGTCAAGGCGAACCTGAAATCGGCGCCGTTCGAAACTATAAAGGCGTTATCCGGAAGCGGGGGCCATGCGGCCGCAGCTCCTCGCTGGTGGTCTCCTGGTAGTCGCAATGGGGGCTGGGTTCTACATCCTGGAGATTCCGATAGTCGATGTCTGGAGCCTTCCCTTTATCATCGGTGGCGCGCTGATGATAGTCGCTAGCTTCTTCCTACCAGAGAGTCCGGGGCCGCTTCAACCTCCGGAGGGTTTCAGGTTTTGCGTCTTCTGCTCCACGCCAGTGCCGCTGACCTCCGAGCGGTGCCCTCACTGCAATGGGGTGCAACCGAAAGGGTGAATGAGGCATGACTGGAACAGAGACGTTGGTGGCCAAGCGAACGGCGGCGAAGGACGTGATTAGCTTCAGGGGACACCCCAACGTGCTGTCCACCCACCCTACCACCATCGAGGTAACCAGCGAGAACCACCTCACGAAGAGGGGGAACTGCATTATAGGAGTAGGCGCTTCGAAGGGGTGCGCACAGCTTGGCGACCAGGTCAAGGAAGGACTGAAGAGGAAGGGTTCGAAGGTGACAATGCGGATACTCGTGGGAGGCCACGCGTTCCAGGTGAACGCCCGAGGGGACCCGAGGCTGGAGCTCTCCCACCCCCACGACATGGTGATCAGGAAGAGCGACTTCGTCAGCGACAGGACCCTGGCTGTCCGTGCCGACGCCGCTTCGATGGACATCCCGCGAGAGATGGTCCGCCTGCTCAGAAACCCGGAGTCGGTCGGCAGACTGGAGATCGAGGTGAGCTGAGGGTGGCGGAGTACAAGGCGGTCGCGTTCACCATGCAAGCCCTTGTGAAGTACCACGGTCTGAGGGACTGGAAGCTCCGCCTCCCCTATCACGACAGCATCTCGGTGAACACGACTTCGATGAAGACTGAGGCCTCCATCACGGACGCCAGGAAGGGCGGCGTGTTCATCGAGGGGAAGCAGAACGATTCGGCCAACGCCAGGCTCCAGGGGGTCGTCGACAGCCTCGCCCCGTCCAGGAAGGTCGCCGAATTCAGGATCGACAGCAGGAACCTCCCCCACAGCAGGGCCAAGGGGATCGGTTACTCCTCATCGGCGGGGGCAGCCCTGACCCTCCTCTGCCACAGGCTGCTCGTCGGAGGGGAGCCAGACATGACGAGGCTCTCGAGGAACGCCCGGATCTTTGCCGCCTCGGCGTCCAGATCCCTCGTAGGGGGGTTCTCGAGGCTCTACGCGGGGAGGGACGACGAGGGCACCTACTCCGAGCGCTTCGCCGACTCCCGAGACATGGACCTCAGGATGGTCATAGTCCCCCTTCCTTCGCCCGTCAGGACTGAGGACGCCCACAAGGAGGTCCTCACTTCTCCCTTCTTCAAGGCCCGCGTCGAGACGGCCCAGAAGCGGTGCGACGAGATGCAGAAGGCGATACTGGCCAACGACCTCGACGCCGTGGGGAGGCTCGCCGAGAAGGACACGCTTGAGCTGCACAGCCTCACGATGACCGGAGACAGCGGGCTGATCATAATGACAGAGGACTCGCTGAGGATAATCCGTAGGGTGAGGGAACTGAGGGACGACGGATTGAAGGCCTACTACTCGATGCAGACCGGGCCGTCTGTCTTCATCAACACTACCGAGAAGGACGAAGATGCCGTGCTGAGGGCGATAGGGAAGCTCGGGTACAAGGCGTACCTTTCCTCCGTGGGCGGAGAGGCAAGGATAGTGTGACAGCGAAGGTAAGAGATGTGAGGGCGTACATAGACGAGCTGGAGAAGACCAAGGGGGACAGGCCAGAGCAGGTCAAGGAGGGGCTGGAGATCTACATCGACCTTTGGGAGAAGGCCATTGAGCGGGGGGTCGTCTCAGAATCTGACCAGGTCGACGCCGCCCTGGAGAAGATAGAGAAGGAGGGAGGGCTCTACGCCGCCGCTGGCGAAAAGAACGGCGGGGCGTCCTAGCGGAGCGCTTCTCCGCCGTCCACCACGATTACCTGACCGGTGATGAAGCTCGATTCATCGCTCGCGAGGAACAGTGCCAGACTAGCTGCTTCCTTCGGCCTGCCGAACCTGCCCAGTGGTATCGCCTCCCTGTAGGTCTCCTTCTGTTTCGTGTCGAGCCAGTCGACCCAAGTGGTCTCGAAGGAACCGAACGCCATGCAGTTGACGCGCGTCTTCGGGGCGAGCATCTTCGCGAGCATGCGGGTCATGGAGACAACCGCTCCCTTGGCCGAGGCGTATACGAGCCCCTCCGTGTCTCCGACCAGGGCTGGGGTCGACGCCACGTTCACGATGGAAGACCCCTGGCGCATGAACTTGACGGCCCCCTGCACGCAAAGGAATGTCCCGTAGGCGTCCACAGCGAAGACGCGCTTCCACATGTCAAGGGTGATCTTGTCCACGCCGAGGTTCCAGAGGCTGCTGTCCGACACACCGGCCATGTTGACGAGTATGTCAAGGCCGCCGAGCCGTCGCTTGATCTTCGCGAACATCGCGGCGACGCTTTCGGGGGACGATACGTCCGCGTGAAGGGCGAACCCCTTTCCGCCAGCCCGCCTGATGGATTTGAGGACAAGCTCGGAGTGGGTCGGACCTGCGCGATGGTTGACGACCACTGTCGCACCTTCCTTGGCGAAGAGCTTCGCAATCTCAGCCCCTATCCCCTGCGAAGAACCGGTGACGAGGGCTATTTTGCCTTCCAGCCTCAAGCGGTGCATCGGACCCGGCTCCTTTCTTAAGGGTTCGAGGCTACGGCCGGGGGGCCCTGTCGCGGGCACTCGACCCTGCCGAATACTGCTTCAGGAACCTGATGTTGAACAGGGAGGCCTTCGCCGAATTCCTGACCATCTCGTCTGAGTCGGAGAGGGCCTTGGTCAGGACCTCCTCGGATTCGGGGCTCCCCACAGACCCGAGGGCGGCCGCGGACTCGTGTCTGACAATCGGGTCCTTGTCGTTGATCACAGCCTCAGCGAGGGCGACGTTCCCTTGGGAGAGACCGATCTGGCCCAGCGAGAACGCTGCCTCGTGCCTTACGAGCGGGTCTGGGTCGTGGTGAAGGACGTCAGCGAGCGCGGGGACCGACTTTTCGCCCCCCACCTCGGCTAGGATGCATACCGCATGGACCCGGAGAACGAGGCTGGGTTCGGTTTCGAGAACGTGGGCGAAGTAGGTTTCGTCCTTCTTCTCCCATGCCTCCTCCATCCCCCTCATTACCTTCATGGCGTGAGCCTCATCGTCGACCACGCTGCTGGTGTACATGGGCGCTGGGGGCCCCGTGGATTCTGGCTATAAACGGAGTGAAGACGGCGGGACTCGCGGTTGCTACGGCGGAGGGTAGTACTCTTCCTTGCCGTCCAGCATTTCGCGATAGTATCTGCCTGACGTCCTCCTGGTGAAGTAGAAGTCGTAGAGCGATCTGTGCCGCGTTTCGGGCATCATCAGGTGATAGTGGACGTGATGGGCGGCCTCCCTCCCCGCGGCCATGGCCTTGACGACGAGGCTCTCGCCAGTCACCACATCCCCTGCAGCGAAGACCCCTGAGACAGAGCTCATGCTCTTCTCGTCTATGGCAATCGACTTCTTCCAACCAGTCTTCAGGCCCGTTAGCTGCTGGAGGTACGAGTTGGGGCCGCGTCCTATGGCTATGATCACGGAGTCGCACTCCACGTCGACCGTCTCGTCCGTCGGGACAGGGCTCCTCCTCCCGCTCGAGTCCACCTCTCCCAGCGTCATCACAGTCATGGTCGTCTTTGTCACGTGGCCGTTGGTGCCTACGTACTCCTTGGGCGCCATCAGGAACTTCAGCTTGAGCCCTTCTTCCTTCCCCTCCTCGATGAGGATCTCGTCAACTGGCATCTCTTTCTCCGTCCTGCGGTAAATGATCGTCACTTCTCCCTTAGTCAGCCTCAGCGCCGTCCTGGCACAGTCAAGGGCGCTGTCCCCCCCTCCGATGACGAGGACCTTCTTTCCGAGCTTGTACTTCGAATGCTGGAGGTAGCTTTCGACCCCCGAGACGAAGACGTCTTCGAGGAACTTGTAGCCGTCGTACACCCCCTTCAGGTCAGAGCCCGGAGTGTCGAACTTCGAGACATCCTTGGCACCGGTGGCTATGATGACAGCGTCGTAGTTAGAGCGGAGGTCGTCAAG
>Ga0187803_10000961_pt1 | contig 11183 bp, 11 predicted proteins | sample NC_wetland_sal_i_2_FD_132425 | JGI IMG/M metagenome (GOLD analysis project Ga0187803, IMG submission 132425) | Wetland sediment microbial communities from Neuse River Estuary, North Carolina, USA - Control_3 | ecosystem: Environmental > Aquatic > Freshwater > Wetlands > Sediment | place: USA...
CCCCAGAGCTTGAAGTAGTAACTGCTGTGGCTGAAAACCGCCCCACTCCCGAGATAGGCATAGGTGAGCGAGGAGTAGTAGGGAAACAACATTGCAGGGCAAAAGACGCAATTGGATGGAATAGACCCGCCGTTAGGAACTACGGGGACAAGGTAGGCGAATAGGACGACCCCAACAGCGGAAAAGATTACGACCGTTCGCCTTCGCATGGATTCTAGAGAACTTGGGAGTTATTTCAACGGTTGCCACCCCAAAGCCCTTGCTCCTCCCCGGTGGTGAAGAAGCTGAAGGTAGCTTACTGCTGGTCAGATTGGCTTCGGGAATCAGCCCCAACTAACTGCAGGCATAGTCACGCTGTTCACGATAGAGCCGGAAGGGCTCACGGCAACGACAAGCTGAACCGACCATGAAATGAAATTGAAGTCGTAGCTCGTTATGGATACACTCGTACACCCCGGGGCCATATATGACTGCACCGCATAGTCCGTCTCTGGCGAAGCGCCGACTGGCGATAGCGAAAGACCTGCGGCCGTATACGACTTGAATGCTCTTGAGTTCTCTGCAATTGCCTGCATGGCTGCGGCTTCCGTTCCTAACAGCATCGCCACTGGTTGCAGGGTCGCGTTCATTTCGGACAGGCACGTTGAGGGATTAGAGGTCGGGCTCAATGTGAATTGAGCTTGTCTGCCACTCAAGACCGCAGAAGGTAGTGGAAGCTGAGGCAATACGAGCAACGTCGTGACGGCACAGATGAGCATCGACATTATGACGAGCCTTCCCTTCATAGTTTCGAATATTGGCGCTCCGCCTGTTAAACCTTCGACTCACTTCGATTCTGGCCGTGTCTGAGGTTCAGCCTCAGCTTCATCCCTTCCATGTATTTGGCTGAGTCTCCTCAGAGCGATTCTCCCTTGACTAGCTCGATATGAGTGTGCAGGTCGTGCTATTCCAGTAGGCTATAGCTCCCGTTAGAGTGCCCGAGTAAGAAGTCGTGCTGGTCGTTCGAAAGCCTACGGTCGGCTCTACTGTCGAGGTCTGGTAAGTCTGGACGGCATAGCTCTGTGTTGAGGTCGCCCGAATCGTAGAACTGCTCGTCGTTATCTCTAAAATCGCCCAGACATGATACTCGGTTACGACACACTGTGCGACGCCCGACACTCCCAAGTTGATAGAGGTCGTGGGGTACGTCGTGGCGTATGTTTCTACAATAGTGGTGTATGTCTTGATGACCGTCTCTGTCGTCGTTCTGGAGGCGACAGTATTCCCGAAGTAGCCAATCCCAGCACCAATTATCAGGGCGACCATTATCAGGAGAACAGCGATTTGTCCCTTCATTCAGGACTGAGAGAGGGGGTCTTTGCTTTAAGGGTCTTCTCGATTCTCTGTTACCGTCCTTCCTGACTGTCTTCCCCCCAAGCCTTAACTATTCAATTCGGCATAAAGACGAACCGTCCCGACGCAGCGGAGGTAGGGGACACAGCGCCGGGGTCAGGGGCTCGCCTTGAGCATTGCCCACGAGCCCCTGCCACGCTCGAAACTATGTCCCGACGCTGAACAGGGACAAAATCACGAGTTGTGCCTCGAAGATTTGAGAGCCCCGAAGAGAGAGAGCTTACATCGAATGTTTCTTATGGACTTCCCACTCTAAGATACCTCTCTCCCGGGAAACCTCTCTCACAATGCTTATGTTGTCAAACCAACATTCGAAATGTTTCTCATTGCCCTCCATGAATTTCCTAATCGCGTCGTACTTCTCGTTACACTCTTCTGCCAGCGTAGCATGAAAGTGCAGGTTCTCAGCTTCGTACTTGTCCCACGTGACCCATTGAACCTTCCTCAACTCCGATACGAACTCAAGAAACACTCGTTTGGCTGCCTTCGAAAGCGCCACATCCAGAAAAACGACTTTAGGGCGGAACCCTCCACAACCACCTACTTTCACTTGGGTCTTCTGATGGGTCTTACAGAAGTTCTCAGTAATGTGGTCAATGACTTCAATCTGCTTGCTCTCGAACCAGTATTTCAAAGTGAAATGCGTCGGCAGGTTCTCAGCCTTGGTAAGCGCAAGACCGAATTCGGCTGCAATCGCGTTAACCAATGATTTGTGATATTGCCCGACGGTTTCATCTAGGAAACAAGCAAGAGCATATCTCATTTGTTCCTTGAAGTGTTTCGAAACAATAAATCCGTTTGGGCGTTCTCACGCATAGATTATTAGTGAAGACCCGTTCAAGAAACAAGTCTGAATGTCAAGGACAAGCGAACTAGGGGTTATCATCTTTGTTCTTGCCTTAGTGATTTTGGCCTTGGCTGCCGTAAATTTCACCGCCCGCATTACCACAGTCACCGTTTCAACTACCAGAACCATCACTGTTCCGTCATCGAACGGGTCGCCAGTTGTCATCGAAGAAGTGATTATTCAACCTGAATACGTCAATGGAATCTGTTTTGTGTACACTACAGACAAGACCACCACAGCTTATCTCATGGCCGCGACTTCAGGCATCAACAGTAGTAGCAACCTCAGCCAACAGGTTGTCGCAACGACTTCGACAGAAACTCTCAGTGCAATTAGCACGGTCAGCATATACCTGAACGCCACGATGATTGGCAGCAGTACCACATGTACGGAAGTCAATCCTCACTATGGCATCACTCAGTCATCAACTTGCCCCCCTTGCGCATGAAAGACGCCAGTTGACGAGAATTGACAGCAGGACGATTCTGGGTCAGTCAGGTCGCAACCAGCAAGTGCGAATGGCGATACCTTCAGGATATGCCTAGTGATTGAAAGGTCGTCATCCTACACCGCAACCGAACGGGAGGATGTCAGCAGTCGTACGCACATGCAGGCACGCGGTGCCAGCAAGTGGTGCCCGCCCGCTGATATTCGCCGGGTTAAACTAATGGAGTCATTGGAAAACTCACGCATTCACCGCTTTGGCCCGCTCCTCCGCACCTTCCATTCGTATCTTCTGCTACCTCATATCTAATATTTTGTCCTCCGCAACCCCCTTCAGAACCTTGACCGTCAATCCTTCAGAATTTCTACTGCCAATGGGAATACCACGAAGGTATTCTTACGGACGCAGGTGGGCTTGGTGCCAAGAACCGCCATCCATCACAGTGAATCGGAAATAGTGGTCGTCCTCTTTCCTCTCCCGGGTATCTTTCTGCGTTAGGTTCGAATATCAAACCGGCGGTTGTCTTTTTTGCTTACCACGTCAGTCTTACAATGGATGTCCTGTAGATATTGCGGTCTCCCTGTCCCAGCGGGCGAGGAGTCGAGGTCATCGGCTTATCCAAATTCCCCCGTTCACAAGAAATGTTGGGCTTCATACAATCGACTCAAATATCGTGCCCGAAAAGACCGCCTATTAGCAGGTGGGGCTTCTGAATCTCAACTTCAGAAGACAGAGATTGAAGTTGCGCATCCGGCAGTCGATGAATTGAAGTCTGAAGGCCAGAATCTGAACGAGGATGAGCCAAGCGTTCTTCAGAAACCCGAACCGATGGCTTCACTCCAGCAGACAGACTCCTACCAGTCGCTGCCTGCCCCTGCGACTATGGCAATTTGTGGCCACTGTCAGACATCAGCAACAAAATCGGGTCAGAGGTTTTGCCGAGCCTGCGGCAGCCGACTGGCCCCGAGCTTGACAACTTATCCGATTCTAGGCTAGATGTCCCTTATCTTTGTAACGAGCATCCCGTAAGTGCTACTGAGTAGGTCTGCGACATTCCTTCGCCGGGCCTCGCAATAAGCACTAATTTCGATTCCCCTTCTAGGCTCTTCTGTAAACCTAGATGCTTCAGGATTGGTTGGCATTTCGATATACACGGTGGATTGTCCAAGATTAGTATTGGTGGCCAGCAGTTGCCTGTGTGTAAGACGATTTCTCAGTCGTCTGAACTTGTCGAACCAGTCAGAAGAGAGTTCTGTATCGATGTGATTGCTGAGGCTATCGTTGAGAGAGGTCAGTCTGCATCTTACGCAGTCGGCCCGGGGGTTTCCTCTGTGGCCGCTTCCGTGATTTGCGTATACCTTATTCTCATCGATTCCGAACTTGTAAGCAAGATTCACCTCTTGCATCAAGGAATCAAGTGCACCGTAGAGCGTGACAATCACTGACTCAGTTTCGATTTGCGCCCAAATGGTAGTAAGACTGCTGATTGGAGTGACATCTGGAACGTACACTTGCTTTAGGTTATGATAATGGTAGTCAGCGGCGCTCAGATACCTGATAGTAGTTGCGTGAGAATCAACGAAATCCTGTCTCGCTGGTGAACGCACGCCGGCTCCGTCAGTGCGATAGATTTCGTCCAGAATGTCGCGCCAACTAGTGATTCCTCGATTATCTTCGTTGTCCAAATCCTCCAGCAACTCAACACGCATACGCTTCTCGCAAGCCCGCCCGTTAAATAGGTGAGACGCTTTTTCGCCATTGCTTAGGCTTGATTGCACAAAGCGGAGGCTCTGACTCCATCAACAAGAAGCGCAGAGAACTACTTCAGACGTTGTTAATCGTCGCTGGGATTATCGGTGCGGTTGGGCCGTATTCATCGCCTGCCGTTCTAAGAGACCTTATCGTCTTCATCTTCCTTGCGGTCATACTCTACACATACCTGATGAGAGACCGAGGGTCTCTGAGCGTGCCTTATTACATTCTGGCTGTCTTTGCTGCTTTCTTCTTCTCGGCAATGCTGTATCAAATCATTGCAGTGGAAGAAAGCAGCTTGGGGCCGATTGAGTTGGTTGCAGGAACGATTTTGATTTCAATCAGCCTGATTTACGACCGTGACATCAATCCCGCCACCCCCAAGGAAACATCGAAATGAACCACCCCGAAGAAAGAGGCAAAACTATCTAGTCCTCGGGTCGAATTCTGCAACCACCGAATGGAGTGATTGAAGCCAACCAACCCTTTTAACGTGAAGCCTCCCTTTTGCGCTTGTTGATTTTGCCGCGGACGCGCATCTTGATTACTCTTACTCTGCTTTCCCTCGCGCTGACCGTACCCATTCGGCCTGCTGTGGCGTCTGTGGTAAATCTCCAAGTCACCCAGCCTGCGTGTTCCTCCCCTAGTTTTGTTCCCGCTTCCGTCGAAGTGACCGTGCGTGTGAACGTGACCTCATCAAATCCGATTCAAAACGTGACTCTTTACTACAGGGTGGTTCCTGTATCGCAATTGGGCCCAATTCCGCAGCCCCGCAACCTCACTCTTTACAACAGCACCTACATGTTTCCCATCGTTACTTTGAGCAACGACACTCATGAATACACAACGCAGTACTTGCCTCACTCTTCCCGGTCTTTGAACAACACCCTGCTGTTTGGTTTCGTGAAGACAGTAGATTCGGCAGGGAACATTGCGTACTCTAATGACAACAATTATCCAGTTCAGATATGCTACTTCACTACTCCCGCGCCCTACGCAAGACTAGACCTCTCGTTCTACATTGCCGATGTGAATCCTCGATATCTGAATATGTCGGCGTCCTTGGGTGCCTCCCTGCAGAACTCAGAGACGTTCTCACCTATCACAATGAGTTTGTACTACCCTCCATATGATATCTACTTGGGTCAGCCCCAGAACAACAACGTAGAATTCTATTATACACAAAGCAAGAGCGTTGTTCTTTACTATTCCGGCGTGACTCAACTCTTTCCGCTAGATTCGTACACCTACCAATTCACTTTGACTTTGGAACCAAGCCTAAACTACACCGAGGTCACCCTGAATGAAATGTCGTTTGCGCCAAGGAACACTCTGTCGCACCCCATCAACTTTGCCAGTACGACGTTCACGCAAGAGGAAGATGATTCCACATGGAACCTAAACTCTTCGGCACAGTTCACTCCCTATTCAGGGCCCAAACAGCCGGCCTCAATAACCATAACATTGGATATCAGTCGGAAGTCCGGTCAGTACACCGACATAATCCTAGTTCCACTGATTTCCGTGTACTCTCTGCTGGGACTATCAGTGCTCATGACAAGAAAGAACGACCTTGCAAACAGGCTAGTCGTTTACCTAACTGTCTTTGTTTTCTCGTACACGCTTGAAAGCGGCATAAACTCCCTTGTGGTTTCCCCTGTAGCCTCGGGCCCGTCAATGGGTGAGTTGCTCTCCTTGGCGCTCATTCCCTGCACAGTCGTGCTGGCAGGGGCCTCGATGCTTCGCTGGATGGCTACCCAAAGGCGGTACCAAAATGCCGTAGATTTCGCTGGAGTGGTCTCAGCAGGACTTGTTCTCTGGTCTTTTGCAAGTTTCAGTGTGCAGCGGTACGTTTCTTCAGGCGGCACCTTCCAACTCGAGAATGTCACCTACACTTTGTGGAATCTTGGAGTGTTTGGCTTCGAACTTACCCTCGCGCTGTTCCTTGGGGGCGTGGTATTGTTCGCAAGAAGACTGTTCAAGGCGATTCCGTGGAGGAGATTCTTGGTTAAAAATCGGCCGGGCATGAAATGGCTGGCTGACTCCCTTACCTTCGTCCTGCCGCCCAGCTTGAAAATATTACTAACACGACGAAAAAGACTACACTCACGCCTGTTGCGAACAATGCAACCGCCCCATTGATAGGGGCCGTAACAAGGTACAGAGAGCCTACGAAACCGAGAAAACAGACACCGGTAGCCCAATATGTCACGCTATACATGGTTCTCTTTCCTCGCAGACTTCTGAACCTGAAAACGAGCGCCATCATGCTCACAAAACAAGTGATGATGCATAACGCGGAGACAGTCATCAGCACAAAGACAAGCGAAAGGAAGTACTCCTGTCGAGCGGCAACGCTCCACGAACTGCTGGTCTCAAAGCTCTGCGGGTTGAGAAGGAATGACGGATTCTCGACTACCAAAACAAGCCCAGCAAATACGAGTGACCCCAAGAACCCAACAACGGCGATAACGTTCTGATGGTGTGATTCTATCCGTCTGATAACATCCTCCTCTTCCGTCTTGGTGTATGCCAAACCTCGTGCACCGGGACTCATTGACAATGCATTTTCCATTGGAGTCTTGATAAGCCTACTGTGCGAAATCCCAGTTTCGTTACTAATATTCGTCGAGGAATTGTCGCCGTCTGTCTAATCTGTGGGTCTGAATCGCAGGGAACCACACAACTAGGTCAAGGAGATTTCCGTTGAATGGTAAATGTGCGCTGCCGCATTACGTTGCCTAGGCTTTTTAGCAGTCAACCTCAGACGGAAGAGGACGGCGGATTCAATTGAGTTCAACTTCTCAATGGACGAAACCTCCGCGCATTTGGATTTTGCTCGCGTCACTCTTAGTACTTGGAGTAATCACCGTGATAAGTCCACTGGCGGGTGGAGCAATAATCTTCACGATTGCAATCATTGCGATTGCTTACTTCGGCGCAGGGATTTCCTCCCAGTGCCCCTCTTGTAGGAAGTACTTCGCACGGACATACTCTGGGGATGAACTGGTCAATAAGTGGCAGCAGAATGATACAATCACCCGGCGAGACAAACACTACGACATGAACGGAGAGCAGACAGGATACACGACGAGAAAGGAACAAGTTTCGATGACGTACGAGAAACATCTGAACCATTACAAATGCAAGTTCTGCCGATTCGAATGGAGCAAGCCCTATACGACGAAGTACGAGGGATGATAAGATGGACAGTAGTCTGGACAGAGTACTCGAACGGAATCTGTCAAATCCGTTCGGCACACGGCTGATTCTTCAATCGAACGAGCAAATCAAATCCTCCTATGATGGCATGGAGGTTGTATCAGAATGGGAGGCTCACGAGGGAATCTTCCTCTTGACGAGTCGCAGGATAGTCTTTCAGACGAAACGTTCGTTCTCTTCTCCAAACGACCTCAATTTACCTCTTTCAGAAATTGAGGCGGTGTCAGTAGAGAGAGGGCTGGCGTTTAGAGGCAGTTTCCAGCCGGCCCTGAAGATACAGGTTTCTTCAACTAGAAAACTGCTCTTCGTGTTGGAACCGAGTTCGCCTTCAGAGCCCGAACTGAATGTTCTGGTACAGGCATTAATCAGACTGAAGGAATTGGATGAAGAGAAACAGAACGCGCCCCGTCAGACTGTGAATCTGACGACAGACTTCTCTTGGCTAAAGGATTTCCTCAAAAACGGGGGATACGTCATGGCGTCCTACAAGTGTCCGAACTGCGGCGGCGCCATCGATATTCCGAAAGAAGGAGATTCAACGAAATGCGAACATTGTGGGTTGACGGTCTACGCGGTAGACGTCATCAAGAGGGCAAGGGAACTCATCAAATGACGTGGTCGTTCCAATTGCACTGCTCGATGCGTGACAGTTGACACATGACCCAGAAGTCTACGGGTGTGTAAAGTTGGGAACAACAATGAAAGTGTATGTTGGACTCACCGGCGTCGATTGTGGGATGACCAGATTCAGGTCTATGGAAGTCACTGGATTTCCTCCGCAGAAACCAGCATAAGAGCCTAGTGCCAGATTCAACTGAACAGTGGTCACCACCATGGGTTTGAACGTATACACCTGAGATATGAAGGTGCCCGCCTGACCATTGCAGCCGAAACTGCTCTGTCCCCATATGGATGCGCTTTCCTGCGCGTAGATTGTAAAGCCCTCAGTGTTCTGTACTTGGAATGTGAAAGTCTTATTCGCACTGTTGTACGTGTTTGCGATTATCACAAGCGAAGCTTGCGGTACCGCGCTGATGGAGGTCACGGTCGATGTGACGGACACGCTAGTCGTTTGAACGTAGACAATTGTGTTGCTCACCGTCACTACGGTCAAAGTCTGCTGCGCTAGGGAGGAGACTTCCTGATTCAGGGTCGATATCTGTCCATTGGCGCTTGATAACGCCTCGCTCAAACCTCCGACTTGGTTACCTAGATTCGCGTTCTGCTCCGACAACGTGGAGAGACCAGATAGTTGTTGGTTCACACTTGAGAGTTGTCGATAGTCATTTGCGAGTTGTTGGTTGAGACCTACTATCTGACCATTCAAGCCGGAGTTCTGGCTTGACAATGAAGACAGACTAGAATTAGTATCATTGAATGCAACGGCAATGGCGAGAAAAACTACAACTCCTACGGCTATTGAGGCGATTACCGAGTCCGGTCTTTGCATAGGCTAATGTCTGGAGGCTTGGTTAGATAAGGCTGAAGACCTTGGCGACCTCGGGTTTACTGATGTCCCTCCGAAAGAACTCTCCGACCGAGGCCGACAAGATAACAGGTCAGAGGCACCGCACCGATGGATGGGTTATCACCGCGCCTCTATCCCTCATCGTCCTCTTCATCTATCTCCTCCGCCTGATAGTCGTAATCGTATTCGTATCCGCCGGGATTCTTCTTGTGTATCGCTGCGACGTGTCTGGCCCAACCGTCTTCAGTGGAGAAGGCTGCCCCACATACGCAACGAATCATCGCGCTCGACGTTAAGCGCGGGCCGAGATGATTTAAGCCCTCAAGAAAGAGTCGTCACGGTAAGCGGCTTCCATTCATCCTAGGTCAGAATCAACCGTTGGGTGGCAATTCCTAGGGTATCTGATTTCTCTTTGCACGAAGGGCAGAGTAGTTGTCGCCAGACAACGAATCTTCTCCTCCAATGGCCATCGAATTTGCAGGTCGTTCGCCCACAGATTCCGCATTTGAACCCGTGAATTTTCTTTAGCCGCAGACCGCCAGAGTGCGTAACCTTCCCACAGGTATCACACAACAGGCCCTGCCCCTGAATAGGTTGATTACAGGCTCTACAATTAAGAACGTCGTGGGAAGTTGGTAGTAACCTTCCTGAAGGCCCTTGAACCCCGACCATCTTGTAAGGATAACTTCCCAACGTGAAGTCGAGGCTTGCCATCGGAAGGTACAACTGCCTGATATCCTCAATTACGATGTCTCGTTCCCCCGGCTCGCACATTTTTGCATATGAAACGTTATTCTTCCCACTGTACGTAACTCTCTTCGTATGGAGTTTGGTGATTGTCGCTTTCGCCGTTCGCTGCAGGCTGGTGGAGTCAACTTTGAAGGTCGGCAGGACACCTTTGAAGTCATCATGGGTTCTGGTGAATCTTACTTGAGGTTCTGGTTCAAAGAAGGTAACTACATCGTCCTTTGCGAGTTGCCCGTTGTTCCCATCAAACATGATGGTGCGGTTCGAAACTTGCTCCCGATGGATGATTCCGACACTGGTCTGAAAGGTTGCATCGACGCTGTAACGTACGGCATACATGGGTCGGTATGCTAGACTTCTTTCGCAATTCCCCATAAGGTCAATCGGACTTCTCGGGTGGATTTCTACATGGGAGGCAAGGAATGAACCCACCATCTTCCTAGTTTCGGATTCGGTCGGAATGGAAAATGTCCAGACTGTTAACGCCTCACCTTTGCTCCTGAGTCTTATTCTCGCCCTTGACGCCATGTCTGCTAGAATGGGCCTGTCTATCATCTCAATGGTGGTTCCCTGAGCCCCCAACTTCTTCGCGTACTCTATCGCTTCCTCGGTGAAATGACCTGTGGTGACTAGCATTCCTTTGATAGCGTTCGAAGAAATGACGGCTGAATGGAGCTTCTGGACAATGGGACGACCTATGCTTGTGTTTGGCTGATGCTTGCACTCGACAACGATTAATCCTTGGGGCGAGCGAATCAGTATGTCACGTCCCTCGTCTTGAGTAAAGAGAACTCGCTCCACCTTGCCCACCCCCAATCGTTCCAATATCCTCCCCACCGTCTTTTCGAAGTCAAAGCCGGACAGAGTGTCGAGGAGGACTACCTCCTCATCGCCGTCTTCTCCTATGGGCGTACTTGTAACCAACGAACAATCGTCAGCACTTCGGGTGATAAAGTCATGCCCCTGTAATGGGCACAGTGGGCGCCGCATCAATAGACATGAGCCCCATGAGGGCAAAGACAACTTTTGAAAGTTGGCTATCTTGACTCTTTTTCCAACGTGATGCGGCCAGTCATAGGGTCGCAGTCAATCATGAGGACGTCACCGACTTGAACACCTGTTTCCCGAAGGATTTCCTTTGGTAGGGTCACCCGGACGCTGTTGCCAATCTGCGTCGCCTTCACCGTGAGTCTGACCAACCGATTCTGTATGTCTTGAAGAGCAGTTATACATATAAATACGCCGTATATACGATGTGTATACTGTGATTTGAAATGGATACCCTTTATCGCATAGTGGCATTACAACAA
>Ga0187803_10000962_pt1 | contig 11182 bp, 12 predicted proteins | sample NC_wetland_sal_i_2_FD_132425 | JGI IMG/M metagenome (GOLD analysis project Ga0187803, IMG submission 132425) | Wetland sediment microbial communities from Neuse River Estuary, North Carolina, USA - Control_3 | ecosystem: Environmental > Aquatic > Freshwater > Wetlands > Sediment | place: USA...
CTTGCCAAGCGTCCAGCCATCTAACTTCCTCCCTGCTCCCCGACAAGGTGGAAGAATATGTCGTCGAGCGAAATGCGACTTACGGAAATCCTCACCCCGGCCCGTAGCAACTCGCCTGACAGGCTGTACGCCTCCTCCTCTCCCGTGAGAATCTGGACCTGACCTTCCCTCCCCGTTGTGACTGTCCCATCCTTCACCTCTGGGACAGCCACCCCGGCCGGCAACCTGATGCTGTACTGGTGCCTGACCAGGCCCCTCAGCTGGTCGAGGGTCCCCATGGCGGCCAGCCTCCCCCGGTCGAGTATCCCGATGATGTCGGCCAGTTGCTCGGCCTCTTCCAGGTAGTGAGTGGTGAGGACAAGGAAATGGTTTCCTGAGAGCTCCTTCAGCGACTTCCAAAGTTCCTTCCTGGATATCGGATCCAGGCCCGTCGTGGGTTCGTCGAGGAACGTGATATCAGAGTCTGCCGCCAGCACCGTGGCAACCATTACCTTTCTTCGCTGCCCTCCAGAGAGCTTTCTGCTCAGGGTGTCGCGCTGTCCCTCGATCCCGACCTTGGCTAGGGCCTCGGCGGCCCTGCTCTTCCCTTCTGCATAGGGAATACCGCGCCAGAGCAGGTACGACACCACCGTCTGCATCGGCGTCATCCAAGGAATCGACCTGGCCTCCTGGGGGATGGACGCGATTCTCTCACGTAGCACCTTCGCATCCTTGACCACGTCCATCCCACGGAGTTGAGCGTCTCCACTCGTGGGCTCCAGTTGCGTCGCGAGGATCCGAACTAATGTTGTCTTCCCAGCTCCGTTCATTCCTATCAGGGAGAATATCCCTCTGGCTTTGACGCTCAAGCTCACAGCATCCAGCGCTTTCTTTCCTTGAGAGGCCGAGTAGATTTTGGTCAGCCCGTGGCAGACTAGGTCACCCTCTTCCAACGACTCGAGTCCGGAGCCCCGTTGCTTTAAGCTCCCCAGGACCAGCCTCCGCAAGACCGCCTGGTCCAGCGGCGCACCGTTGCCAGCCCCTAGAACGGTTCCTAGGCTCTTGGACATGGCTCTCCTTCGTGTTCTATTGGTAGGTTGCAGGTCCAGTCCGACCTAGGTCGACCTATAGGTCAAAACCTAGATCACGCCTGACCTACCGAGGTCGGACCTCAGGTACCCGGGGGAGGTGGCCCGCACGGCCAAACGAGCGGTCTTCTCTGATGCTCCCATCGTTCCTTACGACTGAGCTAAATGGCAAGCGACCACGCTAGCTCTTTGGGTGTTACTAGAGGGTGCGATCAAGGTGACAGAAACTTTAGTCCTTCAAACCCATGAAGCCTCTCCTCGAACTCAGAATCCGACAATTCGCTGAAAGGTTTGTTCTTGAGATAGTTATAGCGCTCCTTTGCTAGTTTCTCAAATTGAGCTTTCTGTATTTCTCCCTTTGCGAGCCTTGTCTTGATTATAGTTATTGGCTCTGTACGAGTCTCCTGCCGCGGCGAAGACAGTTGTTTTGGATTTGTATCTTGTTGCGGTTTATGCTGAACGGCGTTGTCATCAGTTGAAGCGGGTCGACTGGGCGTGCCGGCCTTTGCACTGCGTCGTGACAACTCAAGTATCTTGAGATATGCATCGTTCAGTTCCCTAAACCGTGATTTTACCTGATCGAAAGTGGCATCTGGAGACAGGCCCAGAGTCGCATAGTACATCTCTTTATCATCGGAATCGCTCATCCAAGATTACCCTGCCATTACGGAAGCACCAGCTGTGTGGTCGCGGAACTCTGGAACCCGTTGGAGTCAACCCCCTGCGCGGTCGCCGTGAAATTGCCAGAGGGCAGGTCGAAGGCTCGGACGATTGGCGAGCTCAGGGAGGACCCCGATATGGTGACGACGACGTGCACGGACTGGCTAAAGGTCAAGTACGAGCGATACTCTATCGGAGGGGGAGGATTAGAGAGATACCAGACCACGTAGTCCACGTGGATGCTCGCCTTCTCCGTGAGATAAGCGTATCCAGCGCTTGTGGCACTCGAGGTGCAAGGATGCTCCGGCCGCGTCTTGTCAGTTTAGGTAGGCGGGTTGGCACAAAGTCAGGCAGAAGCTAGTGTCTAGAATAGGGCAAGAACGCACAAAGGGAGGGTCGTGAGAATCTGTTCGCGGTGAACAACACCCGCTACTCAGCAGCGGACTACCAGGAGGAGACGAAGCACTCCGAGCTCAGCGTGCGGGCCTCCGCCGGGAATACCCATCCCCGCTTTCGAGTCGGGGGATGTGCGATTAAATTCAGCTTGGCGTATCAAATTCATCTCTCCTAGCGACCAAAACTTAAGAGCCAGCGGCTGGTACTTGGGTTCAAGGATGTCTATCAAGCTCAGAGATGTTAGGACGAAGGTAATCAGGGAGAAGGACGGCTCCTATGCGATTGCGTGCTCAGCTCTTGGAGTTTACACGGTCGGGGAGACGTTGGATGCTGCCAAGAGAAACTTCGAGGAGGCCCTGGAACTTCATCTGTCAGCGGTCAGAGAAAAGGCCATCGAAGCTGTAGCACGTTAGCTTGGCGAAGCTGGCGCCGATTGAGGGGAAGAAACTGATCAAGATTCTCTGCAACGATTTCGGGTTCAGCGCCGTGAGACAGAAGGGAAGCCATGTAACCCTGACCAACGGAATGGTCTACGTCACGGTTCCGGCAAAGCAGATTGGCGTCGGATTGCTGAACGTGATATTGAAGGATTGCAGCATATCAAGAGAGAGATTTCAGGAGAGCCTCTAGCCACTCTCGCCGTGTATAGGGTTCATCGCGCCTCCGCCAGTAACCTGCAGCTGGCCTGTAATGGGGCTCATGCACGTTGTGGCTTTGCATGATGGTTAAATCAGGGACTCCTAGTCATTTGTAGATGAGGTCACTCGAATCAGGATGCCTTCAAAGAAAGAGGAGATTCTGAGTTATCGGTCACGCGATGGCGTGCGTCTTAGGGGACTTCTGCGAAAATCCGATGTCGAGCCTTTGCGGGGAAATGCTATTCTTGCACATGGGCTCAATAACGACAAGGATGAGGATGGGAGCTTCGTTCGGCTCAGCCAGCTTCTGGCCAGGAATGGATACAACGTAATGCGTTTCGACTTCAGGGGACATGGCGATTCGAAGGGAAATACACAGGATGTAACTGTCTCGGGAGAACTCAGCGATTTCGAACGAACAGTGCAGGTTTTGGAGGAGAAGACAGGAACTAGAGGGAACCTCACTATTGTTGCCTCGAGTTTCGGTGCGTCATCGTCGATTCTTTACACCTCTAAGAACGAAAGACTCGTCACGAAGCTTGTGCTGTGGAATCCTGTGTTGGACTACGACAAGACCTTTTTACATGCAGAGACGCCCTGGGGGAGAACCTACTTCAATCCACAAGGCTACAAGAGGCTCGAAACCCTCGGCTACGTAACCATCCCTACTACCGAATTCCATATCGGCAGAGCCATGGTTGACGAATTCCGTAAAATCAAACCGTATCGTATCCTGTCCAAGTTCAAAATCCCCGTCCTGACGATTCATGGTACTTTGGACCAATCAGTCCCCTACAGCGTTTCGGCAAAATACGGAAGACCTAATTCAAGAAGTCGTTTCATCTCGCATGACTGCGACCACCAGTTCATAGGAATGGAAGATACAGTAATTCGAGAGACTGTCAATTGGATACTGACCGATAAATGAGACGTGGTATTGGGGCAACATCTCGCAGCACAGACGAATGGAGGAATAGGAGGAATGTCATATTCCAGGGTAGAGTCTTCATGGGTAAAGATGTGAAGATTGGCGATTTCAGTGTCATTGGGTTCTCCGACGAATCGAGACCGTCTGAATTGCTCGAAGCAGAAGAAGAATTTGCGACATCTCTGGGAGATGGAGTGATTGTCCACTCGTTCTCCACCATATACGAGGGAGCGAAGCTGGGGGCATGTGTCGAACTCGATTCATATTCGAGGATAGGTTACAATTCGAGGATCGGGCCAAGGACTAAAATCGTGTATGGCGCCAAGATTTATGATGAAGTTGCGATTGGGAGGCGCTGCATCGTATCGGGTTTCTGCTGCGACGGTAGCAAGATAGGCGATGGCACGACCATGATGGGGAACCTAGTCCACAAAGCTCGGAGCCCTATTTCGGTGGACGATTGGGATGCTGGTCCTCAAACCAAGGGTGCACCTGCCATCGGAAGAAATGTATTCATTGGCTTTAATTCAATCATTGTCGGTCCGGTCACCATCGGTGACGACGCCAAAGTGGGCGCTGGGGCTGTTGTGCTTGAGAATGTCGATAAAGGAGCTACAGTAATCGGTGTTCCGGCGAAAGAACCTCTGGATAAGGTAACCAGACGCGATGGTAGGGGTCGGTAGAAAGTGCAAAACGACTTCGAACATATTGTGAAAGACCTTCGGAAGAACTGGAATCGTCTCTCTGGCACTAAGCGCACAGGCACAGTGGCGATTGTAGACCTTACCGAGTCTACTCGTTCGAAAGTCGAGTTCCCGGCTCCGGACATCGGATTCGAACGTATCTATCGTTTCCTTGAAATCACGAAATCTACCGCAGAAGATGCCCTTGGGAAAGTGTTCATCAAGTTCTTGGGAGACGGTGTGATGATTTTCGGTGAAGAATCCGAGGTCAATCCATCGAAGTTCATTGAATTCGGCGAGAGACTGGCTGTTCAAATCGAGAAGCTCAACCAATCTAGGTATTCGACTGGCTTGACCATGCGCTTCAAGTGTGCCTTGGACTTCGGCCCGGATATTTACCTGCTTGTAGGCGGCGATCCGATGGGAACCGTGATTGATCGAGCTTTCAGAATTCAGGCTTATCTTCAACCAAACATGGTTGGCGCTTCAAGAGAATTCCTGGACCATATCAATAAAGAGTATAGGAAGCGATTCGCGTTAGCAGGGAAGGCTTATCTCAAAGGAATCAGCGAAGATTGGCAAGAAATCTATGCCCTGAAAGGTGTTGGTGGATTCTCGTTACAGCTCAGCATGGAGCAAAAGGTAAGGGAAGCGCTGAGAGACTTTTGGCAGATGGGCGAACCCGACAGACCAATCTGGATAGTGAGTGGGGCCATACCGAAGCTGGGCCCCGACAGAAGCATATACTCGCTTCACCATGGGGACGCCAACGCGCTAGTCGAAATCGTCCACACTCTGAGCAAGGCCTACCCTGATCGTCAGTTAGAAGTCGTCAATTCGGAAGAGTATCTTAAGAGGAACAAGGGCTCCTTTGATAATGACATCGTGTGTGTGAGTGGTCCGTCCTTCAACTCGGTAACTAGCGAAGCGATGAAGCTGCTGAAGTTGCCATTGGAATACGAGTTCGACGAACAGGAGGAAATGAACAAGGAGAAAGACCCCGTCCTAACTTACTCGGGAAAAGGGTCCGCGGCGAAGTTTGAAACAGAACGGGAAGATGCAGAGATAGTTTCCGATGTGGCTGTATTGATGAAGATTAGGGACGCGTTTGCACGCGGGCGATTCTTCTATCTTCTGATGGGGAACCAGACGCAAGGGACATACGCGGCAACTCAGCTGTTCGGGATAACCTCGCATTGCCTGCTTGGTAATTGGGAGCGCCTGAAGGACGGGGTTCTAGGTATCAGAACTGACAGGTTTGGGCTAATCGCAAGGACCAAAGTGTTCCACGATTTCGCAGAGCCGATTGATTTGGGAAGGAGAGAAGAGATTCTCCTCTGCTTCAAGGTCTGAAGCACTAGATCATTGCAAAGCTAGAATTCCGAGCCCGATTCAAGGTTTCTTGCCATCGCCCAATGCCTTCGAAGAACCTTCGGAAGGTGGAAGCTATGACTTTGGGCTTTAGCGAGGTTTCAGTTTGGAGTGCCGCTTTGGCTGCTTTGACAGCTGGTGCGAAATGTCCGTCCCTGGATTGAGCTAGCATCTCTTCGATTTCGTGTATTCTCACCTTTGAAATCCGCTCCCAGAATCTGACATCTCCCAAGGTCGATTCGTACACGTCGTCTCGAACGGCGACCTCGACGCCTGTGACAATTAGTTCCCCCATCTCTTGGAACGTAGCCTCTTGAAGAAATCCCTTGGGCGGTCGCGTTGGCACATGATAGACCACCCCTAGCCTTGCAATCTTTGAGGCCCTTGAATGCAAATACAGCCAAATCCAGTCTTCGTTGTAGGAGTTTAGGAATGGATAGCGCACGGACGGGGGCTTGAAGGCAAGGAATCCGGCAGATACATACTCGCCCACGGTGTCGCCCATCGCACGCTGAAGATGACCAAGAACTGAATCATCAATCAAACCTGTCGCCCTTGAACCAACGAAGTCATACTTGGACAGACTTCGGTTGAGCCGGCTGTAGAGACCTGGTTCGCGCATAATTATGTCATCGTCGACGAACATCGCTTTGTCACACCTCAGACTTGCAGCCAGAAGCAACACGTAGTTTCTGACGTACCCTGTATCCCATTGCGAGTTTCCGAGAGGTCGGAAGAATTCACTTGATAGTGGGAAACCTAGTTTGTCCATCAAGCGCAGTTGTTCAGACTGCCCATGGTAGTCTCCCCCATTCTCAACCGTAATCTTCTTGACGTTAGATTGGACCTTCAAAGATGGAGAGTCGTCAACAATTACACGTTGGGCATCGATGTGCTTCAGACTGGCAAGCGTCATCAGAAGGGTTTGGGGTCGATTCTTGCTCAAAACGAACATGGTATCCTTAGTTCGCGCCAAGGGAGGATGACTTGCGAAGGGATGAGTCAACGCTGCCTCATTTGGTCCTCGAGTTGGAAACGCAGGTATGCGCTTTGTCCTCCATGCAACAGGCCTCGGTAGTTAAGCACGCCGTATATATAGCAAAAACATGATTATCCGATTCTGAAATGAAGCTATTCACTTGAACTAGGCCAAATCAGTGACACTAGAAAGTAGAATCGGTTCGGTTTGACGGCAGCCGTTTGGTGACTACGTGGCCTTTAGTTTGTGTTGACACCTGACACAGACCCTGGCGCCTGATCCGTCGGTGGCCGGAGTTGTATTTCTGATATCACATGGACACCTGCAAGGTCCTGTTGAATACCAAGGCCGGATACATCCTTTGCACATTAAGGGCTACGCCATGATTGGTATATTTAACGAATCTTGGCCGGAATGGTTCATTGCGACTTGGTTGAGCCGGTGGTTGACTTGGTGTCCCACTCTCTTTGCTCCCTGTAGGCTGACTTGGCCACGTTCAAGTACTAGCCTCGTGTGGATTTGAGTAATGGACGACGAAGAGTTGTGGAAGGCTATGCTTGATGTCTACACCGAAGCTTTGGGGCTTTACGCAGGTCTCGCGCTTGCTGCTGCCGTCCTGGTATTCACTGTGCTGACACTCTTTCGAGCTCATTCGTTCGTCTTCGACTCCCTGAAGGGCGGCGGAGTGATGTTGCTCTACTCTCTGCTCGTATTCTTTACGGCGTGGATTGGCGCCCGGGTAATCGTTGCGTATGAGGTTATCAGTGCAGCGATGAGGAATCTGAAGAACGGGACCAGGAACCTTGAGGATATCGACAGAACTGTGATTGAGTGAGTGGATCCCATGAGGCTGAAGTATAGAGCCTACAATCTGACAGGGAATGGCGCCCGGCTCGAAGTCGCCGCCTTCGTAGTGATTGCTCTTCTGATGAGTTTCCTATTCTATCTCTATTACTTCGCGTGATCTAGGACTCCAAGAACGATTTTCGCTGGGAATAAGGTCCATTGCGCCTCCGCCGGGAATCACTCATCCAACATAGATCTATGGTATTCTTAGAGCAGCCTCGGCCCCTGCGACAGCTCCTCCGCAGAGTCTTCTAGTGTGATGGTAGAGCCTAGGATACATCTGCACAATCCCAGAACTCCTGGTGTATTTCGTTGGGTCCCAGTAGTCTGAGGGGTCGACCGCTGGATAGCGAGTTTCTCTCTCGTGCCACATCGTCAGGAACGCCAAGGGAGCAACCTCCGGAAAAGCCCTGCCATGGATATTCAGGGCGTACCTCACAGTCTCAGGATCCTGCATCAAATGAGCGAATTTGGCCTCGAATATCTTCTGAAACCAGTCGAGCGTCTTCCATTGTTTTTCTGCCTCGCCTAACAATTTCGTGAGGCTCGCGTACATTGGTCCACGAGGGTCCAGTTCCAGTGTCGCCTTCCACATGTCACGCGGCGATAACCTGCGAAGTTTCTCGACATCAGCCAATGTTGCGCTGTCGTCCGCAAGTTGCGCTTTCATCTGAGCTGGGTCCGGGAGCGTCCAAGGGATTCCTAACTTCGAGAAAACCTCCCTGGCCTCCTCGAGTCCCTCAGAACCCATGAGAATGTCTAGTATACGTCTGATTTCGGCGATGCGCTCGGAACGGCGGAGAATTATTGCATAGATTGATGCGTGTCTGACATTCCGCGTTAGATCTCGCTTTGTCGGGTGCACCAGGCTGAGCAGTAGCCCGACTGCCTTCACCGCCTTCTCGACTGATTGCTGAAGATAGAAGATTGCTTGGGGATACAACCCCTTTTCATACAGAGCTTTTGAAGCGTGGAGGTCCTTTCTTGCGATCTTAGCAAAGGAATACGCCAACTCCACGCCTCGTCTGTCCGGCAATCCTAGTGACTCTCGATGGGTGGGAAGTCGGTGTTCCGTCAACGGTTTGCGGCGCTAGCAGTTCGAACCTTAAGCATTTGAGAAACCGTACTCAAGGTATGGTTCATTGCACCTCCGCCGAGAATACCTCACTTTCGCTTTCGCCTCTCCCTTTTCGAAGCTTGCAAATCATGGTCCCTGTTATATTGAATCGTGGTCCAACCGGATTCCATGTGGATAGAGATAATTGTAGGAGGACGCCTTGTCACCTTCTCACGGGCAGGGATGTATATGGACCGCCTCGGAAAAGACCCCCGCTGCGAGTGGGCCTCGCGAATCCAAGCCGACGCAAGAAGGATCTGCGGGAGGTCGGAGGGTGTCAAGTTCAGCTGCGAGAAGGGGGACCTCTCGATAGTTCTTCATGAGGACGCGATTGGTCCCGTCGTTCGAGCGATTGCCGAGGCGGAGCCGTCCATGCCGGTTGAAATCCAGGGGTTCTTCCAGCGGATATGCTACCTGCTCGAAAACGGAGAGCGGGTCGAACTCCTTGAAAGTGGCTAGAATACCGCATCCTGGCGTCCGATGCTGCCGCACCAGTGTTTCCAGTGACATCTTGTCGCTACATGATGTAGACATCCCATATTAGCAATCCTGCCTCCGACCGTGGCATGAAGGCGCTGCTCGAGTCGCAGCCAGGGGGCCAGGGGGTGCCGTCCTGATGGGCTGGAAGCTCAGCGCCTTCCTCCTTGTCTTTGCGCTCATGATGCTTGGCGCAGGCGCCTTCGTCATTGGGGTCCCCATCCTCCTCTACTTGGTCTACAAGTGGTGGTCGAACCGCAGGACAAATGGGGCTGGGCACTCCCGATGGATGATCTACCTCGGCCTGCTTCTCCTCCTGCTTTCCGTCGTCGCGGCGGCAAACCAAGGCACCTTCTCCCCCATCGTCTTCGGAGGCTCGGGAGTACTCCTCCTAGTGTTGGCGCTCTTCCCCGGAGTCGTCCACGGCCTCCTAGACCAGGCTCTCGAGGTCCTCCCGTACATGCGCGGGAGGCGAAACGGGGAACCCGGGGCCATCCCCTGCGTGGAGCTAACCCAGGTCCCTCTGGATTACCTAGACCCCAAGAAGGCCGAACCCAAGGAGAGGCTCCTGAAGCTCCAGCGCGTGGTCCAGAGCCTGGCCGAAGTCGGTGGAACAGTGGAACTGAGGATTGCCTTCGCTGACGGTAGCGGCAGGGTGACCTTCACCCCCATCGGAAGGGACGTGGACGACCGGGCGCGCAAGCTCCTGCTGGTGGCGAGGGCCCACCTCCCTGAGTTCGGGCCCGAACCGGCGATGCTCCCTCCAGAACCCGAGGATTCCTTCTCTGCATCGGTCGAAGGCGTGCCAGAGCCCTCTGTCGACCCCCTCGGCCCGCTTGCGGGGTTCTTCGTCGAGAACAGGCTCGACGGCCAGTACGTCGTGACAGTCTCTCAGGCCTGGATTAACCCCGTCTCCAGATGGCTCGCACAGAGGAAGCAGAGGAAAATAGCCGAAAGCTCAGGGTACCAGCGAGTGGACGACGACAGGACGACGACCGTGGTCGACCACCCAAAGCAGGTCGAGCTCGAGGAGGCGGTAAAAGGGTTAGAGCGGCTTTCGGCCCGGACCCCGTTGAGGGTGTCGGTGCAGGTTTCAGCTCAGGAGGAGGGGCTGGCCCTGCAGGCGGCCCGGGTCCTAGCAGGGACGCTCTCCAGCCAGAGAAGGATAAGCGGGCTGAAGGTCGGCACCCCCCGGGCAAGCGGGAAGCTCGCCTGGCGCAGGTCCACGCTCATGGCCCCGTCCGAGGCCGCGCCGTACTTCTGGCTCCCGCAGGCTTCGCTCGGGATGAAGGTCGCCCCGTCGGCCGAGTTCCAGGAGCCGACGACGGAGGGGGAGGTGGTCCTGGGCGAGGTTGTAGGCCTGTCGGGCAGGAACGGCCACCAGGTCAGGGTGTCCCTCGACCAGCTGACCAAGCACGTCTTCGTGACAGGGATGACAGGTTCCGGGAAGACGACGTCCTGCTTCGGCCTCCTGCTGCAGCTGCACAGGCAGAAGATTCCCTTCCTCGTCATAGAGCCCGCGAAGTCGGAGTACAGGAGCCTGCTCGCCGCCATCGCCGAACTCCAGGTGTTCACCATTGGGGACGAAGAGACGGCCCCGTTCAGGCTGAACATGTTCGAGCCCCCGCCGGGGGTGAAGGTCCAGGCCCACCTGGAGAACCTGGAGGCGGTGTGGAACTCGAGCTTCGTCTCCTACGCGCCACTGCCGTACGTGGTCAAGCAGGTGTTCGCCGAGACGTACGGCGCCTGCGGGTGGGACATCGCGAGGAACGTGCGCGGGAGGGCTGTCGCCTTCGACGACGTCAGGGTCCAGGTGGAGCGGGTCGTGAGGGGGCTCGGCTACGAGAGGGACGTGACCATGGACGTGGAGGCGGCCCTGAAGACCAGGCTGATGAGCCTGACCCTCGGGGGGAAGGGGCCGCTCTTCGGGGCGGTGGCGTGCACCCCGCTCGAGGAGGTGCAGGAGAAGCCGACGGTGATTGAGCTCAGGGAGATACAGAACGATGAGGAGAAGGCGTTC
>Ga0187803_10000963_pt1 | contig 11181 bp, 8 predicted proteins | sample NC_wetland_sal_i_2_FD_132425 | JGI IMG/M metagenome (GOLD analysis project Ga0187803, IMG submission 132425) | Wetland sediment microbial communities from Neuse River Estuary, North Carolina, USA - Control_3 | ecosystem: Environmental > Aquatic > Freshwater > Wetlands > Sediment | place: USA...
GCCTCCGGGGTGCGGGCATCGCAGCCGGCCCTGCGCTATCGAGATAGTTCGTCGTAAGCAGTGTGATGCGCCGTTCGTTGTAGCGCGAATTCAGAATGTGCCCGACCGTTTCGAGCGCCCACGGAGAAGGTTTGCTGGCACCGAGGTCATCAAGGAGCAAAACGTCCGCGGTCAGCACAGGCTCGAGCACGCCCAATTCGCTGGTCTGGCTTTCCGGATTGTAGCTTCCCTGAATTTCCTTGAGCAGTTCGCGGTAGTCATAAAAAAGTCCGGTGTGGCCGCGCAAAACGATTTGCCGTAGCGCGGCGACAGCCAGGTGCGTCTTGCCCGCGCCGCATGGCCCCATGAGCAGGAGCCCCGTGTCCGTTCCGGCCGGGTAGTCCCGGGCAAACGCTTCCGTGACCAATTTGGCTTGTTCGAGGCCGTGGTTCCACTTGGCGTATTCGGGACCGTTCTCGATGTCGTAAAGCTTGGTATCGAAGTTGTCGAAGTCGCAGTGTTCGTAGCGGTTCGGAATGCGCGCGCGGCTGATCGCGCGCGCGGCGCGGTCCTTACCCGTGCAATCACATGGCACGGCCCAGACGCGATTGAGTGCGTCGGTGCCCTCGACGGGCTTCATCCAGGAACCGCGCGTCAGTTTTTCTTCTTCCGCGACGTGCTCGACGGTTTTCCATCCGGTCCCGCCGCACAGCGGGCAATCAGGTTGCGCCATGAAGCCAGCATAGGCGCGGCGCTGAAGATGCGCAAGCTGTCCTGCCCTGTTGATATTGCTAGCGTGTGTGGAAAAATCTGTGCAACCACAGATCAACGCAGATACACACAGATTAAGAACAGAACCTGATACAAACAGGAGGAGTAGATGTGCGCTTTTGGGTTTTTATCCGTGTTCCCGCCGCGGCGGGTGTTTATCTGTGGATTCAGCCCTTATGAACCCGGATCACCTTCGGAGGGGGGACTCGCGCCAGGGCATCGTGCTGCGGACGCGCGGTTACCGAGCGGAGCCCGCGCGCCAATTCATGCTGCACGAACGAAGTAAACGCTTCCATCTGGTGCTGCATTTCGGCCATTTTTTCCCGCATGTTCAAAATGATTTCGATGCCCGCGAGGTTTACCCCCATTTCGCGCGTCAGGGTCAGGATGACTTCCAGTCGTTCCAGGTCGGAGTCCGTATAAAGCCGCGTGTTGCCCTCGGACCGCGAGGGCTTGAGCAGTCCCACACGCTCATAGAGGCGCAGCGTTTGCGGATGCAGTTTGTACAATTCCGCTACCGCCGAAATCATGTATCCAGCGCGGGCCTTTTTTCGCTTTGGGTTCACGCGCGTCATTCGTGCGCTCCTTACGCCTTGGCCCGGTCAAAAAGATCCTTGCGCGGATCTTCCGGCGCAATCTTCTCCAATTCCTTCAAGAGTTCCCGGACGCGTTCATCCACCGGCTTCGGCACCATGACCTGCAGCTCGATGTATTGATCCCCACGCTGCTTCGGGTTCCGGACCGACGGCACGCCTTTTTCGCGCAGCCGCAGCTTCTGCCCGCTGTTCGTCCCCGGGGGAACGCGCAGGAGCGAACGCCCGTCGATCGTGGGCACTTCGATTTTCGCGCCCAGCGTCGCCTCGGTGACGGTGATCGGAACAGTGGTGTAGAGGTCGTCGCCGCGGCGGTCGAAAAACGGGTGCGGCTGAACGTCGGTGATGATGTAGAGATCTCCCGGCGGCTCGCCGCCTGTTCCCGCGTTGCCGCGTCCGGGCACGCGCACGCGCGAGCCGGTTTGCACGCCCGCGGGAATTCGAATCTCAATCGTGTCCGCGCGCCGCACGCGCCCATCGCCGCCACAGAGACGGCAAATGTTTCGAGTGCGACCTGTGCCGCCGCAGTGCGAACAGGTCAAGTTAAACCGCATCTTCCCGCTCGTCTGCGTGACCTGCCCAGAGCCGCCGCACGCCGTGCAGGTTTGCGGCTGGCCGGCGGTGCCTGTGCCGTGGCAATCCGTGCAGGCATCCAGGCGCGAAATCGTGAGTTTCTTTACCGTGCCGCGAACCGCTTCCCAGAAGCTGATCTCGATCTGGTATTCGAGGCTTGAGCCCGGCTCCGCGTGCGAAGGCGCTTCAGCCGCTGCGCCGCCGCCGCGAAAGAATTGGCTGAACAGATCGCGGAAGCTCGGCCCCGCGCCGCCCTGGCCAGCTCCGCCGCCAAAATCAAATCCGCCAAAATCAAAATGAACATTGCCGCCATCCGGTCCGCCGCCCGGCATTCCTCCGGCTCCCGGCGTTTCAAAGCCAAACTGGTCGTACATCTGGCGCTTCTTGGCGTCGGACAGAACGTCGTAGGCTTCCTGCACCTGTTTGAATTTTTCTTCCGAGGATTTGTCGCCGGGGTTCAGGTCAGGATGATATTTGCGCGCGAGTTTCCGGTAGGCCTGCCGGATTTCCTTCTGTGCGGCCTTGCGGGAGACGCCCAGCAGTTCGTAGTAGTCCTGTTTTGTGGTTGTGGCCATATGAACTCAGTGACTCGCTTGCCTTGAGCCCCGTGAAACGGAGCGAAACGTGATTCGTGACTCCTGAAGCTCACATCACAGCTTTTCCCAGTGCGCGTTGATTGCCGCCAATTCCTGCTGCTCGCGCTGGTGTTCCTCGCGGCGCCGCCGGCGTTCTTCGTCGAGCTTTCCGCCCATGGCCGCTTCTTTTTGGTTGGCACGATCGATCCATCGGTCGATCCATGCCGTCCTGGCTTCCACGCTCGGGACATCCGACCGGAATCGAATGAACGCCCCGCTGATATCAACGGCGCGCGGGGGAAAGTCGGGAGGCGGGGCTTGTTGCGTTTCGTAAAATAAGCGCTTCCAATCGGCCGTCGGCGTTTCCGAAAGGACGATTTGAATCATGTACAAATCTTCCCGCAACTTTTGAATGGCGTGCGGCGGCCCGGTCCGCTTGATGCCCTCGTACGTCGTCAACGCTGGCTCCTGTGAATTGGCTCGGAGAATTCGTACCGCGCGGAGACGCAGAGTCCGCCTCCGCGCAGCACGCTCCGTTTAATTCGGTTTCTTCGATTCATCGACGTCCACATACTCAGCGTCGATCACTTCGCCTTCACCTGCTGAGCCCGTTCCGCTCTTCGGAGCGCCCGGTCCTGGTTCCGCGGAACCCCCGGCGCCCGCTTGCGCTCCGGTGGCCTGCGCGGTCTTGTAAAGTACCTCGGCGAGTTTGTGCGAAGCGCTCTCGAGTTGCTGCGTCGCCGACTGAATCTGCTCGAGGATGCCGCCCGCGAGCGCCGACTTCGCGGCCGCGACCGCCTCTTCCACCGGCTTCGTGTCGGATTCGGAGAGCTTGTCGCGGTTGTCGGCGATCAGCTTCTCGACCTGATACACGCGGTTATCGAGAATGTTGCGCGCCTCGATTTCCGCGAGCTTCTTCTTATCCTCGTCGGCGTGAGCCTCGGCGTCGGACCGCATCTTCTCGGCCTCTTCTTTGCTGAGGCCGGTCGAAGCGGTAATCGTGATCTTCTGCTCCTTGTTCGTCGCGCGATCTTTCGCCGAGACATTCAGGATGCCGTTGGCGTCGATGTCGAAGGTGACCTCGACTTGCGGCAATCCCCGCGGCGCCGGCGGAATTCCCATTAGATGGAATTTGCCGAGCGTGCGATTGTCGGGCGCCATCTTGCGTTCGCCCTGCAGCACGTGGATTTCAACCGACGGCTGGTTGTCCGCCGCGGTCGAGAATACTTCCGACTTGCGGGTCGGAATCGTCGTGTTCCGCGGGATGAGCACGGTCATCACGCCGCCCAGCGTTTCAACGCCCAGCGACAGCGGAGTTACGTCGAGCAGCAGGATGTCCTTCACCTCTCCGCCGAGCACGCCGCCCTGAATCGCCGCGCCCACCGCGACGACTTCGTCTGGGTTGACGCCCTTGTGCGGTTCCTTACCGCCAAACAGATCCTTGACGATCTGCAACACGCGCGGGATGCGCGTCGAGCCTCCCACCAGCACGACCTCGTCGATCTTGTCCGGCGTGACGCCCGCATCCGAAAGAGCCTGCTTGGTCGGCCCAATCGTTCGCTGCAGGATGTCTTCCATCAACTGTTCGAGCTTGGCGCGGGTCAGCTTCAATTGCAGGTGCTTCGGGCCCGACGCATCCGCCGTCAAGAAGGGCAGATTGATATCCGTCTCCTGCATCTGGGACAATTCGATCTTGGCTTTTTCCGCGGCTTCCTTCAGCCGCTGCACCGCCATGCGATCCTTGCTGACATCGATGCCCTGATCCTTTTTAAATTCCGCGATAAGCCAATCGACAATGCGATTGTCGACGTCATCGCCGCCGAGGTGCGTGTCGCCGGCAGTCGCCTTCACTTCCACCACGCCTTCACCAACTTCCAGGATGGAAATGTCGAACGTGCCGCCGCCAAGGTCGTAGACCGCGATCGTTTCGTCTTTCTTTTTGTCCAGGCCGTATGCCAGAGCCGCGGCGGTTGGCTCGTTGATAATGCGGAGCACTTCCAGGCCCGCCACTTCGCCCGCTTGCTTGGTCGCCTGCCGCTGACTGTCATTGAAATAGGCCGGCACTGTGATAACGGCCTTGGTCACTTTTTCACCGAGGAAGTCCTCAGCGGCGGTCTTCAACTTCTGCAAGATCATCGCGGACAGCTCCGGCGGCGTGTAAGCCTTCCCGAAAATGTCGACGCGCGCATCATCATGCGGTCCCTTTGTAACTTTGTAGGGCACGCGCTTGGTTTCGTCCGTCACTTCATCGAACCGGTGGCCCATGAACCGCTTGATCGAATAGACCGTGTTTTCCGGATTGGTCACCGCCTGGCGCTTGGCTACCTGGCCGACCAGCCGCTCTCCGGTCTTGGTGATGGCTACAACCGAAGGGGTCGTTCGCCCGCCTTCCTGGTTCGGGATTACCGCTGGCTCTCCGCCCTGCATCACGGAAACGACCGAGTTGGTCGTCCCGAGGTCAATTCCAATAATTTTGCTCATAACTGAGTCCCCTCCTCTATAACTCGCCCGGCAAGATCCGGCATGAGTGCATTAGATACACGGATTTTACATATTGAGTGTATTGTTGTCAAGTATTTTGACTACATTATATCCTATTTGTTTACATCGGTTTATGGACTTGTTTTGGTCACAGCCTGCCTTTCCGCTCCGGCAACGGTCGGAGCTCCGCGAATTCCGTGGCCCGGCCGGACTCACTTCCGTCGGCTCTTTGCCGCCGGTGAACGACCGATGATTAGCATGGAAAAATCAAGAAATCGGGGAGGGCGGATAACCCTGCGTTTGGCCCACACGTCTATGAGTGCAGAAGAACCCGTTTGGGGTTAGAATGCGTTGCTCACAAAATCCCAAGGAGATCGTCGAGTGAAATCTCTTCCTGTCCGCCAGTTTGGATTCTTGACCTGGGTCGCGCTGTGCGTAGCAACCTCGGCGGCTTTTGCAAACCCGCAGACGAAAGCGCCCGCAGCTTCGGGAGCAAAAGTTGCCCAAACCGGATCTGCGAACCCGACCTTTCTAAAAGCGATTGGAAATCCGAACGCCCCGATCACGATGGAAGTGTTTGGCGATTTCCAGTGCCCGGCGTGTCGCGGTTTCTTTGAAGGCACAACGAAGCAGGTGATTGACGACTATGTGATTCCCGGCAAGGTGTACCTCATTCATCGTGATTTTCCCCTGGATATGCACCCTTATGCGCGCCAGGCCGCGCGGCTTGCAAACGCTGCGGCGGAATTCGGGCAATTCGAGGCCATCGAACGGGCCTTGTACGATCATCAGGATGAATGGTCCGCGAAGGGAAATATCGACGATGTCATCGCCTCGAATTTCCCTCCGGCGCAATTCAAGAAATTTCAGGCGTTTGAATCGCAGCACATCAGCGAGATCAACGCCTCCATCGAGCGCGACCGCGCGATGGGAATGCAGCGCAATGTGAACCAGACGCCGACGGTTTATATAACGGCGCACGGCAAGACCGAAGCCCTTCCCGGCGGCGGGGTGGACTACAAGCTGCTGAAAAGTTATTTTGATTATTTGCTGCGCCAATAATCATCCAAATAAAATGGCAACTACCGCGATCCCGTCGGAGACTTCGCCGCGCGCCGCTGCATGGCCCGGTGCGCTGCTGGTAATGGGGCGTGTCGCACTGGGTTTAATATTTCTGTACGCCGCCTACGCGAAGTTGCACTTCGAGGGCGAATGGCACTTGCGCGACTACCATTTCTTCTTCGCCATGGCCATCGATTCCTACAAGATGTTGCCCATTTCCGCGGTGCAGATCATGGCGCGAGTGCTTCCGTGGTTTGAGCTGGCTCTCGGCGGGCTGCTGATTGCGGGCGTGGCCGTGCGCTGGATTGGCTCGATCACCAGCGGATTGCTTCTAGTTTTTATCGGCGCCATGACACGCGCCAAAATCCTCGGCCTCGAAATCAATTGTGGCTGTTTCGGCAACAATGAGAAGCTGGGCACAGCCACGCTGATACGCGACAGCAGCCTGCTCGTTCTGGCTCTGGCCGTCACCGTCGGAGCATTTCTCGTCACGAAAAGGCAGGACAAAGTATCTTCCTGATCCGCGCGTCCACCTCTCTGGTTTGCGTTAGAATGAAATCCTCATGGTAGATTTGCCGCCGATTACGCTCCGCTTGCGCGGCCGCAAGGTTGTGGGGCGTGTCGCTTTTTCATTGCTCCTGCTGGGCTCGATTGCCATCGGCGGCCTGGCAGGCCTAATGTTTGTCTATTCGAGCGATCTCCCGCAGATTCACGCCCTCGAGGATTTTCAGCCAGATGTTGTCACCGAACTCTATGCGGACGACGGCCAGGTGATCGGAAACTTCGCCTTGCAGCGCCGCGTGCTACTCACTTACGAACAATATCCGCAGGTCCTGAAGGATGCGATTCTGACCACCGAAGATCAGCACTTCGAGGAGCATTGGGGCGTGGATTTCACGCGCGTGGCCGGCGCGGCCTGGAAAGATATTCTCGCGCACCGCGTTGTGGAGGGGGCCAGCACCATCACCATGCAACTTGCTGGAACGCTTTTTCTGGACCGCTCCGACCGCAGGATGGGCCGAAAAATTCAGGAAGCGCTTCTGGCGCTTCAAATCGAGCGGCACTACTCCAAGCAGCAGATATTTACGATGTATTGCAACCAGATCTATCTTTCCCACGGGAACTACGGATTTGAAGCGGCTTCGGAATATTATTTTGGCAAGTCGGTGGGCAAGCTGAACGTGCAGGAAGCGGCCTTGCTCGCGGGCTTGATCCGGGGTCCAAGTTATTCGCCGATCCTGCATCCGCAACGCGCGCTCGCGCGTCGCAATCTGGTGCTGGAACTCATGGAGCACGCGGGCAAAATCACGGCCACGCAGTTCCGGCAGGCCGTGGCGCAGCCGCTGGGGCTGCATCTGCAGGCGCCGCGAAATACGCTGGCGCCGTATTTTGTGGAGGAGATCCGCAAATATCTCGAAAGCACCTACGGCACGGAAATGGTGCACCAGCGCGGGCTGCGCGTGTATACGACACTCAACGTCGCGATGCAGCAGTCCGCCAACCGCGCCGTTCGCGACGGACTCCATGCCTACGACCGCCGCCACGGTTGGCGCGGCAAGCTTGACAACATCCTTGTGGACAAGTCCGACACGCTGGACACCTATGAAGATGACGATTGGCGTTGGCCGATCAACAAAGGCGACTATGTCCAAGGCCTGGTGACGGCCGTGGACCAAAAAGCGGCCATGATCAAGATCGGCTCGCTTCGCGCGCTGCTCACGCAGCCGGATTTTGCCTGGACTGGGCACAAGTCTCCCGCCGAGCTGTTGAAGGCCGGCGATCTTGTCGAGGTCAACATCAAGGACATCAACGGGACCGTCGCGCACATTCAACTGGAACAGAATGTCGGTCCGCAAGCGGCCATCGTGGCGATCGACAATCCGACCGGTGAAATCAAAGCGATGGTCGGCGGTTACAGCTTCGATGAGTCGAAGTTCAACCGGGCCACCCAAGCGCAGCGGCAAGTCGGATCGTCGTTTAAAATTTACGTTTATTCGGCCGCTGTCGAGCAGGGTTTCACTCCCTTCGACACGATTCTCGACGCGCCTTTCACCACCATGAGCGGAGGCCAGCCGTACTCGCCGCACAATTACGATGAAAAATTCGAGGGCGTGATTACGCTGCGCCGCGCGCTCGACGGTTCGCGCAACGTGCCTGCCGTTAAGCTTGCCGAAAAAGTCGGCATGAACAGCGTGATCGACATGGCCCGGCGCTTCGGCATCACCAGCCCCTTACCGCCCTACTTGCCCATCACGCTGGGCGCGGCCGATTTGAATCTGCTCGAACATACTTCGGCGTTCACCGTGTTTCCTGATGACGGAATTCGCATCGATCCGCACATGATTCGCCGCGTGACCACTTATGACGGAGCACTCCTCGAACAGGCGCATCCCATGGTTCACGACGTCGTTGAACCTGACGTCGCGCGTACGATGACGGCGATGCTTCAGGATGTCGTCGAGCGCGGCACCGGAACGCCCGCGCGCGCGCTGGGCCGACCAGCCGGCGGCAAGACCGGCACGACCAACGATTTCACCGACGCCTGGTTCATCGGCTTCACTCCCGAAATAACCGCCGGCGTTTGGGTTGGCTACGACGATAAATCGGTTTCCCTGGGGAAGCCCGAAACCGGCGCAATCGCCGCTCTGCCGATCTGGCTCGAATTCATGCAAGGGGCGCTGGACGGCAAGCCTGTGCAAGCATTCCAAAATGTTGTGCCTCTGGAAAAAGTCGCGCTGACCAAAAATGTAAGGGTAGACACCCCGGACAGCGCTCCCACGGAATCCAGCGAGGGCCCGACCACGCCTGTTGCGAATCCAGCGAATCCAGGAACTACACCAACGGTCCCCGAAAGCATGTCGCCGGGGGAAGCTCCCGCCAAAGCGATCCCTCCGCCGCAAAGTCCTCCCGCAACGCCCAGTCCTCGCAGCTAGTGAAGCAAATCTTCTCTGAAGTAGACTCTGCTCGAATCGCGCTGTAGGATACGAAAACCGCAGCACGCCTATTTCGATGCCGATTTCGTTGCTTTGCGAAGAGCAACGAAGGAAGGATGGCAGATGCCCACCCGGAAGAAATGCGAGAGATGTTTGATCGGTAGCCTTCTTGTTTCGCTTTCAGTCTTACTGTCACCTGGATTCGCTCCGGCGCAAGCGCCTGCGCGCGGAACGATCACAGGAATGGTCTCGGCGGATCAAGGCCAGGTGCGGGGCTTCCGGGTGACGGCGCACAATCTGCGCAGCATGATCTGGTACGTGGTGTTCACCAAGGATGGCAAATACACCGTCCCTCAAGCGTTGCCGGGCCCTTACGAGATCAGCGTTCTGCAGGATGGGTATGATTCGCCAGTGCAGAAAGTGGAACTTGGACCGGGCGAATCTCAGACGGTGAATATCGCGCTCAAGAAACAGGCCGAAAAACCTAGCGACGTCGTCTACAAGACCTTCGAGGAAATGTATCCGCCGGGGCCTGGGCTCGACTTATTGAAGAAAAATTGCATTGGATGCCACGGGCCGGATTCTTACAACACGATGCACCTCACCGAGGCGGGCTACCGCATGGGACTGCGGAAGATGATGCACGGCCCATTTAATTTGGGCGGCGTCGTACCTCCGATGTCGCACACCGTCATTACGAAAGCGGACCAGGACCTCATGGTTCAGTATCTCGCGGCCAATTTTGGCCCGAACTCTCCCAATCAGCGGCTGAAACATGATGCTTTCCCGGTGGACGAAGACGCCCTCTCAAAAGCGATCTATGTGGAATACGATCTGACGAATTTGCCTCCTGCGCCTTCCATCAAAAAGGCTGAAAAACAATCCGACGGCGCCGGCGAAACCATCAGCTCGGAAGCACGAGAAACGCGGCTCGCGGCGGACCGGACGAAGAATCCCGATCCGAAGCCGTACTTGTACGATCCCTTTATCGCCAAAGACGGCACGATCTGGTACGCCGATCCTCCGACCAACGCCATGGTCCATCTCGATCCGCGAAACACGGATCCCGGCGAGCGCTGGAAGTTTTTTCCCTTGCCCGCGGATGCCCCTGCGTTTGTCTTCGCCCACGGAATCACGCTGGACAGCAAAGGTCACGTCTACTGGGCCGAAATTTTTGGCGGGATGGTGGGCGAACTTGATCCCGCCACCGGAAAAATGACGCGGCACCCGCTGCCGACGGTCGGTTCGCTCCTGCAAGTGGTCACCGATCGGAAGGACAATATCTGGTACGACGATGTGCACGGCGACGGCATCGGAAAGCTCGACGCGCAGACGCGGCTAGTTTCACAATTTCCGACTCCCACGCCGGACCTCGGCCTTTACGGAATGGCCGTCGATCCCAATGGAAACATCTGGTCGGCAGGCTATGCCAAGAGCATGGTCGTGAAATTCGACCCTGCGACCGAGAGTTATACGGAATATCCGACACCCACGCCGGGGGGCAGCGCGCGGCGAATCGGCGTGGACTCCAAGGGCGTTGTCTGGTTTTCCGAGTGGGCCGGAGGCCAGCTCGGCCGCATCGATCCCGACACGGGCAAGATCACCGAATACAAGCTCCCCATTCGCTCTCGTCCGTATGAGACTTGGCCCGACAAGCTCGACAACATTTGGGCCAGCGACGACTTCAACAATTCGCTCGTCTATTTCGAGCCCAACACAAGGAAGTTCACGTACTATCCGCTGCCGCAAGTGTGGCCGCTCGCAGGCGTGCCCAAAGTGGAGATCGAGGGCAATAACACGGTCTGGCTCGGCTCACGGTTTACCGAACACATTGTGGCCATTCACTTTTATCCGCACGGCTACTCGGCGGATGCGCCACCGCTGCCGTAAAGGATTTCGAGGGAGAATCCTGTAGGATTATCTTCAGGCCTTCTTGTGGAAGGGATCCCATCCCTTAGGTTGAAGGGGCGTGCGGCTTCCGTCCGACCTGACTAGAATGACCCTTTTCTCGCGAGTGATTTCACCAATGACGGTCACGGGAACGCCTTGAACCCTACGAGGCAGGCTGTTGGAGAATTTCTTCGGCACGGTAAACAGCAGCTCATAGTCCTCGCCGCCGTCGAGGGCCAAATTTAACGGGTCAAGACCAAGCCGGTGTAATTCTGGCGGGATTCTCACCACGGGGATTTTTGGCGCCCACACCACGGCGCCCAC
>Ga0187803_10000964_pt1 | contig 11174 bp, 6 predicted proteins | sample NC_wetland_sal_i_2_FD_132425 | JGI IMG/M metagenome (GOLD analysis project Ga0187803, IMG submission 132425) | Wetland sediment microbial communities from Neuse River Estuary, North Carolina, USA - Control_3 | ecosystem: Environmental > Aquatic > Freshwater > Wetlands > Sediment | place: USA...
GATCCAATCCGCGTCCGGGCACATCCAGACTAATTTCGGGTCGGTGTTGTGCAGCATGTACAGCCACTCACGCGCGTTTTCCATCAAGTCCGGCGCATGGTGATGCAAACAGACGCGCATGGCGCGGGATTTCAATTCACGTCCCAGTTTGTTGAGGTTGGCGGCTTCGATCCGGAGCTGCTCGTCGGACTTGCGGCCGTTGCGGGGCAGGGGATTGCAGTTAATTACCATTCCGGCCGCGCCCAGGCTCTTGGCCGCCTGCGCGATATCCAGCGTGGTGGCGATGGTCTTCTCCGCGGCGGCGTCATCGTGCATCACCCCGCCGTTGTACGCCATCGAGCAGCGCAGCTTGTACTTCTTCATGAGGGCGATGGTCCTCTCCCTCAAATCGCCCTGCAAAAAGCTGTTGATCAGCTCCACCCAGTGGTAGCCCGCCTTCTGAAACGTGCTGTACGTCTCCTCGAGACCATCGATCGGCTTGATCTTACGAAGGCTGAACTGTTGGGTCGAAATATAACACGCCACAGATATCTTGGGCTTGTAACTCGCGGCGATCGCCCGCGTGGGGATTAAGGCGGCGGCTCCGGCGAGCGCCTCGCGTCGTGTCAGATTTCTTCCTCGCATGCGTATGGTTCGCCCGTGATGCAGGCGGCTCCTTCCGTAAATTGGTTGGCTCTCAGCGTCGACAACCTGCCCCCTTGACATGCCACCCGATCTGGTCTATTCTACTCCAAGTTATTCGGACCTCAAAGGACGGATAGACGAGTGCCTCCGGCGATGCGCCGGCGCCGCCTGAAGCGAATGTGATATTCGGCCGGGAGCGAGGATTTTTGGCTGGCTGGCATCGTCGGCGAGCCCAGCGGTGGATCTTTTTGGCCAAGACGGGGCGTTTGGAGCCCGATGCCTCAGGCGATAGGCCGATACCGGCGAGAAAAGAAACGTCGAACCCTGAACAGCGAACGGGGTTATCTGTCTCTACGGCTGTCGGAGCCCGCCCGAATGCCGGAATCACTCCAATGCATAGTCTGGATCCGCTTGCGTTGATTTAGAAGGATGTCGGGGGGGCGTTCTGCGAGAAATGTGCGTCCGCGAGTGCGGGTATGAGCAAAGCGGCTCAGAACATCGGCACGCCGTCAGTCCGAAAAGCATGGCGCCGGAGTGCGCGATGGCGGCGTCCCCCAGGACATGGCAGGAAGTAGACTGAAAGTAAGCGTTCTCTGAAGGGAACTCGGAAGGAGAAAAATCGTGAAGAGACGCAGTTTTCTGAAAGCGGCTGTCAGCGCGGCGCCCATGATTGTGCCGCGCCATGTTTTCAGCCAGGCTGGGCGTCCGGGCGCGAATGACCGGATCAACGTTGGCCTCATCGGGTTCGGCGGGCGCGCGCGGTTCCTGATGCAGTACATCGGGAACGAGGTTCCGGAAGCGCAACTCGTGGCGGTCGCGGATTGCTATCTGCCACGCACCATGGGAACGGATCCCGGCGGCAGGCCCACCCCCTTGTCCGACCAGGCGGCCAAGTGGTCGAAATATCAGTATTTCCAAAAGATGTTCGAGAAGGAGAAACTCGACGCCGTTTTCATCGAGACCACCTGCCACGCCCGTGTGTGGTGCGCGATTCACGCCCTCCAGGCGGGTCTGGATGTTTACGCCGAAAAACCCGTCTCCCTGACGGTCGAGGAAGGGCGTGCGCTCGTCACCGCCGCCCGCAAGTACAACCGTATTCTTCAGGCCGGCAGCCAGCAGCGGTCGATTCCCATCAACCGGTACGCCAGCGAACTGGTCCGCACCGGAAAGATCGGGCAGATTCAATCTGTTGTTGTCTGCAACTACCTTCCCGGGTTGAAATGGACTCCCCAAGCGGGGCAGCCCGTGCCCGACGGATTGGATTGGGACGTGTGGTGCAATCAGACGGAGTTGCGCCCGTATCACTCGTTGCTGCATCACAGTTGGGCCAATTACGTGGACTATGACGGCGGCGGATCATCCTGGGGCGTTTCCGGATGGGGAACGCACGGTCTGGACCAGGTGCAATGCGCCCTTGGCATGGACGACACCGGGCCGGTGGAGCTGTGGCTCGAGGATCGGAAGACCACCGACGAACCGAATTTCGGCATGGCCAGGAGCCCGATGTGGCAGCCGGTCCTTGGCAGGAAACCCGTCATGATGCGCTTCGAGGCCGGCCCTGTTGTCCGGCTCGAAGAGCCCTGCAAGGGCGGCGCCATCGAGGAGGGCGGCCATGACCAGTTGGGCGGCATCTTCGTCGGCACGAAGGGCGTGATCAAGATCATCCGCGGCAACTTTACCACCGATCAGCCCGAGCTTTTCAAGGGCGCGCCGCCGGCGTTCAAGGAAGGCAGGGGCGAAGACACGTTCCACCTGAAGAATTTCTTCGAGTGCCTGCGCACCCGCAAGACGCCCAACGCGGACGTCGAGATCGCGCACCGCGCCAACTCGCTGTGCCACCTGGTCAATATCTGCCGGCAGGTCGACCGCCGGCTCCGTTGGGACCCGAAGGCCGAGAAGTTCATCGGCGACGAGGAAGCGAACAAGCTTCTGTCCCGCCCGCGGCGCAAGGGTTACGAACTGCCGGTGTGACCGGTAGCGGAAATTGGATTGCTTGCGGAGGGAGGCGACGCTCCAGAAGAGGCGCCTCCCACAAGCCGTTCAGGGGTAAGGGTAGAGGTGTGCAACCCAAGAGTAAAGGGGAAGCCCTTATGAAGACGGAAGGATCGGCCTGAGGCAATTGGGTGAATACTGATTGGCAGTCTGGAGCAAAAAGGGAAATCCCGGGTATAACGTTTGAATGTTAAAATTTCCCCTGTGATTGTTTCGCATTCCCGAATTTGGTATGGTAACCAAATTCAATAAGTAAACGGGTTTCAAAGGGGGCCCGTTGATATGAAATCAGTCAGAGCGCTTGCGTTCCTTATGTTTCCGCTGTCGGCCATGATGCCAGTGGCAAACGCCCAAACCGTAACAGGTTCGATTACCGGCACAGTCGTCGATGCCGGAGGCGCCCTGGTAGTCGGCGCAAAGGTGCAATTGACGAACGAGATCACCAGGCAGGTCCGCGAATTCAGCACGTCGGGAAATGGAACGTTTATCTTCCCCGATATCTTCCCAGCGGATTACGATCTCAAAGTAACGCAAACGGGGTTCAAGACCTACGTCCAGAACGGCATCACGGTCGGCACGCTGGAGAAGGTGGACCTTCACACAATCAAGCTCGAAGTCGGCGACGTCGCCACTGCGGTCGAGGTGACGGCGGAAGCGGCTCGCGTTGTCACCGACAGCTCCGACCATGCGACCGACGTCAACCTGAAGCAGCTTGAGGAGACCCCGATCCGCGGCCGGAACTGGGAAGGATTCGTCAAAGACCTGCCGGGTGTGATCGACATGGGCACCTACGACCAACGCGGCTGGAATGGTAACTCAGCCGTCATCAACGGCGGTCAGCAGGGACAAGTCCTGGTGACATTCGACGGCATGGCCGCGCAGGACTCCGGAGCTCCCAGTCTCAGTACCTACCAGACGCCCAGCACCGATGCCATCGGCGAAGTTAAACTGCTGACCGGAAACTACGCAGCCGAATACGGAGCGCGCAACGGCGGCCAACTGAACGTCACGATCAAGAACGGAACGGCCCAGTTTCACGGCAGCGCCTACTATTACTACCGCCACGAAGAATTTAACGCGAACGAATTCTTCAACAACGAACTGCACGTGCAGAAGCCCCGGTATCGCTACGAGAATCCCGGCGGTACCGTCGGCGGGCCGCTCATCATTCCGAAAATCCCTTTCAACAGGAACCGTAACCACCTTTTCTTCTTCTTTTCGTGGGACCAGCTCTGGAATGCGCAGAGCACCGCGCTCAACAAGTTCACCATGCCTACGGCGCTGGAGCGGCAAGGCAATTTTTCACAGAGCGTGAACCCCAACGGTTCCGCCATTCTGATCCGCGATCCGAACACCGGACAAGCCTGCTCGACGACCTCCGCCGCCGGGTGCTTTCCCGGCAACGTGATTCCCGCGAGCCGAATCAGCCCGATCGGCAGCGCCATGCTGAACCTGTTTCCACTACCGAATACAACCGACCCGACCGGTGCGCGCCAGTATAATTTCACGGATGTTCTGAGCAATACCGATCCGCGCGTGGATAAGATCCTCAGGTTGGACTACAACATTTCGTCCAAGGATTCCATGTTCTGGCGCGGTTTGAAGGACTACCAGGCCCAGACGGGTTACGGCGCCATCCTCGGCGCGGCGGGTGATGCCTGGGGTCAGTTTCCCCACAGCTATTTCATTCCGTCCGTCGGCTTCGCAATGACGTACATCCACACATTCCGCCCCAATCTGATCAATGAGGCGACCGTGGGACAGAATCGCGCTCACCAGCAGAATCAGGAGACCAACTCCGCTCTGTACAACAAGAGCCTGCTGCCTCTGACGTCGAACGGTCAGACGGTCGCGTTGCCGACGATCTTCCCCGCCTCGGCCAACTATCTGAACCTGCTGCCGAACATCAACTTCGGCCTGCCCTCGGGCTTCAGCGCATCCTCGACGCCGACCGGGATCCCGAGCCTTCCCAGCTTCGGCTTTGACAGCCGGTGGCCTTTCGACGGCACAGACAACCTGTTGACCTTCACCGATAACATCACGTGGGTCAAGGGAGCCCACATCATCAAGGCCGGTTTCTACTTTGAGCACGAAGCCCGCAACGTGAGTGATTACTCGGTTTACAACACGGCCGGCACCTACTATTTCGGTTCCGACCTCGGCAACCCGGTGGACACGGGCAACCCCTTCTCCAACGCACTCACCGGAAACCTGTACGGCTACGGGCAGGACAATCTCAAGCCGATCCACCGCACCCGCTACAAGCAAACCGAGTGGTTCGTGCAGGATGCGTGGAAAATCAGCCGCCGGCTGACCGCCGACTTCGGCATGCGCTTTCAGCGGCTTGGCTCTCCTTATGACGCCCCGGGGCAGACGCAGGGTGTCTTTGTGGCCTCCACTTACAGCGCGAGCGCGCAGGGTCAGATTCTGTACCCGTATTGTACGGTCGCGGTGGCCTCCACCGCCAGTTGCCCGACCGCGGATAAGGCATCCATCAACCCCGTTACGGGCGCCACGTACCCGTACGCCCGGCAAGGCACGTTCGCTCCCGGAAGCACCGCCGGACTCAACGGTACGCCGTTTTCGGGTATCGTTCAGACGATGTCGGCGACTCATTCCCTCTTTGCGACGCCCGGCTTGGCGTTCGCTCCGCGCATCGGCTTTGCCTATGACGTGTTCGGCAACGGCAAGACCGCACTGAGAGGCGGCTTCGGTATCTTCTACGGCCGTGCGTTCGGGGTCGACGCCACCAGCGGCGCTTCGGGCGTCGGCATAGGACCTATCTCCACTCCGCCGCATTTCCTCGCGCCGATCGTTCTCAATACCAACATCTCGGGTCTCTCGGATTCCTCACTCGTATTCACGCCTCAGACTACGGTCGGCGGGCCTTTGAGTTATCCGGCGCCGCAGACTTTAGACTGGAGCTTCGGTGTCCAGCAGGACCTGGGCAAGGGCTTTGTGATGGATATCGCATATGTGGCGAACTCCGCGCATCACCAGTTCAACCAAGGCCTCATCGATCTGAATGCCGTTGCTCCTCTCACCGACTGGACTCCGACGGCCAACAACGGGTCGCCGGGAACGGTCGCCAAATTCCTCGATCCGACCAGCGCCAGCGGGGGCGCCGGCGGATACTATTCGACCAACCTGATTCGCGCGCTGGCGGGGCCCTATCCGGGATGGGGTGGAATCCAGATGTACACGTCGAACGGCGAATCTCACTATGAGTCGTTACAGGCGCAATTCAACAAACGTGTCGGCAAGAACTTCCACTTCGGCAGCAACTATACGTGGTCGAAGACTCTGGCCTACTCTCGCAACCAGTGGGTGTCAGACAAACTGCTCGAGAACATTGTGGGCGGCACGCGTCCACAGGCGGTGAACGTGAACTTCGGGTACGCGATTCCCGGAGCCACCAAATACTGGAACAACAAGTTCACAGAGTTGGTGACAAATGGCTGGCACGTCGAGGGCATTCTGACGTTCTACTACGGCACGCCCCTGTCCATCGGCTGCTCCGCCAACGGCGCGCCGATCGGCTATTGGACGGGAACGCCAACGGGAGGAATTCCGTTCCGTTGCCAGCAGAACGGCCCGCTGTTCAATTCATCGCAGACGCCCACGGCTCCTTCGCCCCTGTGGTATGACTTCAACGTTTCGGCGTTCTCTCTTCCCCCGGTCAACTCCCTCGGGATCGGCAACGAGCAGCCGACCGTTACCTATGGTCCCGGCGTGGAGAACACGGATTTCAGTCTGTTCAAGCAGTTCCCTGTCTGGGGCGAGCACAAGACGCTGGAATTCCGGATTCAGGCGTTTAACGCTCTGAATCACTTCAACCCGAACAACCCGAACACTTCGCTCGCCATCAATTGCAACGCGGTGAACGGAGCCTGTACCCCGGGTGGCGCGAACACCAATGCCGCATTCGGTCAGATCACCTCGGCGGCTCTGCCGGCGCGGCACGCAGTTGTATCCGTTCGCTTCAGATTCTAAAGTAGGGCAGGTTTCCGGCCTGCCCTCGACAGACGCTCTGCCTGTAATCCGGAGTTTGGTTCCACCAGCTTTTCCTCGAACTGGGCCATAAGCCAAGCCTGCAGTTTGTCCATAACCGGCTGGCTGTGCTCCTGGTGGAAGGAGAGAGGTTCCCGCGCCACCGCATCATAGCCGTAAATCTCCCGGAAAGTTTCCAGCACAAACCGGCACTGGCCGGGAAAACTCGCCGTCACCTTCACAAAATTCCGCCGGCCGTGCGCAGTCAGCCACCAGCGTCTCGATGAGCTTCGGCACGTTCCGTGAGAGGGCATCGCACATTTGAATGGCGGCAGGCCGGGAGACCGCAGCACCTTCAGCACCTCCGCCAGGTTCTCGCCGGCGTTCTTCGACCTGTGAAATAACGAGAGCATGTGTTAGGAATTGGCCAGGCTGGCGCCCACGGGAATGGGATGCAACCAGCACCGGCAGCAGCCGGTTCGCCAGCAGGATGCAGCCGGCCGCGCCCGCCAGCGAAAGCGCCAGCGCTTCCGTCAGCAATTGCCGGGCAATGCGCCACCGGCCTGCGCCGATAGCGCTGCGCACCGCCAGCTCATGCTGCCGCGCAGTCCCTCGCGCCAATAGCAGGATCGATACATTGGCGCATGCCACGATCAACAGGACCCCCACCGCCGCGAACAACAGCGCCAGCGCGGGTCCCAGGTGGTCCAGGTAACCGTCGATCATCCAGCGCACATGCACTCGGAATTTCTTGGGGAAGTGCGTGGGTGTCTCTCTGGCGAACTGCTCGAACAGTGGCTGCAACTCGGCGTCGGCCGCCGCGCGCGTCACCCCCGGCCGCAAGCGAACGCGCGCCTGCAGGACTATGGCCGGATCGCTGCCGATCTTCAGCGGCGTATACACATCGGCGTCGCCGATCGTGAACCGCTCGGGCATCACCCCGACCACCGTGTAGTTTTTGTGAACGAGCTGCAGATTGCGTCCAACCACCCCCGGATGGGAGTTGTAATGCCGTCGCCAGAAGGGGTAGCTTAGCAATACCACCGGCTGCGGGTCCTGGCCGTCGGGCGCGTCCGAGGGGATCAACGTACGGCCCAGGAGCGCCGGCACGCCGAAGTGAACGCCGGCGTTGCCCGAAAGCTGAACGGAGGGGACATCCTCAGGCAAATCCTCGTCCGTAGTGGTGAGATTCCAGGTCCCCCAGCTCGCCGCCAGGCTCTCAATGCACCTCGCCTGGCGCAGCGCTTTGTACTGGGCGCCGGTCACGCCTACGCCGCGATTGTCGCCCCTCTCGTTGAGGATATTCAGGTAGACCATGCGATCCGCCCCCAGGTAGGGGTAAGGCTTCACCAGAAACGCATAAATCACGCTGAAAACCGCGGTCGTGGCGCCAATACCGAGGGTCAGCGAAAGGATAGCCGTCACTGCCAGGCCCGGATGTTTTCGCAGCTCTCGCAATGAGAAAATAATGTCCTGTACCATCTGTCGCACCGTACAATCCCGCAATCTCGGGCCGGGTAGCTTGTTCCTTAAGACGCGGGACCGCCGCGGGCGTTAGCTGGAGCCTTTCTGGACCGTGAAAACTCGCTTCGACCATCGTCGGAAAAGGGGCCCTTTCAACCGCAACGCGAACGGGACCTGTCGTATGCCAAGGTTGAAACTCTTGGCCCTGTGTTCACCTTCCGAGCGAATCGCCGGCAACTCGTAGGGACGAGCCCGTGCTCAGCGTCAGGCGTCCTTTCCCCGCCGGCGCCTGCTCTCTTTGACCATCGCGTTCAGATCCCCAGCGGGACGTATCTCCCAAGGGCCAAACTTCAGCCCTGGATGCTGCGAGACGAGTTGTACGGCGTGATGCAGATCGTGCGCCTCAAGCACAAGGATGCCGCCGATTTGCTCTTTGGTCTCCGCGTACGGACCGTCAGTTACCATGACTTTGCCGTTCTTCAGGCGCACGGTTTTGGCGGAGTTGGGAGGCTGAAGAGCCTCGCCAACAGCAAAGTGCCCGGTGGCTCGCAGTTGATCGTCATAGTCAAAGCACTCGTCCAGCATGCCGTCGCGCTCGTTTTTCGGCATGTTCTCGAACTTTCCCGGCTCGACATATCCCAAACAGACAAATTTCACGACAGACCTCTCCTCAGATGAATTAGAGCAAAACCACAATCAACAGGCTTGCTCATCTGGTAGTCGTTACAAGAACGGAGAATCGACAATTCTTGCGGACATTCTTCCAGGCGCTAGCTGGATGCGAACCCATCGGAAGCCAGGTCAGCCGCTTCCTCATCGAGTCTTCTGGTTCACGAACTCCGGACGAATGGTCGGCCACTCGGACAATGTGCACCGGACCGCGCTGCCAGGCGAGCGTTAATACCTCACATCGGTAGCTATCGCGTCGCGGTTTCAGCAGTCGCGCCGCTGGTGTATACCGGGTTCCGTACAGCTCTCGTCTTTTGGTTTCACCTCAGCGAGCCTGCCAACTATCGATCTTCGTCCGACGCGTCCCGACGCAATCCCCTAGCGATAACGGGCGTGGAGATTCGAAGGATGGTACGGTTCGGAAACAGGGTGGTGATGCGTCGACACAGCAGGGCGTTGCATTATCCACGCGTCAAATCTGCGCCACAAGCGAAGCAGCCAATTTAACATTGCCGGCTCCTTTTGCCTGCAACGGTATCACAACGACGGGGTGAAAGTCACCCCTGAGTTGAAGGGCATGTGTGCTGAAGGCCATGTTTCGACTGGCCGCGCGCCGAACGGTGCTACGAGCGTTATTACCTCGTAACCGTCTCCCGAAGCCGCCGCTAAAAACCTTCCTACCTCGTTCCGTGCCGCAGGCCAGCGAGCAAATGACGCAGAAGAATGATGCAAAGCACCACCACCGGCGGCGGCAACAATGCGAGGATACGACTGGCCTAGACAGGATAACAACGTACTGTCAACCCGGCAGACGCCGATACGCGAGTCTGCAGCGGACTGCGACAGACCGCTCCCCGCAGACTTCATCGCATACTCGACCGCTGCTTGCGCGTGAGCGATCAACGGAAGCACGATCACGACGAAGGATCGTTTTACCACTGGGTCACCTGCTGCAGTCTATCATGCATCCGGGCGGGGGCTCGCTTCGATGATTCTCCGGTCAGCCTGATATCGGTCACCATTCTTCGGCGCGCGATGGAAGAAGCCTGGAAGGCCGGGGCCCGATACCATCTGGGGCGGCGGCGAAGGGCGAAGTAAGATCGCCCGCAGGCCCCTTCCGCCCGCCCGGCTCCGGCCGCGGCGGGCTTTTTGGCTTTCTGGGCTATCCTCGGCATTGCTGGCCCCATACCACCAGACGCGCCGATCCGTGCCAACGTGGGCCAAACCTGGCGCAACGGCGGCTATCTTGAGAGGACGTCTTGAGGCGTCGGTCGCCGCGCGGGGGGCTTTTCTTTGCCGGTCCCGCAGATTTTGCTTGCTTCGTTCCGGCTCAGAGCGATCAATCGTGTTGCAAGGAGAGAAACCACATGGCACGCACTAACGAGCAGACCTACAACGGATTCGCGATCCCGCTCAAGCCCGACACCGACCTGGGCCTGGCGATGCTGATCGCCGAGGATGAAGACGGCCAATACGAACCAGTGGCTGTCGTCGCCACGATCAACGAGGCCCGGGAAGTCGCCGAGAGCGATCTTCGCGGCCGGAAGCGTCGCCTCGAGGGCGAGCAATTCTTCGTCAAAGTCGGCCCGGGTCGCGGAGCGGTTTACCAGTAAGCGGAAAGCTTTCACCTGCGCGGGAGTCCACTCGTCGCAAAGATCACCGGGATTGCGGTCGTGTCGCCGCCGGGCCACGATCCCAACTTGCGCGCGCTCTTGATTCTGAGGTGCCCATCCACCACGGTTCCGTCGCTGCGCGCTAGTACCGGAATTTTAAGTCCGAATTCCCGGATCGAGGCGCACATACGATCCACGGCCGCGTCGTTCTTCCTGGGATTTCTTGCGTACAAGACCAGGCGATCGATGTGCCAGAGTTGAACTTGGGATGTTGGCGACGACGCTGTCATGCTGCGCACTCCTTCCGAGTCTGGACTTTCGGAGGGTGCGCCTGGCGCTGGCCTATCGAACCGGCCCGTGCTTCCTTTATACGCGATTCGGACGGTTTTGGACAGCCGCGTGCAGCCCGCCGGGGCTCACGGCTCGCAATCATGCCGCCACCCGATCAATGCAGCGTTTGGGTATAATCTCGCCTGTGATGCTCGTTGGAATTGCATGCGCGATTAGCCTCGTGATTACTATCGCAATCATGCGCGCCAGGGCGCGTTCCAAGCAAAACCGGAATAGAACCCTTCGCGATTATGTGCGTCGCACCTACTGAGAGAAATAGGTTGCTGGCTCTTCTCTCTCTTCGTACCCGAGATTCTGCAGGCCTCAGTGGACACAATCCCCGACGTCAAACCGGCGAACAGAGCGTCCGGCTAGTTCACCTGCTCGGCGCCCGAAGGCCGCTTGTGCAACAGGCGGCGGTAATGGCCCGCATCATATGGTCGGGAGTCATTGCTCCGAGCGACGGCCATCACTTCCTGGTAGGGAAAATAA
>Ga0187803_10000965_pt1 | contig 11161 bp, 12 predicted proteins | sample NC_wetland_sal_i_2_FD_132425 | JGI IMG/M metagenome (GOLD analysis project Ga0187803, IMG submission 132425) | Wetland sediment microbial communities from Neuse River Estuary, North Carolina, USA - Control_3 | ecosystem: Environmental > Aquatic > Freshwater > Wetlands > Sediment | place: USA...
GTCACCAACGAACATCATCCGGCGTCATCTTCACCCGGCGCTGAAGAAACTAGATTACGTCAACCCACACACCGGAACCCATAAAGCTGGGAACCATGCGCCCCGTCGTTTCAGAAACACGTATTTGCGGAACTACACGGAGTGCCCTGAGGGCTTGTACAAATACTGGATGGGTCACGCCGGGAAAGACATGAGCGACCTCGACGACAAGATCAAAGAGGACGTTCAGTTCTGCAAGATGTGGGCAGAACGGTGTGGTTTCGGCTTCGAGTTGCCCTCAGTTGTACCGAATGTACCGAAAAAAGAGGATCAATCGGAAGCCGCCAAAGCTGCGTAAAGTACTGAATGGGCGAGAGAAAGATTGGTCGGGGAGAGAGGATTTGAACCTCCGACCCCCTGGTCCCGAACCAGATTCAAGCGCCTATTGGAATCTATAGAATTCTGTTGTTTCTAAGTGATTGCTGTTGAACCTGTTGCGGGCTGCGTGTTGAAAGCTATTGAATTCTATTGAACGCGAGTGCTTTGACAGCTACAAAATCGTCTACAGCGGAATGGGGTGAACCCCTTTATTGAGACAATTTCCCAGTTCCATCCCGCCGAGATGTTCGTCGTCAGAACCTCTGAGAGAGCTTGTCCTACCTACCCGACTTGGTTGCCGCTGCCTGAACGCGAACGAACACCTCCCTCTCCAACGTGCCATCGTTGAGGAATTGCCTGCCAGTCCTCGGATAGCAGACACCGATCTCCTCCTGCACGACTCCGAATCGACACACCGCGGCATCGCGGTCACGGCAGACGCGAAAAAACTGCGAAGGCCTAGATAAATCACGCCGGCACCTCAGGTCCACTCAATGAATCATTTCCTTGCCAGAATCGAATGCTGACCAGAACCCCAAAGACTGTGGCAGTCTGCGAACAGAAGCACATGGGGTCGCGTGCGGTTGTGATCGGAAAGGCAGCTTTGTACGAGGCAACCCGTTACGGTCGTACCCGTTACGGTCGTAATGGGCTGGGCTCGTAATCACTGGAGCCCTGCTACCTCGGACACTAGCATGAAATCCAAATAAGGCAATGGAGATAGTGGACTTTTGAGTCTATGGACCGAAAAAAAGTTTTGCTGGTCGATGATTCGGGCACGGCGCTCATGATGCACCAAATGTTGATTTCAAGCCGCACGCCGCACCAGGTGCTCACGGCGAAAGATGGCGCCGAAGCGGTCGAGGTGGCTGCTCATGCCATGCCCGATCTGATCATTATGGACGTTGTGATGCCTCGAATGAACGGTTATGAGGCGTGCCAGGCGTTGCGATCGCGGAAGGCGACCAGCAAAATCCCGATCATCCTCGTCACCACCCGAGGACAAGAAGAGTCGGTGGAGGATGGGTACCGAAGCGGTTGCAATGATTATCTTACTAAACCAGTAAGTCCAACCGAGCTACTTGCTCTTCTGGAGTGCTACCTCAGAACTGATTAGCAGGGCCATGAAGAAACGCAGCAACGGAAAGAGTGAAAAGAAAGGTGAAAGAGGGCGCCAAAAGGTTGTAAGACAAGGGCCGGGGAAGAAGGCTGCCGGTCCAGAGAAGACTGAATTGACGCCGCAAACGGAGCCCTTCTGCGCCGAAGTCGTCAGGCTTAGAAAAAGGCAACGCAGGCTACGCACCGCACTCGAGAGCGTGCGCTCACAGCTCGCCCGGCTAACCTCTCACTGTTCCGCAATCGAATCAGACTACGCGCGACTGATGCGATTTTACGTCGCCACCCAAAGGCTTTTGGACGCTCAGTCTAGCGAGGACCTATTCGGCATTATCCACGAGATCGTCGCCGACCTGGTCGGATGCCAGGAATTCGGCATTTTTCGAGTTGACGAGCATTGCACTTTGTCCTTGGTCTCTTCGTGCGGAATCGACGAGGAGAAGCTGCAGAGAATTCCTCTGGGATCAAGCCTGATCGGGACCACCGCTCTGAAGGGCGAGGCCTATTTTATCGGAGCAGCGCATTCCGAATTTCACCTTTCCCAAGAGTCTAATCTGACTGCCTGCGTTCCTCTTAAACGCCAGGGACAATTGTTTGGCGCCGTCGCAGTCTTCCGGTTGCTTCCGCAGAAAGCCGGACTCGACCCCGAGGACCAGGAACTGTTGTGTCTGGTCGGGAGGCTGGCAGCAATCGTTTTGCTCTGCAAGAGCACTTTCTGCCACACAGTGGCGGTAGGAGCCAGCGGATGACTGCTTGCGGGTCACTGAAGCCGCTAGGAGCTGCGGGAAGCCATCTGTCTTCGGTCTCAACGGCTGCTGTTGAAGACGGTCGTCGGAGGGTTTACTTGCATCCAGGTCATGCTGATATCGGACTGAGTCCCACGATAATCAGTTGCATCCTGGGCTCGTGCGTGGAGGTTTGTCTCTGGGAGAGCAAGCTGAAGATCGGCGGCGCAGTCCACTATGTTCTGCCCGGGAAGCCCGACGTGCCATTCCAGAACTCTGGCACGCAAAAAATTGAGGATCTGATCTGGCGGATGAGAGGCGCAGGTGCGAATCCTCGCCACCTCGTGGGCAAGATATTCGGGGGCGCATGCGTTTTGCTGGCATTGCGCAGCAACCACATTGGAATGCGCAACGTTGCGACCGCGCGTGCTTGTCTGAGCAAAGCGCGCATCGCCATCGTTGAAGAAAATGTTGGCGGCGATCAGGGCCGAAAAGTGGTCTTTCTTACCGATACGGGCGAGACCTGTATGAACCTAATCGAAAAATGAACAAGGACATTCAGCGCGACCTCATTCTAAAGAGCTTTCTGGCCGAGTCCGAGGAAGGTCTTTCCCGGATGGAGCAGGGCATCCTCGAACTCGAGTCGCACCCAGACGACGGGGAGCTGATTCAAACCATCTTCCGTGTCGTTCACACGTTCAAGGGGAATGCCGCGATCCTTGAATTGAAATACGCGCTGGAATTTGCACATGCGCTGGAAGACCTGTTGGACAGGATGCGCACACATCAGCTGAGTTGTTCGACGGAAATTGCCGACATCCTTTTGTCCTCGCAGGATGTTTTACGAGAACTGGCAGCCGGAGGGGCCGCTGGAAAGGACGAGCCCACACCTCTGTCAAAAAAGCTGCTGCAACGGATTAGGGACCAGATCGAGGCAGAGCACGCCGGGGAGAATGAAGTGCGGAGCACGACCGAGCCGGAAATGGTTGGTGTCGGGCCGTCAACGGGTCCCGCGACGCAAGCGACTTCGCTCGCGTCGGTTCCAGCGGCGCGCACTCTGCGAGTGGACGTGCAGAAGCTGGACCGGCTGCTGGATCTGACGGGAGAAATCGCGATTGCACAGGGACGGACAACCCGCCTTCTGCAAGATCGCGGGTGCTTCTCGATCGAAGAACTGACGGAAGCGCACAACACCGAGGCCATGCTACAAAGCGAACTTCACGAATTGGTGACGAAAGTTCGAATGGTTCCAGTGGGCCCGCTGTTCCGTCAGTATCAGCGAACAGTTCGCGATCTGGCCAAAGAACTGGGAAAGACAGTCAATTTTCAGATCGAGGGCGCCGAGGTTGAGGTGGACACCTCGGTAGCCGAACACCTGCGCGATCCGCTTCTGCATATGGTCCGCAATGCGATGGACCATGGCATCGAGCTGCCCGAGCAGAGACGCAAAGCCGGCAAGCATCCGGAGGGGACAATTACTTTGCGGGCCTCGCATCAGTCGGGCAGCATTTCTATCGAGGTCGAAGACGATGGCGCTGGACTCGACCGGGCAAAAGTTCTCGCCGCGGCAAAGAGACGCGGGATCCCGGTGGATCGCGGCCTGAGCGATCACGACATCTATCAGCTTGTCTTCGAATCCGGGCTATCGACTACCGACCAGGTGAGCAACCTCTCCGGCCGGGGCGTCGGGATGGATGTGGTCCGCCGCAACGTGCAGGCCCTGCGCGGGAACGTAAGCATCAGCAGCCGGCCCGGCCTTGGCTCGACGGTGCATCTCCGTTTCCCGCTGACGCTGGCGATCATCGAGGGCTTTGCCGTCGAAGTTAGTGGAAGCACCTACGTGATTCCGCTCGATCATGTGGTCGAGTGTGTAGAACTCCCAGCCGAGGAGCGGAACTCGGAGTATGGAACTGGAGTCTTGAAACTTCGCGGCGAGCCCGTGCCTTATTTGCAATTGCGAGACTATTTTCAATTGCCCGGCGCGCGCGCGTCCCGCCAAAACGTTGTCGTCGTGCAACAGGATGAAAAGCGGGTCGGCCTGGTGGTGGACACGTTGCACGGCGCAACGCAGACGGTCATCAAGCCTCTGGCGCATCTGTTCAAGGATGTGCCCGGGGTTTCCAGTTCCGCCATCCTGGGGAGTGGCCGGGTCGCGTTCATTCTCGATGTGTCCGCGCTGTTGCGCAGTTTTGAAATGGAAGCTACGCAGTCCGCCTGGGCAGCGGGTGCAAGTGGGGCTCAAGTTCATCAAAGTGATATTTGCATTTGATTTTGAATTCAGCGACACACAACCGGCACGTTAGCGCCAGAAAAGGGGAGAACGTCATGTCTTTGGGTAATCTGAAAATTGGAACGAGATTGGGGTTGGCATTTGGGGCTGTACTCTTCATGGTTATTGGCATCATCGGTCTGTCAATATTACGGCTCGAATCGCAGGATGCCCTGCTTGATAAATTTGCCAGCGGCCGCGTACCGCAGCTAATGACCTCGCAGAAGTGGTCTATTGCGTTCTTGAATACCGGGCGGCACATGCGCAACGTATTCGTCCTCGACCACGACAAGATCAAGGAAGAACTTGCTGGCGTGAAAGAGGAGCAGAAGGTACGCGGGCAGTGTATGGAGGAGTTGGAGAAAATTGTAGACACCAATGAAGGCAAGCAAAAACTGCAAGCCGTTGTGGACGCCAAAGCCAAGGACGTCCCGATGGAGGTCGAATTCATGAGACTCGTGGAGGCAGATCAACTGGATGCGGCCAGGAAATATTTCGCCGATGCGGTCGAACCTCAGCAATTATCCGCCCTAGCAGTCCTCGACCAATTAACCGACTACGAAATCGCGTTGACCGCAAAAGAGCGCGAAGCGGCAAAAGCGGAATACAACAGCGGGCGGACGATCATCATCACCATCGGGGTGGTGCTCACCTTGTTGAGCGCCTTTTTCGCATATTGGATTACCCGCGGCATCACCATTCCGGTTAGGGCTGTGTCCGCGAATCTAGCGGAGATGGCGCAGGGCAACCTGACCCAGCGCATGGAACTGAGAGCAAAGGACGAGGTTGGTCAGATGGCAGGGTCCCTGAACACCTTTCTCGATGCGGTGGAGAAAGTCATCGTCGAGGTGAAGGGTGGAGGGGCTGCGACCTCAAGCGCGGCGCAGCAGGTATCTTCTTCGGCGTCTGCGCTGTCGCAAGGAACAAGCGAGCAGGCAGCCTCGGTGGAAGAAACCACTAGCAGCCTGGAAGAAATGAGCGCCTCGATCGGCCAGAACGCGGACAACAGCCGGAAAATGGAGCAGGTGGCTTCCAAGGGCGCTCGCGAGGCGGAAGAGAGCGGAAAGGCCGTTAAGCAGACCGTCGATGCGATGAAATCGATCACCGAAAGGATCGACATCATCGACGAAATTGCCTACCAAACCAACCTGCTGGCCCTGAACGCTGCCATCGAAGCAGCTCGTGCCGGGGAACACGGCAAGGGTTTTGCCGTGGTCGCTACAGAAGTACGCAGACTGGCGGAGCGCAGCCAGACGGCAGCCAAGGAAATCAGCCGACTGGCGGCAGACAGCGTCAAGGTAGCCGAGCGCTCGGGAGAGTTGCTCAAGGAATTAGTTCCCTCAATCCAGAAAACCGCAGAAATGGTACAGGAAGTTACATCGGCATCCCGCGAACAGACTTCCGGTGTGAGCCAAATCAACAAGGCGATGAGCCGAGTGGACCAAGTGACACAGCGCAATGCTTCTTCCGCGGAAGAGCTATCCAGCACGGCCGAGGAATTAGCGTCGCAATCGGAGGCTCTTATGCAGCTCATGAACTTCTTCAAGGTGCGCGGCGGCGAATCGAATTTTTCGTTCCTGCAACCGGCAGGGGTGAAGAAGACGGCCCGGGCGCAACAGCATGCCGCTCCGCCTCTGCACCTTCCGGCACAGGGCCAGCCGGTTCATCCGGCCGAGGAAAACTGGCAGCCTTATCCAACCGATGGGCCGCAACCGGCAAGGGAAGATCTCGCCAAGGGGTATAGCGCGGGAATCTAAAGGAGGAAGGCGATGAGATCAGTAGCGAAAGAAGCCGTGGAACAACAGCAGTATCTGACGTTCCTTCTGGCTGATGAGGAGTTCGCCATCAGCATCCTCAAGGTGAAGGAGATCATCGAGTATGACACGGTGACCAAGGTCCCCAAGACGCCGAAATGGATCCGTGGCGTCATCAACCTGCGTGGCGGCGTGGTGCCGGTCATCGATCTTGCCGTGAAGTTCGGTTTGGAGGAGCGACCGGTGACGAAAACCACGTGCATCGTCATTGTGGAAGGGCAGTTTGAGGACCAGTCGACGACGGTGGGCGTGGTAGCGGACGCGGTCAGCCAGGTCATGGAACTGACCACGGAGAAGATCCAGCAAGTGCCGGAGTTCGGTACACGTGTGAAAGTGGACTATCTGCTGGGCATGGCACAGCTGGGCAAGAAATTCGCCCTGCTCCTCGACGTCGACAAGGTACTTTCGGCCGACGAACTGCTAGACGAGCTTGCTGCGGGGACCGGGCAAACCCAAGGCAACGAATCGGTCGGCGCTTTGCCCCCACCAGCCGAGCCTGGCAAGTCTGAACGGGCGCCGAGTAGAGACGGAGGATGATGGAGACCAACCCGAGAAGTCCTCCGCTCGGGTGGCCCCTGCCTGAACAACAAGATGTCCAAGAAAATACTGCTGGTCGACGATTCAGCGACTTCCCGGCTGGCGAGCCGAATGCTCTTCGGCAAGCAGAAGAACTACGAAGTCATCAGTGCCTGCGACGGAGAAGAAGCAGTGGAGACCGCGCTCCACGAGCGGCCCGATCTGATCCTGATGGATATCGAGATGCCTCGCATGAGCGGCTTGGAAGCCTGCAAGATATTGAAGCAAAAAGAGGCGACGAAGGAGATCCCGATCATCCTGCTGACCACGCGGCGCGGCGATTCCTTCGTCCAAGAAGGTTATGCCAACGGCTGCAGCGACTTCCTGACCAAACCCGTGGACGGAGCAAAGTTGATTGCGGTATTGAAGGCGCATCTCGGAGAATGAACGGTCGAGAACAGAAAACGGGGTGCTCTCTGCTAGATGCCCGCTCGGGCCACGGGCACCTTGTGCCAGCGAAAGCGACCCACACACGCGATGCTTTGGAACAAGGGAGTGCTCACGACGCGGCGTTACTGACCTCTGCGTTTACCTGTGCGCCGCGCGCCATTTCGGAAACGGAATTCCTTCTTTTCCAGAATGTCATCTCTCGCGAGGCGGGGATCTGGCTGTCGCCGACGAAGACCGCCCTGCTGGTCGGGCGGCTTGCCAAACGTATGCGCTTCTACGGCCTGAAGTCCTTCAACGAGTACTACAGCTTGGTGACCGAGTCGGAGGAAGAGCTGCACTACATGCTGGATGCGATTACGACGAATGAAACGCACTTCTTCCGCGAGCCCAAGCACTTTGAGCTTCTCCAGGCGAGTATCTTGCCAAACTGGGTTGCCGAGGCTGATGCCGGATACCCGCGAAGGATTCGAGCTTGGAGTGCCGGCTGCTCGTCGGGGCAGGAACCCTATTCGCTAGCCATGCTCCTGCTCGACGTTTTTCCTCCGGGTTGCGGATGGGATATCCAGATCATGGCTACGGACCTCTCCACCCGCGTCTTGGACACCGCCGCGAGGGGCATTTACCCGGCTGAAGCGGCCTGCGAGATTCCACGGGAGTATCTCAAGGCATTCATGCTGAAAGGACTCCGGGATCAGGCAGACAAGATCAAGGTGGCTCCTGAAATTCAATCGGTTGTTCGATTCTTCCACCTCAATCTCAAGGATCCTTCTTACCCTTTTTCTGACAAGTTCGATCTGATCTTCTGCAGAAACGTACTGATCTACTTCGATCTGCACAGCCGCAAAGAAATATTATCTCGCCTGATGAACTATCTGCGGCCTGGAGGGTATCTCTTTCTTGGTCACGCCGAGGGTTTGCCAGCCACTTGCGTCCCTATGCGCATCGTGATTCCAACCGTGTACCAGCTCAACGAAAGGTGCAGTCATAGAAATGGCACCGGACAATAGCCCACACGCACCGATTCAAGTCCTGGTGGTGGACGACTCCGCGGTGGTGCGGCAAGTTATGTCTGCCGTGCTCTCCCAGGAAGAAGACATGGTGGTCACGGTCGCCGCCGATCCTCTGATTGCCATGCCGAAGATGAAGCAGACACGCCCGCATGTGATCCTTCTCGATCTGGAGATGCCGCGCATGGACGGGCTGACGTTCCTGCGCAAGATTATGGCCGAGGATCCCATTCCTACCCTGGTCTGTTCGAGCGTCGCGGGTCAGGGTACTAGTGCGGCGTTGCGCGCCCTCGATGAGGGTGCGCTCGGCATTGTCACCAAGCCCAAGCTCGGCGTCCGTGACTTCTTGCACGAATCTGCCCTTGTGCTGATCGACATGGTGCGATCTGCAGCGCAGGCTCGTGTGCGGCCGCGGACACCGTTTGTGCAGCCGGCAAGGCGAAAGCTGGGTGACAATCGAGCCGCGAGTCCCCGACTCTCAGCCTTTTCCGAGCGGATCGTTGCTATCGGAGCCTCTACCGGAGGGACCGAAGCGCTCACGGAAATCCTCACGGTCCTGCCCGCCGAAGTGCCCGGCATTGTCATCGTACAACATATGCCGGAACTGTTCACTGCCGCTTTTGCCAATCGTCTCAACAGCCTTTGCGAGATCCAGGTGAAAGAGGCTGCGGACGGTGACCCGGTCATCCCTGGGCACGCCTACATCGCGCCGGGAAACCGCCACGCCTCAGTGGATCGTCGCGGCAATCAATTTATGGTTCGCGTCAGCGACGGCCCTCTGGTCTCGCGCCATCGTCCCAGCGTCGATGTGCTGTTCCAATCCGTGGCCCAGTCGGTTGGTCGGAATGCGTTAGGTGTGATTCTGACCGGAATGGGCAACGATGGGATGATAGGGCTGCTTGCAATGAAGCGCTCCGGCGCTCGAACCATCGCACAAGATGAAAACAGCTGCGTCGTCTTTGGGATGCCGAGGGAGGCCATTAGAGCGGGAGCAGCAGATTTAGTTGCCCCGCTTGCCCAGATTGCTGACTTGATTCTCAGTCACGGGCGCAGTTGACGTTCCACGTCAACGGAAATGGGACAGTTTGACTGTGCCTCTCGAAAACCTGGAAAGGCCTGAGCCGACGCGAATTATACTTCTTTTCCCAATTCGATCCACCGATGCTCATTTCTCTGGCTGCGCTTCTCGTTACCCTACGCTCGACCATCCGCGCACGCCTTGACCTCCAACTCGAAAACTTGGCTCTCCGCCACCAAATCGGCGTGCTCCAGCGCTCGGCACCGAAACGTCCCAAATTGAACTCACGGGATCGCCTCTTCTGGGTCTACCTGTCCCGCATCTGGCAGGATTGGCGCTCGACGTTGGTCATCGTGAAGCCCGAAACTGTCGTGGCTTGGCATCGCAAAGGCTTTCGCCTCTTATGGACTTGGAAGGTTCGGAGCGGGCAACCCGGTCGCCCCACCGTTGCCCGTGAGGTTCGAGACCTGATCCGTAGGATGTGCCGGGAGAATCCTGGTTGGGGTGCACCTCGCATTCATGGCGAACTGCTCAAACTCGGCATCGACATCGGCGAGACCAGCGTCGGCAAATACATGGTGCGCCGTCGTAAACCGCCGTCTCAGACCTGGCGCACCTTCTTGGAGAACCACGTCTCGCAGCTAGCCTCCATCGATTTCTTCACTGTGCCCACCATCCGATTCCAGGTCCTCTACGTGTTCCTAGTACTGGCCCATGACCGCCGCCGCATAGTTCACTTCAACGTGACTGCCCATCCGACCGCCGAGTGGACAGGGCAGCAACTGCGGAACGCATTTCCGTTCGATCAGTTCCCGCGCTACCTGCTGCGGGATCGCGACGCGGATCTTCGGCCAAGAGTTTCGGGAACAAGTGCGGGACATGGGGATCGCGGAGGTGCTATCGGCCCCGCGTTCGCCCTGGCAGCGCGCGTATGTGGAGCGGGTGATTGGTTCCATTCGGCGAGAATGCCTCGACCGCGTGATCGTGTTCGATGAAGGCTCCTTACGTCGAATCCTTGCTTCCTATTTCGACTACTACCGCCGATCCAGAACGCATTTGGCTTTGCAGAAAGACTCACCCCAGCCGCGACCGGTTCAGCCGCCCGAAACAGGGCCAGTCGTCGCGTTGCGTCAGGTCGGTGGACTGCATCACCGCTACGAACGCCGCGCTGCCTGAAACAACCCGAAGTCCTCCCGCCACCCAGAACGTGTAGGACAACCCGTGTTTGCAACTGCACTCACTGTCCGTTTGGTCCCTCCGAATCTCGTTCATGAACTCCAGACTCTTCCCAACCCAACGGTGAACACTGGACTCTGGTTGAGGAGCAATGGGTAACAGATATCCGATTGGATTTTCGTGAGGCACAGTAATCCGAGTTCTTGGCAAGAGTCCTACGCAGATTCCATTGCTGCCGCATCGATCTGGATCCTCAGATCCTGCACCCCCAGTGTCGGGTGTCGTGCTTGCAGGACAACGGTGCCGGGCTGTTGCCTTGCCCTAATCCAAACAGCTCCCACTCCTCCGATCAAGGCGAATGGATTATCCCCGATCAACTCGGCCGGCCCCTCCAGTCTTAGGACAATTGCAGCCGTCGCATACGGACGGACCGCGCCATATTCATCGGTGATGCGAATCACGACCCGTGTCGCGTCGGTCCCGTCGGCTTTTAGTACATCGTCATCGGCACGGAGCTCAAACTTCTGGTCAATCGCTTTGCCGGAGTACGATTTTGAAATGACCTGCGTGCCGGCAATGTAGCCTTCGATGCGGAGATCACCCGTCCACTCCTGCACTTTAGAAAGATCGGTGAAGAACGGTGGATGGCGGAGGTTCCCGAATTCCGCACGGTTCGGATCTGCCTCGGCTACAAGCTGGTTGCCCACGTAAAA
>Ga0187803_10000966_pt1 | contig 11157 bp, 12 predicted proteins | sample NC_wetland_sal_i_2_FD_132425 | JGI IMG/M metagenome (GOLD analysis project Ga0187803, IMG submission 132425) | Wetland sediment microbial communities from Neuse River Estuary, North Carolina, USA - Control_3 | ecosystem: Environmental > Aquatic > Freshwater > Wetlands > Sediment | place: USA...
ACGACACATTTGACAACACCATTAGACGCTAAAAAATGCAGCCGACGGGACATTCCCCTCGACAACAAGTCGCACTTTTTTGAGAGTTCTGACGCGGTGAGCCCTGGTTCTTTTTTTAACTGATGTACAATTTTCCAATTATCGCTGTGGTAGCGTAAGTCTTTGAATTCAAATGGGGTATAATCCGACAACGCCGATTGCCTTGTTTTAGTTGTGGCTGTTCGTTCTTTGTCCATTAGCTCAGTCTCTTGTGTGATATCGTCCGATTTTTGCCGTTATCCTATGATGTCATTAGAATATTGGACCAATATCAAATATTTATCACATGCATATTTATAATTTTATTACTATAAATAAAAATTAGAAGATCTGATTGGCCCAGTTAATTTCTACTGTTTGTGAAAGGATCTTCCAAGGGGAGGTTGAAAGCATGCTGTTTGGAGAGCAGCCCGAAGATCATAAATGTCCGTCGCGAGGCGTACGAACCCCTGTTTGAAGCGTTATAACAAAAAATAAGTGATGCATTTGACATGTTTGGTCTAAGGATTTTGATGCTTAAGGGTGCGCTATGTAGTCAAAGATGATCCTAAAATCATATCTATTTGGTAAATTAGTTAAAATAACTTTTATTTTGCTGTTTAAAAATTTCAGAGCTTCTTTTCAAATCCGATGCAATTAGCTTCTAAAAAAACTGTATCGCGCACTTCTTTTCGGTTACTATCATGGAAATGTAAAGCTAGAGCTTTAGACAGACCGATAACTCTCTTTAAAATCCTCCTAATTTATTTTATGGCTTTCCAGTACACCCTATGATTGGTAATATCATACGTGACCTTGTATGCGCTGACAAGTCCGCTTAAATGTCCCTTAATGGTGGTGACAGAAAGCCAGTACCTGGCAAGATTATCTTCAATGTTGAATGCTTTAAGTAAAAGGCAGATTAGCTCTTCTGTAGATCTCGGCTTGCTCAGTAGATTAAGAATCATGTCATCTATCGCTTTGAGTCTGGCGAGGTGAATGTCTGCATTCAAATCCCCCTCCTCTTTTGATAAGATCGTGCCGTGAGCGGGAACCAACCACTTGTATTGCACGCTCTTGATAACGTTAATCGACCGACGAGTAAGCTCGACATCTATAGTATAGGGCAGTGCATGTTTTTCCCACACTTCCTCTGGATACAACGCATCACCAGTGAAAAAGACCCCATGACAGAGGTATCCCGTATGTCCAACAGTGTGCCCCGGCAAGTGAATAGGCGTGATCCCCTCCTCAAATGCATACTCTTCGACAAAACTATCTACCTGACACGCTTCTCCAAGGAAGAATCTCGTTGTCATTTCTATTGGAGGCCTCGCCCAGTTAAACAAACCGCGTACATTTATTTCAGGATTTTCAATTAACATTGCATCTTCTTTGGGTGCAACGACAACGGCCCCCGTCCTCCTTTTTATCGTGCGCGCCCATGTAAAATGGTCGCCGTGTCCGTGAGTTATGCAAATGGCCGTTAGGGTAAGCGGAAGATCGGTTATTGCGGTATCGATCAAATAATGCTTAAAAAGACCTATGTTCGTGTGTCCGAGTATGCACTTAACATCGTCTAGGTCAACAACTTGCAGCGCCATAAAAGAACTGTACCCTCACTTTTTCAGATACTATATCATTGCCATATAGTTGTACACGTAATATTGGACAACAAACCCTATTTAACTATGCTCAGGCATAGAGAGCACATAGCGAGTACTGATGGTACCCTTTACTCAGTCACCTCGTGCTGGCGGATGTCGTACCAACTAACTGCATGAGTTTAGTTCTGCTGCCCCCCAACTGTGCCAATTGCCTTACTCTTTCACCGTTTCCTCGATGTAATCAACGCCGGCCGGGCTGATGCGAACGTTGTAGAAAAAGCGACCAAACCCCTCGGTCTGAAGGAATCCTTTTATCCGGAAATACACGATGATGGTATCAATGGTGGCCTCATCAAACTCCAGTTCCCTCGCAATATGAAACGCATCGACCCATTTCCGTACATCGCCGTCTGCCAAATCATATAGTCGATAGAGAAATTGAATTCGTTTTTCTCTCATCTTTTTAGCCTTTTTCTTTACGTCTTCCATCACGGATAATCACCGTACTACATTTTGAAATACTTTATATAAAAGCGGCTTAGGTGAATTTGCGAACGATTCAATATCTATGTGTTGGCGTTACACTACGAGCATGCGATTTGCTCAACTTTTTACGTTTAAGGCTCTATCTTCTCTCATTACCCGGTGGTGATTGGTAACATGCCTAGAAAAATGGCAAACATCGAGCAAGTCAGAGGCAGCCCTAGTGTCAGACCACTCTATATGGTGATTACGGTTTTCGATACCTCGTTAAACAACTTCTTCTGAGCGTTAGGTCATATTGTTGACAGTAAGGGCTATGCTGGGGGGATTGACGGGGCTTTGCCCCTCAACCATATAGGAGTGGTCAAGTTTCGTAAAGATTACATCGCTCCTATTTTTAAGGTAGTCAAGGTAATCCTCGAACAAGTGCACTTTAGTAGCGTCTTCCGGATTTCCTTGTCCACTGAAACTCCAAAAGTGATAGAATATAATGATAGTGTTAGTATGTTCGTCGTTAAGTAAACGCTCTGTGATGTCCTTTGCCGAAGGAAGCGTCGTATCATCGAGTATAATTGAGTACGAGTCTATCCATATGCCGTCCTTATATCCAGTGTCTATTTTAAAATCATCAAAAGATGAACTGTAGTCGGCGAATCCAAGGGATTTTAACGCTTTTAGGGTGTTATCGTCGCCTCTATTCCAAGGAGGGATGAACGTGGTAGGCTTCATCCCGAAGGCATTTATAAAATCCAATTGCCCCTTTTTGATCGTGGCATATTGGTCAGAATAAGGGTAACCATAGAACTCGCTTTGGTGTGGTGCACCCGAGTTATCATGGTGAGTGTACCCGTGTTGAGCGAACTCGAATAGTGGGTTTGAGGAAATCGATTTCATATACTCGAGAAACTTTGAATCCGCGTAAAATAAATTTCCCGGCTTAACAAGCGATGGATGCGGGACGACACCTAATGTTACCGGAACATTCTTATCCATATGAATCTGGTTTATGAGTTTTAACGTATCCAGTTGATTCCAAGGAGCGGCATCATCATCCCTGAATATAACGTACTTTTTCGGTGTTTCGCTCTGCCTATTCACATCAACGTATTTACCCCAATTTGGATAAAACCGGTTATGGATGGTTTCATCGTAGTAGAGCCAGGCATTATACACTACCCGTGTCACATTGATGGGGACAACTGCCTCGGAGTAGATCATTATGGAGGTATTTGGCTGAACTTCTGCCCAGCCATATCCTCCATATTGAATCAAATTCCCACCTGTATCGTTTCTGTAATAACCAACAGCTTCGCCACTTTTAATATATCCTGATGACGTCTCAGTTCGCTGATAGAATACCGCATAGGCTGCGACCCATACATCGGTATCTCCTGTATTATTTACGTACCACTGAAGATAGTTTGGATGACTGTCTACCGGTCGAACGCTGCTTATGGAGACGGTCGGTGCGGGCGATGGATGTGTTGGTGTGGCAAAAACGCCAATTGTGGGGAGGATCAACGCTGCCACAAAAAAGACTCCGAGTAATTTTTTCATTTCTTGTTCAGCGTCACCCCTTGACTGTCCGGTCTTGGCTACACGGTGTCTACATCATTAATTAAGTTTGTGTATTATAGTTCCTATATGGCCGCCGGCAATGATGATCTCGCCGCCTTTTGTAGTGTCAAGGGCAGCTGGGGGCTTATCATAAGGCACCACTCAATTGTCATTTCTTAAATGTATGTAAATGCAAGGCAGGAGGACGTAATAAAACTAATCCGATTTTATGTAGTTTTCCTTTTTCACTGTCAAAAAACAAAACGTTGACGGCGACACGTTGAAGTACGAGTTGTAATCGCACAGTATAAGAAGCGAGGGAGGCTCCTCATCTTGTTCTTGGCGTGGGCTCAACGCCTTCTTTTTTATATGAATGTGGTACTGTGTATATCCCATATCAAATGATGAGATCGTTTAGTACTGTGCATTACTGCTGCTATTTCTACATATTTATAAAGCAATGTGATGACAAATAACGATCACGCACATTTTTATATACGTCGTATCATACCAGTGATATAACAGCACACGCGGCTAACAAAAATCAGCGTGATCACATGTGACTGATACAAACACAACACCACTAATGATAACACCAACAGCGCAGGTTGTAGCACTGTATGCTGAATATGACGGCTTGCTTGATACGCTTGAAGCAGTACAATTACAGTTAAAATCAAAGCGCTGCCGTGACCAAATTACACACAACAAGTTACGAATGCAGATACACGATATCTGTGAGGCACTAGCTGACGTACACGAAAAGATTGCTGATTTTGTTATAATGTAATGGAGCGGTCGTATTCAACTTAGCGGGGGCCTAATTATTTCATCGTTATCGCTGCTTGTTCTTGACTTGGTGCTGCGGTGGTCCCGCTAGCTTACCGTTGGACCAGACCACGACACAACGAGTGATGCCTCGCTGCACGTTTCTTTTTTATGTCTGTAATAATGCTGTCGATGGGTAACACGGTAAGCACAAGTAAGTGTTTTTATTGCATTGAATGGCTTGTTAAGACAAGGAGGCCATGACGATCTGGTGACGACGTAGGGAGGCGCGCTGGCATGGAGAACATCGTACTGTGCGCGATCAAGATTTAGGTGCTTCGATGGGCATCTTGCAGATCCTTTCGTTGAATAACGCAGAAGCGCCTAGCGAGAAGTCTTTCAGCTCAAAGTACTCACCCTGTTGCTCAACTCGTGTTGGTTAAAAAGGTACAGGTATTATTATCTACAAAAAATAGTAGCATTACCCAGCTCGTTGACGGTGAAGTGAATGAAAAAAGCTAATCAAGAGACGTACAATTGGAATGCTGCAGAGTATGAGCAGCACTCATCATCGCAGCAATTGTGGGCGCAGGGGATGATAGAGCGCCTCGACCTTAGTGGAGATGAACAAATATTGGATATCGGCTGTGGCGATGGTAAAGTGACAGCTGAGTTTGCAGTTCGCGTGCCACGTGGGTGCGTTTTAGGCATTGACAGCTCTGCTGAAATGATCGAGTTTGCTCGAGGGAAGTTTCCCCCAACGATGGGCCCTAACCTTTCATTCCGCCTAGGAGACGCCACAAGGCTTAACTTTGACGACGACTTTGATCTCGTCGTTTCGTTTTCCTGCCTTCACTGGGTAACAGACCACGTTGCCGTGCTGAACGGCATAAGAAGGAGCCTCAAGTCAGGCGGCAGGGTTGTGCTGCAGTTCGGGGGGAAGGGGAACGCAACATCAGTGCTAGACGCCACTGCGGACGTGGTGGCACGTTCACAATGGACCCCCTACTTTAAGGGCTTCGGTTATATGTGGGCGTTTTGTAGTCCTGAGGAATATGCAGCTCTGTTATACCAAGTTGGTCTTGTTCCGCAGCGAATTGAACTAGTTCCGAAAGATATGGTATACGAAGGAACAAGAGGGTTGAAAGGATGGATGCGAACGACGTGGCTTCCCTACATTGAACGAGTTCCTGAGACTCTCCGAGACAAGTTTGTTGCGGAAATCGTACAAAGGTACGTTGAGCGGTGTCCTCTGGACAGTGAGGGTCAGATTCATGTGCAAATGATGAGGCTTGAAGTCGAGGCAACATTGTAACTTCCACTCGAGCAGCTTTCATGTTGCTATCTTCTAAGATGGAGTCTTACTATACAACTTTCTCAAGCCCGTTTCTCTAAAACTGAAACGAACTCTACGTAATAATACACACGTCAAAACGCCATGTGGGTGTTCACGTCACGCAGGTCCTCATCTTTGAACTGTAAGTAGGCCTGCGTCGTGTTGAGGTTGATGTGTGTCCCGAGAGCAGCTGCACCCTGCAATATCGGCACCGGAGCGGACTAAGTGGACGGCAAATGAGTGTCGAAAGTATGCGGATGGAGTCAATCCAAGCCTGCACGGCTGCCATACTTCTTGTGAGATTATAGACGCACCTGTTAGATGGTAAAAATGGGTGCATCATCCCGATGTTTTGCATGGAAATGTAGTTGGAGAGCGAGACTAATGTCTCCCCGTCACAATGACCCGCCTTTGCTTTCCTCCATTCGCCCTTAAGATATTCGCGACTCGATTATGAAACTCTATGTCAGACGGGTTCATACTGAGCAACTCAGACACACCACCACCCCTTCATCACAGCCATAAGATGAGGTAGTCGCGGGGGTTGCAGGTTCGGGTATACTCAAGCAGAGTATGGATCTGCTCTTTCTTGATGTAGTCGGTGATGCGTTTCATGTATACTACACTTAACAAGAGTGCTGTTTTATGCCAGTGAACTGCACTGGTGGACGGAGTTCTAATTATCACCGGTAAATTGTAAGTTTGTACCTCCCTCTTTTCGTGACGATCATCATCAAAAACGCTCAAATAGACTGACAAGGACTTTATTTGGCTCATTGAATAGTTTTATTAATTTATTAAGGTCAACTTGGTGTGTCCAACCTGTCTAGCTCATGCGCTAACTGCATCAACTGCCTGTCTTAAAGCAGAAATGGTGGTTTGACTGTGATCGGTCAAGTACTTATGCTGATAACTCTATAACACCACTACGTCAGTGATGCCTTTTCTTAGCGATGCTATACGCGACACTTTTTATTTTAAGATTAATGTTGATATTACGGGTTCGTCGTAATGGAAACTATTGAATATTGTGAAGATTTCGTCAGCGTAGTACAGAACTGAACCAATGCCATTACTTGCATTGAGAAGCGCTAACCTCATTACCTCGACTTCGTCACTCGATGCATGCCTTCTGTCCAGGTATAAGGTTACAAAAGGACTAGCGCGAAGATAACAGAAGAGCACTCGCAATTTAATTATCGGCTGATGAGCATTAAGGCAAAGGTTAATGTTGTGAAAGGTCATGATACTGTGAAAGCGTAGAGGGAATGATAAACATGATATTATTCTTACTTAGGCATTGCGACATGATATGCACTTAAACTGCAAATCGGCGTTGGTTAACCCGTATCCACCCTAACAAATTATTGACCTGTGATCGGTCATTTGGTTAAGGGCAGAAAAGGCATCATTTAAACATATGCGTCTGAATATATTTTTCATGCCAGAGAGTTAGTTTTTCCATACAACTTTGGAATGAAAAGGGAAAATACGCTTTATCAGTGATTTTGTTTAGAAATAACAGTAGGTGATTGAACATAACTAATAGCGATACAACAGCACAAATAATGAGGATCTCGGCATTGGAAGAAATAACAATGCCAATCAGGATTCGCGTAAGTACGAAAGACCGTCTAATTAAATATGGCTTTATGCAAAATATTGGGCAAAAAAAGAGCTTAGATACTATTATCGCGGCACTCTTGGACCTAGCGGAAAGCCATTAAAATAAAAAGAGAGGAGAGCCTCCCTCTTTTATAACATATTGACCTTGTCATACAAGAATTAAAAATTAAATGAGCTAACTAACATGCAAATTGAACGTCTGTTAGAACCTACTATTTTAGACTGCGGTAAAAACAACTGCAAGCTCATATAATAGCATCCATATGATTCAGTAGTATTTTTGTTAATGCATTTGATGAGTATAACGTCGATAACGTCGCGCTGTTGATGGAAAGTAAGAAAACAGAAAGCATCGATGAGAGAAACGCACCAATTTCTCTACTAGTAGTATGAAGTGGCTGATGGCAATGTGCAACGATTACTTTACGCGCTTCATACCGCGCAGGAGTTTAATTTCTGCTAAACTAGGCAATATGAGCATCGCCCGTCGTCATACATCTGTCTCTCTACAGATCATACCGGCTAATACTCTTCTGAAGCGCCTTGAATAAGACGACAGTTCGTTGTAGGCCGCGCGAAACTCGTCATCTGATACGTCTTCCAACAGAAAGCGGACTGTCTTTCTAATTTGAATGCGGTTGTAGAATCTATCATCGCCTCTGTTAAGTTTGTAAAGTGCCTCCATGATACGCGCCTCAATGGGTCCAATAGTAGCGCGGTTTGGCGATTTTCTCTTGTGGTCTACTTGCCCATTCATAGTTACTCCCCTGGTAGACATATCCTTACATTGTGGTCATGAAATATAAACTTCAACGGAAAACCCGATTCAACACAAATAGAAATGAACAATATTATATTTGATGCGCCATTAGAATTTGAAAGACGTGTGAACATCGTGATACACCTTCGTGCGCAAAAATTGAACTATGATGAAATAGCGTTATTAGGTAGCGTTTTAAAACCTGATTTAAAAATTGATGGAAAGAACGACATCCGTTACACACCGTTTTTAGCGCAACTGTATAGCAGCAAGTAGTTTCCCCATCGTCAATTCTTCGTATTTCTCTCTAAAACCAAAATTATACCGCTTCGCCAATTGCACAGGTGCGCTTAACAGCTTTAATTTCAATCTTAAGTTCGTCATTAATCTGCGTGCTCGGCACGAAGATTACAAAACCTTCTATACGGGCAATCCCATCGCCCTGCCTTGCGATTTCTTCGATCTTGACGTCATACTGCTTCCCGATTTCAACAGGAGCTTCACGCGACGCCATTCTATCGAATGCGTTATACCCACCGTTGGAACTGCTTCCAAAATCTCTCTTGTACAAAATTTCACCTCCTCTCCTTAGTTCATACTGTATTATACGCATAGGTGATATATATGTGGTCGTATTGATTTGAAAACTGTACGTGTGAATATCCAGTGAAAAATGCTCTGAATAGCGTATTCTTAACGGTAGATGCATACAACCGGGCAGGCGCTGAGCCCCAGCGAACGCCGGATATATGTGGCAGCCTTAGGCATTTGACCCCACCTGTAGCCCCCACGTGTTAATCGGTATCTCCTTTGTGAGTCTTCACTTAGCTGAGTACCCGTGGATCCTGATTTCTGCAATCATCTCTTCAACAAGCTCATGTCTCACTTCAAAAGAATATGCGTGAAGTCTGCCACGTTTGTACAACATCGAGGGCTTGATCTCGAGTTCTTTCTAGGGTTTAGCGGTTTCACTACATTCTACATAGATTGTATAAATAAGGAGAACCGCTTCGTGGAACCCCTGTATTCACGAAGAGCTGACTGCTATATGGAACACGATATTCGCAAACAAAACACCTGAGGAGACGATGGGATCTCTCGAGATGATGACCCCTGTTATAAATATAGATAAGTTCACCTATTTTTTGGATTGGTCATATCTTAAACGCGCCAGAGGCATTCCAAGCAGCGAACGCTTGTAGAAAGACTCCTCAGCGCCGAGGACTCGACAACCTTAAAATCGTAGATCGGGATTATACAGCGGATTTCTAAGCAGGCGGACGCATCCTTATAAACTAGCCTTCTGTCATTTAAGGAAGAATTAGCTAAAACACCTGAAGGGAGATACCGGAGAACAAGGTCGCGAAGTAAAGAATTTACAGATCGATTACATGGAATCGGACGTTGGAAGAATAATTCAATATCTGTGCTGAAAAACTCAGAGTTCTATCGCAGTGTTTGTTAGCCGCATCGTTATATTCTTAAAAATTTGCCTCTTTGTGCATTATACTAAATAATGCCCTTCTGAAGCGCCTTGAATATCGCGAAAGTTCGTCGTAGGCTGCGCAAAACTCATCATCTGATACGTCATGCAACGAGTGACGAACTTTTTTTCTAATTTGAATACGGGTGTAAAATCTTTTGTCGCCAAGAAGTGTGAAGAGTATCTCCATGATATGTACCTCAACAGGTCCAATAATAGCCCTGTTTGGCGATTTTCTTCGGCCACCTACTGCTCCAGTCATAGTTCCTCCTCTGTTGGGCATGTTCTTACGGTATGGTCATCGCGAACTGTAAACCACCATGAAACCTGTTTTCCTTAAATTGAAACGAATATAGATCATGTCCGATCCTATTTTGTATGTTTTACCCTAATCCACCTTTATACTTAAGCAAAAAAGGTGTATTATGAATATTAGTTACTTGTACAACCTACTAACATATCCCTGTTGTGCTGGTAGTGCCGCGAATACCAAAGGTATATTCTAAGTTTAACGAAGCAGGAGGGGCAATGGCTGACACAGTGATGATAAGAATTAACCGATTGAGTAGAGAACGCTTGCTTAAATACGCAGCAAAATTACAGGATGAGACAGGCGAGCACAAAACGGTAGATGATGCGTTGGCATTTGTATTAGATCTAGCAGACATTACAGATTCGTACACGTCTACAAAACGCATTAAGCGGTCATAGAAAAAAGGATATGAAAGAAGTGAGGCTGCAATTTAGAACCTGAGTAGTAGTGGAACCTTAATAATAAGTGAAAGCTTTTTAAGATCATGGAGAGGTCTTAATACAGAAGAGAGCTTGCAATTAAAAGCCCCGCTTGATTTCAATGAAGCAAAGGGGAGGTGAACAAAAATGAAAACTGCCTTTGAACAGGTATTAAACCTGAAAGATTTTGTCGAATATCAACCACATGCAGTGATCCGCAAGGCAATTATGCAGCAGGAGGGAGGGTCGGCAACGCTCGTAGCCCTCGATGGAAAAGAGGGAGAAGAGCATTCCACTCCGTTTGCCGCGATGATCGTAGTAGTTGAAGGTGAAATTGAATTTACTATCGAAGGAACCCCTCACCGCGTAAAAGAGGGAGAGTATATCCTCATGTCGCCGAACAAAAAGCACATGGTGCGACCAATTGAGCGGTCGAAGTTGCTACGGATTTTGCTTCGTGTGTAAGCGAAGAGAGAACTTTCTCTCATCGCATTTTTATGTCTTTATCTTTACTGCCATTTTCTTTTCGAGTTCGTAACACACTACAAACTGGTCTTCTATAAGCGCATGAAAGGGCTCATATTCGTCCACGACGTCAAAACTGCTTGCGCCAATATCTTAGACGAGCTTTCATATTCCTCCTTTACACCTACCCCGCTGCCCAAAGGTCGTAGCCAATCGCTTGCATCCAGCCCTCTCAGACTTCAATCTCGTAAGACAATAGCTAATTCCCAATGTTGCACTGGTTCATCGTAAATAGTGGGGCGCTAAAAAAAGACAGCTTTGC
>Ga0187803_10000967_pt1 | contig 11156 bp, 12 predicted proteins | sample NC_wetland_sal_i_2_FD_132425 | JGI IMG/M metagenome (GOLD analysis project Ga0187803, IMG submission 132425) | Wetland sediment microbial communities from Neuse River Estuary, North Carolina, USA - Control_3 | ecosystem: Environmental > Aquatic > Freshwater > Wetlands > Sediment | place: USA...
CTGAACGGGCCAGATAGCGTCCGGCCCTAGCGCCCGCCGCCATGCGCCGTGATCCGCGGCAGCCGGTCCGGCGGCACGTCCTTCAATCGCGGAAAAGCGGCGTCCCGCGCGTCGATTGAGGGATTTTCCATGGGCCATTCGATGCCAAGATCGGGATCGTTCCACAACACCCCGGCCTCGTCGCCCTGCCGGTAATAGTCGGTGCATTTATATTGCAGCGCCGCGCCCTCGCTGACGACGCAATAGCCGTGCGCGATACCCGGCGGCCAATAGACCTGCCGCCCTTCTTCGCTGGACAGCCACACGCGCATCCAGCGGCCGAAGCTCGGCGAGAAGCGGCGGAGATCGAGCCCGACATCCGCGATCTTGCCTTGGGTGACATAGACCAGATGGCCCTGCGGCTGCGTGACCTGGTAATGCAGCCCGCGCAATACGCCGGTGGCGGAATAGGAGCGATTGTCCTGGACGAAATCCTCCTGGATTCCGGCCTCGCGGTAGGTTCTGAGGATGAAGGTTTCCTGAAAGGATCCGCGCGCATCGCGGTGCAGCTTCGGGCTGAAGATCAGCACGCCTTCGAGGGCGCCGGGTTCGACCGCGATCATCGCCCGGCTTCTATGTCGTTCGCCAGCATGTTCAGGTAGCGGCCGTATTCGGACTTTTCGTGCCGCTTTGCCAGCGCCCGGAATGCCCGGGCATCGATATAGCCCATCCGGAAGGCGATCTCATCCGGGAAGGCGATGCCGAGATTGGAACGGGTCTGGATGAGCTCGACGAAGGATGCCGCCTGATGCAGCGAATCGGGAGATCCGGCGTCGAACCACACCGTGCCACGTCCGAGCTTGCATACCTGCAGCGTGCCATCCTTGAGATAGCGGCGGTTGAGATCGGTGATCTCATATTCGCCACGGGCCGATTTCTTCAGCTGCCGGGCGAATTCCACCGCGCGGTTGTCGTAGAAGTAAAGCCCGGTGACCGCTTCGTTCGATTTCGGAACCTTCGGCTTCTCCTCGATGTCGATGACCTTTCCCGCCGAATCGAAGACCAGCACGCCATAGCGCTCGGGCGTCCGCACAGGATAGGAGAAGATCGTCGCGCCCGCATTGTTCTTGCGCGTCTCGGCCAGGAGCAGCGACAGGTCGTGGCCATAGAATATGTTGTCGCCGAGCGCCAGCGCCACCGGATCGCCGCCGATGAAATCCGCGCCGATGGTCAAGGCCTGCGGCAGGCCCTCGGGCGAGGCTTGTTCGGCATAGGACAAACGGATGCCCCATTGCGATCCATCGCAGAGCAGTTTTTCAAACTGATCGAGCTGGTCCGGCGAACTGATGAGCAGGATGTCGCGGATGCCGGCCAGCATCAGCGTGCTGAGCGAATAGTAGAGCACCGGCTTGTCGTAGACTGGCAGCAGATGCTTGTTGACGACCAAGGTCATGGGTGCCAACCGCGTGCCCGAGCCGCCGGCCAGGATGATGCCCTTGTGAAATTTTTCCTTGCCGGCCAACGGTTTTACTCCAGGTCTATCGCGCTCTCGCGGAACCTAGCACGGTTTTTCCCTGACTTGGCATTGGATTGCTAGCGGATGGATGTGACGATCGCGCTGGCAGCGCCCGGCCTGGCTGGCCGGAACGCTGGCATGCTGGCCGAGGCCGAAATAGGTATTGCCGCATCGACCCACGCGCAATGGGTCGAGGCGCTTTCCGCCCTCCTGGCCGACCGCGAAGCGGTGGAACGGCTGGGTGCCGCGGCGCGGTCCTTGGCCGTCTCGTATTATAGTGTCGTGGCGCTCGCGCTGCGTCTGGCCGCGCTTTTTCGCCGGCTGGTTTGACGATCGGTGTGATAACCTTAGGTCGGGACAGGATGCAGGAAATGACCGCTTGATCATGAAAATCGCGCGGTTCGCCGCGGGCCTCGCGCTGCTGATCGCGCTGTTCTACTTCCATTTCATCGATCTCAACGACTTGCGCCAGGTCGTCGCGCATCCCGGACTGCTGATAGCGGCGATTGCGGCGTGCATGGCAACAATTCCGATTGGCGGGCTGCGCTGGCATATTCTGTTGCGATCCCAGGGCCTGATGTTGCACCTCTGGTCCACCGTCCGGATTGTCGCGATCGGCGGATTCTTCTCGACCTTCCTTCCCGGCTCGGCCGGAGGGGATATCGTGCGCGGGGTTCATATCTATCAGGTCTCGCATGGGCGCCGCACCGGCGCGTTGCTATCGATCTTCATCGACCGGTTGATCGGGATCGGCGCCTTCGTGCTCTTTGGCATGTTCGCAACGCTGGTGCGGGCGCCGGGACAATACGGGGCGCTCGAATACGGCGTCTTTGCGCTGGCGGCACTATTCGTTGCGGCCATCGTCGTTTTGTTCCGTTTCGGCCATCGCATCGCCCAGCTTGCCAATTTCTTTTTCGCCGGCCGATCGCAGCGGCTCGCGCTGATCATCGACCACGCGGGCCAGGCGCTTCGGCAATACACGCGGCAATGGCCCAGCGTGCTGCTCTGTCTGGCGCTGTCCTTCGTCATGGTTTTTCTCACGGTCATCGGGATTGTTTCCATTGCCGCGGCCATGCAGCTCGGCGGGTTGAGTCCGCTCGAATACGGCATCGCGGGAATCTACGCGACGATCGCCAACAGCCTGCCGTTCACGCCGGGCGGCCTCGGTATCGGCGAAGGCGCTTTCGCCTCGGCCTGCGTCCTGCTCGCGCCGAAAACGGCCGGCATCGCCTACGGCACCATTTTCCTGACGTTCCGTTGCGTCTTCGTGATTTCGACTTTACCCGGCTTGATCGTCTACTGGGTTTATCCGCAACGGGCGAAGTTATTGGTTCCGATCAAGCGCCGGCCGATTTGACGCCGGGCCGGATTTAGGCCTGTATTTTCTCCGGGCCATAGGTAGAGATAGGTCATGTGCGGCATCGCTGGAATCGTCGACTGGACCGGCCGGCCCACCCTCGACGTCGTGAGGGCGATGGTCGAAGCCCTGCGTTACCGCGGACCCGACGCCCAGAACGTCACGGTCCGTGGCGCGGCCACGCTCGGCCATGCCCGGCTCTCCGTCATCGATTTGTCGGAAGCCGCCAATCAGCCGATGAGCGATGCGAGCGGCCGTTTCTGGATCGTCTTCAATGGCGAGATCTACAATTACCGCGAACTTCGCGCCGAGCTCGAAGCATCGGGTTCGCGGTTCCGCACCCAAAGCGACACCGAGGTGATGCTCGCCGCCTATGAGCGCTGGGGCGAGGATTGTCTTAAGCGCTTCAACGGTATGTTCGCCTTCGCGCTGTGGGACGAGTCGCGCCAGCGCCTGTTGCTGGCGCGCGACCGCCTGGGCAAGAAACCGCTGTTCTACGCACAGACCGCTGCCAGCCTCGCCTTCGCCTCGGAACTGCCCGCGCTACGGATGCATCCCCAAATCTCCTCCGAACTCGATCCCGCGGCGCTGCGCCAATTCCTGTCGCTCGGTTACGTCCTCGGCTCCGATTGCATCGCGCGCGGCGTGCGGAAACTGCCGCCGGCGCATTTCCTGAGCGTGGAACAAGGCCGGATGTCGGCGCCGCGCTGCTATTGGGATTTGGCGCCGCATTTCCGCCAAAAGAGCCGTTGGCGTTCGGAAGACGAAGCGGTCGAGGCGCTCGATCAGCTTTTCCGCGACGCCGTGCGGCTCCGGGTCGTCAGCGACGTGCCGCTGGGCGCGTTCCTCAGCGGCGGCATCGATTGATCGCTGATCGTCGCCGCCATGGCAGACGGCATCGTCTCCGGCCCGCTCCACACCTTCAGCGCCGGCTTCCGCCAGAAAAGCTTCAACGAGGCGGAGCAGGCCCGCCGGGTCGCTGCCCGCCTGGGGGTCCATCATCACGACGCGATCATCGAGGACGGCATCGGGAATTTGCCGGCGCTGATGCGGCACGCGGGCGAGCCCTTCGCCGATACCTCGCTGCTGCCCACATATGATCTGTGCGAATTCGCCCGCCGGCGCGTCACGGTTTGTCTCTCGGGCGATGGCGGCGACGAGCTGTTCGCCGGTTACGAAACCTATGTCGCCGACCACCTCTATCATATGGCCGCCGCGCTGCCCGCCATCTTCATGTCGGCGGGCAAGGGGTTGGTGAACGCAGCATTGCCGGTGACCTTCTCCAAGGTCAGCCTCGATTACAAGCTGCGCCAGTTCTTCGCCGCGCCGGAAGGTGATTTCCGGCGGGCGCATTACTCCTGGAGAACAATTTTCTCGTCGCAAGAAGAGAACGAGCTTTTGCGCCCCGAGCATCGGTTGTCCGAGAGCGACCCGTTCACCCGCTTCGCCGGTTTCTTCGATCAGGTCGGCGATTGCCATTATCTCGACCAGGCCGCCTATGTCGACATCAAGACCTGGCTGGTCGACGACATCCTGGTGAAGCTCGACCGCGCCTCGATGGCGCATGGGCTGGAAGCCCGGGCGCCGTTCCTCGATTACCGGCTGGCCGAATTCGCGGCCTCGCTGCCGGTCGATCTGAAGCTGCGCGGCTTGCGCACCAAGTACCTGCTGAAACGCCTGCACGGGCGTTATCTGCCCGCTTCCTTGCGGCCGCGCCGCAAGCTGGGGTTCAACGCGCCGGTTTCGCATTGGCTGAATGGCGCGGGGGAGGCGGCCGCCCGCGCCTGGACCACCTCCGGCGCCCTGCTCGAATGGGTCGATCGCGCGGCGGTGGACCGGCTCTGGGCCGAGCACCGCGCGCGAAGGCGCGACAACGGCTTCCGCCTTTTCGGCCTGGCGTGTCTCGGCGCCTGGCTCGAAGGCGCAACGGCGAGAAGCTCGGTTCCCGCGCAACCGCGCCCGGCGATTGCGGTGCGATGACATGACGGAATTGTCGCTCGACTCGGGCGCGGTAAACAGTCAAATTGCCGGTCAATCCCTGATTTGCGTCATTCGACGGCGATGAACGATCAACTCACCCCTAACAGCCGCGCCAAGCCGGTGTCGGTCGTCATTCCGGCCTACAACGAGGCGTCCGGCATCCGCGAGACCGTGACCGAAGTCGCCTCCACGCTCGCGCATATGGCCATCGGCGAGTATGAGATCGTCGTCGTCGACGACGGATCGACCGACGGCACCGGCGCTATTCTGGAGAAAATGGAAAAGGTCCGGGTGATCCGGCACCCGCACAACGTCGGCTACGGGCGGTCGCTCAAAAGCGGGATCGCGGCCGCGCGCTTCGACACCATCGTGATCACCGACGCCGATCTGACCTATCCGTTTTCGGAATCCGTTCCCGGACTGATCGCGGCCTACCAGGAGGGCTTCGACATGGTGGTGGGGGCCCGCACCGGCGAACACTTCTCATCCTCGCCCTTGAAGTCGCCGCTGCGCGCGCTCTTGAAATGGCTGGTCGAGTACACCTCGGGCCGCAGCATCCCGGACATCAATTCGGGCCTTCGGGTGTTCGACCGCAGGACGGCGATGAGCTACTTCCCGCATCTGTGCGACACGTTCAGTTTCACCACCTCGATGACCTTGTCCTACATGATGACCGGCCGCTTCGTCGGTTATCGCCCGATTCCCTATCGCACCCGCAGGGGCGAGACGAAAGTGCATTTGTTCCGGGATTCGCTGCGCACCCTGCAATACGTCGTCCAGGCGGTGGTCTATTACAATCCGCTGAAGATTTTCCTGCTGATGGCGCTCGTCGCTCTGGCCGGCTCGGTCGCAGGGTTCATCGGCTCGATCACATTGGATATTCATGCCGGATATATCCTGGGCCTCAGCGGGATCGTTCTCGCCTTCCTCATGTTCGCCTTCGGCTTGCTCGCCGTACTGCTCAAGCAGATCATGGACAAGTGACCATGAGTCCAGAGCAGGCGGTTGCCGATCTGGATATCCGGAATCGTATTCGACTGACGGCCGCGATGCTGGTGTTCGGCCTGCTGGGCGCGGCCGCGATCGCGGCGTCGGGCATGGCCATGCCGCTGATGACGCCGGATTCTTCCGGCTATATCGCGTGGAGTCCGGATCGGACGCCGCTCTATCCGCTGTTCCTGCGCCTCGTCGCCGCCTTCAGTCCCGGTTATTCGGTCCTGCCGGCGGTGCAATACGTCCTCTTCATCGCGGCAACCGTTGCGTTCTGCGACGCGCTCACGGCCTTGCTGCGTTCGCCGCTGGCGGGTTTGGCAACCGCCCTTGCCGTGTTCGGCAATCCCTATCTCATGCGCTATCCGACCACCATCATGCCGGACAGCCTCTATCTCAGCCTGGTTCTGGTTCATGCGGCTTGCGTCCTGCATTCGCTGCGCGGCCGCTTCCTGGCGTGGCCGGTTTTGGCTGGCGTGTCGCTCGGTTGCGCCATACTGGCGCGCCCCGCGGGCTATGCGCTGCTGGCGGCGCTGCCTTGGCTGGCTTTTGTCTGGCGCGAGCGGCGCTGGCTGCGCGCCGTTGTACTGGCCGGCGGCGTCGCCGCCACGATCTTGGCTGCCTGTTTCGGCGACTATGAAGCTCGCGGTTATTTCGCGACCCAGGCCTTCGGCGGCATTCAAGCGATCCTGAAAGTAGCGGCCATGGCTCCGCGCCAGGTCGCCGGGTTCGATCCCACCGCGACCACGCGCGCTTTCGACGCATTGCAGCCCTTGCGGGACAGCGAGCGGGCGGCCGCGAGCTGGGAAGTGCGGGCGCTGGTCCCCATTCTCACCTACAACGTCAGCCGGGCGGTGCTTGAGCCGGCGCAAGCCGCCGTCGAATCCTCCCCGGAAAAGTGGCAAACCGCCTCGCCTTATTGGCGGGAAATCGCGCTCAACGATTTGAGCGGGGAGTTCGCGCGGCGCGTCATCGCGGCGGATCCGCCGGCCTACGTCCAACGCGTGATCCGGCAGTTCTACGGAATGTGGTTTCTGCCGCAGTTGACCGATCCGTCAACCGCGAGCGCCGTAGCGGATATTCTTGTCAACGTGGGAAAGCTGGATCGCGCGCGCGACATCGATCCCGACATCAAGATCGTGCCGCTCTGGGCCTATGAGGCGAAATTCGCCGTGTTCGCCGGGCTTTTGCTCGCATCATTCTACGCCGTGATTTTGGCGCTGTTCCGCCGCGACCGAGTTCTGGCCGGCCTGGCCTATCTTTCGCTTGCGACGCAAAGCTATTTTCTTCTGGTCGCGGCGGTGGAAGTGGCGCTGCCGCGCTATTCGCTGATGGCCTGGCCCTTTCAATGCGCGATCGCTTTCGGCATCGTGGCCCCGTTGTTCCGCCGCGGCGCACGCGCGCCCGCTTAGGTTTCGGAGGCTAGCCGAGCTCATTCTCAAATATCTCGACCAACACAAACAACATTAACCGGCTTAATTCAGCGGGGGATGCCGGGGAAAGGCGCCGCCATTATCCGGTGGTCCCGTGCGTCCCGGAGAGATATCCTTATGGCGAGACCATGGAAGCCAATCTGGACAGGATCGAAGCGGCCTCGAAACGCGCGCCCGCTTAGGTCACGGAGACCATCCCCGATGTGAAAACGATCGAGGATTCCTCCTTACGGCGGGCCAAGCGGGGTAAGGGGTCAGTTTGAATTTCGCTTGATGATATATGGAACTCCCCCGAACTGATAAATGCGGTCCGCTAATTTTTGTTGTGAGAAGTAATCATGGATGGCGCGAGAACAGCCATCACATGTGAAATAGTCATCCAAAATGATAAGTCCTTCTGGCAACACTTGCGGATAAAAACTATTTAGGCACTGCATCGTAGATTCGTACAGATCTGCATCAAGCCGAAGCACTGCAATCGGTTCAGGCAATTTCAGCCCCGGCAATGTCTTGTTGAACCAGCCTTGAATTAGGTCATATTTCCCCGCTGCCGACATTCGCATTGCTTTTTCGGCAAATGAACGTTCGGCACGGCAATTATCAAAATACTCTGGCGAAGTCGTGTTACGCTGCCAATCCAACGCAGATTGCCCGTCAATTTCTTTGGCTGGCGGCAATCCTTCAAAGCTATCGAAGAGAAAGTGTGTGCGACCCGGCAAGGCATCGGCCATGGCGGCGCTCATCCCGCCGCGCCAAACCCCGCACTCGACGATGCACCCGCTTGATGGCGCTCGCTCTACGCACAGCAACAGATTGGCTATGGCTTTGCGCTTCGGCACCATCGTAAATTCTTCATATTTGCGGAATATTGCACGCAACCTTATTTTCCGCAGAACACGCTGCCATCTCAGTAAAACGCCGCGACCTGCGCGCAAAATTCTCATCAATCCCTTGCGTCTGGTTAGATGCACGGATTTTCTCCAATTAAAAGTCTTCTAAGAGGCTGCATTATTTCCGCGTCCTACCAAGCTGGTTCGGATTAGAAGGGTGGCTAACATAATTCAAATCGCCGCCAAACTCACGCTTCGGCATTTCAAGCTTTCCCTGCTCCCAAGCGTCCACCATTTTCACGATGTCGGTTAGCTCCCAAAGCTTGTCGGCAACGCCAGCCGCCATTGCCGGAGTAACACGCGTGGTTTGATGGATGCGGCAGAAATTGTAGTACATGAAATAGATCGCCAAAGCGAGCGCGTGGTTTTCCATTTCTTGCTGAAAGCATTGGTCAACCGCGTGAAGCGCCGAAGCCCCATGCGGATATGGAATCGCGGGGTCGCTTGAGTCGCTTGGTGGCCATGTGATTAGGCTTTTACCGCTTTTTCTAGCATAGTCAGTCTACCAGCCTCGGCTTGGGCTTGTTGTTGAGTCTGGTAGATATCCGGCGTTTTTCTCGGATTTTCCGGGCACGGCCGGCTTCGCGAATTGGCGCAGCGTCGCGTCGATCTCGCTCGAAAAATCGCCGGTCAGGCGGAAGCCGGTAGCCAGGAATTTATCGATGCGATAGTCGATCGGATCGAGCGGCGGGCCCGCCTCTCTGACGATCCTCGGTTTTCGCCCGGTCGCGGCCCGCGTCCGCTCGGCGATGCGTTCGGCGAGATCGAGCACCCGGAGCGGCGTTGCCCCGCCGAGATTGAACAACCCGTCGCCCAGCTTGTCCTTCGCCAGATCGACGGCGTGGAGAACGGCGTTGACGACGTCGCCCAGCGTGATGAAATCCCGCCACTGTTCGCCGGAGGACGTCAAACGCAGGACGTCGCCGGTCGCGGCCTGACGGCAGAGATCGTTCGCGACCAGCTCCGACCCGGCTTCTCCGCCCCAGGGGGATGCGCCTATGCTGTTGGAAAGCCGGAACACGACGCCCGCGATCGCCTCCCGGTCATGCGCCGCCAGGACGAAATCTTCCGCCGCATGATGCGCGATGGCGTAGGGATGATGGGGGCGCGGAACCGTGGTTTCGTCGATCCGTCCGGTCAAGGGCGAACGGTAGACATGCGCGGTCGAGAGATAGATGAAAAGCCGCACCGAAGCGGCCACCGCCGCCTCGACCATCGCCGCCGTCGCGATGGCCGTGCTGGCCAAGGCCGCCTGCGGGTCCGCCGCGCTGTCGGCTTGATTGGCCCCGGCCAGGTGAACGACCGTATCGACGCCTTTCAGGCGGGCGGCCAAGGCGAATTTTCCGCTCGCGGGATCGATCGACAGGAACGGTCCGCCGCTCCAGCCTTCCGGCGCGGGGCCGGACCGGCTGGCGCCGATGAGCGCAAGGTCACCGCGTTGCGCGATCGCGCGGCACACTCGGCCCCCGATATAGCCGCGCGCACCCGTCACCAGGACGGCGCGGCTGCCGCGCGCGGTCATCGAATTTCCTTCTCCCAGCGATAGGGAATGGCCGGATCGCCGGGATCGCGTTTCGAGGATTGTTTCGGGTCGTGCGGCAGGGTCGTGCAATCGGCGACCAAGGCGGCTTTCCCGCCGAGCGCGGCGAATCCTGACCAGATGCGCGGCGGAATGACGAGCAGACCGTAATGGTCTTCGCCGAGCAGAACCTCTTGGATCGTCCCGGCCGTCTTGCTCCCTTCGCGGTCGTCGTAGAGCACGATTTTCACGTTTCCCACCGGAACCGCGTAGTGGCGGGTCGCGTTTTCGAGAAGATGCCAGGCCTTGACCGCGCCCGGATTGATCTTGGAGAAATAGATTTCGCCGAAACCGAGGAAATGGGGCGCGTCGCTCCTGAGCATGTGCAGCAATTCGCCGCGCGCGTCCTTCGACTGCGTCAGGTCAATGATGCGGACGCCTTCGATCAATGTCCGGCCCGAACAGCGTCCGCGGCCGCCATGTATTCGCGGATTTGGCTGCGGGACAGATCGGCGGCGGACGCGGCGCCGCGATGCATCGTCCGGTACCAGCGCACCGTCTGGTCTATGCTTTTTGCGGCGTCGTAAATCGGCCGCCAGCCGAGCTGGCCGCGCACCTTGTCGATCGACAGCTGGAGCAGCATCGCCTCGTGGCGGGTGTCGTTCGCGGTTTCGCGCTCGATTTTGCCGGTGCCCCAAAGTTCTATGATCCGGCCGACGACTTCCGCGACCGTCTGCAGACTGCCGGCCTCCGGTCCGTAATTCCAGGAACCGGCGTAACGTTGCGGGGCTTGCGCCAGCCGCAGCGCGTGCACCAGATATCCGCCGACCGGTTCCAGCACGAATTGCCAGGGCCTGGTGGCGTCCGGGTTGCGCAAGACGATCGGCTTGCCGTTCTGCAAGGCCCGGATGCAATCCGGGATCAACCGGTCGGCCGCCCAGTCGCCGCCGCCGATGACGTTGCCGGCGCGCATCGTGGCGGCGCCCAGTTCGGGCCGGTGCTTGAGGAAGGAATGATAGTAGCCTTGAAAAACCTTCTCCGCGGCGGCCTTCGAGGCGCTGTAGGGATCGTGTCCGCCGAGTTCGTCGGTTTCGCGGTAACTCCATTCCCACTCTTTGTTCAAATAGCATTTATCCGAGGTCACGTAGATCAGCGCCCGCACGCTCGGCGCGTTCCGCACGGCCTCGAGCAGATGCGCCGAGCCGAGCACGTTGGTCGAGAATGTCTCGAGCGGGTCGGCATAGGACCGGCGCACCAGGGACTGCGCGGCGAGATGGAAGACGAATTCCGGCCGCGCATCGCGCAGATGCTTCGCCAACGATGCGGCGTCCCGGATGTCGCCGTCGATGTGGCGAATCGTCCGGTCGAGGCCCAACAACTCGAAATGGCTGTGCGGATAACTGGGCGGCAACGCGTATCCGGTGACGTCGGCGCCGAGTTCCGAAAGCCACAGGCTGAGCCAGCTGCCCTTGAAACCGGTGTCGCCGGTGAC